>ENA-OUQM01000412-OUQM01000412.1-human-gut-metagenome-genome-assembly--contig:-NODE-412-length-29307-cov-12.165766_pt1 | contig 29307 bp, 24 predicted proteins | sample MGYA00237949_ERZ548830 | MGnify/ENA primary metagenome ERZ548830 (study PRJEB26490, sample SAMN05194706) | human gut metagenome | biome: terrestrial biome; feature: human-associated habitat; material...
GGGGGCTTACTGCACCTTTCATTACAATGCAGCTGGCAAGGGTGACACGGCGTGAATTTGATGGAGAAATCAATGTTGTTACTGTTTGGGTTCTTCTTATTTTCGGATGGCTGCTGACTACTATGGCTGTGATAGCAATGCGTCTCAGTGCAAGAAAAAAAGCTCAGAAGGTAGCCCAGGAGAAGGCTGAGGAAATGGCGGAACTGGCAGAGCATGCACGGGCTGCAAACAAGGCAAAAACAACATTTCTGTCACATATGTCCCATGATTTTGGGATATATCGAAATAAGAAGTATGTTGCATCAGTGGGAGATATTATAGATGAGAAAAAATAATTTCATGAATAAAATTATAAAGCTAAAAGGAACTATATTGGCGGGGATAATACAAATTTTTGCCTGTTTTATTGTATATAAATTTAATATTCCAAATCCAAATATTGTGTTATTTGTTGTGCTTTCAGCGTCAATAGTATAATCCGGGTATTTGGCAGGGATAATAAGTGGTGTTATTGCTGTTTTATATTCAGCATTCTTTTTTTCCACAGATCACAGTTGGATCTTTTATACGCCGATTAATCGTGACAAGCTGTGCGTGATTGTGTTGGGAGTTATTTCTAATATTATTCTTGTCGGAAATTTACAAGAAGCAAATAGACAGGCAGAGCATAAGATTGCCAAACTTGAATCAGAGAAAAAACAAAAGAAGAAAGAGCTTGAGCAGCAGGATGAGCTGCATAAAGCATTAATTGCAGCAGACACTGCGAATCGGGCAAAATCTACATTTCTTCTTAATATGAGTCATGACATTCGCACACCACTCAATGGAATCATGGGTCTGCTAAAGATCAATATGGCACACAGTGATGATGAGGAACTTGTACGTGAAAATTACAAAGAAATGGAAAAGGCGGCAAACCATCTGTTATCTCTGATTAATGATGTCCTACAAATGAGTAAATTGGAGGATGGCAGGGAAGAATTATCATCAGAATTAGTCTGTTTACCTGATGTTTTCTATGATATGAAAGCTATTATAGATGGAAGTGCTCTGGATAAGGGAATTTCAGTGGATTTTTCAGAAGATAGTATTTGGGTACATCCGTACGTTATAACGAATCCGCTGTATTTGCGACAAATATTTTTGAATATATATGGAAACGGCATTAAATTTACAAATTTTGGTGGGAAAATTTCGACAAAACAGGAATGTATAGAAGAAAAGGATAATGTAATTACCTATCGATGGATAATTTCTGATACAGGAATTGGCATGAGCAAAGAATTTCTGAAACATATTTTTGAACCGTTTGCACAAGAAAGAGCTGATGCCCGGAGCAATTATCATGGAACCGGACTTGGAATGGCTATTGTGAAAAAAATGATTGATAAAATGGGAGGCACGATTTCTGTTACCAGCGAAGTGGGAAAGGGATCCACTTTTGTAGTTGAATTGCCTTTTGAGATGGGAGCTGCACCAGAAAAATCTAAGAAAGAAGAGGCGGATAAAGAGAATACCATTCATGGTTTAAATCTCATGTTAGTAGAGGATAATGAGTTGAATGCCGAGGTTGCAGAAATACTTTTAGAAGATGAAGGTGCAATAATTACAATGGTTAATGATGGACAGCAGGCTGTCGAATTATTTAATAATAATCCGGTGGGTACATTTGATGCAATACTTATGGATATTATGATGCCGGTAATGGATGGATTGACAGCGACTAAAGCAATCCGGGCATTAAATCGAGCAGATGCAGGAATAATTCCGATTATTGCAATGACCGCCAATGCTTTTGCAGAAGATGTACAAAGATGTTTAGATGCAGGAATGAACGCACATTTAGCTAAACCTTTGGATATTGAAAAAGTGAAAAAAACGATTTGTGAACATACAATTGAATTATATAATAAAGAGTAAAAGAATGTAATTACTCTGTTAGTAAATTGACACAAGTTGGCTGTAGAGTATAATTATAGTAAAAGTACAGCAGAAGCTGTCGCAAAGATATTTATAAAAATGTTGTGGGGGTATTGAACATTAATGAATGTAAAATTAAAATCTGGAAGCAAGCAAGCGACTGTAGCCTGGAGGGTGGGAGAAAGATGAAGAAGTGCAAATTAGTACAGAATATAAGAAATTTCAAATTTTGTTACTTTATATTTTGTACAATGATATGCTTGGTTGTTTTTCCTGTTTCCACATCTGCCCAAGAAAACTCTGATCATGTTATCCGGGTAGGATCTTTTGAGGAAACTTATAATGTAGTCAATGAAAAGGGAGAAAGAAGCGGCTATGGTTATGAGTATCTTCAAGATATTGCAGGTTATGCAGGATGGACATATAAATACATAACAAGTGATTGGAAAAACTGCTTTACACAGTTGGAAAATGGAGAGATTGATATTCTTGGTGGCGTTTCTTATACAGACGAACGTGCTGAAAATATGCTTTTTTCCGATATGCCTATGGGGGAAGAGAAATATTACATCTATACGGATGCATCCAATATGGATCTTACAGCAGGAAATTTGGATTCTTTTGAGGGAAAAAATATTGGTGTGTTTAAAGATAATATAACGGAGGATGTGCTTAACGAATGGGAGTTAAAGTATGGTCTGCATACGCAGCATGTCAATGTTTCTAATACCGCAGAAGTTATGGACAAACTGTCGAAACATGAAATTGACTGCTTCGTTTCGGTAGAAGAATCCCGTTGGGAAGAATCGGAGATTTCGCCGATTACAAGTATTGGAGAGACAGAAATCTATTTCGCTATAAATCCAGAACGTCCGGATATCAAAGAAGCACTGGATAGTGCTATGCGCAGAATCAAGGATGACAATCCATTTTACACTGATGATCTCTACAGGCGTTATCTTTCTGCACAGAGCAGCTCGTTTCTTTCAAAAGAAGAAAGGGAGTGGATCGGGCAGCATGGAGCAATCCGGATAGGGTATCTGAATCAGGATGGAGGTATCAGCAGTGTAGATCCATCAACAGGCAAACTGACAGGTGTTATTACAGATTATGTGGATCTTGCAGAAAATTGTCTGCAAGGTCAGACTCTGGAATTTGAATTAAATGGATATGATACAAGAAGTGAACTGCTTCAGGCATTGCAGGATGGAAGAATAGACCTGATTTTTCACGCAAACCAGAATCCATACTTTGCAGAAACAAATGGATTTGCTTTGTCGGATACGCTATTGACTCTCAATATGGCAGCAATTACGGCAAAGGATTCTTTTGATGAAAATAAAGAGAATATAGTTGCCGTTGAAAAAGATAATTTTGCATTGAAAGCATATCTTTCATACAATTATCCGCAATGGAAGGTTGTGGAATATGAAACATCAGATGCAGCAGTAAAAGCAATGCAGAAAGGGGAGGCAGATTGTATTGTAAGCAATTCAGGTACTGTTTCAGACTATTTGAAAAATAATAAGCTTCATAGTGTTTTCCTGACAAAAGAAGCTGATGTTTCATTTGCTGTTCAGCAGGGAGAACCGGTTCTTTTGTCCATTCTGAATAAAACACTGACATCTATGCCTACAGCTCAATTTTCGGGTGCAGTAGTTTCGTATAATGCTTCCTCACGAAAAGTTACAGCGAAGGATTTTATTCAGGACAATTTACTGACAGTTTCACTTATCGCTGGAATTTCTTTTTTCGTTGTTCTGTGTATCATTCTTGATTCTTTGAAAAAATCAAAACGTGCGGAAGAAAAATCCAAGAAGTCTGCTGAGCAGGCATTGAAGCTGAATCAGGAGCTTGAAGAAAAACAGCAGGAATTACAAAATGCACTTGTAGAAGCACAGAGTGCCAATAAGGCTAAGACTTCCTTTTTAAATAACATGTCTCATGACATCAGGACACCGATCAATGGCATTATGGGCATGCTTACAATTCTTGAAAAAAGCGGAAATGATGGTGAGCGGGCAAAAGATTGCCTGAATAAAATAAATGAGTCTTCGAAACTGCTATTATCATTGGTAAATGATGTTTTGGATATGGCAAAGTTAGAATCGGATACCGTGGTTTTTAGTGATGAATCCATCAATCTGGATCAGGTATGTCAGGAAATCACGGAGTCACTATCTTTTCAGGCAGAAGAAAAAGGACTTCATGTTATAGGAGAACATGATGATTACAGTGGTATATATGTTTGGAGCAATGCAGTTCATCTGAAAAAAATATTGATGAATCTGTTTACAAACAGTATGAAGTACAATAAGGTGAATGGTTTTATTTACATGAGTATGAGAACGATTGAAAGATCAGAAGATCACATGACATGTGAATTTAAAATAAAAGATAATGGAATTGGAATGTCAGAAGAATTTATAAAAAATGAATTGTTTACTCCATTTGTACAGGCAGATAATTCCCCACGTTCCAATTATAATGGGACAGGTCTGGGAATGCCTATTGTGAAACAACTTGTAGAAAAGATGGGCGGAACCATAACAGTTGAAAGCAAGCTTGGTGAAGGAAGCTGTTTTACTGTAATACTTCCATTTAAAATTGATACAAATGCACGGCTGGAAGAAAAAGAAGATTTCAATGCAGATATATCAGATATCCGGGTATTGCTGGTTGAAGATAATGAGCTGAATGTGGAAATAGCAGAATTTATGCTGACGGAAAATGGAGCTAAAGTAGAAACAGTGAACAATGGGTTAGAAGCTGTTCAGCATTTTGAAGCTTCCGAACCGGGAACATACGATGTTATTTTAATGGATATTATGATGCCGGTGATGGATGGTCTTACTGCTGCAAGAACAATAAGAGACCTGGAACGGCAAGATGCAAAAACAATCCCTATCATTGCTATGACTGCAAATGCATTCAGGGAAGATGCCGAAAGGTGTATGGAAGCAGGAATGAACGCACATCTTGCAAAGCCGTTGGATGATGAAAAAATTAAGCAGACCATAAGAGAAGAGTTGAGAAAGCAAAATGCCTGTCATGAATGATTATGAGGCAACCGCAGTCTGTGGCTGCGTTGGCTTTTATAGCCGTGCTGATCGCTCTGCTTCTTATCCTGACTGTAATGGTACATATGAGGAACAGAAAACTGAAACGTACGCTGGAAGAACAGATGGCAGAAAGGCGGATTCTGGACAAGATATGTGCAGATTTTACGGCTGTCTATTATGTTGAATTAAATACCGGTTCCTTTGAATATATGCGTAAACATATAGAGCAGATGAAAGAAGCAATTCATGATGGTGTGGAATTGATTGGTTATACCTGTTGAGGGTGCACGGATCTTGTCAGTGCATCAACCGGAGAATTCAAAAAAAGATATGGATTGATTTATGTAAATAAAAATGATGATGGAACAGGAGATTTTTCCAGAATTCGAAAAGATTCTTTTTACTGGTACAAAAAAGTCATTGAATTCTGCGGAGAAAAATTATAAAAAGATTCAGACAGAAAGTCCTTTTGGAGAATAATATTTCTTCAAAAGGATTTTTGATATATATGGATAATTCCTGATGAAAATCTTTGTTAAACCATGTATAATAGGATTTGTGGATAATAAAAAATAAAAATGGATGAGGAATGAAAATGGAGGGAAATTTAACAAAAGATCCTATTTTAAAAACGTTGACGAAACTTGCGGTTCCGATCATGGCGTCATCGTTTCTGGGGACTTTGTACAACATCACGGACATGGCCTGGATTGGTCTGCTTGGTTCGAAGGCAGTTGCAGGTGTAGGTGTTGGAGGTATGTTTACCTGGCTTTCGCAGGGACTTGCAGCTATGGCTAGAATGGGTGGACAGGTGCATGTGGCACAGTGTATCGGACGTGGAGACAGAGAAAGGGCACACGGATTTGCACAGGCGGCAGTACAGCTTGCTGCATTTATGGGAATGGCATATGGAATTCTTTCGCTGCTTTTTACCAGACAGATGGTAGGATTTTTTCAGCTTGCAGATGCACAGGCTCATGCGGCGGCAATGTCATATACGAAGATTGCCTGTGGGCTGATCGTATTTTCTTTTATGACGCTGACACTGACTGGACTTTATACGGCACAGGGAGATTCAAAGACACCTTTTATAGCGAATCTTGTCGGCCTAGCCACAAATATGGTTCTGGATCCTGTGTTGATTCTTGGAGTGGGGATGTTTCCGAAGCTTGGTGTTGTCGGAGCTGCAATTGCGACAGTGACAGCACAGGCGATCGTTATGAGTATCATGATAGTCGGAATTGTCATACAAAAGAAAGAAAATGTACTAAAAGGAACTAGGCTTTTGGCAAAAATCCCGCGGGAATATCTGCAGGGAATCTGTAAGATCGGAATTCCGACAGCAATACAGGGAATGGCATATTGTGCAATCTCCATGGTGCTGACACGTATGATCTCCGGGTATGGTGCAGAAGCTGTTGCAACGCAGAGAGTCGGAGGTCAGATTGAATCGATATCATGGAATACTGCAGACGGTTTTGCAGCGGCATTAAATGCCTTTATCGCACAGAACTATGGTGCGGGCAAAAATGACCGTGTCAAAAAAGGATATAAGGCTTCTTTGTGGACGGTTGGTATCTGGGGACTGTTGATCTCAGCTGTATTTATATGTATTCCGGAACCGATTGCCAGAATCTTTTTTCATGAACCCAAAGCAATCGCAACATCAGTTGAATATCTGATCATCATAGGTTTCAGTGAAGCTTTTATGTGTGTGGAACTGACGACAGTCGGTGCATTATCAGGGCTCGGCAGAACCCGACTTTGCAGTATCATCAGTATAGCTTTTACCAGTGCAAGAATTCCGCTGTCGATCATTCTTGGAGGTATTATGGGTCTGGATGGAATATGGTGGGCTATTTCTTCAACCTCCATTGTAAAGGGAATTATTTTTACCTGTACATTTTTATGGATCACAAGAAAACGACGGTAAACTTTCAAAAACAATGTGTGTAATACAGAACAGCAGAAAGAAAAGATTGCGGAATGGATATTTCAGGCAATCAGAGAGTATTATATGAAAAAATGCACTTTTCCGAATGACAAACTGCATCATCCGGAACTTGCCGGAAAGCCAATGGCAGTCGGTGGTGATCCGGAGGCAAGACATGGAATTGTGCTGACTGCGAATTATATTGCAAAGCGAGCCGGAGTAAAAACAGGTATGGCATTGTGGCAGGCAAGGCAAGTTTGCCCGGAAATAATTTTTGTACCGCCTCGCATGGATCTTTATTTGAGGTTTTCCAGAATGGCACAGGAGCTTTTGGCAATGTGCAAACGAACGGTATCTTTTTTTTGCAGTATTGATGCCGTCGTTAAATCCATCGGCAACACCAGACTCATATTCTGCTTTTCTGAGTTTTCGTTCTTCCTCTTCTTTGTCGTATTCGAATATACTCATCGAGATCACCTCCGATTTATTTGCACGAAGAAATTCAGAAAGATATGCTTGAAAATAATATTAACGCATAACTCTCATTATTTTAATATATTTTTAAAATACAATTAAAGTCAACATAAACAATAAGAATCTGGACAAATCTTCCAAATGGTACATTGTATCCGGCTCCGCTTCGTGGTAGACTGTTTTCATAGTGATTTTTATGAAAAAAGGGAAGGAGTGTTTTTATGGGAAGTAAGATAAAAGCAATACAGATTCTTCAGGCAGCAGGCTATATCCTTCTGGGACTGTTTCTGGTGCTGAAGCCTGATACCAGTGTGCGGGCGATCTGTTATGGCTGCGGCGTGATTGCGGCGGCATACGGACTTCTGCATGTGCTCCAGTGCCGGAAAGGTAAGGCAAAGGGCGAACTGATCCTCGGTGTGATCTTTATTGCACTTGGCGTGTTCTGTCTGATCACGCCGCAGACGGTGGTATCGTTTTTGCCGTTTTTGCTTGGCGTGGTACTGATGCTGGACGGTATCAGCAAAATCCAGAGAGCACTGGATCTGCGTGTGTTGGATGCAATCGGCTGGGGCAAGCTTCTGACGATCGGGATTCTTTTGATGATCGTTGGTGTGGCTTTGCTTTTCAACCCATTCGGGGCTGTGAAGATGACGATGGTATTCTTCGGAGCCTGCCTGCTGATCGACGGGGTACTGGATTTGTTATTTTTGCTTATCGTTTTGTAAGATGTCAGGGTAAAAAGGTTCAAAAGTCGGTTTTTTCTTGTAAGAAAAGACATTTAACTTTGACATTTTTGAAATTCCAGGAGTGTGATCTATGAAACCGGAACTTGACAATCAGTCTGTTCACCGCTATATGCGGGTATATAATTATTACAAACAGCTTATTCTGTCGCAACAGCTTGCACCTGGAAGCAGGCTGCCGTCGATCCGGCGGTGTGCGGCAGAATTGCAGATGAGCCGGACAACGGTGGAGACGGCATACATGGTGCTTGCGGCAGAGGGCTATATTATTTCCAGGCCGCAGAGCGGATTTTATGTGACGGACATCGGCAGGACGCGAAAAACGGCAGAATTTCAGAAAAGTGCCGCTCAAAAAGAAAAGAAGCCGGTGCTTTACAATTTTGCGTCTGCAAGTGTTGACAGAGAAACCTTCCGGTTTGAACTGTGGAGGCGGTATATCAAAAGTGCACTGCGGCAGGATGAGCGTCTGCTCTCTTATGGAGAACCGCAGGGAGAATACGATCTGCGGGAGGTTCTGTGCAGATATTTGCAAAACAACCGAAATGTGGTTTGTACGCCGGAACATATTGTGATCGGAGCGGGTGTTCAGAGCCTGCTTCACATTCTGTGTCCGTTGATTGAGGGACGTAAAAAAATTGCGTTTTATAATCCGGGATTTCGTCAGGGGCGTGCCGTTTTTGAGGATCATGGTTTTGAACTGTGCGATCGAAAACAGGAGCAGCCGGATGTCTGCTATGTGTCACCTTCGCAGGCGACTGCCTGGGGCGATGTTCTTTCGGTCGGAGAGCGGATGAAGATACTGCGTGAAGCATCTGAAAAAAATATTTTGCTGATCGAGGATGACTACAACAGTGAATTCTGTTATTATCATCATCCATCGCCGTCCATTCAGGGTCTGGCGGGCGGAAACGGAGTCATTTATCTCGGAACATTTTCCAGGCTTTTGCTGCCGTCGATCCGCTTAAGTTTTATGGTGCTTCCGCCGGATCTTCTGGAAAAATATCAGAGACGCAGAGATTTTTATAATCAGACGGCATCCAAAACGGAACAGATCGCATTGTGTCAGTTTATCCGGGATGGTCATCTGGAAAGCCAGATTCGCAAATCCAGGAAACACTATTTGGCGAAAACAAAAATTTTGTGCAGTGAAGCGAAAAGGATTTTTGTAGAAGAGGCAAAAGTTACGGCCGGGGAGACCGGATTTGTAAGCCTTCTGGAAATTTTCGGAGCAGGAAATCTGCGGGAAGTTCTGTACAGAGCAGAAGAAAAAGGTTTTGCTTTTTTATCTGCGGATGAAAGTGAGCAAGGGATCCGTCTTGCTCTTTCCTGTGCAGCAGTTCCGGCGGAGAAGTTTTCAGAGGCGTTACAGCTGCTGAAGCAGTGTTTCTGAATTTTGCAATGAGATTTAAAAATGCTTTCGATGGAAATACCGTTTCGCATGCAGATGTGGTGATGCGAAAACATTATGAAAGGAAAAGAAAATGGCGAGACAAAAGAATAAAATATTGATGTTTTTGTTTTCTCTGATCCCGGGAGCAGGACAGATGTATATGGGATTTATGAAGCAGGGATTGTCTTTAATGACAATCTTTGCAACGTTATGTGCAGTGGGTATCTGGCTGGATATCAAGCCGCTGCTTTTCTTTGCACCGATCATTCTGCTGTACAGCTTTTTCGATGCAACCAACAAGAATTCGATGGACGCAGAAGCGTTTAAAAAATTGGAGGATCATTATCTCTGGGGCGATGACTGGATGGACTGGAGCGAAGGCTTAAAGGACAGCATCAGCAGACGGGATGGTAAAAAGGCCATGGGAACGGTTCTGTATATCGTGGCGGCGTGCATGATCTGGAGTGTTGTCAAATATTTTGCGGACATCATCTACGGGCCGACCAGTCTGCCGGGTGCTGTGATCGCAAAGATTCCGGTTGCTGTTGTTGCTGTATTTGTTTTATGGGCAGGCCGCAAACTGATGAAGAGTGCTTCTGATGAAGAAAAAAGATTCTATCGGGGAATGCCGTATCCGTATGCACAGAGCATGGGGATTCATATGAACGGTGAGCGTATGCCAAATCCATGGGAGCGTGTGTGGAGTGATCCGCAGAGAATGCAGCATCCGGAGCAGGAGCCGGTCAGAGAAACGGTTGTGGAAGAAGCTGCAGCTGCACAGGAAACCGCAGAAAAAGCAAAAGTAGAACTTCGCAAAGAAAACGAAACAAAAGAGGTTGTGAAACCACAGGAAGAAAAAGCGGAGACTGCACAGGAAAATGAGACACAGACAGGCACAGAGGAAACCGATGTGGTCGAAGAAGTGGCAGAAGCTGAAAAAGAAAGAGAAATCAAAGAAACGCTTGAAACCATGGAAGCGGAAGCTGCTGTGGAAAAATCCTGAAGCATGTTTTTGTGTTTCTGGCAGCAGAGATGAGCAAGTAGCAAAGCGGATTGTGAATGTCCGCTTTACCTGAATAGTTACAAAAATCCCTTCATAAGATACAGTAAACGGACGGACTTATGGAGGGATTTTTCTGTCATTTCTGCTCTTTTTGTCGATGTATATGATACCGTTTGTTCTGCTTTATGTTGTCGGTTATGCCTTTCTGAAAAAGAGAGATGCATACGGTGATTTTGTGCGTGGTGCCGGGGAAGGAATCCACACGGCATTTGCGATCCTGCCGACACTTGTCGGGCTGATGACAGCCGTAGGGATCCTGCGGGCATCGGGTTTCCTTAAATGGCTCTCGGATATCCTTGGCAGGCTTTTTGCCGGAATCGGATTTCCGGTGCAGCTTGTGCCGCTTGCAGTGGTGCGGCTGTTTTCCGCCAGTGCGGCGACCGGATTTCTTCTGGATATTTTTAAAGAATTCGGGCCGGATTCCAAGATCGGAATCATCGCATCACTGATGCTCAGCTGCACGGAAACGGTATTTTATACGATGAGCGTTTATTTTATGGCAGCAAAAGTGACAAAAACACGGTATACGCTGGCAGGTGCACTGCTTTCTGTTTTTGCCGGGATTGCCGCCAGCTTTTTCCTTGGAAATTTTCTACAGCTTTAAGGACCATTCCTGGCAGTTCCAGACGGTTGTCACGATATCCTGATAGAATTCCGGCTCATGGCAGATCAGCAGAATACTTCCCTTATATTCCTGAAGAGCTTTTTTCAGTTCTGCTTTTGCGTCAACATCGAGGTGGTTGGTCGGCTCGTCCAGCAGCAGAATATTGCTCTCACGGTTCAAAATCTTGCAGAGACGTACTTTTGCCTGCTCGCCGCCGCTCAGTACACGCACCTGACTCTCGATGTGTTTGGTGGTCAGACCGCATTTTGCCAGCATGGAACGGATCTCGTACTGTGTCATTGCCGGAAATTCGCTCCAGATCTCTTCGATACAGGTCGAAGTGTTCTGCGTATCGGACTCCTGCTCAAAATAACCGATATGCTGATAATCGCCAAGATGCACTTCGCCGGAATACGGTTTGATCAGCTGCAGAATGCTTTTTAGAAGCGTGGTCTTACCGATACCGTTTGCACCGGTCAGGGCGATGCGTTCGCCGCGTTCCATGCGGATATTTAACGGTTTTGTCAGCGGTTCGTCGTAACCGATCACCAGATCGTTTGTCTCGAAGATCATCTTTCCGGAAGTACGGGCCGTTTTAAAGTGAAACTCCGGCTTTGGTTTTTCACGATCCAGTTCGATGATGTCCATTTTGTCCAGTTTTTTCTGGCGTGCCATCGCCATATTCCTTGTAGCGACGCGGGCTTTGTTGCGGGCAACGAAATCCTTAAGGTCGCTGATCTCCTGCTGCTGGCGGTTGTAGGCAGCCTCAAGCTGGGCTTTCTTCATGGCGTAGACTTCCTGGAATTTATCGTAATCGCCCGGATAGCGGTCAAGTCTGCAGTTTTCCATATGATAGATCAGGTTGATGACGCTGTTCAGAAACGGAATATCATGGGAGATCAGAATAAAGGCATTTTCATAATCCTGGAGATAGCGTTTCAGCCATTCAATGTGCTGCTCATCCAGATAGTTGGTCGGCTCGTCCAGAAGCAGGATGTCTGGTTTTTCCAGCAGAAGCTTTGCCATCAGTACACGGGTACGCTGTCCGCCGGAGAGATCGGTTACATCACGGTCAAGCCCAAGCTCTTCCAGACCGAGTGCACGGGCGATCTCGTCTACTTTTGTGTCGATCATATAGAAATCGTGCTGCTCTAAAAGCTCCTGATATGTGCCGGTCTCGGCGAGCAGACGTTCCATTTCTTCCGGTGTGGCATCGCCCATCTGTTCATACATACGGTTCATTTCCGCTTCCATTGCAAATAAAAACTGAAAAGCAGAACGCAGGACATCACCGATCGTCATGCCCTTTTCCAGGACAGAATGCTGATCCAGATAGCCGACACGGACATTTTTTGCCCATTCGACCGTTCCCTCATCCGGTGTCAGTTTTCCGGTGATGATATTCATAAACGTGGACTTGCCTTCTCCGTTTGCACCGATCAGGCCGATATGTTCGCCTTTGAGGAGACGAAAAGAAACATTGTCGAAAATCGCACGGTCACCAAAACCATGCGTCAGATTTTTTACATTTAAGATCATAATTACTCCTGTCAAATTTTGTGAAGTTATGAAAGTTATGAGATGCCATATGAATTGTTTCGTACTTCGTACTTTCACAATTCTTTCTACGCTCCGCTTCGGTCGGGGCGGGTTTCAAGGTCTTTCATCCACTTATGAGCAAGCTCATGTGGATTTAGATCTTTTGATCCTGGCATCTTATTATCTTACCATAAAAGAAAGGGGTTGCACAATCGAAAAAAAAGGAATATCCTTACTGCGATTCTTGTGATAAAATAACGGGTACAAAAAGATTTTTGGAAATATATAAGGAGGAGCATATGACAAAAAAACAGCTTGCGCTGGAAGTGATTGAGCGTTTAAAGAAGGAATATCCTCTGGCAGACTGTACGCTTGATTATGATGCGGCATGGAAACTGCTGGTCAGTGTCCGGCTTGCGGCACAGTGTACGGATGCCAGGGTAAATGTTGTGGTTCAGGATCTCTATGCGAAATATCCGGATGTAGATGCTCTTGCGGAAGCGACACCGGAAGAGATCGAGGCGATCGTAAGGCCATGCGGTCTTGGAAAAAGCAAGGCACGTGATATCAGTGCATGCATGAAAATGCTGCGTGATGAGTACGACGGCAAAGTGCCGTGTGATTTTGATGCGATTTTAAAGCTTCCGGGCGTGGGAAGAAAGAGTGCAAACCTGATCATGGGCGATGTTTTCAAAAAGCCTGCGATCGTCACGGATACGCACTGCATTCGTCTGACAAACCGTATCGGTCTGGTAGATGGGATCAAAGATCCGAAAAAAGTCGAAATGGCACTCTGGAAGATCATTCCACCGGAAGAAGGTAGTGATTTCTGCCACAGACTCGTTTATCATGGCAGAGAGGTCTGTACAGCGAGAACAAAGCCTTACTGTGACAGATGCTGCCTGGCGGATATCTGTGCAAAAAATGGAATTTAAAATATGGAGGTAATTAAGGAAATGAGAAACGCGGCAACAGATCTGACAGAAGGTACACCTTGGAAGATTATCATGCGATTTTCGATTCCATTGTTTTTTACGTTTTTACTGCAGCAGTTTTATAACATGGTAGATACGATCGTTGTAGGCCAGTTCCTTGGAAAAGATGCACTGGCGGGCGTTGGTTCTACCGGGGCGATCAATTTTATGATCATCGGATTCTGTATGGGACTTGCCAATGGTTTTGTCATTCCGGTCGCACAGCGTTACGGGGCAAAAGATTATAAAGATATGAGAAGGTTTGTGGCAAACAGCATCTGGCTGACTGTTTTTTTTGCGGCGATCATGAGCATCACAGTCTGTATTTTATGCCGCAGCGTGCTGATCGCCATGAAGACACCGGCAGATATCCTGGATCTTGCATATGATTATATTTTTATCATTTTTGCAGGGATACCGATCACACTTGCCTACAATCTCCTGACCGGGATCATCCGTTCTCTTGGGGATTCCAAATCGCCGCTGATCTTTCTGCTGATGGCAGCAGTGGCAAATATCGGATTTGATATCCTGTCAGTAACGGTTTTGAAACTCGGCGTTCGTGGACCGGCTTTTGCGACACTGCTTGCACAGGCATTTTCCGTGGTACTGTCTCTGTGGTGTATAAAGACAAAGTTCCCGATCCTGAAAATGGAGCCGGGAGAATGGAAATTGCATGGCAAACACATCGGTATCCTCTGTAAAATGGGTATTCCGATGGGACTTCAGTATTCGATCACAGCGATCGGCAGTGTCGTGCTTCAGACCGGTATCAATACACTTGGTTCGGCAGCCGTTGCCTCGGTTTCGGCGGCATCGAAGCTTTCGATGTTCCTGGCGTGTCCGTTTGATGCGATCGGTTCGGCCATGGCAACTTACACCGGACAGAATGTCGGGGCAGGCAAGATCAAGCGTATCGGTCAGGGATTAAAGGCATCCGTTCTGATCGGTATCACATACTCGATCCTGATTTTCCTGGTCATGCTTTTTTCTGCAAAATACTGGATGCTTCTGTTCATAAATGCATCCGAAACGGAGATCATACATAATGCAGTGCTGTTTATTCTTGCAAACAGCGGATTTTACATTGCACTTGTTTTTGTCAATGCGGTTCGCTTTACCATTCAGGGAGCAGGATTCAGCGGTCTGGCAATCCTTGCAGGTGTCATGGAAATGATCGCAAGAGCCATTATCGGCGTGATTATGGTTCCGTATCTGGGATTCGCAAGCGTATGTTTTGCCAGTCCTCTGGCATGGATCATGGCAGACTGTTTCCTGATTCCGGCGTACTGTCATGTGATCCGAAAGCTGAAACAGAGAAGGGCACAGGGTGTGCCAAATATGTAGATTTTGTTAAGAAGTGTTAAGAAAAGTTGACATTAACCGCATCTTCATTGTACAATGAAAAAAGGGAGTGGACTTGAAACACACTGAAAATCAGAGAGAAAAGGGGGATTTTTTATGTATAATAAAAAGAAAATTGCGACATTACTGGTAATCGGAATGGCCGCAATGTTTATGATGAACGGCTGCCAGAAAAAGGCATCTGAGACGGAGACGACGAAACAGACGACAGCTCAGAGCGAAAGTACTGCACAGACCGAAGCAGCCACAACATATACTTCAGAGAGCAATTCATTTTCTTTTGATCTTCCGGATTCTGCATGGGTGGCGACAAAGGAAGGCATTGAGAATAAATGGGCATTTATGAAAGAAGGCGTCGGCACGATCCGGATCACGCACAAAAAGTCAAAGATCAAGGAGAAGAATCTGCCGCAGTCTCAGGAAGATGCGATTGCTCTTTTAAACGATATCCAGGAGAATGCATTTTCTCAGGTAGAATATAAAAAAGACAGCACCAATGGTACAGAGCTTTATTATTATGCTGCATCCACGCAGGACGCAGATCTTGGTTACGTTTATCTGATCAAGTATCTGATCAATACGGACACCGAGAGTTATACGATCACGGCAAAACTGACATCCAGTGACAGTACGGTGCAGCAGGCAGTGAAAAGTGCCGTTACCAGCTTCAAAGTTTTAAATGATGACAGTAAAAAGACAGATTCTGGTGCAAACTCCGGATCTTCGGCAGACGGCAGTACATCTTCGGATAATGCCGGTAACAGTTCTGATCCGGAAAATACAGGTGATACTGCTTCAGACAATACTTCCGGTGAAAGTACAGGCGATTCTTCCGGTGCATCGACCGATGAGGAATACCGCTATTTCTTTGATGCAAACGGAAATACGATCTACGCTTATCCGTCTGAGGACGGCAGCTGGCGTGATGATAACGGAACTTCTTATATTTTCCTGGAAAACGGCGTAGAAGATTCCAACGGCACACAGTATTATTATGATCCGCCTCAGGGAACAACAGGTTCCGGATCAGAGTCGGATTCTTTGACAGGTTCCGGCAATTCTTCAGATAATGGCATGGTCATTGGTTTCTATGATATCAATGGAAACTATCAGACAGCGACACAGGATGCAAACGGAAACTGGATCGGCAGTGATGGAAAAACCTACACTTTCGATGAAAAAGGGGCAACAGACAGCGACGGCAATTTCAGCAAATGGTAAAACAGGATATAAAGGAGTGTAAATATTATTATGAAAAATAAGGCATTACATTTTATGGCAGCAGCAGTCCTCTCATCGGCTCTTCTGATGACAGGATGCGGCAGCCACAGTGGGGATACGAACAGCAGCACAAAACAGACCCAGGATCAGACACAGCGGGGAGCAGGTCAGGATTCTGCCCAGACTTCAGCCGCAGAGGATCAGAATCAGGCATCGGATGACCAGAATCAGAGCCAGGATACGCAGACACCGGAAACACATCCGGATCTGGAGACAAGAGTGGAAACAGAGGTAGTGCAGCAGCCGGAAACACAGGCACCGGATACCGAGAATAACATCGATAATCCGGCAGCCGATAATGGTGAAGGCGATAGCAATGGCTTCTATGATGATGGCGGAACCTGGATCACCGTTCACAAAAACAGCCAGGGACAGTGGGTTGATGAAAGCGGTATGACCTACCAGTTTGGCGATGATGGCGTAACCGATCAGAATGGCGTTTTCTATCCATATTAAACCGGTTTTTGATTGACATTATATCTGCGAAAGCGTAGAATATGGAAGTCAAAGAAGGTAACAACCAGAATGGAGGAGTATAGATGAAAATGAGATCAAAAATCGTAACTTGTCTGGTACTCGCTCTGTCCATTTCCTGTCTGGCTACCGGCTGTAAAAAGAAAGCACAGGAAACTGAGACGAGCAGCGAAACGATTCGTGTTACAGAGAAACAGACAGAGAGCGAAACAGCAAAGAAAGCTACAAATACATCCACAACATTTAAATCAAAAGATGGCAGTATTTCTATCAAACTTCCGGATGACACCTGGACAATGAAAAAAGAAGGCACAAAAGAATGGACCTTTGAGTCACCGAACCAGGGAACGATCACGATCGTACATTATTCCGGAGATGAGACGAACGGACTTGTTTTTCCGTCCTCTGAAGAAGAAGTACTGAATAATCTGGAGAAAGCCGGAAAATCCAAAACCGATTATGCAGTTGTAGAATACAAGAAAAATACCATGGGTTCTTACGAGGCATATCACACAACCATCAAATGTAAGAGTACAAACAGTAAGTATGCGTACTCGGTAGCGTATAACCTGGTAGGAGATGAGGATATTTATTCGGTCAATGGTCAGGTTATGCAGGATGATGCAACGGCAATGGAAGCGATCCGTACTTCTGTGGAGAGTCTGAAACTGCTGAAAGCATCGAGCACAACAACATCTGAGACTAAAAAGAATAATACAACATCTTCCGAGTCGAACAGTACAACACAGTCCGAGTCCGGAAGCACAGCTTCTACCGATGGCAATTCTGATTCCAACCAGAACGGTCAGTATGTTTATGACAGCAACGGCAACGCAGTTTATATCTATCAGGACAGCGACGGAAACTGGGTAGACAGCAGCGGAGCGATTTATTATTTTAATGCAAACGGTATCACAAACAGCAACGGTGCAAGCTTTACCTACAATCCGCAGGGTGGAAACAGCGACAATAATAACAACAACGGCGGAAATGGCAATAACGGCGGTGATAACAACAATAACAACGGCGGAGCTACTCAGACCAGCAGTTTCTATGACAATCAGGGAAATCTGATCACAGTTTATAAAAACAGCAACGGAAACTGGGTAGATGGAAACGGCATTGTTTACACCTTTGGTCAGTATGGTGTAACCGATAATTACGGCAATTATTATCCATATGACAACAGCGGAAATAATAACGGCAACAACGGAAATAATAACGGCAACAACGGAAATAATGGCAACAATGGAAACAATGGCAATACCGGTGGAAACACAGGTGGAAACACAGGAGGTAATACCGGCGGCAGCACCAACGGTTTTTATGATGACCAGGGCAATTATATTTCCGTGACACAGGATGCAAACGGAAACTGGGTAGACAGCGGCGGAATGCAGTATACATTCGGTAACGATGGCGTAACCGATGCAAACGGAAACTTCTATCCATACTAAAAACAGAAAAGTGCAGAGACGCACATCATGTAATCATGCAGAATATACAAAGGACAGCAGAGAAAATCTGTTGTCCTTTTTACGTTAATTGGAAAAGATTCAAACTTTTATAAGTGGTGGGCAACAGATTTGTCTGAGTGGGGTTTCATTTTCGAATAGTAAGATTCTTTACATGGATTTTACATGGCATTGCAGAGGATTTGATCTTGTGGCAGTAAAATAAATTTATGGTTAAAGGTAGAATGCCATTTTTATGGGATTTAGCCCAGGTCTCACGTGTGTCTGGCTTAAATGCACGCAACGAAAAAGCTGTTAAAGGCATCACATTTTATTGAGGAGGACAAAATAATAAATGAGAAAAGTATATATGAACCGGGAACTGTCGTGGCTGAAATTTAATGAACGTGTTTTGGAAGAGGCGGAAAATAAAAAAGTGCCGCTCTGTGAAAGACTGAATTTTGCAGCAATCTATCAGAGCAATCTTGATGAATTTTTTATGGTGCGTGTGGGATCGCTCGTAGATCAGATGCTTTTGAAGAAAGATATCCGTGATAATAAAACAAATCTTACACCGGAGGAGCAGATCAAAAAGATCCTTGCGGAAGTCGGAAAACTGAACCGTCGCAGAAATGTCGTTTACGATGAAATCATGGAAGAACTGGAAGAATATGATATCTGCATCACGGATTTCAAGAAGATGAATGAAAAAGAAAGCGAATACGTTAAACGCTATTTTCAGGGTGAAATCGCACCGATCATTTTCCCGACGATCGTGGCAAAAAGACAGCCGTTTCCATTTCTGCGAAATAAAGAAATCTATGCAGTCGTAGTGCTGGAGACAAAGAGCGGAAAAGAGAAGCTGGGTATCATTCCATGCAGCAGTGGTATGTTCAAACGTCTGATAGAACTTCCCGGCAAACGCGGCACTTATATTCTGGCAGAAGAAGTGATTCTCCATTATATGCCGGAAATCTTTAAGGGTTATCGTGTAAAAGCAAAATCACTGATCCGCATCACCAGAAATGCAGATATTGACGCAGACGCACTGTATGACGAAGATCTGGATTATCGTGATTTTATGGTGGAAGTGATCAAACAGAGGAAAAAACTGGCTCCGATCCGTTTGGAGTTGTCACGGGAAATGGATGGTGAAGTGATCAGTACTCTGTGTCATTATCTGGATCTTGACCGTGACTATGTCTTCTATAATGAGGGACCGCTGGATCTGTCATTTGTCTATGAAATCCAGGATAAACTGCGTTACGTGCCGGAACTGTTCTATCAAAAACGGATTCCGCAGAAATCTGTGCAGTTTGAAAAAGGCAGACCGATTCTGGATCAGATTCTGGAGGGGGACAAATTTTTATCTTATCCGTATGACAGCATGAAACCGTTTCTTACGATGCTGCATGAAGCTGCAAACGACAAAGATGTCCTTTCCGTAAAAATGACGCTCTACCGTGTGGCAAAACAGAGTAAAGTGGTGGAAGCTCTGATCGAGGCAGCGGAAAATGGCAAGGAAGTGCTGGCACTTGTAGAATTAAAGGCAAGATTTGACGAGGAAAATAACATCGAGTGGTCAAGAAGGCTGGAGCGTGCCGGATGTCATGTGATCTATGGGCTGGATGGATTTAAAGTACATTCCAAACTGTGCCAGATCACCAGAAAAGCCGGCGATGAAGTGCAGTATATCACGCAGATCGGAACAGGAAATTATAACGAAAAAACAGCGTGCCTTTACACAGACCTTTCCCTGATGACAGCCGATACAGAGATTGCAAAAGAGGCGAGAAGAGTTTTTCAGGCACTGGCGATGGGAGAAATCGTAGAACACACAGACAAATTGCTGGTAGCACCGCTCTGTCTGCAAAATAAAGTGCTGGCGATGATCGATGATGAGATTGCAGCTGCACTTGCCGGAAAAGATGCTTATATCGGGCTGAAAATGAACGCACTTACTGACAAAAAGATCATAGACAGGCTGATCGAAGCTTCCTGTGCCGGAGTAAAGATTGATCTGATCATCCGCGGCATCTGCTGTCTGATCCCGGGCGTAAAAGATGCAACGGAAAATATTCGTGTGATCAGCATTGTAGGAAGATTCCTGGAACATTCGAGAATTTATATTTTCGGAAGTAAGGGAAGAGAGAAAGTTTATATTGCGTCAGCCGATTATATGACGCGAAATACCTTAAGACGTGTGGAAGTCGCAGCTCCTGTCTGCGATCCGGCAATCAGAGAACGTCTGCTTGAGATGTTCCGGATCATGTTAAATGATAATCAGAAGGCCCGCCATGAGGATTCAGAAGGAAATTACAGAATCCCGATGACGATCGAGCGTCCGGTGGATGCTCAGGAAACCTTCTATCAGCAGGCGTATGAAGCAGCAGCGTCAAAAAACGTGTGACGGCGACTGTTTTGTGTTTATAATAGTCTTATTTTCAGGTATGATAAATGTAAAATGTATCTGCTCACGACAAATTCCCCGCCGCAGGGCAATGGACGCAATGTGCTCCATCTGAACTGCCATGCGGAGGCATTTCGGCATAAAAAAAGGACACCGCAATTTTGCGGTGTCCTTTTGTATAAGCTTTTGAAAAGTTTGATTTCGGCAGTCTTATTCTTATTTCTGAGGACCAGCGGAAACCAGAGCTTTACCGGCAGCATTTCCTTCGTATTTAGCAAAGTTCTTGATGAATCTGTCAGCCAGATCTTTTGCTTTTGTTTCCCATTCGGAAGCATTAGCGTATGTGTCACGTGGGTCCAGGATAGCTGGATCAACGCCTGGCAGTTCTGTAGGAACTTCGAAGTTGAAGTATGGAATGGTCTTTGTAGGAGCATTCTTGATAGCTCCGTTCAGGATAGCATCGATGATACCACGAGTATCTTTGATGGAGATACGTTTGCCTGTTCCGTTCCATCCTGTATTTACCAGGTATGCTTTTGCACCGCTCTTCTCCATTTTCTTAACCAGTTCTTCTGCATATTTTGTAGGATGCAGCTCCAGGAATGCCTGGCCGAAGCAAGCTGAGAATGTCGGAGTCGGTTCTGTGATACCACGTTCTGTACCAGCCAGTTTAGCTGTGAAACCAGACAGGAAGTAGTACTGTGTCTGAGCTTCTGTCAGGATAGATACTGGAGGCAGTACGCCGAATGCATCTGCGGACAGGAAGATTACGTTCTTCGCAGCCGGTGCAGAAGAGATCGGGCGAACGATGTTCTGGATATGGTCGATCGGGTAAGATACACGAGTATTTTCTGTTACGCTCTTGTCAGCGAAGTCGATCTTGCCGTTTTCGTCCAGAGTAACGTTCTCAAGCAGAGCGTTACGTTTGATTGCATTGTAGATATCCGGTTCGGATTCTTTGTCCAGGTTGATAACTTTTGCATAGCATCCGCCTTCGAAGTTGAATACGCCGTTGTCATCCCAGCCGTGCTCGTCATCACCGATCAGCAGACGTTTCGGGTCTGTAGAGAGAGTTGTTTTACCTGTTCCGGACAGACCGAAGAAGATTGCTGTGTTTTCACCGTTCATGTCAGTGTTTGCGGAGCAGTGCATGGAAGCCATGCCTTTCAGCGGCAGGAAGTAGTTCATCATAGAGAACATACCTTTTTTCATTTCTCCGCCGTACCATGTATTTACGATAACCTGTTCTTTGCTTGTGATGTTGAACATAACAGCTGTTTCAGAGTTCAGACCCAGCTCTTTGTAGTTCTCAACTTTTGCTTTGGAAGCGTTGTATACAACGAAATCCGGCTCGAAGTTTTCCAGTTCTTCAGCAGTCGGTTTGATGAACATGTTTGTTACAAAGTGAGCCTGCCAAGCAACCTCAACGATGAAACGGATTGCCATACGGGTGTCTTTGTTGGCACCGCAGAAAGCATCTACTACGAACAGTCTCTTGTTAGACAGTTCTTTGATAGCCAGTGCTTTTACAGCATCCCATGCTTCCTGAGTAGCCGGATGGTTGTCGTTTTTATATTCATCTGTTGTCCACCATACAGTGTCTTTGGAATTCTCATCTTTTACGATAAATTTGTCTTTCGGAGAACGACCTGTGTAGATACCAGTCATAACGTTGACAGCACCCAGTTCACTTTCCTGGCCTTTTTCAAAGCCTTCCAGAGTAGGTTTTGTCTCTTCTTCGAACAACATCTCATAAGATGGATTGTACACGATCTCAGTAGTTCCAGTGATGCCATACTTGCTTAAATCAATTTTTGCCATCTGATTAACCTCTTTTCTTTTATACTTAAAGTTAAAGAAATGATGCCCACTTCTCTATCATCATTATACATATTTACCCGGCAAAATCAATAAAAACTTTCTGAACTTTTTGCTGAAAATGTATGAAATCTGCTGTTTCTGAATGAGTTTGAACGAATAACAGCAAAAAAAGCGGGGAAAAAACGCCAGATCATGCACGAGAGTTGCTCAGTTTTGAACGTTTAGTCAGGCGAACATATAAATAGAATATTTTTTTCATGTGAAAATTATATAATGATGCCAGGGTCAAAAGGTCTAAATGTCATTCCTGCCTGTACGGGAGTGATTATGTGGCTCAATTTGTGGTAATTGTGTCTTGCACAGTTTGAGAAAGTACTTTAAACTTAGCAGATGTAAAAATGAATATTAGGAGGTAAAACAAATGGCACTGAATAATATAGGAAATATGATGAAGATTATGAATGCATGGAATATATTTAAAAGAAACCACCCGAAATTCCCGGCATTCTGCAATGCAGTTTCCAAACGGGCTTTAAAGGAGGGCAGCATCATGGCGATCACGGTTACCACACCGGATGGCGAAAAGATTGAGACGAATCTGAGAATAAAGGCAGAGGATCTGGAGCTTTTGAAGGAACTGACCAACTGACAGAGTGCGAAAGAGGATTGTGAATGTCCGCTTTGCATCAAAGACTGAGATTGCTCAGGGTTTCTGAAAAAGGAGTGAAAATAAAATATGAATGATATAAAGCGGCTGGCAGGATATATCGGGCCATATAAAAAAGATATGATGCTTGGTGCTTTGATGGTAATGATCGAGACAGCGTTTGAGCTTGTCATTCCGATCATGATCGCGGATCTGATCGATGTCGGGGTGGCAAACCACGATCTTGCCTACATTTATTCCAAGGGCTTTCAAATGGGGATCTGTGCACTTCTGGCTCTGGTGACGGGGCTTCTGTATGCACGGTTTGCAGCGAGGGCTTCTTATGGATGGGGAGCGAAGATCAGGGAGGCAGAATATGCAAAAGTGATGCAGTATTCTTTCTCAAATCTGGATCATTTTGATACCTCGTCTCTGATCACGCGAATGACCACGGATGTCACGGTTCTGCAGAATCTGATCAATTCCGGCTTCCGTCCGGTGACGAGAGGTCCGTCGCTTCTGATCCTCGGCATCGGTCTTTCTTTCTGGATGAATCCGAAACTTGCCATTGTTTTTCTGGTGTGTACGCCGGTTCTTGGCATTGTTTTATTTCTGATCGTCCGGAAAGTGGCTCCTATGTATACAAAGCTTCAGACAATCGTTGACCGTCTGAACCATGTTGTGCAGGAGGGTGTGACAGCGATCCGTGCGGTCAAGGCGTTTGTCCGCGGAGAGTACGAAGAAGAAAAATTTGATGCAGTAAATACAGATCTGAGTGTTTCAAGTGAACAGACTTTTCACTATGCGGTGCTGAATCTTCCGGCATTTCAGGTTGTCATGTACAGTGCAATCGTACTGATCATGTGGTTTGGCGGAAATATGATCTTAAGCGGTAGTCTTAAGGTTGGTGATCTGACCGGATTTTTAAGTTATGTCATGCAGGTTGTCAACGCTCTGATGATGATCGCAAATGTTTTTCTGCTGCTGACGAGATCTCTTGCCAGTGCACATCGTATCGCAGAAGTGCTGGATGAGAAGATTGTTCTGAAGTCTCCGGAAAACGGGGTACAGAAGGTCAAAGATGGAAGTGTGGATTTTGAACAGGTATCTTTTAAATATCACAAAGATGCGAAAGCGTATGCACTGTCAGATGTTGATCTGCACATCAAGGCCGGGCAGACGATCGGTGTGATCGGTGGAACCGGAGCCGCCAAAACGACGCTCGTGCAGCTGATCCCGAGGCTTTATGATGCGACCTGCGGCACGGTGAGAGTTGGCGGTGTGGATGTAAAAGCATATGATCTTCATGCACTGCGGGCGGCAGTCGGAATTATTCTGCAGAAAAATGAGCTTTTTTCCGGAACGATACGTGATAACTTGAAATGGGGCGATCCGGATGCAGATGACGAAAAAATCTGGCATGCATGCCGTGTGGCATGTGCGGATGAGTTCCTGGAGCGTTTTCCGGACGGACTGGACACCATGCTTGTGCAGGGAGGAAATAACCTGTCCGGCGGGCAGAAACAGAGACTCTGTATCGCAAGAGCACTTCTTGCCAATGCGAAGATCCTGATCTTTGATGATTCTACCAGTGCAGTCGATACGGCGACGGAAAAGAAGATCCGCAAAGAGCTGGAAAAACTTGGCGATGTGACAAAAATCATCATTGCACAGAGAATTTCTTCTGTGATCCATACGGATCGGATCGTGATCCTGGATGACGGTAAGATCCATAATATCGGAACGCATGAACAGCTTCTTAAGGAGGATGCAATTTATCAGGAAATTTATGCTTCTCAGATGAAAGGAGGAAACAGCGATGGCATCGAAAACGAAGAATGTTAAACGGCCGGAAAATATGCAGCACACACTGCGGATTTTTGTTTCTTATCTTGGACGGCATAAATTTATGCTTCTGATCGTCAGTATTCTGGTAACGGTAAGTGCCCTTGCAAACCTTCTTGGAACTTACATGATACGTCCGGTTGTCAATAATCTTGCAAACGGGGATCTGCATTCACTTGCCATCGGAGTGCTTGTGGCAGCCGGCATTTTTGCCATCGGAGCACTGGCAGCCTGGGGCTATTCTCAGACGATGGTAAAAGCTGCCCAGCAGGTTGTTTTTGATATTCGAAGAGATTTGTTTGCACATATGCAGACACTGCCGCTTCGCTTTTTTGACCAGAAGCGACACGGCGATATCATGAGTCTGTTCACAAACGATATTGATACGATCGCAGATGCCCTCAATAACAGTTTTGCGATGGCAATCCAGAGTTTTATCCAGATGATCGGAACCCTTGTGATCCTGTATATCCTGAACTGGAAACTGTCGCTGATCGTGACGGTCTGCTATGGCATCATGTTCTGGTATATGAAATTCAGCGGAGCAAAAAGTAAGGTTTTTTATGCGAAACAGCAGCAGAGCCTTGGTGAGCTGGACGGCTATATTGAAGAAATGGTCAGCGGTCAGAAAGTAGTTAAAGTCTTTAATCATGAACAGGCAAGTCTTCAGGAATTTCTGGAGAAAAATGAAAAACTGCGAAAAGAAGGAACCGGTGCACAGTCTTATGCGGCAACGATGGTTCCAGTAGTCGTAAGTATATCTTATATTAATTATGCAATCGTGGCAGTTCTCGGAGGAATTCTGGCGATGCGTGGGATGGCGGATGTCGGAAGTCTTGCAAGTTATCTGGTGTTTGTGCGTCAGGCGGCACTCCCGATCAATCAGTTTACACAGCAGAGCAATTTCCTGCTCTCCGCACTTGCCGGAGCAGAACGGGTGTTTGATGTGATGAATCTGGAGCCGGAAGTGGACGAAGGGGATGTGACGCTTGTCAATGTCAGAAAAGAAAACGGCATCCTGAAAGAATGTCAGGAAAAGACCGGAAAATGGGCATGGCGTTCAAAAGATGGAGAACTGACAATGCTTCGCGGTGATGTCCGTTTTGAAAATGTTGATTTTGGTTATACGAAAGAGCATATGATCCTGAAGAATATCAGCCTGTATGCAAAACCGGGACAGAAAATTGCTTTTGTCGGATCGACCGGAGCCGGAAAAACCACGATCACCAACCTGATTAACCGCTTTTATGATGTGCAGGGAGGAACGGTGGTTTACGATGGAATTGATGTGCGAAAGATAAAGAAAGATGCACTGCGACACTCTCTTGGCATCGTGCTTCAGGATACGCATCTGTTTACCGGAACCGTAGCGGATAACATCCGCTTTGGAAAACTGGATGCAACGCAGGAAGAGATCGAGAGAGCGGCACGCATTGCAAATGCACACTCTTTTATCAGACGACTGCCAGATGGTTACGATACCATGGTGACGGCAGATGGGGCAAATCTTTCCCAGGGACAGCGGCAGCTTCTGGCGATCGCAAGGGCAGCAGTAGCCGATCCGCCGGTTCTGATTCTTGATGAGGCGACATCCTCTGTTGATACACGAACCGAAGAACTGATCGAAAAAGGCATGGATCAGCTGATGGAAGGAAGGACCGTGTTTGTCATCGCACATCGATTAAGTACCGTGCGAAATGCCAATGCGATCATGGTACTGGAGCAGGGGAAAATCGTCGAGAGAGGGGATCATGCAGAACTGTTGGAACAGAAAGGGAAATATTATCAGCTTTATCATGGAATGTTTGAGCTGAGCTGAGCTTTTTGCAATGTGCAAAATGAATGTAGTAAAAAATAGTCTGTAAAATAGCCACGCCATGATGATTCGAAAACAATCTCCTGACACGCTTCGTTTCCTGTTCGGTTCGCTCGTGTGTTAGCCGCCCTTCGCCTAAACTCGCCTCTTCGAGGCTCAGACAGCGGCTCTCTGGGGCGGCAACATCGCAAACCTCACGACGGAAGCCTTGCTACCGTCAGAGCGATTTGTTTTCGAATTCATCATGGCTGTATTATTTTATGCACATGCATTATTGTTCTTTCTTAGACAGTATCCTAATAACACTCTCGGCATTTCAATTCCTTACACCCGCCAGGAAACCACCGACAACTTCTTATCTGCCGTTCTGAAAATATATCTGCTCTTCTTTTATCGGGGAATAGCGAATCAGTTCGTTTGCTTCCAGATTTTCTTTATGCATATCAACGGCACTGATCTGATGATTATCATACGTCGTGTAATAATAAATCCCTTTATCGGCATTGCAGCAGGAGGTGTAGATCGTGATTTCATATTTTCCTTCGGCAACTTCGCAGCAGCCTCTGCTCTGTTCCACGGAACCTAAAATATGAAAAAACTGGCTTACACTGGAAGCTTCGCTTTCATCAGAAATGGCGTGCATTTTGGTGAATGCCACACGGATGAAACGTGACTGAGAGGAGAGGTCTCCCGGAAGTCCGAGTGCCCCCATGCCGCGGCTGTAAGTGTTCAGGTTTAATTTATCGGAGAAATGATTCTCCGGTGATTTTGCGGAAAGCTGCATATAATTGTTGAGCTGAAACAGCTGCAGGTCAAACGGTGGATTGTTGGTCAGTACACCGACCGGGTTGTCATAAATTTTCATGCCATCTGCAACACATTCTACGGTGATGCTTTCGCTGCGGTCAGCGATCAGCCAGTGCAGGCTGGATGATGGAAACTGGTCGCTGAACGGTGTGTCACATAAATTCATGCGGCCAAGAAAGCTCCTTACTTCTTTTACGGTGGCACACTGTCCTAAAATCCATGGAATAAATTCAAAAGATGCGATATTTTCTCCTGAATCAGAAAGCGGCTGGTAATGAGCATTTCCGACAAAATTCAGTCCTGCCATGCCAAGTCCTTTTTCGTTGATGGCATCGTAATAGAGCGGATAATTGTCGGCACAGCACGCCATGCCAATCAGTGCATAGTGATTTTCCAGTGTTTTTGTGTGGCGGAAAACGAAAGGATAGTTTCGTGGTGTAATGATGATCTCATCACCATAGGAAAATTCATAGTCTAAAGTACGTCCGAAATAAAAATCTTTTGTTTTATAAGTTGCTGCGGTACACATATTCAATTCCTCCAATATAGTTGGGGACTTTTGCCCCAATATCATACATTTTGATGTGTGAAAAATTCAGAGCATCTCATTTTTTAAAACAAATTCGTTTTTGTGAAAATCTAAGATCCCTTCTTTTTTCATACGAGAAAGTTCTTTTGACAGGGCACTGCGATCCAGATTCAGGTAGTCTGCCATTTGCTGCCGGTCGAACGGAATCTGAAAACGATGGTTGCCGTGTTTCCGGGACTGTGCGGACAGATAGGTCAGCAGTCGGCTGCGAACTGTTTTTGAAGAAGTGCAGAAAATCCGTTCTGAGAGCATCAAATTTTTGCGGCTGCACATTGCAAGAAGGCTGCGTTGTATTTTCGAATACCAGGAAGAAGTGCAGTTTTTTTCCTGTAAAACTTTCAGATTCAAAAAAAGAATTTCGCAGTTGCTGGCGGCAACGGCATCTACCATCATCGGTTCCCGGCACAGGGCATAGGTTTCTGCAAAAATATGTCCTTCATTCATATTTCCCAGAATGCTCTTATTTCCCCAGAAATCAATGTTTTCTACATTTACGCTTCCGGATAAAACAATGCCGATTTCAGAAACAGTGGAACCGGTAGAAAATATAATATCATTCTTTTTGTAAGAAGCCGTCCGCAGACAGCCGGAAGTCTTCATTTGTTCCAGTTCCTGATCGGAAAGGCTCTGAAACAGAGGCAGTTCTAAAAAGTTCATAAAGTCTCCTGTCAGGTCAAAACAACAGTATGCGGAAAAATAGTACTGTTGATATTTAACGGTATTTTGATTGTGATTCAGTGGTTATAACCACCGATTTTTCTCAGATGTTATGTTAGGATCAGGTCAAAGTCAGGCAGAGATTTTAGACCGGAAAAAATGGTTTGACAGAAAATCTGCTGGCTTTGTTCAGCATCATACTACACGGAAAACAGAAAATCAAGGGGCACTGTGAAGGTATGGACAGTGATTGAAAAAAATTGCTGTCTGCCCGGCAGTGAAAAAAAGATTTCAGGTGTGATTATTAGGAGGTAAAGAACAGCTAAATAAAACTTATAAAAGTATATAAACAACTGTTGAATTTTATAGGTTATTAGTATAGAATAATATTGAAAGGAAGTGATGCTTTGAGTAAATATTATTCTATACATGAATTTTCA
>ENA-OUQM01000416-OUQM01000416.1-human-gut-metagenome-genome-assembly--contig:-NODE-416-length-28964-cov-14.399149_pt1 | contig 28964 bp, 28 predicted proteins | sample MGYA00237949_ERZ548830 | MGnify/ENA primary metagenome ERZ548830 (study PRJEB26490, sample SAMN05194706) | human gut metagenome | biome: terrestrial biome; feature: human-associated habitat; material...
CGTGGGCTCGGAGATGTGTATAAGAGACAGCCTCTTCCTTCAGGCTCATCAGGAAATGTTCCTCTTCCGTTTCGAAGAATCCATTTGAGGCACTGACAAGAACCATACGGGTAAATTGGGACAGATCATCTTCCATTCCATCTGTAAGTTTCTTAAACTGAACAAAATCTTCCTCTTTTCCCCCATACAGATATTTCAGTAAAAAGTATTTTTTCAGATAATCTTCTTTCTTTTCCTGCTGCTCTTTTTTCTCTATCTTAGAAGAAATATTTTCCATCACTCGTTGAAAAGTCTTATGGAATTCCTCTGGATCAACCGGCTTCAGAACATAGTCCACAACTCCATACCGCAATGCTTCTCTTGCATAAGAGAAATCATTATATCCGCTGAAGATCACGATTTCCATATCCGGATGATCTTCTCTCACTGCTTTCGTCAGCTCCAGTCCATTCATATAAGGCATCTTTACATCCGAAAATAAAATATCCACATGGTTTGATTCTAATACTCCCAGTGCATCCTTTCCATTCGTTGCTTCTAGGATCTGGAATTCTCCTTCCTCCCTCTTTAACAGAAAGCGGATTCCCCTTCGCTCCAGTTTTTCATCATCCACGATCAATATTGTAATCATTTCCCCACTCCTCCCACACGTTCACTTTACATTTTCACTATTCCTTTTATAACGTCCGAAAACAGCAGGGAATGTTCACTCACTCTCTGCTGTCTTTTTTTAATTTTTATAATTCTATTTTAATTCATTTTTTAGACAATGTCCACACTAGCCTTTAACCGCTCCGGCTACAACGCCTTCGATAATATATCTCTGGCAGAACAGGTAGAAGATGATAATCGGCACAATTGCAAGAACCAGAGTTCCCATCATTGCTCCCATATCTACAGAACCGTATCCACCTTTCAGATACTGAACTGCCATCGGCACTGTCTTATATTTTCTCTGATCCAGTACAAGTGATGGAAGCAGGTAGTCGTTCCAAATCCACATTGCCTGAAGAATTGTAACTGTTACGCAAGTCGGCTTTGCAATCGGAAGTACAATTCTGAAGAATGTCTGGATTGGTGTGCATCCATCAATCATTGCAGCCTCTTCAATCTCCAATGGAATGGATTTCATGAACCCGGTAAACATAAAGACGGAAAGTCCTGCACCAAATCCAAGGTAGATCACAACCAGTCCCCACGGATTTCCCATATGAAGCATATTTGCGATCTTGGATAATGTAAACATTTCCATCTGGAATGGCACGATCATTGCAAACAGGCAAAGCATGTAAAGGATCTTTGTAAATTTTGTCTTCACGCGGCAGATATACCATGCACACATGGAGCAACATAAGATAATCACTGCTACAGATAAGATTGTGATAAATAAACTCCATCCAAATGCCTGAATCAGCTGTGTCTGCTTAATACCACGGATATAGTTCTCTAATCCGACATACATCTTTCCGGTCGGTATCTCGAACGGTGCTTTACTGATATAAGCTTTTTTCTTAAAGGAGTTGATAAATACCAGTATGATCGGATACAGATACAGCAGGCTGAGTAGTGTAAAAATAACGGTTAATAATGTACCATGTTTTACTTTTTTATTCATTACTGCTGCACCTCCTTTGATGTTGTCAGTTTATTCTGGATCAATGCAATCACTCCTACGATAATAAAGAAGATAACTGCTTTCGCCTGTCCTACACCTTCCCAGCCAGTTCTTCCATAGAATGTATTATAGATATTCAGGGCAAGCATTTCTGACATCTTGTCCGGTCCACCGTTTGTCAATGCAAGGTTCTGGTCGAAAAGTTTAAATCCGTTTGTAAGTGTCAGGAAAGTACAGATTGTAATGGATGGCATAACCATCGGAATTGTAACATATCTTAAAAGCTGTACTTTATTCGCTCCATCAATCTGTGCTGCCTCGATCAGCTCTCCAGGAATATTCTGGATTCCTGAGATGTAGATGATCATCATGTATCCAACCTGCTGCCAGAGCATCAGGATAACCAATCCCCAGAAACCATATTTTGAAGAATATGTAAGTGTTTTCTGGAAATGTGCCAGAATACCATTTAATAACAGCTGCCATACATATCCAAGTACAATACCACCGATCAGGTTCGGCATAAAAAATACAGTACGGAAAATATTGGTTCCCTTAATATTCTTTGTCAAAAGCATTGCTACCGCAAATGCAAAAATGTTGATCAATAATACTGTCACAATTGTAAATAATGCGGTAAACCAAAGAGAGTGAAGAAAATCTCCGTCTCCAAGGATCTTTGCATAGTTGCTAAGTCCAATAAATTTAGCGTCTGTCACCGTTGTGAACTTGCAGAACGAAAGATATACGCCTAACACAAACGGTGCAAGGAAACCTATCGTGAATGCAATCAGCGTCGGCAATACAAATACCGGAAAATATCTCTTTATTGCTTTTTGCATGTTCTTCTCCTCCTGTCTTTCTTTTCTGTAAAAAGCCTTTCTGCGCCTTTGCTTTTCACAATTCTAATTACATAATTTCAGCCTGCCCCGGTATGCTCGTTGGCAGGCTGTTTGATCTTCTTCTCTATTTCACAGCCTTTTTATCTGCCTATCCTGTGAAAAGTCTTTTTTATTCGTTTGCTGCTGCGTATTCTTCAGCCCATCCATCAACAAATGCTGTCTGTACACTATCCCATGCGCCTGTACCCTGTGCATAGTTCAGAAGAGCTCCACCAAGATTGTTTTTCCAGTTCTCAGATGGCATTGTTGTAAAGTTCCAGCTTACTGGTGTCTTTCCTGCCTCTGTATACTCAGCATTTGCTTTTACAAGCGGGTTGTCCGGAAGGTAATCTGAGAATGTTGTGAACGGTGTTACAAATCCCATCTCGTTAGCCAGCATGTCACGACCTTCATCGCTCTCAACTACCCATTTCATAAAATCAAGTGTTGCCTGAATGTCTTCTTCTGAAGCGTTCTTATTTACACACCAGTAGTTCTCAGATCCTGTACAAAGTCCCTGATTTTCTTCTCCATCAACTCCGATGTAGATTGGAAGCATTCCCATATCTTCATCTGCTACTTCATTATCTTTGATATCATTGTAAGCCCATGTACCATTCTGATAGAATACTGCTTCGCCAAGTGCAAATTCACTTGCTGCGTCATCTCCTGTCTTAGAAGAAATCATAGATGGCTCACATGTAGAGTTGTTCAGATACAGATCCCAGATCTGTTTGTAGTTGTCAAGGTATGTTCCTTTGATTGCATCTGTGCTGTCAATTCCGTCTGCCTTATACTCATAGTAGATTGGAAGATTTGCAAGGTGTGTCTTGAATCTCCAGTCAGAGGAAGAATCCATTCCTGCTGAAGTAAAAGCTCCTTCTACTCCAAGATCATCTTTGTGTGCCTGAATCTCTTCTGCAACTGTCTTAAGTGCCTGGAAGTTATTCAGATCATCAATTGATTTGATACTTGCATCCGGCAATTCGAAGTATTTGTTCAGAAGAGCTTTGTTGTAGATCAGACCATAAGTCTCAATAACATAAGCGATTCCGTCTACTGCGTCGCCATCTTTTAATATATAATCGTCAGACTCGACATCTTTATAAACATCGCTGTCTGAAAGGTCATAGCAATAATTTTTCCATGTAGCAAGTCCAACCGGTCCGTTTACCTGGAACAATGTTGGTGCCTCATCTTTTGCCATCTCTGATTTCAACTGTGACTCGTAAGTTCCTGATGCTGCTGTCTGTACATCAACCTGAACACCCGTCTCATCTGTATACTCTTTTGCAAGTTCTACCCACTGGTCAGCCTGCTCTGGTTTAAAGTTCAGATAATAAACTTTTCCGGATGACTTATCTCCTTTCGCTGTTTCATCTCCGCCTGATGTGCTTCCACATCCTGCAAGCATTCCGCCTGCCATTGAAGCTGCAAGTACAAGTGCAAGAATCTTTTTCTTCTTCATAATTGAATCCTCCTTTTATGATTACTTGTCTTTGTTTTTCTTGATGATGTTATTATAAGAAAAAGTTCCAAAATAAGATATAATAAAATTCCAAGAAACATAACACTATTTCAAGATTATTGTAATTTTTGAAGATTTTGTGTATGATACAAGAGTTCACCAAGAACCAAAAGTGAAAAATAAAGGTAAAATTTACTTGTTATAAATAGGATTTGCAGAAAGGATGTGTCTGATTTTATGCTTGCAGGCACAAGAGGATAGAATAAAATGGATCGCATCTGGAATTTGCGTTAATTGAGAGGATAGCTATAGTATCCTATCTTTTTTCGTCAAGCAGTACAAAACCTTGCTGTGGATTCTCTTTTATTGCTCCAACGATAGGATGTGGCACATACATTTCTTCCAAATAATCTATATCTGAATCTGTCAGTTGTACCTCAAATGCACCTGCCGCATCATCCAGATAAGAAGCTTTTGTCGCACCGATAATAGGAGATGCGACTCCTTTTGCCCACTGCCATGCTATAGCAATCTGTGACATTTTGCAGTTATATTTTTCTGAAAGGTCATGGACACGCGAAACAATCTGCATATCATATTCTTCCATCTTGTCATATTTACCCATGGCTACGCGGTCGGTCTTGCTTCTAAGTGAGTCCGTTCTCCACTGTGGTCTGGTCAGATGTCCTGCTGCAAGCGGGCTATATGGCATGAGTGAAACTCCCATCTGCTTGCAGATTGGTATAAGCTCGCGCTCGTCCTCACGATAGAGCAAATTGTAATGATTTTCCATCGTGCAAAAAGGTGTAAATCCATGCTCTTTTGCAGCAAGCTGCATATTGTAAAACTGATAGCCATACATGGCAGATGCGCCTATTGCCCTTACTTTTCCCACTTTTACAAGGCAATCGAGTGCCTCCATCGTCTCCTCAATCGCTGTGTCGAAATCAAATCTGTGGATGATGTAAAGATCCAGATAATCTGTTCCAAGACGCTTTAGTGTTCCGTCTATCTCTCTTTCGATGGCAGGCTTTGACAGACGTCCATCATTGAAATAAACCTTTGACGCAATCACAACCTTATCTCGTAATACATTATTTTTTATCGCCTTTCCGAGATATTCCTCACTCGTTCCTGACGAATAGCAGTTTGCTGTGTCGAAAAAATTTATCCCAAGCTCTAAAGCATGTTTTATGATTTTTTCACTTTCTGTCTCGTCAAGCGTCCAGTCATGCATCGTTCTAGCTTTTCCAAAACTCATGCAGCCGATGCAGAGCTTTGAAATCTCAATATCTGTATTGCCAAGTCTAGTGTATCTCATACATTCTCCCTTCTGGTTCTTACATTTTCCATATATTACCGAAACATATTTCACTTATTATCCGCCTGATAATTGCAAGTTTACATGCAGACGTATTTTTACTTTATTGTAATCCGCATCAGATACACGCTCACACCACTCATTAGATGTCTCCTCACCAGGCACTTCAATTGCCAAATGAGAAAACCATTCATCCGGTGAGGCACCATGCCAGTGTTTCACTTCTGCCGGAATATTAATGCAGTCACCCGGCTTCATTTCTATAACTTCTTTACCTTCTTCCTGATAATATCCTCTTCCGGCAACACATACCAGAATCTGTCCACCTCCACTTTTTGCATGATGAATATGCCAGTTATTTCTGCATCCAGGTTCAAAGGTCACATTGAAAATCCCAACCTGAGAAGTTGAAATCGGCGCAAGAAAACTTCTGCCGGAAAAATACTGTGCAAAGCCATCATTTGGTGCACCGATCGGAAACATCATTTCTTTTGCATGTGCCCGCATTGCTTCCTCTTCGTATGGCAAATCTCCTTCGCCTGCCTCCCATACTTTCTTTGCAAGATTGAAAACAGCCCATGCTTTTGGCCACCCTGCATAGAATGCGACATGTGTGATCACTGCAGCAATCTCTTTTTGTGTCACACCATGATTTTTTGCATTTTGAAGATGATATTGCAAAGAAGAATCCGTAATTCCGGAAGCCATCAGCGCAACCACAGTAATGATACTTCTTGTTTTTATATCAATATCCTGGTTATTCCAGTTTTCGCCGAAAAGCACATCATCGTTAAAATGTGCAAATTCCGGAGCGAATTCACCAAGTGCATTTCTTCCTGCTGTCTGGATTATTTTTTCCATATCCTGTATACCTCCATATCACTGCTATTTATAAAGATTTTACCCACTCACTGATTTCCTGTTTTGTTCCACGGTTTAACAGGCTGCCTTCTGTGATAACGGTATCCGGTGCGGATGGCTGCAATTCTTTCACAGTGTTTCCAAATCCACTTCCTCCAGATGTTGCAAAAAGCACAATCTTTTTACCACTGAAATCGTAAGCTTCTAAAAATGTATTGATGATTGTCGGCGCAACATACCACCAGATTGGGAATCCCAGAAGGATCTCGTCATAAGAACTCATATCCATCTCTTTTTTCATAATCTCCGGTCTATATTTCTTATCACTCATTTCCACACTGCTTCTGGATTTTTTATTCATCCAGTCAAGATCAGGCTTTGTATATGGAACTTTCGGCTCAATCTCAAACAAATCCGCTTTTACTTCCTCTGCGATCATCTCTGCTACTTTTTTTGTTGTTCCGCTTGCACTGAAAAATGCGACTAATTTTTTACTCATATAAAAAGCCCCTTTCTTTACGAAGATTTCGCATAAAAATAGATGTATAAGATTTGAATTTCTCTTATACATCTATTTTATACCTAATTATTGTGTTATGTCTAATGCTTATATCAAATTCTCTTCTATGCCTGAAAAGCATTTATTTCTTCTATCATTTTACTGACCGCCAGAGAATATGGAATGTTTCGCCTCCAGGCAATCACAGTACTTGTCGTGATTTCCGGAGAAATTCTTCGCTGTACAAGAATGTCTTCCCTCCAATACTTTGTAGCGCCTTCGATTGATATCGGATATCCCAGTCCCTTTGCCGCCATGACTCCGGCATTCGTTCCAAGATTACTCGTAAAAGCAATTTGCAGTTTCGAAAAGTCTTTTCCAAACCAATTGGCAAGTTCACTTTGAACATTCACTCTTTCCGGCAGGATCAATGGTTTTCCAATTAGATCTTCTTTTTTTATAAACTCTTTTTCTGCCAACGGATCATCCGGCCGCATTCCAACACACCAGTGATCACAATCCGTAATCCGGATATAATCCATCCCTTCCGTATCCACCGGCTCCAGGAATAGAGCAATGTCTACAAGTCCTTTGTTCATCATCTCATACACCGTGTCTGCTGTTGCAGTATGAAGTGCAATCTGAACCAGCGGATATTTTTCTTTATATGTTTTGCATATCTTCGCCAACGTCTCCACCGCTGCAAATTCACCGCATCCAATGGTTATAGTTCCCTCTACAACCTCTTCTTTTCCTTTCAATTCCTCCAGCGTTTTTTCCTCAAGATTAAGAATCTCCAAAGCTCGCCTTTTTAATAGAATTCCTTCATCAGTAAGCGATATTTTCTTCCCGGTTCGAATAAATAATGTTACCCCAAGGTTCTCTTCAAATGCCGCCATTTGTCTGGATAACGTTGGCTGGGTAATATGCAATTGTTCTGCTGCTTTTGTAAAGCTCTGTTCTTTTGCTACTGTCAGAAAATAGCGCAATAATCTTAATTCCATTTTTTATATTCCTGCAAATATTTGTTGTAACCATTCTATCATGCCAATTTTTATTTTCCAAATGTATTACTGGATTTTCCTGCCGCCTTAGCTGCCACAGTGTTGGTTAATTCAAGTGACATCCTCCCCCACCTGTAGAGGTGGGGGCTTCCCTAACCTCAGTATGTTTGGTTCTCGTTCGATAGCACCAATCTGATCATCTCACGCTTTTACTCTTCCATCTCCGATACCAGCTCCTCGATCCACTCCCGCCGTTGCAGCGCATTCACCCACTCGGCCGGAATCGCATCGTAGCCATAATAGAGTCCCGCCAGTCCTCCGGTTATGGCTCCAACCGTATCTGTATCATCCCCGAGATTGACTGCCTGCAAAACAGCATCCTGAAATGATTCAGTTGTAAGTAAGCACCATATCACCGCTTCCAGTGTGTCGACCACATAGCCACTGCTTTTTATCAGATTTTGCGAAAGCTTCTCAAACATTTTCAAATCGAAAATTCTGGAAAAGTGCTCTAATTCCGTTTTATTTCTCAGATCCCTGCGATAATATCGGCAGGCATCATCTATTCCATACTGAAGTCTTTCGATCAGATTTCCTGTTTTTTCAATTACTGCTTTAACCATAAAGTAATATATTCCACAGGCAATCTGGCTGCGAGCGTGTGCATGCGTAAGCGCTGATGCGTTATGAATGATGTAGATGCTCTCATCTTCCGAAGTACAGATGCTTTTCTGCCGAAGATATAAATACAAACAAACCGGAAGGATTCTCATAAGAGAACCATTTCCATTATCCCTCTCTCCTTTGCCGCCCGATTCTGTAGGCTCACACCCTTTCCCATATCGAAAAATTGCTTTGGATGTTGCTATTCCAATATCAAACACGTCATGAAATGGTGTATAATCCGCATAAAGGCACCATCTGGAGAATTTATCCATCATATCCTTATTATCAACTCCGCCCTTTTGTTTGATACTTTCTAATGTTGCAAATGTCATACTGCTGTCGTCTGACCACGTTCCTGCCGGCTGATTATGCGTGCCATAGGCACGCATTCCTGTCACCGGATACCTTTTTAATTCTTCTCTGGCTGAAAACTCGACAGGAACTCCAAGTGCATCGCCCACAACCAGACCAAATATTCCATCCTTCCATATGTTACGTTCCATAAAATACAAACCTCCAACTATAAAAACTATCGGATCCACCACTGCCAGATCAGGTACAGAAGCAGAAGATGTACCGGATAAAACGCGTAACAGAAATACTGAAACCATTTTTTGTGATATCCCTGTTTTCCATTGTACAGCCAGATGGGAATGAGTGCAAGCAATGCAAAGCTCTGCTGCGCAATTTCAAATTCATGTCCCAAAATGGTGACTGGATAATACAGATCACCCAGCATGATTACATTCAAATAGAACAACCCGGCCACCTGTGCCGCAAGAGACACCCAGTTCTTTGTTCTGAAAAAATAAAACAGCAGAACGGTTAATACCCCGGCTGCATTGTAATCCACCATGGTCAGAGTTCCCAAAATATAATCTCCAAGGATCACGAACACAATGGTAAGAACCAGCAGCCATTTTTTCTCTGTTTTCCTTGCTTTTTCAATGATTTGCATGGACAGCACTCCCAAAAGGAACGTCCACAGCACATTCTGATGGAACGGGTAAACAAGAGAGCTTCCCATGATCAGGTTAAATGGGATCTCTGAAATCAACGCAAAGACAAATAAACGCTCCATGTATTTTTTCACATTGGAAGTATGGGCATAGCCCTCTGCAATCATAAATGCAAAAATCGGAAAAGCAAGTCTGCCTACACAGGTCAGCCATTCCTGACCGGGGAATAAGGTTGCCCACAAGTGATCGCACAACATAAATGTCATTGCAAGAATGTGCAGTATAAAAGAATCAATTCCTGTTTTTTCTTTCATGTACGTTGTATCCTCCCTGTTTTCGTAATCGTTAAAAATTTGTAATCATTCTGCACCTTCGCAGTTACAGTAAAATTATATCTTATCCATCTTTCGTTTGCAATTCTATTTCTGTCGTACCACCTGAAAACGACGTTACAGTTCGCTGGGCACCAGTAAACTGTAACAAAACGACCAGCCGAAAACATTTCGGCTGGTCGAGGGATTGTTCCGCTTTGCGGACGTTCTTATATATGGGTAACCACGGCTGTGATCAGTTTTTTGAACTCCACTGCCACACGGTCTGCAGTTTCCTGAACTTCTTTGTGGTTCAGAGGCTGCGTAGATACTCCGGCTGCCAGGTTTGTGATGCAGGAAATACCGCAGACTTCCATTCCCATGTGATTTGCAGTCAGCGCTTCACATGCTGTACTCATTCCTACTGCATCTCCACCCCAGATTCTTGCCATTCTGACCTCTGCAGGTGTCTCATAGGCCGGTCCGGTAAACTGTACGTATACACCTTCCTGTAGCTTAATACCCAGTTTATTTGCTTCTTCTTTGATGATATTTCTCATTCTGAGACTGTATACTTCACTCATATCCGGGAATCTCGGTCCAAATTCGTCTATATTTTTTCCGATCAGCGGGCTTGGAATTCCGGTGGTGATATGATCTGTGATAAGCATAAAATCTCCCGGTTTGTAATCCAGGTTCACGCCGCCTGCTGCATTCGTAAGAACCAGTTTTTTCGCTCCCATCAGGCCCATCAGACGAGTCGGCAGTACAACATCCGTCATCGGGTAGCCTTCATAGTAATGAACTCTTCCCTGCATGATCACAACCGGCACCTCATCTACATAGCCGAATACAAATCTGCCCTTATGTCCCGCAACCGTCGAGGTCGGAAATCCTTCAATCTCTGTGTACTCAATCGTTGTCTCGATTTTGATCTGATCTGCATAATCTCCCAGACCGGATCCCAGAATCAGTGCAACCTCCGGCACAAAATCTGTTTTTTCTCTCACACTTGCAAGACATGTTTTGACTTTCTCGTATACCTTGTTCATACCTTTACCTCCTCTTTTCTATACTCTGTCTATTTTTTCATCTATGATCTTTTTCAATCCTTCATACTGTTCCGGATTGATCAGAATCTGATTACCGTTCTTTGTAACCAGTCCTTCATCCAGAAATTTGCGGATGGCTCTGCTGATACTTTTCAGGCACAACCCCGTCTCATCTGCCATACTGGTTCTGCTCTCTTTGATACAAAGAACACCGTTTTTATTATGCTTTTCATAAAGCTCCACATATAAAAATGCCAGTCGGTCGGCACCCTGAAGGAATAAGTACAGACGATTCCGTCTTACCTCTTCGAGCAGGGAAGCCGTACTGATCTTTGCTTCCAGCCGAAAGGCTTCGATATCTGAATTTAGCCATTTTTCATACTTTGCACGAGCCAGCTTCACAAGAATACAATCCGTCTCTGCCTGCAGGGTCGTCTTAAATTCATCAATTTCCATCAGCACTTCCATTCCGCCAAGTGCCAGCATATTTTGCGGCTTCATAAAGTCAAAGGTAATGCCCGAGATACGATAATCTGTAGCCTTAACCTTTCCGCTTCCGACAAAATAGATGGTTTCTACCGGTTCATTTTCCCGAATAAAAATAGTTCCTGCCGGAATTGTTTCCACCACCATAGCGTCAAGCAGCCATAAGGGGGCAGTCCTGAAATAACCTTCAAACTGTTTTCGCCTTTTCTTTTCCACATTTTTCAGGAAAGGCAGTACTTCGTGCAAGTATTTATTTTCCATAGGCCTTCCTCATTTTATTCATCTGATCTGACAGAAACTGAATGACCGGTCCTGCCGTTAACGCCGTAATTACTGTGATTACACCCAGTTTTCCTCCCAGGATCGTTCCGATTATAATACAACTGATATCAAAACCAATTTTTACCGTACGAAATTCTTTTCCAAGTCTGTCTTTAATCACCATGACCACACCGGTAAAGGGATCCAGCCCGATATCTGCGGTGATATACATCGCTACCCCGGTATATAGCATCAGGCACCCCAGCACAGCTCCTAAAATCTGCGTTCCCGGATTCTGCACAGGGAAAATACTATGGTATAGCTTTCCACCCAGACCGACAATCGTACCATATGGAATGCAATATACCAGTGTTCCAATGTTGATATACTTTCTACCGGTAAAAAACACCAGTACAACCAGAACAACATTTACAAGATTCGATGCTGTTCCAAGCTGTTCCGAAGTAAGTCCAGCTGCGCTTCGTATTCCGTCATACATCATTCCGACCGGATCATTTCCGAGTGCCGCTGCCGCATTGAATGCGACGCCGACACCTACCAGTATAATTCCGATCACCGCCAGAAGCAACATGGATATCTTCTCTTTCTTCAAAATTTCTTCCTCTATTCCAGAGTGTGTCTGAAAAAGGCTTTTCGCAAGCTGCAAGTCCCAGTTTGTGGGAGATTTTGTCCGAATGAGGGCGGCGTAGCGGGCCTACGACAACCGAATAAGGGCAAAATATACCGCAAAGTGGGGCTTGCAGATTGCGGAAATGATTTTTCAGACACGCTCTACCCTATTTGTAACTCTTCAGAGCCATGCGAAATGGAGAAAAATCGCGAATCATGTTTGCATGAATGAGCGCTTTTTCCGAAATTTCATATGGCGATATGGATTCTGGACGCAATTACCCTAATTTTTCCAGGATGGAATGTCCGATCGTTCCTTCCGGCATAGCCACATCAAAGTTTTCTGCAATGGATGCTCCGATGATGGCAAAGGTATCCTCGCCTTTCAGTTCTCCTCCTTTTTCCATCCGTTTCGAATAGGCAATAAAGGGAACATATTCTCTTGTATGGTCTGATCCGATATATGTGGGATCGTTTCCGTGATCTGCCGTAAGGATCAGAAGATCGTCTTCTTTCAGCTGCTCCAGCAACAGCCCAAGATTTTTATCAAATTTTTCAATCTCATGGCCATAGCCTTCCGTATTTCTTCTGTGCCCCCAAAGCGCATCAAAATCAACCAGATTGACAAAGCATAATCCATGGAAGTCTTTTCTGCTGATTTCAATGGTCTGCTCCATTCCGTTGACAGAGCTGGTGGAATGATACGTTTCCGTAATTCCTTCCCCGCAGAAAATATCATAAATTTTGCCCACGCCGATCACATCCAGCCCCTTATCCTTCATTGCATTCAATACGGTAGGGCCTGTTGGTTTCAACGCATAATCATGACGATTGCTGGTACGTTTGAATTCGCCCTTTTTCTTTCCCACATAAGGTCGTGCGATAACCCTTCCTACTCTCCATTCATCTTTCAGCGTGATCTCCCTTGCGATCTCGCAGCAGCGATAGAGATTTTGCAGGTCAAAGGTTTCTTCATTTCCGCAGATCTGGAGTACCGAATCGGCGGAAGTATATACGATCATGGCACCGGTATTGATTTCTTCCTCCCCAAGCTCTTCGATGATCTGGGTTCCACTGGCGCTCTTATTGCCAATGACTCTCTTTCCGCACCGTTTCTCCAGTTCTGCGATCAGCTCCGGCGGAAAGCCATGTTCTGTAAAGGTGATAAACGGTTTTTCCGTCTTAATTCCCATCATCTCCCAGTGTCCGGTCATGGTGTCTTTTCCGTTGCTCGCTTCCCCCAGACGGGCATAACGTCCCATAGGGTTTGCAGCCTGTTCCATGCTTCCACCACAATGGAGATTCAACATTCCAAGCTTTTTCAGATTTGGAATCTCCAGAGTCCCCATCTGGTCCAGGATATGTCCAAAGGTATCTACCCCTACATCTCCGAACTTTTCAGAATCCGGCATAGCTCCGATACCCAAAGAATCCAGGACAATCACAAAAATTCTGTTGTACTTCTTCATCTTCGTCTACCTCTTCTCTTATTTCTTTTCTGCCAATTTCCGGTACAGCTTTTCTTTGACAGTTTCTTCCGCAAAAGCCGCATCTACTGCATTCCTCATCAGAAGCAGGACCTCCTCATCCCGGATTCCGTATGTATTTTGAATAAATTCCAGTTCCTTTGTCATGGTTGTGTCGCTGACCGTCCGATTATCTGTATTCACGGTAACCAGTACTCCTTTGTTCAGGAATTCCCTTATCGGATAGAATTCCGGTCCCGGTACAGCTCTGGTCTGCAGATTGCTGACAGGACACATCTCAATCCCGATCTTTTTTTCTGCCAGTTTCCGGATCACATCCTCATGACCTCTCATGGCAATCCCATGTCCGATTCTCTTTGCACCGACTGCCACTGCATCTGTGATATTCTCTACACTGCCGCACTCGCCGGCATGAATCGTAAAGGGCATGCCGATATTTCTTGTTTTTTCAAACAGATTCATGAATTGTGACATGGGATAAGAAGCTTCCGCCCCGGCAAGATCCACTCCGCAGACACCTGATCCAAGAAGTTCTCTTGCAGATCGGATCATCCGCCAGTTTTCTTCTTCTTCCAGATGGCGCATGGCACAGGCGATCACTCCGTACTCGATGTCAAACTCCTGTTTTCCTCTTTCCAGTCCCCGGATCAGTGCTTCTATTGCCTTTCCGCAACTCATGGTTTCTGTTTCTGAAAAAAGTGGTGCAAAGCGGATTTCTGCATAGCATACATGTTCTCTGCTCATGCTTTCCAGCACATCGTATCCGGCCTCTTCCAGGCCCTCTTCGTCTCTGAGGCACTGACATGGCAGATCAAACTTTTCCAGATACTCAGCGAGGCTTTTGCAGTCCTCCGATACACTCAGTTCATCTTTTTTTACGGATCTTCCCAGTCTTTTCTCTATAAATTTCTGGCTGAGGGATCCATCCAGGTGGCAATGCAGCTCCACCTTCGGTAATCTTAGCAGCTCTTCCCGTGTCATAACTTTTCACCACTCCAATCCTTGTTCACTGCTTCCGCTCTATAAAAGGTTTGATGGTCCAAATCCCAGCGGCAGCAGCTCTTTTAATGTAAAAATATCATAATTTTCCTGATCCACTGCCAGAATAATCCGAAAGGTTTCCGGATCACAGAATTCCATCATTACCTGACGGCACACACCACATGGGGCTGCATATTCCGTCAGTACTCCATCTTTACCGCCTACGATACAGATAGCCCGGAATTCTCTGACCCCTTCACTGACTGCCTTAAAAAAAGCGGTCCGCTCTGCACAGTTTGTGGGCGTGTAAGCGGCATTTTCAATATTACAGCCTGTGTATATTTCTCCATTTTTGGTCAGCAGCGCTGCTCCGACTTTAAAACCGGAATAGGGAGCATAGGAAAAATCCAACTGTCTGATCGCTGTGCCGATCAGCCTTTCAACCATTGCTTTTTCCATCGTATCCACCTCTCATTCCATTAATATCCGGTTGCTTCCTCATTTTTCACGATTTTGACAATTCGGCTGGTTCCCAGACGGTCCGCTCCCAGTGCCAGGAATTTTTCCGCATCCGTAATTGAGGAGATTCCGCCTGCCGCTTTCATTTTCACATTCGGTCCGATGTGTTTTGCAAACAGTTCAATATCTTCGAAGGTAGCGCCTGCTCCGCCAAAACCGGTAGATGTCTTGATATAATCTGCGCCTGCACTCGTCACAATCTCACACATCTTGATTTTTTCTTCGTCATTGAGGAAACATGTTTCAATGATCACTTTCAGAATTTTCTCTCCACACGCCGCCTTTAAGGTTCTGATCTCATTTTCGATCAGATCGTATTTTTTATCTTTCAGCCATCCGATATTGATCACCATATCAATCTCGGAAGCTCCGTTGGCCAGGGCATCCCTGGTCTCGAATTCCTTTGTTTTTGTTGTCATATAACCGTTTGGAAAACCGATCACGGTACACACCGGAATTTTTCCATTCATGTATTCCGCTGCCTCTTTTACATAGCTTGGTGCAATGCATACAGATGCTGTCTCGTATTTCATTGCATCATCACAAATCTGTTTGATTTCTTCCCAGGTAGATCCCTGAAGAAGCAGTGTGTGATCTACGTGTTTTAATATTTCTTTAATTTCCATCTTTTTATCTCCTTTTTCAATAACCGATCTATTTTTCTGCCTGATCTTTTTTGATCAGATTGCGAATAGCTTCTACTGCCACCTGAATCGCCATATCCGTATCATGTACAACCGGGTTTTCCAGCCCCAGACTCTCTCTCTCCTGATTGGCAACTACCAGGAAGCAGGAGCCTGCTCTTACTCTTAATTTTCCTGCCACAATGAAAAGTGCTGCAGATTCCATTTCCGAAGCAAGGCATCCCATCATTTTCCATGCGTTCCATTTGTTGATCAGTTCATAACCAACCGGCATTTTCTCCGGCTCGTGCTGTCCATAAAATGCATCTTTACACTGTACCACACCGGTATGGAACGTATACTCTTTTGCTTTCGCAGCTGCAACCAGCGCATTGGTCACATCCAGGTCTGCTACCGCCGGATATTCGATCGGTGCATATTCTTTGGAGGTTCCTTCCATACGGATGGCACCTGTCGCAATGACCACATCACCACTTTTTACCTCTGTCTGCATTCCTCCGCAGGTTCCGATTCTCAAAAAGGTATCTGCTCCGCAGCGGTACAATTCTTCCATCGCGATGGATGCGGAGGCTCCGCCGATACCGGTAGAAGTAACACTTACCTTTACTCCATCCAGCGTTCCGGTATAAGTAACATACTCCCGGTTATCTGCAACCAGGACCGGATCGTCAAAATACTTTGCAATTTTCGCACAGCGTTTCGGATCGCCCGGCAGCAGAACGTAACGTCCCACTTCTCCTTTTGCCACCTGAATATGATACTGTCTTCCTGGGTCTTCTGAATAATTTTTCACGATATTTCCACCTTTCTTTATCTCTGTCCCTTATCATATGGAATGCCTTCCGCCTTCGGTGCTCTGGAGTTCTTGGATACAAAGACAAGAACCAGCAGAGAAATGATATACGGGAACATATTGTACAATGTGCTTGGAAGCTTTAATGCCACCAGGGCCGGGAATCCGGTATACACATTGGAAAGTGCACGGAACAGTCCGAAAAGAACTGCCGCCATTCCGATATTCACCGGTTTCCACTGTCCGAAAATCATAACAGCCAGGGCAAGGAAACCAAAGCCTGCCACGCCGTTTTCAAATTTCCATTCACTGACGCCGGCTGTGATATAAACCAGTCCGCCAAGGCCGCCAAGGGCTCCGGAAATCAGAACTCCTGCATAGCGCATTTTATACACATTGATTCCCACAGAATCTGCCGCCTGTGGATGCTCGCCACATGCCATCAGTCTGAGGCCGAATTTTGTTTTGTATAAAACAAGATAAGCTGCAATCAAAATCACAAGGGCCAGCAGCATAAACCAGCTGAATTCAAATTTTCCGATATTTATAAGAAATGCTTTCTTTGCATGCTTATATGCTACGGTGGAAGATACATTATCCACACTCTCTGCTGTATTAATTGCTCTTACAATAACAACTGCAGCAGCCGGTCCCAGAAGGTTCAATGCCGTACCGACCAGTGTCTGATCTGCATTAAAATGAATGGCTGCCACTCCAAGAAGCAGTGAGAAAAGCATTCCCACGACCACACTTGCCAGAACCACCAGAAGGATCACAAGCGGTGCTGCTGTGGAATCCGGAAGATATTTCATCATCAATGCTCCGCCAAGAGCTCCCATAACCATGATCCCTTCCAGACCGATATTAATCACACCACTATGTTCGGAAAAACATCCGCCAAGAGCAACAAGAATCAATACCGAAGCAAAAATTAACGTATATTGGAGTAATAATGTCATGCTTTTGTTCCTCCTTTTCCTGCTTTTGCTGCCTTCTTCTCCTCTTTTTTGTCCAGGTATCTGTTAAACCAGAGTCGAAAGAAGAATACAAATCCGCAAAGATAAATAATGACCGCTGAGATCAGATCAGAAATCTGTGTGCAGTACATGGTTTTATCCACATAGGTGCCGCCACTGGTGATATGCTGGATAAAATAAGACGAAAAGATGGTTCCGATCGGATTCAGACCTCCCAGGAAAGCTGCCGCGATTCCGTTAAATCCCATGCCCGGCACGCTTGTCTGCTGTACCATCCAGGTCTCGATACCACTGAGGAAGAACACTGCCGCACCGATTCCGGCTAATCCTCCGGAGATCATCATCGTCAGGATGATGTTTCTTTTTTCTTTCATACCGCAATACTTGGCAGCGTTTTTATTCATACCGGTTGCTTTCAGTTCATAACCGAATTTCGTTTTTTCAAGCACAACCCATACCAGAATTGCCATGATCACTGCCAGGGGAAGTCCAATGGTCACAAACTCATTGTTGGAAAACAGTTTATCCAGCCCGGCATTTGGAAGAAGCGCACTCTTATTTCCGCTCTTCAGCGCCACGGTGTACGGTGTGGATTCTGCTTTTACTTTTGTAAGCAGCATATTTACGGAATAAAGGGAAATCCAGTTTAACATAATACAGGAAATCACTTCATTTACGTTAAAATAAGCTTTCAGCGCACCGGAGATTCCGCCAACCAGTGCTGCGGCAACAATCGCTGCCAGGAGACATACATACCACGGCATGTTAAACTGCAATGCAAAGTACAGAGAAGCTCCGGCTCCCACGACATACTGTCCTGCTGCTCCGATGTTAAACAGGCCAACCTTATAGGCAAACAGAACAGATAAGGAACACATCAAAAGTGCAGAAGCCTTTACCATCGTTGTTCCGCAGTATTTCATAACCGCCGCATGGCTTGGATAATAAAAATAGTTCTTAAGGATCGCCATGACTGCTCCGGAAGCACCCTTCGGATTGATGATCAGAAGTACCACATAACCGATCAGAAGTCCGAGCACGATACACAAAAGGGACGCGATGATCGTCTGGACTGCGGTATTGCGCAGAATACTTTCTTTCTTTTGGTCTTTATTCATTGCTCTTTGTCTCCTTTCTCTTTGAACCCGCCATATAAAGTCCAAGTTCTTCCACCGTTACTTCTTTGGGGTCAAATTCTCCGACGATTTCTCCTTCGTACATAACAAGAATACGATCCGAAACATTCATTACCTCATCCAGTTCCAGACTGACAAGCAGCACACCTTTCCCGGCGTCTCTTTCCTTTACCAGCTGCTTATGCACATTTTCAATGGCTCCTACATCCAGTCCCCGTGTAGGCTGCACTGCGATTAAAAGTTCCGGATTTTTGTCGATCTCACGGCCGATAATAGCTTTCTGCTGGTTTCCGCCAGACATCGATCTGGCTTTTGTGATCGGTCCCTGGCCGGAACGGATATCGTATTCCTCGATCAGACGTTTTGCATAGTCGCGGATTGCTTTTCTCTTCAGGAAACCGAATTTGTTGGTAAATTCCGGTTCAAAATATCTTTGTAATACCAGATTGTCCTCCAGGGAATAGTCCAGAACCAGTCCATGTTTATGTCTGTCCTCCGGGATATGGCTCATTCCGGAAGTAAGTCTCTTTCTGATCGGCATATGCGTAATATCTTCCCCGTTCATCACTACTTTTCCACCGGTGATCGGTTCCAGACCGGAAAGACCATAGACAAATTCTGTCTGCCCGTTGCCGTCAATCCCGGCGATACAGACGATCTCGCCTCTTCTTACCTGCATGGATACGCCATTGACTGCATTATTTTTATGACGTTTGGATGCCACTGTCATATTCTGGATATCGAGAACAACATCCCCCGGAGCTGCCGGCTCTTTCTCTACAACAAAATTGACATCCCTTCCTACCATCATGGCAGAAAGCTTTTCCGGTGTAGTATCTTTGATTTCTACGGTTCCAATGTATTTTCCTTTTCTTAAAACGCTGCAGCGGTCTGCAACCTGCATGATTTCTGCCAGCTTATGGGTAATGAATAGAATACTTTTTCCTTCTGCTGCCAGGTTTTTCATAATCTGCATCAGTTCCTGGATTTCCTGCGGAGTCAGAACAGCCGTCGGCTCGTCAAAGATCAGGATCTCATTATCTCTGTAAAGCATCTTCAAAATCTCTGTCCTCTGCTGCATACCAACCGTGATATCCTCGACAATCGCATCCGGTTCAACCGCCAGCCCATATTTTTCGGACAGTTCCATCACTTTCTTTTTGGCTCCTTCTTTCTGAAGGAATCCGTTTTTCGTTGTCTCGACACCAAGGATGATATTGTCCAGAACACTGAAGCATTCTACCAGTTTAAAATGCTGATGTACCATTCCGATTCCGAGATCATTGGCATCATTTGGGTTATTGATCTCCACTTTCTTTCCATCTTTATGAATTTCTCCTTCTTCCGGCTGATACAGACCAAAAAGAACACTCATAAGTGTGGATTTTCCCGCTCCGTTTTCACCAAGCAATGCATGGATCTCACCTTTTTTCAACTGGAGTGTAATATGATCATTGGCGATGATTCCGGGGAATTTTTTTGTGATTCCCAGCATTTCTATAGCATACTCACTCATTTTCCTTTCCTCCTTATCTTTTCCTGAAACAGGATCAAGAGACCTGTTTTTGAGCTCCTTCCCACATTCGTAAGACACAAGAGGGAAGTGCTCTCCACTCCCCTCTCTTTCGTGCTTCTGCATTATGTCTAAGGTTCTGTCTTATTTGATGCTGCCGTAATCATTTACTTTGATTGTTGTTTTCGGCATTTCAGAGATGTCACCGCTTACTTCGATTTCTCCATCGTAAAGTTTTTTCACCAGTTCTTTGTAATCATCCTGTGTAAATCCGTCCGCCCACTGGGTGGTGTCCATAGGAAGCTGAACAAAATTGTCTTCCGGATTCTCTGATACAAGACCAAGGTTATCGATTTTTCCTACATAATCTTTCCATTCACCGGCTTTGATTGCTGTAAGAAGTGTATTAACCGTAGTAGAAAGACCTTTCATTGCCGATGTAATGGTCAGGTCATCCTGGAACTCATCGATGATTCCTGACTGATCCGAGTCAACACCGATCACTTTTCCGCCTGCTTTTACTGCTGCTTCTGCTGCAGATGTATAGATACCGCCGCCACATGCGAATACAGCTTCTACTCCTTTGCTTCCGTACCAGGTATCCATATAAGCTGTGATATCTGCGTCACCGTAGAACTGTCCGCCGCATACATATTCAACAGACACATCATTCGTAATGCCAAGCTCTTCTGCTGCTTTGTCAGCGCCCTGTACATATCCGTATCCAAAACGGGTAACGGCCGGAACGGACATTCCGCCAAGGAAGCCTAAGTGTTTATAGCCAAGCTTTACAGCTGCGTAACCTGCCATGTATCCGGAGATTTCTTCCTGGTAAGTACAGCAGTATACGTTGTCTGTATTATAGTACTCGGTTACATCGTATTCGTCCGGATTGTAAGTATATCCCTCGCCGACACCTTTTTCGCAGATATCTCCCGCGCTTACGTCCAGTGCTACAAATTTTACATCCGGATAAAGAGAAGACTGATCGACAACTGCTGCTGCAAACATATATCCGGGAAGAACGATGACGTTAGCTCCGTCGGCTACTGCCTGGTCTACGCTTGCGTTACGTGCTTCATCCGAATCGCTTTCCGGTTTGTAATAGTTGAATTCCACCCCGTTGTCTGCCGCCCACGCTTTACACGTTTCATAGGTTGTCTGATTAAAACTCTGGTCTGTGATATCTCCGGAGTCCGTGACCATGGCCACCTGCATATCTGTGCTTTCGCCTTCTTCCGATGTCTCTGCGGAGTCCGAAGCCTCTTTCGCATCCGCTGTTTTCTTATCACTTCCTCCGTCGCTTCCACATGCTGCAAATGAGAATGCCATTACACCTGCCATTAATGCTGCTATTACTTTTTTCTTCATAATCCTTATTTTTCCTCCTTCGTTGTTCTTTTTTTCGGACCTGATAGATATAATATGACACATGTGCCAGATCTTCTACAGGACTTATGTCCCTTTTTTACATATTTTTTACAATTCGTATAATTCTGCCAATTTTACATGATTGTTTTTGTGCATTATTTCTCCTTGTTTTGTGATTCAAAGTGGATATATTTATATTTTGTGTAATTTTCTTCCAGTTACCTCATCTGTTTTTAGTCACAACAGGCAACCAAAAACAGATTTCTCATACTACTTCATCTGCCTTTTTCTGTATGTTTTTCCACCTGTTTTGTACATTTTTCCCATTTTTTTATAAATGTACCATTTTTCCCTTTCGTTTTTTGTAATGATACAAAGCCCTGCATACAAAAAAAGAGGAATCCTCCTTGCATAATGAACCGTTTTTTCCGGAATTATTCTCTTTTTATTTTGAAATTGAAAAACCTTTTCTCTGCCTTCACCTAAAAGCAGCCCTTCCCGAAGAAAGGGCTGCTCATGCTTCCAGCACAGCGTTTTCGAGACGCCGTACTGGCAGTGATCTATCGGTTGTTTTTTTTGTGTCTTCTGCGAAGACTCATGCAAAGTACGATTCCTGCGCCAGCCATGCTGAACATGAAATATTTTGCTGTTTCTCCCACAGTATCACCTGTATTTGCGGCAGATGTTTTATTTGCCAGATTGCCGGAAGCATTATTTTTGTCCGCTCCATTGCCCGGATTGGAACCATTATTCTGTCCCGGATTGTTTCCACCCGGTATCTGTTCCGGTTTAAGCTCCGGTTTCTGCTCCGGTTTCTGTTCCGGCTTCTTTTTTCAATGCCAGAATGGCACCTTCATTGTCGATCACGGTATTGTCGAGAAGCTTTTCTGTATGATTCCATTTGTTAAATGGTGTATTCGATGTAGCTACATACTCATTGACAGCTACTTTAACCGTCTTCGTCTCATAACCGTCGGCCCAGGTTCCATTCTGATGTACCACCGTGCCGTCCGGCATGACCAGTGTATGAATCAGACCGTCTGTGTAATAGCAGTCTATTCCAGACATCCGAAGCTTCAATGCAGAACCGCTTCCCAGTGAGTATTGGAGAATCTCCAGCAGCTCCGGATACGTAAGCTCATATGCATAGATCGCATTGCAGAATGGCAGAATGGAATATACATCACCTGCAGTAATGTTTCTTTCTTCTGCACCTTCCTCTAACGGGAATTCTGTACGGATTCCGCCATTATTCGTGAATGCAACATCGGCTCCCACAGAACGGGCCATAAGAGAAGTCACCCAGTTTCCTGCTGTGGACGAGCTGCTGTCATCTCCAAGCTCTTTTTTCGTGATTCCGGTCGTAATAAATCCAAATGTTTCATTCAATACATCCGAAACATCTGTAACCGATGCCTTGGCAAGGTCCACTACCGCTGCATCCAAAACGTCTGCATTTTCTTCTGTATCATAGAGTTTGGTCTTATCTCCTGTGACAGAAACTGGTTTCTTGTGGATTTTGTCCATGCACTCTGCGAATTTTTGGTCTGTATCCGAAAAAATCACAACCTGAAAAAGAGATCTGACATAAAAATCCAAAGAAATAACTGCTGCTCACGGAAGCACCGGTATTGTTTTCCGGATTCCTGGCTTACGAAAAGCCATTTTCAAACACGCTTTGGGACCAAAAGAAAATCTATCGAAAAAAACAACTGCCGTAAGATTAGTTTTGGTTAATTTTTTTCTTGACAAGTATATTTCCCTTATTTATAATTTTAACTGTAATAAATACTGTAATGTTTTTTGCTTATTGTATAGCACTGTACTTTCGAAAGAGGGCTGGGATAATCATGGCAGATGCAGTGGAGCATGCTTTTTCAAAGAAGAAACGCTATTGTACCAATGAAGATTATATCATACGAAAGATTGCCGGAGAGACGATTCTTGTGCCGACAGGCGCGCATGCGGATCATTTCAATGGAATGCTGACGCTGAATGAGACATCACGGTTTCTGTGGGAGTTTTTTCGGAGCCCGCATACCCTGGAAGAAACGGTCGCGGCTGCACAAGAACGGTATGATGACGATACCAGATCTCTGGAATCGGATATTTATGATTTTATGCATGAAAGTGTAATGCTTGGATTTCTGAAAGAGGAGGAATGAACATGGAAAAAATGAAATGGACACGGCCGGAAGTAACCGGGGAAATGTTTGAGGCGAATGAGTATGTGGCAGCCTGCATCACGGGTACGATACAGTGTATGTATCCGGGCACCTCATCCACAGATCAAGATGATGGAACAAAAACATACGTAGATAGCTATGGTCAGTGGCATGGTCTTTGTGGAAACGATGCCTCTATCTCTTTCAATGGCGATACCGCATCCGGTTTTGAGGTTGTTAACGGAAAGGTCGACCGGAATCGTCGCATCTATAACGTATCTGGATATACACAGGAAGAAGGTACTTATCCAGTGACATGGGATAGTACAGATGGCAACGGTATCTACCATCATAAAGGACGGCTTATCATTACAAACCTCGACAATGCACATCCAAACCATTCCTGATCACCCATAATTCGCACAAAACAGAACGATTCCAAAGCACTCGAACTGCGGTCAGCTGAAAAAGTTGGCCGCTTTTCCATATTTTTCCCTGAAAGGATCCCCCATGGATAATCTCACCTACGAAAAAAGCCTGATTGCCAAAGCTGCCCGGACTCACACTCCCATCAACGGCAGCCTCGAGCTTCTTCCCTTATGTAATATGAACTGCGAGATGTGCTATGTCCGTCTCTCCCAGTCCGAGCTCGAACGCAAGGGACGTCTGCGTTCTGCTGCAGAATGGATTTCCCTGGTTCGCCAGATGCAGAAAGCAGGCACACTTTTCCTTCTTCTGACCGGCGGTGAGCCTCTGCTTTTTCCAGATTTTCAGACACTGTATCTTGAGCTCCGGAACATGGGCATGATTCTGACGATCAATACGAACGGAACTCTGATTGATGAAGCCTGGGCGGACTTTTTTGCTGCAAATCCGCCGCGGCGCATCAACATCACGCTGTATGGGACCTCCAAAGATACGTACCGGGATCTCTGCCATTATGAAGCCGGCTTTGAAAAGGTGCTGCGCGGAATCCGTCTCCTCCGGGAACGGAACATCGATGTAAAAATAAACGGAAGCCTCGTTCAAAGCAACGATGGTGATGTGGAATCCCTGGTCTCCCTCGCACATCTTCTCGATGCGCCGATCAACATTGACACTTACATGTACCCTGCCACCCGCGAACGTTCCCGCCCTTTTTCGGAACAGGCACGCCTTCTTCCCGAGGACGCCGCAAAGGGCAAGGTTCAGTTTGAAAAGGCATCCCTCGATCCCGAAAGCTACTTGCAGCTTGTTCAGACTACCCTCTCCCGTGTGTCCGAAACACCGGCTCTTCCGGATGAAACGTTTCAGATTATGCGCTGCCAGGCAGGCCGCACCTCTTTTACCGTCAACTGGCAGGGAAAGCTGCGCCCCTGCGTGATGCTGTCACAGCCGGAAATCCCTGTTTTCAAAACCGGCTTTGAAAATGCCTGGAGGGAGCTCCAACGTAAAATCGAAGCAGTCACTTTAAGTTCACGCTGTGCCGCCTGCTCTCTCCGCCGCGTCTGCCAGACCTGTGCCGCCTGCGCGAAGCTGGAAACCGGCGCTTATGACGGCGTTCCCGATTATATGTGCCGCTACACCAGAGAATTCCTGCGGCTCTATTCTGAGGATTCGGCAGCTTCACAGACTTGAACCTTTTTCTAAAGCGTGTCTGAAAAAGGTAACGATTTGGCAGCCACTCTCCTGCGGAGTGATCACCGAACGTAATTTGGAATGCATTTTGATCCGGAACCGTGAAGATGCAGAATCGTTATGCAAAAGGGACTGCCGCACTAAAAAATTTCTACAAAAGACAGCTTTTATCTGCTGATTCATTCTGTCTTTTGTAGTGCTTTTTTTCTTAGTGCGACAGCCCTTTTTATCTTTTACCCAATTTAGTAACAGTTCCTCAAACAAGGATATCCTGCAAAGAGTCCTCCTCTTTCATTTCCATGAATTTTCTCAAATCCACAACGTTTTCCTGAAACAGCATCAGCATTTCCTTTCCATTGTTCCATGGATACAGCCGGTCTGCATGGAAATGACCCCAGGCCCAGCGTTTGTAGTCGAGATCGTACTCCAGCTCTCCGAGATACCGTTCCATGGTATCATCCACCAGGCTCTGATTAATTCCAGGCAGAAACAGATCCCTTGGTTCATAGAAAATCGGACAGGTATGTGAGATTACAAGATCGAAGCTCTTTTCCCGGCGCTTGATTTCCCGTCCAAGATCTCTTTCTTCTTCCGACAACTGTTCATCTTCATACCACGGCCATCCATTTCGCAGACGATACCATTTATCAACACTGTATGCACCCGGAATGGAAAATGTCTTATAGCCGCAAAACTCATAAACGGCAGGCTCATCTGACAGATATTCAATCTGAGGAAATTCTTTTTCTCTGTAAACCTGTCCTCCATATTTGGAGATCACTTCCCACTGCTGCGGAAATTTGTCTCTTACGGTTTTGACCCTCGCTTCATGGTTTCCCCTTAATGCAAGATAGGTAAACGGATACTCCGAAAGAGTTTTTTTCAACCGGTAATCCCGCTGTCCCGTAAGCGCATAGTTGGCGCCGAAATCCCCCAGGAGGATGAGATGATTCTCCCGGGCATCCGTTGAGAGTTTTTCCCGGTTTTTCTCATAAAATACGCGGATCGGGACTGCATCACCGTGAATGTCCCCGATCAGGAACCAGTTCCCGTTTTTCTTCTCCATTTGGCATCCCCTTTCCTTCCCATATGCTATTTCGTATACACTGTTTTTCCCCGCGCAACAACCTCCTGGATCTCCAGTTCCCGGGTCAGCACACACAGATCTGCATCAAAGCCTTCCTGAATTTTTCCTTTTCCCTTCAGTGACAAAGTCGCTGCCGGATTTGCCGTAATGGCAGAAAGTGCCGTATCCAATGGAATCTGCGCCATCTCCACGCACTCTTTTACTTCTTTTAGCAGACAGCTCGACTGTCCCACTCCCATTCCGAGGAATACGCCTTCCTTACTGAACCTCGGCATACTTCCCTGTCCGTCGGAAGAAATGGTGATATGCTTCGGATCCACACCTGCATCCAGCATACGCCGGATTCCCTTGCATACACGCACTTCGTCGGAAATGGTTTCCTCATAATCGATATTTTCATTTCCGGTAAAATCAACATTTCCACCTTTTAATGCATACGCAATTGCCTTCTGAAACAGCCTCTCATTTCGGTTCACATGGGTCGGCAGGAACTGACTGGTCGGGATTTCTGTTTCGGAAATGACGCGTTCAATCAGATCCATGCATCTTGGGCTGCCGCCGAGATGAACGTTGACAACGCCTGCTTTTCCGGAGAGAATTCCGCCAAGCCTTGTATCTGCGGTCAGACGGGCAAATTCTTCAAAGGTCGGCTGGGAGGAGCGATGATCCGAGATCGCAATCTCACCGGTTCCGATGACTTCTTCAATCATCATAATATCTTTTGTAATGCCGTCTGTCAGGGTGCGCACCGGAACCTGATAGCTGCCGGTGTAACACCAGGCAGACATCCCCTGCTCCCGCAGGCCTTTTGTTTTTGCCACCAGCGCACACATATCACGGCCGATGCCATCGGTTCCCAGACAGCCGACAACGGTGGTTACACCAAACTTTGTCAGGCCTTCCAGGGTTGCCTCCGGAGTGCGGTTGGCAAAACCGCCCTCTCCTCCGCCACCGAGCACATGCACATGGCAGTCTACAAAGCCAGGTGTCAGGATCAGATCTGTTCCGTCCACGGTTTCGGCATCGAAAAGCATACCGTCTGCCGTTATGGTTCCTGCATCTGCAATTTTGACAATTTTATCATACACCGTGACAACATCTTTTCTGCCGAGATGTTCCGGCGCATAGACATCGATATTTTGGAATATTTTCATTTTTACGCACTTCCTTTCAAAATCCAATCGCAACTGCAATCAGAATCGTGATGACCGCTCCGATCATCAGTATACCCAGAAATTTCCACATGAATTTGATCCAGTTTGACCATTCAATCTTTGCGATTGCCAGGGAACCGATCAGGCAGCCTGATGTTGGAACAATCAGGTTTGTGAACGCATCACCCAGCTGGAACGCAAGAACGGATGTCTGGCGGGATACGCCAAGAAGATCCGCAAGCGGTGCCATGATCGGCATGGTGATTGCCGCCTGGCCGGAGCCGGACACAACGAAGAAATTGAATACCGACTGGAACACATACATCAGCACGGCTGCTGCTGCACCCGAAAGATCGGCCAGTGCACGTGAAATCCCGTACATAATCGTATTGATCACGGTCGGTGTTGTCGGGTCGGAACCGCCGAGCACCTGCATAATTCCCTGCGCCATCGCTACAACGAGCGCTGCGCCGATCAGGTCTTTTGCACCATCCTTAAAGGAAACGGCAATGTCGTTCCCCTTCATATCGTTCAGATGGAAGATGACACCAATCACACCTGCCACGATTCCCATAATGAAGAACTGAGTTGCAATTTCTGCCATATAATAGCCTTTTGCCATAACGCCCCAGATAACCCATACAACAGTAACCGCCAGTGTTACCAGGACTAAAATATGGCCGATGCCAAACGAATGGCCCTCGTCAATGCCCGTTTTCTCGTTCTGGTCGCGGAAATACTGATCACTTTCGTAGGCAACGGAGATTTCCGGATTCTTTTTAACCTTTGCCGCATAAAACATGGTCATGCCACAGCCAAGTGCGGTGAATACCACCCACATCACCATACGGAAGCCTGCACCCGAAAATACGTCGATTCCGGCGATTCCCTGTGCAATTCCGACGGAGAACGGGTTCATCCAGGATGATCCGAAGCCGATCTGTGTTGCCACGTACGTAACGAGTACGGCAATGACCGTGTCGTATCCGACCGCAACGAACAGCGGGCAGAGAATCATCGTGAACGGAAGCGCCTCTTCTCCCATTCCGAAGACAGCTCCGCCGAGGGAAAACAGGACAAAAAGAACCGGAATCAGCAATTTTTCGGCCCCTTTTGCCTTGCGGATCAGACCGATCAGACCGGCTTCAACAGCTCCGGTACGGATCATGATGCCGAAAGCACCGCCGACCACCATCAGAAATGCGATGATTTCGATGGCAGAGCTGCTGATAATTCCATTATACATGTAATTGAAAAACCCGGTTCCGCCGTCGCCACTGAACAGTGCAACGCCTTCTGTAACCGGTTTTCCGGCAGCATCGGTCAGATATTGGAAGCTTCCGTCTTTGATGACGGTACGGGTCTTTTCTACCCCATTCATCAGGTACGTGACATCCTCCGTCTCGTAATAGCCTTTCGGGACGAGGAAGGTCATGACGGCCGCGATAACTACCACAAAAAAGATGATAATGTAGGTATCCGGCACGTTAAATCCCCTGTTGAATG
>ENA-OUQM01000423-OUQM01000423.1-human-gut-metagenome-genome-assembly--contig:-NODE-423-length-28573-cov-9.572410_pt1 | contig 28573 bp, 31 predicted proteins | sample MGYA00237949_ERZ548830 | MGnify/ENA primary metagenome ERZ548830 (study PRJEB26490, sample SAMN05194706) | human gut metagenome | biome: terrestrial biome; feature: human-associated habitat; material...
CCTGCCCCAACCTCTCCACCGGCGGCTACAATTACCACGGCGTGCGCGAGTGGATCCCCGCAGACAGCCTCGGCGCGATGACGAACGTGCTCGTCACGCTCGTCCAAAGCTTTGTTGAAGAAAAGGAGTAAGCGATGAAAACCTCTGAAAAGCTTGCGCTGCTGCGCGCGGAGATGAAAAAGCGCGGCATTGACGCCTATGTCGTCGTGACCGACGACTTCCACGCGTCCGAATATGTCGGCACGCACTTCAAAGCGCGCGAATTTCTCTCTGGCTTCACCGGCTCCGCCGGCACGCTCGTCGTGCTGCCGGACAGCGCCGCGCTATGGACGGATGGCCGCTACTTCCTGCAGGCCGCGCAGCAGTTAGACGGCAGCGGCATTGAGCTCATGCGCATGGGCGAGCCGGGCGTGCCTGAGATCGCCGACTTTCTGCGCGATCATGTGGAGGAAAACGGCTTTATCGGCTTCGACTCTCGCACGGTCAGCAACGCCTTTGCCCGCACCATCGGTGAAAAGACGCGCGAAAAGCACATCCGCTTTGCAGGCGGCGAGGACCTTGTCGACCTCGTGTGGGCGGACCGCCCCGCGCTCTCCTGCGAGCCGGTGTGGACGCTGGACGTGAAGTACACGGGCCTCACGCGCAGGGAAAAGCTCGCCATGGTGCGCGGCAAGATGGAAGAACTCGGCGCGGACGTATTCGTCATCCCCGCGCTCGACGAGGTCGCGTGGCTCCTGGATCTGCGCGGCGGCGACGTGCTCTACACGCCCGTGTTCCTCTCTTACCTGCTGCTGGGGCGTGACCAGGCCACGCTCTGCGTGCAAAAGGAGGCTGTGAGCGCGGAGATCGAAGCGCAGCTCAAAGCCGACGGCATATCACTCGCTCCCTATGACGATATCTACCGCCTCGTCGCGGCGCTGCCCGCGGCCACGCGCGTGCTGCTCGACGGCGAGCGCGCCAACTACCGCATCACGCAAAGCGTCCCCGACGGCGCGGAAACGCTCGACCGCCCCAGCCCCATCCAACTCATGAAAGCGATGAAGACGCCTGCCGAGCAGGAAAACGAGCGCCTTGCCCACATCAAGGACGGCGTGGCCGTCACGCGCTTCCTCTACTGGCTCAAGCACGCCGTCGGCAAGGAGCCCATCACGGAGCTCAGCGCGGCGAAAAAGCTCGAATCGCTTCGCGCCGAGGGTGAACACTACCTCGAGCAGAGCTTCGATCCCATCCTCGCCTACGGCGCGCACGGCGCGATCGTCCACTACGAGCCGACCGAGGAGACCGATATTCCCCTCGAGCCGCACGGCCTGTGCCTTGCCGACACGGGCGCGCAGTATTTAGAGGGCACGACCGACATCACCCGCACCGTTGCGCTGGGCCCGCTCACGGACGAGGAAAAGCGCATCTACACGCTCGTCCTGCGCGGACATTTGCAGCTCGGCGCGGCGAAGTTCCTCTACGGCTGCACAGGCGAAAACCTTGATATGCTTGCCCGCACGCCGCTGTGGGAAAATGGTCTTGACTACAACCACGGCACGGGCCACGGCGTAGGCTTCGTCCTTGGTGTACACGAGGGCCCCGAGCGTGTCCACTGGGATGTGAACCGCCAGAAGCGCCACTGTGTCATCGAAGAGGGCATGATCTTCTCGAATGAGCCGGGCATCTACCTTGCCGGCAAATTCGGCGTGCGCATCGAGAACCTTGTCGTCGTGCGCGAGGCCGAGCGCACGGAGTTTGGCCGTTTCCTCAAGCTCGAGCCGCTGACGCTCGTTCCCTACGACCGCGACGCGATCGATCTGGCGATGCTCTCCTCCCGCGATGTGGAACTGCTGAACGACTATCACGCAAAGGTCTGCGCAGCCATTTTGCCATATCTTCAGGGCGATGAGCTCAACTGGCTCAAGGAGGTCACCGCGCCCGTCGCCCTTGGCTGAGGCCGGAAAAGCTGAACGCAGCCGCTTGCGGCCTAATACCGGCAAGTGGAAAAGACCGCGCAACAAGCAAAATGAACGCGTCGGCGCACGATACCCCAAAAGGTATCGTGCGCCGATATTTTTTGCCAGGGCAAGACGGACAAAACACGCAGCTTTTTTGCGAGCCCGCCGCAGCGATAAAAGCCCTGCCGCACGGGTGTTTATCGCTGAAGCGCGGCAATGCTGCTCGTGCTGGCTGCAAGCTGCAAACGTAATTTTTACTCGTTCTCTCTGCAAGGAACAGTCGAACATGTTACTCGTGCTTTTTGCAGCGGGCAGCAGACGATCTTACTCGGTATTTTTGCAGCAGAGAAAAAAAACCTTCTCCAACGTGAGAGAAGGTCCTTTTTGAGCTTGTATATATCCTTCCTGAAAGAGAAAGCAGACGCCCTACGCTCCCATGATGATTGGCACGAGGATCGCCGAGGTCGCTGTCATGAGAAGACCGGTGCAGAACGAATAGGCCACCGTTTCGGTGTTGCACACCTGCTCGACGATGGGCAGGCACACGTCAGTCGAGGCGGTGCCAGGGATGGTGATGGCCTCGATATAGCCGATCTTGCCCGCGATGACGGGCAGCAGAATGATACCGAGCATCTCGCGCAGCACATTGTGCAGGAATGCGACCGCGCTCGCCATCGTATGCCCCGCGCTCGCGATGACGCTCGGGGCCATCGTGTACCACCCGAAGCCCGCGCTGATGGCGAGCCCCTCGCGCAGCGTCATCGGCGAGAGCGCAGCATAGACCGCGCCGCCGAGCAGCGTGCCGAGCACGGCGAAGATGGGAACAAGGATAACGCCGAGCCCCGCGCCGCGCAGGATGCGCGCGATGCTGCCGTCAAGGCCCATATTAAAGCCGATGAGCCCTAACATGATGCACAGCCCGATCACGAGCCAATCGCCCGAGCGCGCCTGAAAGGCAGGTAAGTCCGTGCAGACGCGCAGGATGACAAAATGCCCCAGCAGCATCCCGGCAACGACCATTAGCAGGATGATGAGCGACATCTTCGCGCCCGAAACGTCGGCTTTTTCGCGCGCGGCTTCTTCCTCATCGACTGCCGTGCCGGCGGGACGGGCGTGACGGTCGATATGCAGGAGCTTTCGCACGGCGAACGCGCCGAGCATGCTGCCCGCAGCAGTCAGCACCGTGACAAAAAGCGCCTGAATGCCGATGCTGCCGAGGCTCGACGTGACCTCCTCGTCTGCGCCCATGCGCAGGCCCATCAAAAGCACCAGCGCATAAACGGAAAGCGACATGAGCTTGTCCACGAATTTGAATTTTTCTGCGTACTTTCGCAGGCGCGAGGCCAGGAGGTAGCAGGCGATCATAATGGACCAGTAGAGTGCGAGCATTGCCATGAGAGGGGACCATCCTTTCGCCGCGTGGCGGCAAAGATAGAAAAAGGGCGGCGCGTGATCCGCGCCGCCCTTTGCTGCTTTGGGATAGGGAAATATCAGGCGAGGGTGTTGACCCAGGCGGAGTATTTGGCGAGGTTTGCGTCGCGTTCGCTCGCGTCCGCACCCTTGGTGAGGATGTAGACCTTGATCTTCGGCTCGGTGCCGCTCGGGCGCACGACGATGTGCGTGCCGTCGCAGAGCTCGAAGCGCAGCACGTTCGAGCCCGAGAGAGCGATCTTCGTGACCTCGCCGCTTGCGGCGTCGCGCGCGGTGCCATCCGAATAATCCTTGTACGTCGCGACCTTGACGCCCGCGATCTCGCTCGGCGGCGTCTCGCGCAGGGACTTCATAAGAGCGGCCATCTTCTCCGCACCATCTAAGCCCGGCATGACGAGGTTGTGCGTCTTTTCACCGTACCAGCCGTACTTTTCAAAGAGCGCGTTGAGCGCGTCGAAGAGCGTCATGCCCTGGGAGTAGTACCACGCGGCCATTTCGGTGAGCAGCAGCGAGGCCGTGACTGCGTCCTTGTCGCGCACGTAGTGGCCGATCATGTAGCCGTAGCTCTCCTCGTAGGAGAAGATGACGGTGTTTTTGCCCGCGCCCTCAAGCTCGTTCATCTTCTCGGCCATGAACTTAAAGCCCGTGAACGTGTCGTAGCAGTCGAGACCGTTCGCCTCCGCGACGGCGCGCGCCATTTCGGTCGTCACGATGGTCTTGAGCGCGGCGGCGTTCGCAGGCAGCTTGCCCGCGCGCTTCATCGCACCGATCAGATAGTCGAGCAGCAGCACGCCCGTCTGGTTGCCGGTGACAGGCTCGAACTCGCCCTGCTTGTTGCGCACCATGATGCCCACGCGGTCGCTGTCGGGGTCGGTGCCGAGGATAAAGTCGACGTCGTTCTTTTTGGCAAGGTCGATGGCGAGGTAGAAGCCCTCGGGATTCTCGGGGTTCGGGGACACGACGGTCGGGAAATTGCCGTCGATGACCATCTGCTCGGGTACGCATAAAAGGTGCTTGATGCCAAGACGCGTCAGCGCCTCGGGCACGAGCTTGTGGCCGCAGCCATGGAAGGGCGTGTAGACGAGCTTGAAGTCGCCCGCGACCTTTTTGACGGTCTCATAGTCGTTGACCATGCTCATGACGTTAGTCATGAAGCGCTCGTCGCAGTCCTCACCGAGCATCGTGATGAGACCCTTGTTGACGGCTTCATCGAAGTCCATCGACGTGACGCCGGTGAAAATGTCGATGTGCTCGAGCTCCTTGGCGATGGCCGCGGCGTGCTGGGGCGGCAGCTGCGCGCCGTCCGACCAGTAGACCTTGTAGCCGTTGTACTCCTTGGGATTGTGCGACGCGGTGACGTTGATGCCCGCCTCGCAGCCGTATTCGCGCACGGCGAACGAGAGCTCAGGCGTCGGGCGCAGGGACTCAAAGAGCTTGACGTTGATGCCGTTGCCCGCCATGACGCAGGCCGCGGCGCGCGCAAACTCCATCGAGTGGTTGCGGCAGTCCATGCAGATGGCGACGCCCTTTTTCATGGCCTCTTCGCCCTCAGCGCGGATGACGTTGGCAAAGCCCTGCGTCGCCCAGCGGATCACGTGGCGGTTCATGTTGTGAAGTCCCACATACATCGTGCCGCGAAGGCCGGCCGTGCCGAATTCGAGCGGACCGTAGAAGCGGTTTTCAATCTCCTTTTCGTCGTTTGCGATGGCCTTGAGCTCGTTTCTCTCGTCCTCGCTCAGCGCGGGGGAGGCGAGCCACTTTTCATATTCCTGACGGTAATTCATTGCATGTCCTCCTGTTCCGGAATTTCATCAATGGGGCGGATCAGATTTTTCGCGTCCTCGAGCATCGAGGATGGCACATAGAGCCACGTGCCGCTGCCGGGCATGCCGAGCACGATCTTGCCGAACGAGCCCTCGCCCTCGTATTTGCGCAGCACGGGGATGTCATACGAGCGGAGCATGGCGCAGAGCATGTCCGTCTCGGCATTCGTGTCCATCGCGACGGTCAAAAGCGCGGGCTCCTCCGGCGTGCCGTCGGCGGATTTGGGCCAGCGCTGCAAAAGGTCGTTTTCTGTCTTGCCCCAGGTGAGCTTTACTTCATCCGACATGGGCGTTGTCCTCCTTTATGTTGATGATGGGTCATTTGTGGTATTTGGTTCCGGCCTCGATCTGGTAGGCGCGGTAGATTTGCTCGAGCAGCATCACGCGCGCTAAGTGGTGCGGGAAGGTCATTGGCGACATCGAAAGGCGCAGGTCGGCCTTTTTCTTTAAGTCCTCGTCAAGACCGAAGCTTGAGCCGATCAGAAATGTCAGCTGTGAGGCGCCGCGCGCGGCAAACTGCTGCATCTTTTCGCTCAGCGCCACGCTGCTCATCTCCTGCCCTTCAATGCACATGGCGATGAGCGCGCCGCCCTTGGACAGCCTCTGCTCGACGAGTGCGGCCTCTTTTTTGAGGGCCTGGCGGATCTCCGCCTCGCTCGGCTCGTCGCCAAGGCGCTGCTCGGGCAGTTCCAAAAGCTCTAACTTGCAGCAGCGCGAAAGGCGCTTTTCATATTCCTTGACGGCCTGCTCGTAGAAGGCCTCCTTCAGTTTTCCGACGCAAAGGACGGTGATCTTCTGCATACGTGTACCTCGCTGATGGTGTCGCGCGGCGCGGCGGCAAGGCGGACGCTCAGCCCGCTCGATTGCAGCGCGCGGCCGACGGTGTATTCGGCAAGCTCGGGGGAGTTGTTCTCGTCGCTCAGGTGCGCGAGCAGAATATCGCTCGTGCCGGCGCGGACGCACTCGATGGCGAATTCCGCCGCGGCGTCGTTCGACAGGTGCCCGTACTCGCTCAGGATGCGCTGCTTAAGGTAGTAAGGGTAGCCGCCGTTTTTTAGCATCACGATGTCGTGATTCGACTCGAGCAGCAGCATGTCCGCGCCGAGGGCGGCATCGTGCGCCTCGTCGGTGACAAAGCCTGTATCCGTCAGCACAGCGAGCGAGCCTGCGTCGCTCTCGATGCGGTAGCCGACGCTCTCTTTCGCGTCGTGCGACGTGCGGAACGAGCGGATGTGCAGGTCCTTGATCGTAAACTCTTTGCCCGTGGCAAAGGCGCGCAGGCGCGGCTCGGGGTATTGGATCGCCGCCGCGGTGCCGAACGTCGCATACAGCGGGGCGGGGCATTTTTTGGCGAGCGTCGTCAGTCCGCGGACGTGGTCGATGTGCTCGTGCGTGATGAGGATGCCGTCGAGATCATCGAGCGTGAGATCAAGCACTGCGAGCGATTGCGTGATGCGGCGGCAGGAGATGCCCGCGTCGATGAGAAGGTGGGTATCGTTGTGACAGACGAGCGCAGCGTTGCCGGCGCTCGAACTGGCGAGGGTGTAAAATTCCATGGGATGATTCCTTTATATCAATTCACCGAAATCATACCACAGCCGCGCGCAATAGTCAAAAAGAAAAAGCCCCCGCGCGGGGGCCTGAGAGGGAGAAGAAAGCGCTGTCAACCGGCGGGGAAAGCGAGCCCTGCCATGAAGCCGTTTTCGCCGGTGCAGACGATGTCGCCCGCGGCGAGCACGCCGTCACAGACGTACAGATCGGCCTGACAGGGGAGCGAGGCGTCAGGATAGTTGGTCACAACATAGGTGTAACGCGAGAGCGTCTGCCCGCAATAGCGTGTGAGGTCAAAGCCCTGCGAGAGCTGGAGGTCGTTGTAGCTCAAATACGGCTCTTCGAGCGTTTCGCCCAGCGTGACGCTCAGCGTTTCAATCGGCTGGTCGTTCACCTCCCAGCCGAGGGAGGCAAGATACGCAATGCGCTCTTCATTTGTTCCGGCGGCGATGACGGGCGGCGGAGACGAATGCCGGCACGCGCGCAGCGCCAGAAAGAGCGAGAGCAGCAGTGCGAAGATGAGCAGAATTTTTACAACGCGGCGTTTGGAGCACTTGGCGGTGATGATGAACATGAAGCGACCACACCCTTTCGATAAAAGCTATTCCACCGAAAGAAAAAGTATGCTACACTGATACTTCAGAATGCAGAAAGGCGGGAACCACCATGGCACAGCAGAGACTCGACAAGATCATCGCCTCGACCGGGCGCTATTCGCGCCGCGAGGTCAAGACCCTCGTGCGCGAGGGTCGCGTGCTCGTCGACGGGCGCATCGCGGCCAGCGCGGAGGACAAGTGCGACCCCTTGACCGCGCGCATCAGTGTGAACGGCGAAGAGCTTTTCTACCGCGAGCACACGTATGTGATGCTCCACAAGCCCGCGGGCGTGCTCTCGGCGACCGAGGACGAACGCGGGGAGACGGTGCTCGACCTGCTTGCGCCCGAGTATCGAAAGATCGGCCTGTTTCCCGTCGGGCGGCTCGACAAGGACACGGAGGGGCTGCTGCTTCTGACCGACGACGGCGCGCTCGCGCACGACCTGCTCGCGCCGAAAAAGCACGTCGACAAGGTCTACTTTGTCCGCACCGACGGCGCGCTCGACGACGCTGACTGTAAAGCCTTTGTGCAGGGCATCACGCTCGGCGACGGGCTTGAATGCCTTCCGGCAAAGCTTGAGATTTTAAAGAGTGACGCGCAGAGCGAGGCGCTCATCACCATCCACGAGGGCAAGTTCCACCAGATCAAGCGGATGCTGGCCTCGCGCGGAAAGCCGGTCGTTTACTTAAAGCGGCTGAGCATGGGCTCACTCACGCTTGACGAGGGGCTTCCCAAGGGCGAATACCGCCTGCTCACGGCGGAAGAGATCAAAAACCTGCGGGAAAGTGGGCAATTTGCCCAAGGAAAAGCGGGCGCGGACAAGTAAGCGTTTGTCCTTCCTTTACGGAATGCCTAAAAAAGAAGAAAAAAATTGTTGAAAAGAGAAAAAAGTTCTTGCAATCGTCAGACGGAGAAAGTATAATAGTCCCATCAAGTTGGCAGAATGCACAAACTCCCTAATAAATCAAGGAGGCACGGAATATGTCCGGTAGGATTTTTCAGAACATCGTTTTACAGTTTAAGGAAACGACCGATACGGTCATTGGCGTGATCGACTCCGAGGGCACGGTCATCGCCTGCACCGACCTGCCGGAGATCGGCCAGCGCTGGCCGCATCTGGTGCAGCCCATCAATGAGGCCGAGGGCGCCTGCACCGCGCTCGAGGGCAAGACCTTCAAGGCGCTCGAGGGCTGGGGCGGTCAGTTCGACTTTGCGGCCTTCACCCGCGGCGAGGACGCGCTCAGCTCGACCGTCTGCAGCATGGCGACCGTCGCGCTCAACACCGCCAAGAGCTATTACGAGGAAAAGCACGACAAGACGTCGTTTGTCAAGAGCATCCTCTCCGACAACATTCTGTTAAGCGATATCTACGTCCGCGCCAAGGAGCTGCATGTCGAGGCCGAGCTCAACCGCGGCGTGTTCGTCATCCGCCGCACGGACGAAAAGGCCGATGCCGTCCCCGTCGAGACCGTGCAGAACATCTTCCCCGACCGGCAGACGAGCTTTGTCCTTTCCATGGGCGAGGACGATGTGGTGCTCGTGCAGCAGCTCGGCGACAATGTGGAGATGAGCGACCTTGAAAAGACCGCCGCGCAGATCGAAGAGACGCTGCGCGTGAACGGTGAGAGCACCGTGGTCGTCGGTATCGGCACGGTGGCGACGCACCTGCGCGACCTCGCGAAGTCCTATAAGGAAGCGCAGATGGCGATCGAGGTCGGCAAGGTCTTCGACACCGAGAAGTACATCATCAGCTATGAAAACCTCGGCATCGGCCGCCTCATTTATCAGCTGCCGACGACACTGTGCGAAATGTTCCTGCAGGAGGTCTTCAAGAAGAACCCCATCGACGCGCTCGACAAGGAGACGCTCTTTACGATCAACAAGTTCTTCGAGAACAACCTCATCCTCTCTGAAACGGCGAGAAAGCTGTTCGTCCACAGAAATACGCTCGTCTACCGTCTCGAGAAGATCAAGAAGCTCACGGGCCTCGACTTGCGCGAGTTTGACGACGCCATCACCTTCAAGGTCGCGCTCATGGTCAAAAAGTACCTTGCCTCCCGCGGCATCGAAGCGTAAAGAAAAAGAATTTGACAAGGGCTGTCTTCAGACAGTCCTTGTTTTTTCGCCATTTTGCGGCAAAAAAGTTGAAAGTTTACATAATTACCTGTTGCCATCGCGGACTTGCCGCGCTATAATAAAGACTGAAAATTTGCGGGATCGAGTCAAAACCTGCTGGAAACTGAGGGAAGAGCATGATACGCCTGAGCGATGTAGTAAAGGAATATGAGAGCGGCACGACGGCCTTAAAGGGCATTTCGCTTCGCATCGAGGATGGGGAATTCGTCTTTTTGGTCGGCCCGAGCGGCAGCGGCAAGTCGACGATCATCAAGCTGCTCACCGGCGAGATCGTACCGACGTCCGGCCAGATCGCCGTCAACGGCTTCAGCCTGACGAACATTGCCGAGCGGCAGATCCCGCTGCTGCGCCGCTCCGTCGGCGTCATCTTCCAGGACTTCCGCCTGATCGAGAAGAAAACGGTCTACGAGAACCTGAGCTTCGCCATGCGCGCCGTCGGTTCTTCGCCGCGCGAGATCAAAAAGCGCATCCCCTATGTGCTTGAGCTCGTCGGACTTGAGGAAAAGACCGACCGTTATCCCAACGAGCTCTCCGGCGGCGAACAGCAGCGCGTGGCCATTGCGCGTGCGCTCATCAACAACCCCAGCACCATCATCGCCGACGAACCGACGGGCAACCTGGACCCCGCGCGCTCGCTGGAGATCATGCGCCTGCTCGAGCGCATCAACCATCTCGGCACGACGATGGTCGTCGTCACGCACGAGAAAGATCTTGTCAATCAGTTCAAAAAACGCGTCGTCACGCTCGAACAGGGCATCATCACGAGCGATGGCGACGGCGTCGGCTATAATGCGAGGTAAGCTATGCGCAAACACGATTTTTCTTACTTTTTCGGCGAGGGCATGCGCAACATGTTCTCGCACGGATTCATGTCCTTTGCGGCCGTGGGCATCACGGTCGCCTGCCTTGTCGTCATGGGTACATTTTCGCTCGTGGCGTACAATGCGCAGGTGCAGCTCCAGCAGCTCGAGAGCGAGTATGAAATTCTCGCCTTCGTGGACGAGAGCTGCGACGATGCGCAGACCAAGGCCGTGGGCCGCGCCATTGAGCAGCGTGACAATGTGAAAGAATGTGTCTTCATCAGCAAGGAAGAGGCGATGAAGTCCTTTGAGGCGCGTTACGAGGGGGACAACATGTTCCAGAACCTTGACCCCGAGATTTTGCGCGACCGCTACGCTGTCTATGTTGACGATCTGAGCATTTCCGGCAAGACTGCGCAGGATATCCTCGACAATGTCGAAGGCGTTGCCAATGTCCGCGTGGACGAAGACATCGCGGGCGGCTTTATCACGCTGCGAAATGTTGCGAGCGTAGTGTGCATCGCGCTCATTGCCATTTTGCTGCTCGTGTCGGTCTTCATCATCTCGAATACCATCAAGCTCACGACATTCGACCGCCGCGACGAGATCGCCATTATGAAGATGGTCGGCGCGACGAACGGCTTCATCCGCTGGCCGTTCGTGTACGAGGGCTTTATGATCGGCCTTCTCAGCGCGGTGCTTGGCTTTGGCTTGCAGTGGCTGCTGTATGAATCGGTCGCAAAGAGCCTTGCGATGTCCGACCGGCTGCAGCTTCTCACGATCGTCGACTTTACGTCGATCTGGCGGCCCGTGGCTGCGATCTTTGCCGCCGCCGGTATCCTGATCGGTGTGGGTGGCAGCCTGACGGCTATCCGCAAGTTCCTGCACGTGTGAGGGAGGCGGACGATGAGTAAGAAAAAGATCGCACGCATCCTCCTGGTGCTGGCCGTCTTCGCGTCGCTGACGCTGACGGAGCTGACACCGCTTTCCCTGGTGCAGGACGCCTCCGCCGTTACGCAGGCGGATATCGACAAGCTCAAAGACGAGCTCAGCGGTATGAACTCGGAAAAATCGCAGCTGGAAAAAGAGCTAAAATCCATCCAGAATGACAAGAGCGCGGCGCTTGCGCAGAAGGAGAACATCGACAAGCAGATCAACTTGCTTCAGTCGGAGATCAAGGGCGTTGAGTCGCTCATCAGCGAGTATGAGACGCTGATCACGCAGACCGAGCAGGAGATCCGCGAGAACGAAGAGGAAGAGGCGCGCCAGTACGAAAAGTTCTGCGAGCGTGTGCGCTCGATGGAAGAGCGCGGCACGGTGTCGTACTGGTCGGTGCTGTTCGACTCGGCGAGCTTTTCCGACTTGCTGAGCGCCATGGACTTCATCAGCGAGATCATGGACAGCGACCAGAAGGTCATCGACGATCTGCGCGCCCTGCGCGAGCAGATCGAGCAGAAGAAGGCTTCACTCGAGACCTCCCTTGCCGAGCAGCAGAGCGCCAAGGAGACGCTCGTTGCCAAAAAGAGCGAGCTGAACACCCAGCGCGCCGAGGCGGAGAAGGTGCTTGCCGAGCTCAAGGCGAACGAAGCGCAGTACAAGCAGGTCCTTTCGGAAAAGGACGCCGCGATGGAGCGCCAGCAGGCGGAGATTGTGCGCCTTTCCCGTGAGCTTGCCGAAAAGAACGGCAACACCACCGTGACCTACGGCGGCTATATCTGGCCGTGCTCGAGCAAGTATGTCACCTCGCCGCTCGGCGCACGCTACACGGGCATCGCGGGCGCGTCAAGGAATCACGCGGGCATTGACATCGGCCGCGTGGGCTACACGACGCAGGCCGTCGCCGCCAAGGCGGGCACGGTCATCATCTCGGCCTACAACAAGTACCGCGGCAACTATGTGGTCGTCAGCCACGGCAGCGGCAACACGACGACGTATCAGCATTTGTCATCCCGTTCGGTCAGCGTGGGCACGTATGTCGCGCAAGGTCAGGTCGTCGGCATCACCGGCACGACCGGCGTGAGCAGCGGCCCGCACCTGCACTTTGAGATCACCGAGAACGGACAGATCATCAACCCGCTCAAGTACCTCACGGACTATATCAAGGGTTGGTAAACCGCATAACGCACAAGCTCCCCGCCATATACTGGCGGGGAGCTTTTTTGCGGGGAGGGGTCATTTTGCAGGGATTGGTCTGCTATCGGGACACGGGGGAGAAAAACGGCGCGCGCACGCTCTGCGGCGTGCGCTTTGGCGCGGCCTACGCATCGCGCGGCGAGGGAATGCTTGCTGCACTTTCGGCCAAGCGCGCAGCAAAATACCTGCAAAAGCGCCGTGTGAGTTATGCCGTGTTTCCCAAGGATTATCCATATGCGGAGGTATTTGCGCGCTGTGGTGTCCTGCCGCCGCCCGAAAAGCCGCTGCGCATGGCAAAGGCGGCGGAGATCATCCGCCGCGCGATGGCGCGGCTCGGCCTTGCGCCGGAGCGGGCACGTATCGCGCTGTGCGCACCCTCGCAGAGTGCGGCGCTCGAAGCGGCGGCGCGCGAGCTTTCTAAAGATGTGCGCTATCTTGCACTCTGCGCGCCGAATGGCGAGCGCCTTGCGCGCACGCTGCGCTGGGACTGCGGCGCGAGTGTCCATACATTGCAGACGGACGAGAGGATCGCCGCCGACCTGAGCGTCTGCTTCGACGATTTCCCGCTGCCCGACGGCCTTGTGCTGCCGCTGGGGAGCGGTGCGGTTTCTGTCGCCTATGGGACGGAAAACCTGGGCGATGCAGCGATGATCTGGAATGAAGATCAGCTCATCTGCGCACTCTACGCCTCGCTTGCGCGCCGCGCGGACGAAATTTGGGTAAAAGATGTGAAAATGCCGCCCGATGGGGGAGAAAACGCAAACTTACCTTGACAACACGGGGCAAAATCACTATAATTATTTCGCTAAAATGGTATTCGTGTGCGCGCCGCGCAATTTTGCGGGCGCGAAAGAAAGGAACGATCTCAATATGGCGAACATGAAAAAAGAGTACAAGATGAGCGCGGAGCGCAAGGAAGAGCTGCAAAAGGAGCTCACCTACCTCAAGACCGTGCGTGAAAAGGAAGTGGCGGACCTCATCAAAGAGGCGCGCGGCTTCGGCGACCTGAGCGAAAACAGCGAATATGATGAAGCGAAAAACGAGCAGGGCAAGCTGTACTCCCGTATTGCTGAGGTCGAGGAGATCCTGCTGCACACCGTCATCGTCGACGAAAACGACGCGGGCACGAACGGCATCAGCATCGGCTGCCGTGTGACCGTGCAGGATGTGAAGTCCGGCCGCGAGCTGCCCGAGTATAAGGTCGTCGGCTCGCAGGAGGCCGACCCCATGCACCGCGCCATCTCCGAGGATTCCCCCTTCGGCAAGGCGCTCATGGGCGCAAAAGAGGGCGATGAGGTCACCGTGGAGGCCCCTGTCGGTGCCATCGTCTACCGCATCGTCAAGATCGAACGTTAAGCTGTATTATATAGAGTAGGAGTAAAGAAATATCATGGCTGAAGAAAATATCCAGACCAACGCTCCCGAGCAGGACCTCAGCGAGATCCTGAAGGTCCGCCGCGAAAAGCTCGCAGCGCTGCGCGCCGAGGGCCGCGATCCCTTCAAGGAGACGCGCTTCGACGTGACGCACCATGCTCAGGACATCAAGGACAACTTTGACGCGCTTGAGGGCAGCGAGGTCCGCGTCGCGGGCCGCCTGATGAGCAAACGCGGCATGGGCAAGGTCAGCTTTTGCGATCTGCAGGACAAGTCCGGCCGCATCCAGCTTTACGCCCGCAAGGACGAGATGGATGAGGAGGAGTACAACCGCTTCAAGAAGTACGACATCGGCGATATCGTCGGCGTCGAGGGCGAGGTGTTCCGCACCCAGCGCGGCGAGATGAGCGTGCGCGCCAAGAAGATCACGCTGCTCAGTAAGTCTCTGCGTCCCCTGCCGGAGAAGTACCACGGCCTGACCGATAAGGAAGCGCGCTACCGTCAGCGCTATGTGGACCTGATCATCAACCCCGAGTCCAAGCGCAACTTCGAAATTCGTTCGAAGTTTGTCGCGTATCTGCGCCGCTACCTCGACTCCATCGGCTTTATGGAGGTCGAGACGCCGGTTTTGAGCCCCATCGCGGGCGGCGCGAACGCGCGCCCCTTCATTACGCACCACAATACCCTCGATATCGACATGTACATGCGCATCGCCACCGAGCTGCACTTAAAGCGCCTGATCGTCGGCGGCATGGAGCGCGTGTACGAGGTCGGCCGCATCTTCCGCAACGAGGGTATGGACACCAAGCATAACCCCGAGTTCACCACCTGCGAGCTCTATCAGGCCTACACGAACCTCGACGGCATGATGGACATCCTCGAGGCCATCCTCTCCGGCGCCGCGAAGGAGATCCTCGGCACCTATCAGATCCAGTGGCTCGGCAAGGACATTGACCTGACCCCGTCGTGGAAGCGCGTCACGATGGCTGACGCCGTCAAGGAAGTGACCGGCGCGGACTTTATGGCGATCGAGGGCGACGCCGAGGCCGCCGCCGCGCTCGCCAAGAGCGTCGGCGTCGACATGGACGGCGTGGACAAGACCTGGGGCAACGCCCTGTACGAGACCTTCGACCAGAAGGTCGAGGAGACGCTCATCCAGCCGACGTTCATCACCATGTACCCCGTCGAAGTGAGCCCGCTTGCCAAGCGCAGCCCGTCTGACCCGTACCTCACCGAGCGCTACGAGATGTTCGTCTGCGGCTGCGAGATGGGCAACGCTTTCACTGAGCTCAACGACCCGATGGATCAGTACGAGCGCTTCAAGGCGCAGGTCGAAAAGCGCGCCAACGGCGACGACGAGGCTGAGATGATGGACGAGGATTACGTTATGGCCCTCGAATACGGTCTGCCCCCGACGGGCGGCCTGGGCTTCGGCATCGACCGCTGCGCGATGATGCTCTGCGGTACCGACTCCATCCGCGACGTCATCCTCTTCCCGACGATGAAGCCTTTAGACAAGTAAACCGTTGTGGCACAAGGGTTTGGGAGGAAAAGCATAGCTGGTTATACCCACAGGTTACCCATTTTGCCGCAATAAAGAATACGCTTATAGGACAAAACACCGCCCCTGCCGAACAAGGCAAGGGCGGTAGTTTTATGCTATCAGCTTTGAGAGAAAATTTGATTCACAAGCGCAACAACCTCACTGCGCGTTATGATGCGGTCGGGCTGGACAGACGCAGCGTCTTGAATCCAGCCATAGGCAACGGCGGTCATAATGTTTCTGTACGCCCAGTGTTCAGAATAGGAAACATTTGGCATTGGCACAGTCTTAGCGTCTACAAAGCGTGTCAGAACGGCAAGGAACTGCCCGTAGGTCAGATTATCATTTGGACAGAACAAGCCGTTACAGCCGTTCAGAACGCCCACAGAAGCGAATGCAGAAACGGCATCGTGATACCATGAATCATTGGCTACGTCCGAAAAAACGCTTACAGCGCCCGTTAGAGCGGCTTTGCTGCTATCGGTCAAGGAGCGATAAAGCAGCACGGCAAACTGCGCCCTTGTGATAGGCTCGTTCTCATGTAGCTGTCCGTCGCTATAACCGGCAAGCACGAATGGTTTGTTGGAGTCAAGCTCCGCATTGCCAGCGCACAGCTTCACTCGTTCTTCCTTTTGCGGGGTTACATTCGGCGTAGAATGATGCTGTCCAGAATGAGCGGGGCGTGTGGGTGCTGGCGGTGTTTCTTCGGGAGTTTCCGGTTGTTCGGGTTCTTGGGGGAGGTCAGATGCAAAGACAAACTTTGCGCCGAAATCGGGGCTGTCAATCTCGCAGTCAATCACTTCACCGATGAAAACGGCGTTTGAATTTGCGTCAAAACGGTTGCCTATATAGTCTTTGTAGAATCCGATGGGCTGCTTTCCGATATAGACGCTATCCATGCTGCCGGTGTAACTCATACGAAAAGCTGCATCCGCTATCATTCTTACATCGTCAGCGCCATTTTTGCCGGTGTTCCCATAGACAGCGGTATCAATCATTTCTGTTTCGCCATGAACTGCAACCCCACCGCCTAACGTGGCGCTGTTTCCTGTAATTGTGCAGGAGGTCATTTTACAATATGCTGCGCTGTTAACCAAAATACCCCCGCCAGCGTGTGCGTCCGTTGTTTCAAACGCTGCTTCATTTCCATTGATGGTGCAATCGGTCATTTCAAGCTTGCCTTGACAGTTGATAGCACCGCCAACACCGCTTGATTTGTTGCAGGAAAAGGTAGAATCTGTAATGTTGGTATATGCTGTTGTGCCTATCCGAAGTGCGCCACAGAGATGTCCGGTGTTGTTTGTAAAACGGCAGTTTTTGATTTCAGCCGAAGTAGCCATAATCGTAATTGGAATCCATGTTGAAGCTACGTTTTCTACAGTAATATTGTCAAACGTGCAGTACGCCAATTCATCCGCTACTCGATAGGAATGTATATCTATTGCGTATGTACAAGGCAGATTCTTTCCGTCAATCACAAGATTCTGAAACACAACATTGGTTGCAGTTTCTCCAAAAACGCAGAGGTACATTTTAACGGATTCATCCAGCGGCACGATGGTGATTTGCTTTTCTGCATCGCCAATCACGCAATTTTCGGTAATGTTAATCCTATCGCCCAGCGTAATCGTGTCTCCATCATCGGCGGCAGAAATGGCGGCTTGCAATTCGTCCAAAGAATAAACAACTACAGCAGTTTCAGCGGGTAAATCATCGGGCTGCGTTTCTGCTTCATCCTCTATGGCAAGGGCATTCGGTGAGAGGACGGAAACAAGCAGCAGACAGGAGAGAAGCGCAGAGAACAAGCGGTTTCTTCTTTTCATGGGAGCAGCGACCTTTCTTTATTTTTTGGAGCGCAGCAAGCCGACCATGTTTACAATCGCCGCAATTTCCTGTTCACTTAACCCCGAAACGTCCACAAAGAAACGACGGTTTCCACATAACAGGTAGTCCGTTGTAACGCCGTAGAGCCGAGCCAGTGCAACAATGATTTCCGGACTTGGCTGGCGCATTTCATTCTCATAGAGCGAGACAACCGAGCGGGTCACGCCGATAGCGGCAGCAACCTCCGTTTGGGTCAATCCCCGTTGATTCCGTAATTGTTTCAGCCGAGCGGCAAAACAGGTCATAACAAGTACAATCCTCCTAAATTCTACCGCAAACGGCGTTACTCGTGGTGTCGCGTTCTGCTGCAAATTGCAACAAAAAAGGACGGGCAGAAACCCGTCCAGCGCCGCTTGGTACTCTATCCGATTACGGAAAATGAATACAAAAATGAAACCACCGCAGCGGGTGAATCGCCCAGCCTACGGTGGTTATTCTTTTCCAACTTTCTTAAACTCTGTTATGATGCGATGCAGCGTATCAATCTGACTGTCGGACAGTTCGGAAACATCAATCGTCTTTCCTCCGGTCACACCGAGCAGATAGTCCGTTGTAACACCGAAGTATGCAGCAATCCGAATCAGAACATCGAATGTTGGATAGCCAAGACCGTTTTCATATTTGCTGACAACCGCTTTGGAAAGACCAACCTTTGCACCAAGTTCCTGTTGCGTGAGGTCGCGGGCAGTTCGGAGCTTTTTAAGATTTTCTCCAAATTCAGAGTAATACATAGCATCACCGCCTTGCGGATAGTTTACCGCAAAAACGGTATATAAACCATAGACCACAATCAACGATATATTGATTTAAGAAAAGAAGTGTAGTAAAATGGCGGTAAGCATGAGACTTTTGAACGTTAGGGGTGCTGCGCTGTGCGAGTTTGTACCTTTTGCGGTCACAGCAAAATATATTCTCCGTATGAGGATATAAAGGCAGCAACGCAGCAGATTGTGTCGGGCTTAATTCAAGATGGCTACGATTATTTTCTTGTTGGAAACTATGGACAGTTTGACAGGTTAGCAGCGTCGGTGTGCTTGACACTAAGGCGGGATTATCCGTCTATCGTGGTCAACCTTGTTGTGCCTTACTATCAGCCGCAACTGGACAGCTACGAAAAGGAATACCGTGCACGGTTCGATGATGTTATCGTTCCTGCATTGGAGGACGTTCCGTATCAATATCGGATTGTTCGCGCAAATGAGTATATGGTAGACCGCGCTGATACCATCGTTGCCTATGTAAATACGCCCATCGGCGGGGCAGCAAAGACGCTTGCCTATGCGGAACGGAAGAAGAAACGGATTATACGAATAGAATAGAAAGGGCGGGTTTTATGGACGAATTGTTTGAATCCTTTGACGCTTGGCTTGAAGATGTGGGACAGGAAATATTGGATGAAGAAAACAAACCGATGCTGCTTAACCCCGCAAGACTAACGCAGATGCAATTTGTGTATGCAGTATTGAAAAAATACGCGCTTGTCAACGATGCGATAGTGACGTACAAGCTGAATGAGCCGTTTACAAGTATGGGCAGCGTTACGATTGAGGGCGAGGATTTTATCTTGAGCAGCCCAAAGTGGTTTGCAAGAGCGGCAGAAATGGCAAGCAACGTAGAGATTTACACCTTGGCGAATGGAAATATCCGTATCACGTTTACTTTCCATGAATATGCAAAGCCGATAGAATCATAGACTTTGGAGTGAGACTATGGAACTTGTAATTGCTGTTGTTCTGATGATAATTCTCTTTTTTCGCTTACTGCCAGATAAGGTCGGACAGTCCGAATATAAACATAGAAAAACCGAATGGGAAAGAACAACTCAGGCGTTTGCCGAACGCTATACAAATAAACAGCTTGAGGACGCTATCTGGCTGGCGTTTTCAGATGATATACAACTACCCACTATACGAAATGAGGTAAATATGGCGTTTCAGCAAATGGAAAGCTGGAAAGGTAAAGAGTTAGTCTTGTGCACGTCAGATTTTACATATCCAAAAGGTAAATACACACAAAAAGCCTATAAAGAGAATACAGAGCAAATGTACCGTGACAGACACTTGGCAAGGGACATATTACTTGCAAACCGTGGAAAAGTGTCTTCTGATTCAAATATGTCGGGCTATAATTCTTATCTAAATACGGAATATCAAGCGTTAAAGGAACGGCAATATGAGCTTGTGGAATGGATTCAAAACACGTTAAAAAAACAAGGAGTCAGCATTACACCTGTCTGTGTAGACAAAACAGGTAGTAGATACTATGCGTGGCTTGGTTCATTTGCTGCGCCAGACCCACCATTTGCAATGGAAACGGCACGGCTACCCTTTGAAAGACATCTGATTGAAAAGAAGAAGATTACTATACCAGCGCCATACTATGAGCGGTAAACGATATGATATAGGCAAGGAGTGGTGTCCTTGTTTATATACGGGGGCATTGGTGTTCGTCCCCACAATTCCTTTCTGCTATCCGGCAGAGAAAACGGGCAGGATTTTTCCTGCCCGTTTTTCATACGTCCAGACACAAGTGATTTTCTATGGCTTGCTCTAATTCCCTTTGCTGGATTCCGATGTATGCTTGTGTGACTGCGGCGCTGCTATGTTGTAGCAGCTTTTGGACAAGAACGATATTGTAGCCATTCTTTGTGTAGATTTCTGTTGCGTAGAATTTTCGGAATGAATGTGTGCTGATTCCGGTATAGCCGAGGTAGTCACATACAATTTGCAGATGCTTTTGGATTTGACGTGTAGTGAGCGGGAATATCTGTGCGTCTGCGGAAATGTTGTTGTCCATGCAGTAAAGCCGTATGAACTGATACAAGGCAAGCGGAACGGTAAATACGCGGGCTTTACCTGTTTTCTGTTCAATGATGGAGAGCCGATAGCGTTCACCGTCTTTTACAATGTCGGAGAGCCGCAACCGGACTATATCAGAAATACGCAAGCCTAAGTTAGCTTCAAGCATAAGCGCGGCAGCGATTCGCTCATTTGGACGGCAACCGGAAAAGCCTTGCTTCATGGTTTGGATGATTTCTTTGTATTGTTCTGCGCTCAGTGCGATTGTCCTTTTGTTCATGTAAGTACCCCCCCTAAAAAACGAAGTCTTGAAGAAGAAAAAACGAACTTTTCTGCCTGTCAACCGAAAGGCATTGAAAACGCTGGGTTTTGCGGTTCGTTTTTCTGATGTTATAGGAACAGCGCGGGAAAAGCGGGGATTTCTCCCCGCTCCCAAGCTCAGAGATTGAACAGCCCAAACGCAAGCAGAAGCAGCAGCGCAAGCAGCGGACAGGCACAGGCAAGAACGGCGATAAAAATACAGGCGATAGCTTTTCCCATGATATGGTTTCCTTTCTATGTACGATATTTAGCCCAAAATATAATCAACAGCTTTTGCGGCTGCACCGCTGGCGGCAACGACCATCCGTTTGTCATTTTTCAAGACGGTAAGCCAGTTTTGAATATAAGCGGCGTTGTTACGGAATGTGTCGTTGGTTTCAATTCCCGCATAGTTGAGAAGCGCGGCAGCGCCGATTTCAGCGGTCAATTCTTCCTTGCTGTACTCTGCGTTTCCAAAGTGTGCTGTTGCTTTTAGGCGGTTTAGGCGGGTGCGGTGTCCTGTGCTATGTGTGATTTCGTGAAAAGCGGTAGAATAGAACTCGCCCACACTCCGGAACTGCTCAACGAGCGGCAGAACAATACAGTCTCTTGATGGGCTGTAATAGGCTTCATCGCCTAACTGATGGTGGATTTTGATATGCTCCCGTTGGCTGTAGTGGTCGATGATTTCATCGGCGGCGGGTATTGGCGTCGGTTCTGCGGGCTGATTGAATCGCGGGGTTAGACCGTCGCATTGGTCGATATGGAACACGTTATAGTAACGCAGCATAGGAATCAGACGGTCAACAGGCGATTGCGTTTCATCGTCTTGCACATCGGACACTTTGACTTGTTTCCAAAACACGACGATTTGTGATTTCTCGCCTTTGCGGACAGCGCCGCCGCGTGACAACACCTGACTGTAGGTGTAATATTCTCCGGCTTTGCCTAACAGCATTTGATTCAACAGGCTATACGGTTTTCCGGTTGTTCCGCTGATAGCGCCGTGCTGTGTACCTGTCCAAGGCTTTTGCCAAGGAATAACGCCTTGCTGTAGCTGATGGATGATTCTTTCGGTTACGGCTTCGTAAATATCAAACTTTGCCATTATAAACGCTCCTGTTCTTCTTGATTTGGAGCGGGGCGGCGTGTTATAATCACACTACCACCCCGCAAAGGTTGGTGTTGGGCTGCTTGTCCGCTTGCTTTGGTCGGCGTTCGGACAAGTGGTCTTTCTTTATGCGCTGACAGAAAAGCGGCGGCTTTGGCTTTGGCGTGTAAACGCGGCATAAACATCGGGCATAGCCTTTTTGAACTCGCTGCTATTGAAGCGAGAAGTCAACACAGAGCGCCAGCGGACAATAAACCTGCCCGCGGCAAGCTCCTCTGTATCACGCGCCAGCATTTCCGCTTTGATGGTGTCGCGGATGGCTTCGGCTTCGGCGGCTGCATCCTGCGCAAGCTGCTCCCACTCCTGCATTTTGACAATACGGTTTTCCAATTCTGTTACTGACATTTTTGTATCTTCCTTTCATTCTTTTAGGGCTTTGGACAGGCAGCAGGTGGCATTAAACATCTATGCCTGTTGGCAATCTCAATCTCTCTTATCCGTTCCTGCTTTTGTCTTGCGTTCTTGGTTTCGGCTTGCGCTTAATTTCGTCCGCCTTGACCTGTCCGGTGTTCCCTTGTGTGGCTACAATATATCAGTTAACTGATAATTTGTAAAGATGGCAGAGTGCACAAAAGTTAACTGATATTCTTGTGCAATATATCAGTTTACTGGTATTTCTATAATAGGTATAATGAAGCGGGGGTGATACTATGTCAACAGAAGCGCAGAAGCGGGCAAGCACGAATTATAATCGTAAGCAGGATAATATAATGGTGCGCCCGACGAAAGAAGAAGGTGCGGCAATACGCGCCGCCGCTGCAAGTGTCGGACAGTCTGTGCAGGCGTATATCCTGCAAGCAATCAGAGAACGCATGGAGCGGGAACAGGCACAGGCGGGGGGCAGTTCTGGTATTTCTGCCGCCTGTCCAGAAGAAAAACATATGTAGTCGGTCAGTGTAACTGAGAGAAAAATTTTTCATTCTGTCTATATACTCACCTTGATTCACACAATTCCGTATGGTACGATATATCCAGAATTAAAAATCACGCCAACGTCAGTAAGACAAAAGTAAGCCGTGACTTGCCAAGTGGGGAAACTCCCACACGGGCAAGCACGGCTTTTTCTTTTTGGACTGTACCTTGACAACAGAATATGGTTCTCTGCAAGAGTAAAAAAAGATTGGGGGGTGAGGGAATGTCAGAACTCTTGAAGCGGCTTCAGACCGGACAGCGGTATATCGCAGAATATGCCAGTCCAAATGCAGATTTTATATGCCCTGTCTGCAAACAGGAATCGCCTTGTTATGCATCTTTCGTGACGCTGCAAGCTGGCTATGGCAGCGTCCATGACGGTGAAAAGGCAAAAGTCAGAGTATGTGGGAATTGCATGGATGCATTGTATGAACAATTATTGAACAAGAATAGGAGTTGAGAATAATAAAGGGCTACGATACAGTGCTTGACACGAACACGGGCGAAATGCTGAGCGTCCAGCGGAGTACCGGAGAAGTGCTACCAGCGATTGCAGTAAATGTTCCGGTTGGCAGCATCATCTATACTCCCGAAGAGCAAGAAGAATACAAAAGGCGAAAAGAGCAGGAGGATGAGCGGCGGCAATGGCGTAAAGAGACAGGACAATTCTTCTTTGTGTTGGAAGAATACGGGGATGCAGCGTTGCGTCCAGCAACCAAGGCAAGGTTGGTCTACCTTGCGACATACCTAAGATATGATGGCTACTTAGCATTGTCCCAGCGCATACCGATGAAGTTTGGAAATCTGAAAGACGTTTTGAATCTTTCCACTACAGAGGTTTATAGATTTTGGAACGAGGTAAAAGGTGCATATATCACAGAGGATAACCAAGGGAGGATGCGGATGTTGGGAGGGTATTTCCAAAGAGGACAATTAAACGGGTATGCACCATATCAAAAGTTTTTCATTGATGCGGTACGCACGCTTTATCGAAACACAGCACCGAAAAAGCATAAGCATCTCGGCTATGTGTTCCAAATGCTTCCCTTTGTAAACACCGAATACAATATTCTTTGCTACAATCCAACGGAAAAAGACCTTAACTATGTGCTGCCGTTATCTGTGAATGACTTCTGCGCAACTATTGGGTACAACGTGGCAAATCGGGCACGGCTGTTGCAAACGTATGCCGAGATAACCTTTTTAGTAAACGGACATTTGGAGCAGCTATGCTCTTTTGTGACAAATGGTGCAGATATAGGCATATCAAAAATATTCATCAATCCCCATATCCTTTATTTTGGAAAGTGCCCGAAGCAGGTAGAATTGCTTGGAAAGTTTTGCAGGATAGACGCATAATCGCGGTTCATTTTAGAAAACGCTATAAAATCGCATAACAGTGCAGATTTACCTATGCTACATATGGATAAAGTAGCTTGGTTATGCGATTTTTCAATTTTGGGGCGATACCTCATTTTAGGAAAAACATAAATCGGCAGAAGCATTGAGACACAAGAGAAAGACGGTTTTTCGCTGGAATGAGACTTCGTATCATATATAGTGAACCAAAGAAGAATACTATTGCATTGTGTCAACATCTTTTTTCTTCGTGCTAATATGGCTGGAAACCGTTGTGCCACAATGCACAATAACGAGACAAGCGGTATTATTTGTCCAGAAAAATATTGATGGTTAAGGGATTTTGGACAACTTTGAAATCAAATGTGAAAATACCACCGATTATCGGTGCATAGACGCTGCACCAAAGGTCAGCGCAATAAATAATGGTTAGCTCGAACCGTCAACCGCCTTGCGCGGTCATATCCTCGCCAAAGGCAGGAGGGCAACAGTGCAAGTAAGGAGGAAATAATGAATAGCACTGTTACGATTCCCGCGTGGGAACGATATACGCTGTCGATAGCTGAAGCCGCAGCGTATTTCAGAATTGGTGAAAACAAACTGAGAAAAATGGTAAACGAAAATAAGGATGCAGATTATCTGTTATGGAACGGCAACCGTCCCCAAATCAAACGGAAGAAGTTCGAGCAGTTTATAGACTGTTTGAGTATGGTATAAGAGAAAAACTTGAAAAAGCAATCCGCTTGTGGTAAGCTGTGATACAGCCTATAAGCGGATTCTTTCGTATGAAAGGAGCCGTAATGACAGGTAAGCGAGATAAAAAAGGCAGAGTATTAAGGCAGGGTGAGCGCCAGCGCGAGGACGGAAGATATGAGTACCGCTATAAAGACGCGCATGGGGAAACAAGAAGTGTCTACAGTTGGCGATTGGTAGAGAGCGACAGCACCCCGAAAGGCAAGAAAGACGGAAAGCCTTTACGGGAACTGGAAAAGAGCATTATCCGAGATTTGGAGGATAACGTAAATAGCTACACGGCGTATAGAACAACGCTGAACAGCTTTTATGATGCCTACATCGAAACCAAGTACGAGCTCAAACAGTCAACACGGACAAACTACAAGTATATGTACGGGAAGTACGTCCGCGATGAGATAGGCATGAAAAATGTTGCTGAAATCAAGTACAGTGACATAAAGAAGTTTTACATTCATCTTATCAATGACGTTGGGTTCAAGCCAAACAGTATGGAGACAATTCACACGATTCTTCATCCAGTGTTCAACGTAGCTGTCCGTGATGGATTCATCAGAAGCAATCCCACGGATGGGGTTATGGCAGAAATAAAAAAGAGCCATAATTGGGAAAAGCCAAAGCGGCACGCATTGACAGAGCCGCAGCAAGAACAGTTAATAGAATTTATCTCGGAATCATCGACCTATTGTCACTGGAAGCCGCTATTCACGGTGCTTCTTGGCACAGGCGCGAGAATCGGGGAGGTTCTTGGACTTCGGTGGGAGGACTGCGATTTTAAGCAGAATATCATTGACATCAACCACAATCTGATATATCGTCAACAGGACAACGGAAAGATGGAATTGCATATCACTACGCCGAAAACAAAGGCTGGTACGCGCATCGTTCCTATGTTTGCAGATGTTCGGGCTGCGCTGCTACAGACAAGGCGAAAGCAGATGGAAAACGGCTTCAATCAGTGTGTGGTCGATGGATATTCAAACTTTGTGTTCCAAAACCGCTATGGTGAAATGCTAACGCCCCATGTAGTCAACAGGGCAATCGAGAGAATTATCCGAGACTGCAATCTGGACGAAACAGAGCGGGCAAAGCAGGAGCGCAGAGAACCCGTGTTGCTGCCGCATTTCAGCGTCCACAATCTGCGACATACATTCTGCACACGGCTTTGCGAGAATGAGCCGAACCTGAAAATCATTCAAGAAATTATGGGGCATAGAAACATCGAGACTACAATGGACGTTTACAATGAAGCGACCAAAGAACGAAAAGTAGCGAGTTTTGCCAGTCTTGAGGGAAAAATCAAGATTAGCTAACACCACTGGGTTTACCCATGCGTTTACCCATTTTGGGTAAAAAGTTATGGGAAGTTATGAGTAGTTATGTGGGTACAGCCATGAACAGGGTGCGGAAAAGTGGGGATATAAGAACCTGTGAGACGATACGTTTCTCTACGGTAATAATCCCGACGATGAAGCCGCTGGACATGCCCAAGAAGGCCGACAAGGCGGAAGCCGCTCCCGCCGAAGTGAAGAAGGAGGAGGTCATCGACTTCTCCAAGGTCGAGATCGAGCCGCTGTTCGCTGACCAGGTCGACTTTGACACCTTCTCCAAGTCTGACTTCCGCGCTGTCAAGATCAAGGCGTGCGAGGCGGTGAAGAAGTCCAAGAAGCTGCTGCAGTTTGTGCTCGACGACGGCACGGGCGAGGACCGCATCATCCTCTCCGGCATCCACGAGTATTACGAGCCCGAGGAGCTCGTCGGCAAGACCGCTATCGCCATCGTCAACCTGCCCCCGCGCAAGATGATGGGCATCGACTCCTGCGGCATGCTGATCTCTGCCGTGCATCACGAAAACGGCGAAGAAAAGTTGCATTTGCTGATGGTGGATCCTCACATTCCGGCCGGCGCAAAGCTGTATTAAAAAATAACGAAAAAGAGCTCTCTCGGCAGAGGGAGCTCTTTTTTGTGCCAAAGGCACGGGGAAGCAGCGCCGTAGGCGCTGCACGGGATAAGGGGGGGCATTCTCTCACGAGAGAGAATGCCCCCCTTTTTCCGCGCCCCTGCACGGTGCAGGGATAGAAGCGCGCTATCGCGCTGCCTTTTATGCTGTTCAGCAGAACTGCACTGGCTCAGTGGCCGCCTTGAGCCACTCCAGTTCATCCCCACTCAGATACGGCGAGATCGCCGCAAAGACCTTAGCGTGATAAGCATTCAAAAGCTCCACATCGCGCGACGAGAGCAGCGACAGATCGATCGCATCGCGGTCATACGGCACGAGAGTCAGCGGTTCGAGCGCAAGGAAGCGGCCGTACTCATTGACCTCAGCCTCGCGCACAACGACGAGGTTCTCAATGCGCACGCCGAACTTGCCGGCAAGGTAAATGCCCGGCTCGTTCGAGAAGATCATGCCCTCTTCAATGACGCAGTGGCGCTTCTGGCGCTTCACGTCCCAGTGTACGCGCTCAGGGCCCTCATGCACGCCGAGGACGAAGCCCACGCCGTGGCCCGTGCCGTGGTTGAAGTCGAGGCCCGCTTCCCACAGCGGCGTGCGGGCCAGCATGTCAAGGTTTTCGCCCATGCAGCCGTGCAGGAACTTGGCCGCGCCCAGCTGTATGTGTCCGCGCAGGACAAGCGTGTAGATGCGCTTTTCCTCGTCCGTGAGCGGCCCCAGCGCGATGGTGCGGGTGATGTCGGTCGTGCCCTCCAAATACTGCGCGCCCGTGTCGGCGAGGCAGAGGCCGCGCGGCTCCATGGGAATGTCGGTCTCCTCGGTCGGCTCGTAGTGGACGATCGCGCCGTGCGCGCCGTAGGCGAGGATGGGGTCGAAGCTCTGCTCAAGATAGTGCTCACCCTCGGCGCGAAGAGATTCGAGCTTTTTCGACGCGCTGAGCTCGGTGATCGGCTCTTTGCCGATCGTGTGCTTGAGCCAGTAGATGAAGCGCGTGACGGCCACGCCGTCCTTGATGTGGGCGAGGCGCTCGTTCTCCTGCTCGGCGGGCGTTTTCATCGCCTTCATCAGCTGAATGGGGCTCGTGCGGTCGAGCACTTCGGCACTCTCAGGCACGCTTTGCAGAATGCGGTAGTTGGCGCGCTCGCCGTCGAGCAGTACGCGGGTGCCCGTGGGCAGCGCCGCGACGAGGCGGTAGATGTCGTCATAGGGTGCGAGCTCCACGCCGTCGGCCTTGAGATGCGCTTCGATCTCTGCACTCAAGGCCTCTCTCTGCACGCAGAGCGTGGCCTTGTCCTGCTCAAGCAGCAGATACGAGAGAAACACGGGCGTGAAGAGCACATCGTTTCCGCGCAGGTTCAAAAGCCACGCGACTTCGTCGAGGGACGGGATGACGAACACGCTTGCTCCCATCTCCTTCATCTTGCCGCGCACCATTTCGAGCTTTTCCCTGCGCGTCAGGCCTGCATACTGAACGTCCAGCTCCCAGAGAGGCTCGCACGAGAGTGCGGGGCGGTCCGCCCACACAAGGTCGACAAGGTCCTCGCCGCCCGCAAAGCGGATGTGCTTCTCGCGCGTCTTTTCGCCGATCGAACGAGCGAAGTCGTTGCTGATCGTGCGCGAGTCGAAGCCGATCCAGCCGTTTTCAGGAACGTGGTCGCGCAGGAACGCGGGGATCTCAGGCACGCCGGGCTGGCCCATGCGCATGAGCTCAATACCGCTGCCCTCTAACTGCTGCGAGGCCTGCAAAAAGTAGCGGCCATCCGTCCACAGCGCGGCGGCGTCCGGCAGCACGACGAGCGTACCGGCAGAGCCGGTGAAGCCGGAGAGAAATTCGCGCGCCTTAAAGTGCGCGCCGACATATTCCGAGGTGTGGAAGTCGTCGGTCACGACGACGTAGGCATCGATATGGCGCTTGACCATCTCCGCGCGCAAAAGCGCGAGCTTTTCGACAGGATTCATCACAAAATCACTCCAATTCTTTGTTACGATAACGATTGCCTCATTCGGCAAAGCTCTCCGTCAGCGTGACGAGCACGTTCGTCATGGCCTCGAGGCTGTCCGCGGGAATCCACTCGCGCACGCCGTGGTAATTGTAGCCGCCGGTGGAGAGGTTGGGGCAGG
>ENA-OUQM01000426-OUQM01000426.1-human-gut-metagenome-genome-assembly--contig:-NODE-426-length-28442-cov-13.939973_pt1 | contig 28442 bp, 26 predicted proteins | sample MGYA00237949_ERZ548830 | MGnify/ENA primary metagenome ERZ548830 (study PRJEB26490, sample SAMN05194706) | human gut metagenome | biome: terrestrial biome; feature: human-associated habitat; material...
TGCCGAAAGCCGGTACTGTATTTACTTCCAAAGAGCTGATCGCTCACTGGAAAGCGCTGGTAGAAAAATACCCGATCATCTCCATCGAGGATGCGCTGGATGAAGAAGACTGGGAAGGCTGGAAAGAGCTGACTGCAGAGCTTGGCGGAAAAGTACAGCTTGTCGGAGATGACCTGTTTGTAACAAACACCGAGCGTCTGGCTAAGGGAATTTCTCTTGGCTGCGGAAACGCCATTCTGATTAAACTGAATCAGATCGGTTCTGTATCAGAGACCCTTGAGGCCATCAAGATGGCTCACAAAGCAGGCTACACTGCAATCTCTTCCCACCGTTCCGGTGAGACGGAGGATACCACAATCGCAGACCTGGCGGTTGCCCTCAATACCTGCCAGATTAAGACTGGTGCACCGAGCCGTACCGAACGTGTTGCAAAATACAATCAGCTTCTCAGGATCGAAGAAGAGCTTGGAAATGCAGCTGTTTATCCGGGAATGAAAGCATTTAACGTAACACAGGATAAAGAGCGTGTTTGAAAAATCATTTCCGTGCTGAAACAAAAAATATAGAAACAGATCCTTCCTCTGAAGACCAACCAGGAAGAAGAGTCCCCGGAGCCGTTTGAAAAAACGTGCTTTCCGGGGGCTTTTGCATGAAACCGCGCTGCAAAAAGTGGAAAATCTGTTTCAAATGTGATACACTGGAGTGTGTTTGAAAAAGACTTTTCACAAAAGGAGGACAACCATCATGTTGGAATTTAAGTACGATACACAGCTTTTGATCGAGGGTGAGAATCTGGATGAGGATGAAATCCGTGATTATTTTGCGGAAAATTTTAAAGGTGACTGCCTGCTTGCTGTCGGTGATGAGGAACTGATTAAAATTCATTTTCATACGAACGAGCCATGGAAGGTACTGGAATACTGCTCCACGTTAGGAGAAATTTACGATATCGTTGTGGAAGATATGGATCGTCAGGCGCGCGGGTTAAAGGGTTGAACAGGGTACAAGAAAAAACGCTTGACTTGAAGCGGACTTTAAGTGATATGCTGTTTTGGAAATGTAAAACTAAGGGGGACATATGTTCATGAGCGAAAGACTATGGAGTATTCTGCTGGATTCTTTCTGGAAAATCTTTCTGCCAGGTCTTAAAGTCACGATTCCGCTTACGGTGATTTCGTTTTCGATTGCACTTGTGATTGCAACTGCAATGGCTATGGTACAGTTTGCAAATATCAAAGGGCTTCGTCAGGTGGCACGCTTTTATATCTGGATTTTCCGTGGAACCCCGCTTCTGGTACAGCTTTTTGTCGTGTTCTACGGATTACCGCGCGCCGGTATTCTGATTGATCCGTTTCCGGCTGCCGTGCTTGTCTTTTCCCTGAATGAGGGCGCTTACAGCGCCGAAACGATGCGTGCGGCTCTTGAGGCTGTTCCGTCAGGCCAGCTCGAAGCAGGGTACTGTGTCGGCATGTCATATCTGCAGATTATGCGGAGAATCATTCTTCCGCAGGCAATGCGTACCGCATTTCCGCCGCTTTCCAACTCCCTGATTGCCATGGTAAAGGATACTTCCCTTGCCGCAAATATTACTGTCACGGAAATGTTTATGGTAACGCAGCGAATTGTAGCACGCACGCATGAGCCGCTGGCATTGTATATTGAAGTAGGACTGATCTACCTTCTGTTTTCAACCGTGCTGACGAAGCTGCAGGCAATCGGAGAGAAAAAACTGAATACATATCAGAAAAAAGGGGAATAAGCCATGCTGGAAATCAAGGGATTAAAGAAAGCGTTCGGCAGTCTGGAAGTGCTAAAAGGTGTAAATCTAAAGGTAAATCAGGGTGATGTCGTCGCAATTCTCGGCCCGAGTGGTTCCGGGAAAACGACACTGTTGCGCTGTGTCAATTTTTTGGAGCATGCGGACGGCGGAAATCTTATCTTTGACGGAAAAGAATATGCGTTTCATCATATCAGCAAGAAGGATATCGCCGGAATCCGCCAGAAAACCGCATTTGTATTTCAGAACTATAACCTGTTTCTGAATAAAACAGCGTTGCATAATGTAACAGAGGGTCTGATAATCGGCAGAAAGATGCAAAAGACACAGGCCGAAGAAAAAGCGCGGATGGCACTGGAAAAAGTAGGCATGCTGGATCGCGCGGATTATTATCCGCACCAGCTTTCCGGCGGACAGCAGCAAAGGGTAGCGATCGCCCGCGCGCTTGCAACGGATCCGGAAATTATCTATTTTGATGAACCGACATCGGCGCTCGACCCGGAACTGACCGGGGAGGTGCTTGGAGTTATGCGCCAGCTCGCAAAAGAGGGAATGACGATGCTGGTTGTCACACACGAGATGGGCTTTGCGAAAAACGTTTCGAATAAGGTTGTATTCATGGAAAATGGTGTTGTTGTGGAGGAAGGCCCATCGAAGGAGTTTTTTGCAAATCCGCGCGAAGAGCGAACAAGAGCGTTTCTGCAGAATATCGAACAGCACTACGAATAAGGTATCATGCAAAGCGGCAAATTCTGTCCGCACACCAGATCCGGACAGTTTGCAATAAAAAAAGGAGAAGCAAACATGTTACAATTCCTTTGGCGGTGAAACAATTGCTGTTTCGCCGCGTAAGAACGTGAAACGTGAAAGCAGCTTCTTCCAAGACAAAAGGAGTGGCGAATATTATGAAAAAGAAAATGGCAGCAGTATTTCTGGCAGGTATCCTGACATCATCCTTTTTACTGACCGGATGCGGAAACAGCGGAGCAGATGGCAGCAATGCAAAAGGCAGCAGCGCTTCTTCGGCTGCGACAGCCTCTTCCGCCGGCCAATCCGGTGATCTTTTGGAGCAGATCCAGAGTAAGGGTGAGATCGTTGTGGCAATGGAAGGAACCTGGGCACCGTGGACGTATCACGACGAGAATGACAATCTGGTCGGCTATGATGTAGAAGTTGCAGAGCAGATCGCAGATAAACTTGGGGTAAAAGCAACCTTTGTAGAAGGCGAGTGGGATGGACTTCTTGCAGGAATTGATTCCGGCCGATATGATATTATGGTAAACGGCGTAGATATCACCGAAGAGCGTGCTGAAAAATACAGCTTTTCCGATCCGTATGCATACAACCGTACCGCCGTTATTGTAAAATCCGACAACGACGAAATTCAGTCGATGGAGGATCTCAAGGGAAAGAATACGGCAAATACCATATCCAGCACGTATGCTGAGGTTGCTGAAAAATACGGTGCAACCGTTACCGGCGTTGATGATCTGGAGCAGACTTTTGAGCTCCTTTTAAGTGGTCGTATTGATGCAACTCTGAATGCAGAAGTAACGTATTACGATTACATGAAAGCACATCCGGATGCGGAGATTAAAATTGCAACTCTTGATCCGGAGTCTACCAAAGTCGGAATTCCTATGAAAAAGGGCGATGAGACCAAGACTCTGCTTGAAGCAGTCAACAAAGCACTCGGTGAGCTTTCGGAGGATGGAACGCTGACAGAGCTTTCGGAAAAATACTTTGGAACTGATATTTCGAAAGAGACCGCGGAATAAGATACAAAATAAAGAAGGTTATCCATCATGATTGCAAATTATCATACACATACCCGGCGGTGCCGTCATGCAGATGGCACCGAGCGCGAGTACGTAGAGCGTGCCATTGAAGGCGGATTGAAAATTCTCGGATTTTCGGATCATTCTCCGTATCCCTTCCCGGAAGGCTACGATTCCGGCATGCGGATGCGGCTTGACCAGGTAGAAGACTATGTAGACACGGTTCTGGCTTTGCGGAAAGAATATGAGAAGGATATCGAGATCCATCTCGGCCTGGAAACAGAGTATTTCCCGAAATTCTGGGATCAGCTGATTGATTTTCTTTCGGATTATCCGTTCGAATACTTTTTACTCGGTCAGCACAGTCTCGGAAATGAGATTGAGAAAATTCTTTACAGCGGACGCGGTACAACAGAGGAAAAATATTTGAAACAGTATGTCGATCAGTGCCTGGCAGGTCTTGATACAGGAAAATATTTGTATCTGGCACATCCGGATCTTTTCCGGTTTGACGGCGACGAAGCAGTTTTTGACCGCGAATACAGGAGACTTTGCCGTGAGGTGAAAAAGAGAAACATTCCGTTGGAGATTAATTTTCTTGGTCTGATGGAAGAGAGATGGTATCCGAACGAAAGGTTCTGGAAGATTGCAGGGGAGGAAGGAAATACGGCCGTTTTCGGCTGTGATGCCCATACACCAAAAGCAGTCTGGAATCCGGAAACGGAACAAAAGGCACTGCTGTTAGCAGAAAAATACGGCCTGGAGGTGCAGAAAACAGTGCCGATGCCGAAGACATTTTAGAGTGTGTTTGAAAAATCATTTCCGCAATCTGCGCGCCCCGCTTTGCGGTACATTTATATTTATTCGGTTGTTGTATCCCGAAGGTAAAAATAAAAAGCTGTTCCTTTCTACAAAAAGGTTATAAACCTATCGTAGAAAGGAACAGCTTTTTTATTTTGCAGGAAACTTTGTTGAATTTTTCTGTAAAGTAAAAAGCCCTTCGGGCAGGAATCTTTCTTGTGATAAAAGGCTATGCTTTTTTCTCATGCATAAGCCGTACCGCTTCTTCCCTCTGCTTCAGAATCTTTCGAATGGAAGTCCAGTAAATGATCATCGAGACAACTGGTCCGAGCAAATCAGAAATTGGTTCTACATAAAAGATATTTTCCAGCGCAAAGAACTGCGGAAGGAGAAACAGGGCAGTAAAGTAAACAAATTTCCGGAAAAAGGAGAGTGCGAACGAATAGCGTACGCATCCCATTGCGGTGAAGCCATCCACAATCTCATATTGAATTCCGAGCGGAATGATTGAGATCGTCGAAATATGGATCGCACGGACAACCATGGAAACGATCTGTGGATCGGAGGTAAAAAGCTGTGCAAACAGCGTGCCGGCAATATTGGAAACAAGAAACATCAAGGTCGTAAATGCTGCACAGAGTACGAGAATGACTTTTTGCGCTTCGAGAACACGACGGGAATTTCCGGCTCCGTAGTTGTATGCCAGAATCGACTGCGTTCCACCGCTGATTCCTCCAAGCGGCATTGTAATAATCAGCATAAAGCTCTGGACAATCGTGGCGCAGGTGATGAAGCCATCTCCCTGCCCGGCAGGTGCATACCGTTGCAGAACGGCATTCATTGCAAGAATCATGACATTGTCGATTGCGATGATCAGAAACGGGGTGAATCCGACGGTCAGAATCCGCTTCATGATCGCAAAGGAATATCCGCTAAAGGAGATGCGGACCGGGACCGTTTTTCCAAACAGAATATGTAATACATACATACAGCTTGCAATTTGAGACAGCACAGTCGCAATTGCGGCACCGCGCACGCCAAGATGCAAGACAAAGATAAACACAGGATCCAGCAGCAGATTCAGAACAGCACCAAGCAGAACAGATTTCATTCCCTCGGCGGCGAAGCCCTGGCAGATCACAAACTGGTTCATGCCGGTTGCTAAAAGTGCAAATACAGAACCGGAAACGTAGATCATAAAATACGTTTTTGCATATGGATACGTAACGTTGCTGGCTCCAAACGTCATGAGCATGGGGCGTGTTAAAAGGAGCGCCGCTGCAGTCAGAACGAGTGCCAGAGAAACAAGCATCAGAAAAGCGTTTGCGAGGATACGTGATGCCTCTTTTTCATTTTTCTCTCCAAGCCGGATGCCAAGCAGCGGCGCGCCGCCGACACCAATGAGGGAGGCGAATGCGCCGATCATAGTAAGAATAGGACCGCATATACCGACACCCGCGAGTGCCAGATCACCAATATCGGAAATATGGCCGATGTACATACGGTCTACAATACTGTACAAAACACTTACGAATTGAGCCAGCATGCTCGGAAAAGCAATGCGTGGAACCAGCTTTCCGATCGGGTCGGTTCCGAGATGATTTACAGTTTTCATAGAAATACCTTGCTATTGTCAATTTTTGAGGGAACAGGGCAGTAAAAAACATGTCCGAAACAAAATCCGGAAGATTTTGTTTTGGACATGCTGCGTTTGGTTTGCCCCAATAGATCGGTGACAGAAAAATTAGTTACAGTTTACTGGCAACCAGCAAATCGTAACAAAAATTATTCTGCAAGAGTAGTCAGATCTACTTTGAAAGCATCGGATCCCTGTCCGTCTACCGTATAGTAAGCAGCTCTCTGCTCTGCGTTCAGGTAAATTTTGATTTCGCCCTTTAATCCGTTTGCTTTTACTTCTTTTTTGATGACTGCTTCAAGGTCTTTCATGGAAACTTTTGTTTCAAAAATTTCCAGAATGGTATCCGATACTTTTGTTATTTTACGTGGGGTTTTGGTTGCTTCTGCCATGGTTTCTGTGATCTCCTTTTTTACTGTTTTTTTGACGGCTTCTTTTTTTGTGGCTTTTTGCGGCTCTTTTGTTGCCTCTGCGGTTGTCTTGGCTGCAGCTGTATGTAAGGTTTTTTCAGTCGTAGATTTGATTTCTTTTGCCGGCGCCGGTGTCTTTGTCATGGCTTCTGCTGTTTTTGCAGCTTCGGCAGCCTGCTGTTTCGCTTTTGCCATTTTTTTCATGGTTCTCTTATTCATCTTATTCACTCCTCTATGCGATATCTTTAATAAGTTACCATGATTTTTGCATTCTGTCAAATTTTCATTTCGTAAATAACGATGTATTGGGGCTTGCAGATTGCAGAAATGATTTTTCATACACGTGCTAGGATTGCACGCGGCGGAGTACGGAAAAGATTTGTTCGGAGCCCCAGATCTGAGGAACAGGGTACGTGGGATTTGCTTCCTGTAAAGCGCGCCGTGCAATTTCCGGGTAATCGTCCGGACAAAGATGTGGCAGCGTGGACGGAATTCCATAGGAATCACGCATGGTTTCAATGGAAGCAATCATCCGTTGGGCTTTTTCCGGGAGGGTATTACCGCCGAGGGAAAGTTCATCAGCCAAAAAAGCAAGCTTTCGTTCAACACAGGAACCGTATTCGCGCAGAACAGCAGGAAGCAGGATTGCGTTTGCTCTTCCGTGCGGAATATGGTACAATGCGCCGACAGCGTGGGCAATTGCGTGGACATATCCGACAAAATTGTTTGTGAACGAAAATCCGGCCAGATACGATGCATGAAGCATTTCCTGACGAACAGCCAGATCCGAGCCGCTTGCATAAGCAAGGGGGAGGGCATGGAAAATTTCATGGATTGCCTCGATAGATGCCTGTTTTACTTTATGTGAAGCGAAAAGATTCAGAAAGGCCTCCATTGCATGTGTCAGGGCATCCATACCCGTATCGGCGGTCATGGCCGATGGCAGTGTGAGTGTAAGGCACGGGTCGAGAACCGCTGTGTCCGGGATCAAACAGAAATCATTGATGGCGTATTTATATGGTTTTCCATCGATACAGTCAGTAATAACGGCAGCTGCAGTTGCTTCTGAACCGGTGCCTGCAGTCGTTGGCACAGCAAAAAGCGGCGGAAGCTTTCGATGAATTTTCAGAAGTCCGCGCATCTTACAAAGCTTCTTTTTGGGACAGCAGACACGCGCGTTGATCAGCTTGGCCGCGTCCATGACGGATCCTCCGCCGATTGCAAGAATTGCCTGTGCATTGACCTTACGGTAGAGAAGGACGCCCTGCTCAACATTTTCGATCAGAGGATCAGGATTTATTGCGGAAAAAACAGTAACGGAAATGTTTTCCTTTTTACAGATCTCCAGCAGAGAAGTAAGTGTTCCACGACGGACAAATCCGGGTGTGGTTGCGAGAAGAACACGGGAAATATGGCGTTTCCGGAAGATCGAGGGAAGTTCCAGAAGAACGTCCGGTGCTGCAAGGAGCGTCTGTTTTTTGCGCTCTGTAAGATGAAGAACGCGGCTTAATACCCATTGGCGGGTACGGAACCAGAGAATCAAATGCATCGTAAGAACCTCCACTGGAAAAACACAATCGTTATATGCATTTTATTGTAACAGTGGATGTCGAAACATGCAATGCGATTTTCGGAAGTCTGATCGATTTTCTATACAATTCGTTCGACAGGGAAATATAAGGAGAATTTCGCTGTACAAAAAAGTGATCCGGACGAGAGCAACCGTTTTTAACCGAATCAAGTAAGTCCCCTGCTTCCATTGCAAAAAGCAATAAGCAGTTGGTGGGGACTTGCTTGTATCAGGAGGAGTGCAAGCTCCTTCTGATAAACTGCGGAGCAGTTATTCGGTTATGAGCAAGTAGCGAAGCGGATTGCGAATATCTGCTTTGCCTACAACAAGGTTTGAAACTTGCGTGAAAAGAATTGACAGCACTGAAAACGCGTGTTATAGTACATATAGAACAAATAAAAGAGCAAAAAAGGTTCACCTGGAAAATCAGGAAAAGGCTTGACTGGAGGTGCCTGATGATGGAAACAAAGAGAGATTATTATGAAGTATTAGGCGTCAGCCGGAATGCAGATGAGAAAGAAATCAAGCGTGCATACCGGAAACTGGCGAAAAAATATCATCCCGATACGAATGCGGGAAACCCGGATGCGGAAAAGAAATTTAAGGAAGTGACAGAAGCGTATTCTGTCTTAAGCGATCCGGAAAAGAAGAAAATGTACGATCAGTTCGGCTTCGCGGCGTTTGATCAGGGAGCGGGCGCGTACAGCCAGCAGGGCGGCGGAAATCCGTACGGCAGTGCATATGGAAACCCGTTCGGCGGAAGTAGAAACAACGGTGGCTATCACGAATTTCATTTTGAAGGAAACGCAGATGACATGTTCGGCGATTTCTTTGATCAGATGTTTCATGGTAAAAGCCATGGATTCGGAAGCGAGCGGTATACACGTTCCGGGAACGGCCGACATCCGTTTGAGGATGCATTTTCCGGTCGTGGTACAGCTGAGGATCTGGATCTGCACGCTGAGATTTCGATCCGCCTGGAGGAGGCTGCATCGGGCTGTGGAAAACAGATTACCCTGCGGAATCCGGACGGAACGACCAATACGCTGCTGGTTAAAATCCCGGCCGGCATCGAGAGCGGAAAAAGCATCCGCCTGCGCGGCAAAGGCCATGCAGGATCAAACGGACGCCGCGGCGATCTGCTATTAAAGGTCAATGTAGAAGAAAAGAAAGGCTTTGAACGGCGTGGAATGGATATCTATACGACGATTCAGATTCCATACACAACGGCAGTCTTTGGCGGTGAAGCGCGTGTCTCGACGCTGTACGGAGATGTTGTCTGCAAGATCAAAGAGGGAACCCAGTCCGGCAGCAAGATCCGTCTACGAGGCAAAGGTATGGTATCCATGAAGGATGCGAACGTGCACGGCGACCATTATGCAACGATTGAGATTGCCGTACCGCGCAGTCTGAACCGCACAGCGCGTCAGAAGCTGATGGAGTACAAAGAGGCGTGCTGAAAACTGCAAATGTGAAGAAATTGTGAAATCAAAAAAGATGGGTTGACAAATTCTGTTTGTGGTATTATATTACAGCTAGAACAAAGAAAAGGAATCAACAAGAAACAAAAGCTTCCTTGCATGTTCCCAAACATCCTGTTCCAAGAAACTTATTCATAGCCACAAGGCAAAGCAAACTTAACACCCTTCACAAGATAAGAAGCCTGCTAAGAATCAGATTTTTGGAGGAAAAGGTAAATGAATACTTTAAAAGCTGAAAAGAGAAGTTTGGATGTAAAAGCAAAAAGACTCAGAAGAGAAGGATATGTTGTCGGCAATGTATTCGGCAGAGAGATGAAAGAATCCATTCCGGTCAAGATGGCCAAACGAGATGTCGAGAAACTGCTGAAGACAGACCACAAAGGCAGCCAGATTATGCTGGATGTCGATGGAACCGCTTACGATGTCCTGATCAAAAATGTTGATTATAACCCGGTAGCCGGACAGATTGATTCGATCGAGTTCCAGGCACTGGTCAGCAACGAGAAAGTTCATTCCGTTGCGGAAATTGTCTTTGTAAATCATGAAAAGATCGCAGAAGGCGTTCTGCAGGAGGATTTGAATGAGGTTGCCTACATGGCATATCCGGCATCCCTGGTCGATCAGGTAATGGTTGATGTTGGAGAAATGAAGATCGGTGATGTGATTCGTGTCAAAGACCTATCTCTGGCAGCTGATCCGGATATCACAATAAAGACCAATCCGGAATCTATTGTCGTAAGTCTGATGGCTTCCCACAATGTAGAAGAACCGGCAGAAGATACCGAAGAAGCAGAGGAAAAATAAAAAGAACGGAAATAAAAAGAAATCCGAAGACATTAAAATCTTCGGATTTCTTTTTTTGAACCCAAATTGCAAATTGCGATTGAACATTTTCGGAAAACAAATCTTTTGTTCATCAAATGTAACTCATGAACCCTTTTCCGATAATTTCACTGCTCTTTGTAATCGCAATAAACGCGGTGGGTTCCGTTTTGTGAATAAACCGCTGAAGATAGACGGCCTGCTTGACATCCACAACCGTGAGAATGACCGTCCGCTGCTGGTCAGAGTAAGCGCCGACAGCATCGTAGAGGGTTGCGCTGTGATTGAGATCCTTTGTGATGAAATCGCAGATCGGCTGCGGATTGTTGGAGATAATCGTAAAAAATTTATTCAGCTTCATCCGCTCAATCGTTTTGTCAATCAGCAGTGTTTTCGCCATCAGACCGAGAACCGAACAAAGCCCGGTTAAGGTATCGAAAATCAGGAATGCAAGGATGACAACAATGAGGTCGGTCACCAGCAGGGCAGTGGAGATATTCATCGTAGAGTATTTTTTGATAATCATGGCGATGATGTCCGTGCCGCCGCCGGAGGCATTCTCAAAAAACAGCAGTGCTGCCGCCAGTGCCGGAAGAATAATGGCAAAGCAGAGCTCCAGCATGATCTCATCGGTAAGCGGATGTGCCATCGGAAACAGCTTTTCAAAAATGTTCAGAAGAACCGAGGAAAGCACGGTCACGTAGGCTGTCTTGACGCCGAAGTTCCGCCCCAGCACAGCAAAACCAACCAGCAGAAGCAGCAGGTTGATAAAAAGGTTGATCTGTGAGGCAGTGAACGGAAGAAACCGGCAGATGACAACGGCCATACCGGATACACCACCGAAAGAAAAATTGTTGGGGAATTTAAAAACATAAATTCCAATGTCCATGATCAGAACAGCTGCGGTAATAACAGCATATTCTTTTAACGTTTGTAATGCAGGCTGTGATGTCTGAGCTTTTGTGTCCATTTTATATACTCCTTAATAGTGAATAACAGATTCGGCGTGCTGAATCTTCCGAAGTAAGGGTTCTGCTTCCGGGGAGGTAAAATACCGGTAAACAGAATCCGGAACCAGGGTTCGGAGAAGAGCAAAATCGCCGTTTTTTAAACAGAAACGGACGGCAGAGGCACTGATGATGCGGCTGTCTGTTTTTCTGCGCGGAATGATATGACAGGCAATGCCTGCTTTTGGCAGTTCGTTTGCCATGATCTCGTTGTAAAGTCCGGTTACCAGGCTGAAGGGTTCCTCGCCGACATACCGCTCGGTAATCTGCAGAGCAGAAGCAATTTTTTCAAAGACAGCAAGATCCAGCAGTGCATGGCCGCGGATCACCGCTGTTTCTTCTTTCAGAAAATAGCTTGGAAACGTCGCATTGCTGATGATGTAGGGACCGCTGTCATGAAGAACGACATTCGAAAGATGGGCGCATCCCTCTTTGACCAGCCGTTTGCGGATGGAAAACGGAACAAGGGAGACATCTTCGCTGATCAGAAAAAGATGCAGCGTATCACACTGGGAAGCTGCGGTTTCGATCAGATACTGGTGTCCCAGCGTGAACGGGTTTGCATTCATTACAATGGCGCTTTGCTTTCCGCCCGCTTTCGTTTCCTTAAGTTGTTTCAGATAATCGGAAAATCCGCTGTGTCTGTTTTCCATGAAAACAAGCGTATCCGGAACGCGGGCAATTTCAGAAAATCCAAGGCTGGCAAACAGCGGCGCAGTTTCCGGTTTCGTGTAGAGAAACAGATGCGTATGGCCTCTCTGGAACTGAAGCTCGATCAGATGAGACAGAAGCTTTGCGAGAAGGCCTTCTCCTTTGTACTCTTTCGAAACGGCAAAGCAGCGCAGCGTGTTGAAAAAACAGCTTCCGGTGGCGATGATCCGGTTCTGCTCGTTAAAAACAGCGCAGATCACATCGAGATTTTTGTCTCTTTGAATCCCCTCCTGCAGAAGCAGTGCATCAATCTCGGCGAGACGGCGCGTATCTGCAGGGGAAATATGAGAAATGGTGCAGGTGTCACACATAAAAAGTTCCTTTCAAAAGCAGCAGCGTCAGTGAAGCAGAGGCTCCTCTTTGACAAAGTGAAGCATCCAGCATACGGCAAGCAGATCCGCACTTCCGCCGGGAGACAGATTTTGTTCCATAAACTGTTCATTCATTTCACCGAGCAGGGCGGTTCCTGGGCAGTTATCTGCTTCGATTACTTTCTGCGCCTGAGCGGAAACGGCCTTCTGCGTTTTCAGATCACTTCTGGCGATCAGATTAGTGTCTGTCATATGTGCCATAATCGTGAGAAGAACGGCAGCACCTGCCTCATCTTCGCTTTTTCCCTCAGAAAGCAGCTGTTCAAGAAGCGGAAGGCCGTACCGGGAAACGACAGGGAGTCCGTTTTCCATTTCTCCGCGGATTCCCGTAATTCCATACATGACGTAAAACCGCTGTCCGGCAGTTCTGACCGTCTCTTTTGTGAGGCCGGCGTAATCATACGTTGTGATGCCGTTTGTCAGAAGCGAGCAGAGCTTTAAAATTTCTTCCGGCTGTTTCCGCTGGGAAGGCAGGGCAGCACCGAGTGCAGCGCAGAGAATGCCCATGCTGAAAATCGCACCTTTGTGGGTATTGACACCGCCCGTGGCGTACAGCATCTCGTTTTCCGCCAGTTTACCTTGAAGACGTAGCCGGGTAAAAAGATCGGGAAGAAGTTCCGGCGCACGGCCGGTGTATTCCTGTCCGAGCCGCACACATTTGTGAAAGTAGGGCCAGAGGGCAGAGGCGCTGTTCAGAAAGGAATAAAAATTCATATCTTTGTGGCTTCCGTTGTTGGCACGGTCGACAAGACCGGGCTTTGGCGTAACACTCACTTCATAGAGCAGAGAACGCACAGCAAGACCGGCGATCCGGACAGCATCCTGTTCCTGCAGAGCATTTTTCAGAATGGCTTCTGTTTTTGCCTGCAGTTCTTCTACGCTGTGAAGACGGCGGGAAGCACACTCTTTTGCCGGAGCACCGCAGATCAGACAGACGCGGGGCGGTTTTCCAAGTTCGGTGCGGTCCAGTTTTCTCGAGAAAAAAGGCGCATCCGAAGAGGGTACCAGCACATCCATATCGTAAAGCCGTCCAAGATCATTCTGATCTTCCAGATCGCAGGAGAGTTCCTTTAATTCTTTTCTGTCGATATCGACAACGAGAAAGGCTTCATTTCCCGTGACATCAGAAAAAACCTCCTCGAAAAGGATTCTGGCTTTCTGACGCGCGAGCTGCTGCCGGAGATCCGACAGCCCTTTTGCAAAGCCTCTGCGGATCAGCTCCGAGTTTTTGACTGGTCCAGCGATATTCATGGTGAAACTAAGGAGCGGTCTGCGGAACTTGGAAAGGAGCTCTTTCTGGTGAAACGCACGCCGCTCTCTTGCCTCCAGCATTTGGGCTAACGTAACTTCTAACGCAACTTCTTTTCCGGATTTTTTTCCGGACGCCGGATGGGTCATATCGAATTCCTCCTTCTTCAAACATACCATGCCGTATGGGATTTTGTCTACTGCAATCATACCGGAAAGGAAGGAAAATGGGAAGAGATCGGGCAATTCCCTTTCGGAATCCGTATATAGAAAAACAGAATTTTCCAAAGAATCCTGTTTCGGGCTATGATGAGAGCAAGAAAAAGCAGGCGGAAGGGAGAAAAAACATGGGACTGCATATTATTGACGAAGCAAACAGATGCTTAAACTGTAAAAAACCGATGTGCCAGCAGGGATGTCCGGTTCATACGCCGATCCCGAAGGTCATCCAGCTGTTCAGGGAAAACAAGGTAATGGAAGCCGGAGAAATGCTGTTTGAAAACAATCCGATGTCCGTGATCTGTTCGATTGTCTGTAATCACGAAAAACAGTGTGCAGGAAACTGCGTGCTGGGCAGAAAAGGAACCCCGGTTCATTTTTCAAGCATTGAAACGTATCTCTCGGATACGTATCTGGACCGGATGCAGGTGAAGACGGCAGAAAAAAAGACACAGAAGGCAGCTGTGATCGGAGCCGGACCGGCAGGCATGACAGTGGCCATCATCCTGGCGAAAAAAGGATATCAGGTGACAGTTTTTGAGTGGAAAGACAAAATCGGCGGCATCACGCAGTATGGAATACCGGAATTCCGGCTGTCCAAGCAGATCCTGGACCGGTATGAAAAACAGATGCGGCAGCTTGGCATCCAGATCCGTCCGAATACGACAATCGGAGCTGTCCTGAAGATCGATGATCTGCTCCGGGACGGATATGCCTCCATTTTTGTGGGAACCGGTGTATGGAAGGCCAGAAATCTCGGGATTGAGGGAGAGTGCCTGGGAAATGTTCATTTTGGCATTGATTACCTGGCAAGCCCGAAAGCGTACCATCTCGGAGAAAAGGTAGCCATCATCGGCATGGGAAATGCAGCGATGGATGTGGCAAGAACGGCGCTTCGGAACGGTGCCCGCCAGGTGACCTTATATGCAAGAGGAATGAGAATTGCGGCAAGCTCCAGCGAAGTAGCGTATGCCCAGCTTGACGGGGCGGAGTTTGCATTTGGAAAAGAGATCCGGCGGATCACGGAGAAAGGCCCTGTTTTTGTCAATTCGATTCTCGATGAAAACAACAAGATTATTGGTTTCGAGGAGGAAGAGGAGCAGGTCGAGGCGGATTCGACAATCATTTCCATCAGCCAGGGGCCGCGAAGAAAACTGGTTCGTACAACCGTGGGACTCGAGGCTTCCGAGCAGGGGCTTCTCCTTGTGGATGAAAACGGAATGACAACAAAAGAGGGCGTGTTTGCAGCCGGTGATGTCGTTCATGGTTCTAAAACCGTGGTTCATGCGGTCGCAGGAGCAAAAATTGCGGCGGAGGGCATGATCCGCTATATGGAAAGCAAAGAAAAAGGGGATTCCATTTCGGAATAAGCACATGACTTTATACAATTTCATTTCGAAAGAAACGTCCGCTATACTAAAGACAGCAACAAGAATCGGAAAGAAGCAAAAGGAGGAAACATCTTGGGAAAATCATTAACCAGAAAAATTATTGAATCACACTATGTATCCGGAAGTCTGGTTCCGGGGGAAGAAGTTTTTATCAAAGTGGATCAGACACTGACCCATGACATCAATGCGGTTATGACGTATCTTGCCTTTGAAGCCATCGGCCTTGACCGTGTCCGCACCGAATGCAGCGTCAGCTATCTGGATCACAATCTGCTCTATGTCGACCACAAAACACCGGACGACCATATTTATCTGACATCTGCGGCAAAAAAATTCGGCGTCTACGTATCCAGACCGGGAAATGGAATCTGCCATACCGTTCATGTGGCACGATTTGGAGCGCCTGGAAAAATCAGTATGGGAGGTGACAGCCACACTCCGCACGGCGGCTCGATCGGCATGCTCTGCATCGGTGTCGGCGGAATGGATGTCGCAACGGCGATGACAGGTGTTCCGATGCGTCTGAAAATGCCGCGTGTGATCAAAGTCAATCTGACCGGAAAACTGCAGCCGGGTGTGAATGCCAAAGAAGTCATTCTCGAAATGCTGCGGAAGGTTACGATCAAAGGCGGTCTTGGAAATGTATACGAGTACGTGGGTCCGGGTGCGGCAACACTGGAAGTGCCGGAGCGTGCGACCATCACCAATATGGGTGCGGAGATGGGAGCTACCACTTCAATTTTCCCGGCGGATGAGCAGGTACATAAATTCATGAAAGCGCAGGGAAGAGAGGATGCATACGTCGAACTTCTTCCGGACAAAGATGCCGAGTATGACGAAGAGATCCAGATCAACTTAAGCGAACTGAAACCGCTGGTGGCATGTCCGCATCAGCCAGATAACGTAAAACCGATGCAGGAAGTGGAAAAACTTCCGGTGCAGCAGGTCTTCATCGGAAGCTGTACGAATACAAGCTATGCAGATGTGGCAAAAGCCGCACTGGTTTTCCAGGGAAGAAAAGTCAACGATAATGTCAGCTGTACATGCGCCGTCAATTCCAGACAGACGTATAAAGCACTGCTCCGCGACGGTTATGTCGATATGATGATCGATGCAGGCGTGCGCTTCCTGGAAATTGCCTGCGGACCGTGCTGTGCGATCGGACAGACCCCGGCGACGGAGGGTGTGGCTGTGCGTACCTCCAATCGTAACTTCAAGGGAAGAGCCGGCAACCCGAATGCCAAAATCTATCTGGTCAGCCCGGAGAGTGCAGCCGCAACAGCCATCATGGGAACCTTTGCGACAGCAGAAGATATCCTTGGCAGCGACGTGGCAAAACTGGCCGAAATCAAAGAGCCGGACGAATACGATATCAATGACAATATGATTATCCCGCCGCTTCCAGAGGAAGAAGCAAAGAAAGTTGAAATCGTCCGCGGACCAAATATCAAATTCCTTCCGGTACCGGATGTGCCGGGGCAGTATCTGAAAGTGCCGGTCAGCCTGAAAGGCGGAGACAATATTTCCACCGACGATATCACACCGGCCAGCGCAGAATTTTCCAGCATGCGCTCCAATATCCCGCTGATGTCGCAGTACTGCTACCACAGATATGCACCGGATTTTGCGGCAAGAGCAAAAGAGCTCGGCAAAAGCATTATCGTGGGCGGCGAGAATTACGGACAGGGCTCCTCGAGAGAGCATGCGGCCATCAATCCGATGTATCTTGGCGTGAAATGCGTCATTGCCAAGAGTATTGCCCGCATTCACAAAGGAAATCTGGTCAACCATGGAATCATTCCGATGCTGTTTGCAGATCCGGCAGATTATGACAAGATCGACCAGGGAGATGAGCTGGAAATCACACAGCTTCTCGATCAGATCCCGACCAGAAAAGTACAGGTGAAAAACGTAACGAAAGAGACGGTGTTTGAGGTTAATCTCGATCTGACCGACAATGAAATCGATGTAGTATTAAGCGGCGGACAGCTCCGCTATTTAAAGAAACAGTTAGAAAACTAGGAAAACGGAGGTAACATCTATGAGCGGAATCACACAGGAACATGTGAAACAGGCGCAGGAAAAATTTGGGGCGCTGATTGAGCAGGAATCGAAACGAATTGAACGGATGAAGGAGTCACAGGAGCTGACCGATTTCAAGAAGAAAGAAAAAATCATCGTTGGCATTCTGCCGGGCGACGGCGTAGGACCGATTCTGATGGAGCAGGCACTCCGCGTTTTAAATGAGCTTGCCGGTGATGAAATCAAAAGCGGAAAAATCGAGGTAAGAACGATCGAGGGCATGACGATTGAAAACCGTGTGGCAAAGATGGAAAGCCTGCCGTCGGATATCATTCCGGAAATCAAAGCATGTGATGTGCTGGTGAAAGGCCCGATGGTAACACCGAGAGCCGGAGAAGGCCTGCCGAACCTGGTCAGCGCCAACAGTCTGCTTCGAAGAGAGCTGGAACTTTTCGCGGCGGTACGGCCGATTAAGATTCCGGACAAAAACATTGACTGGACGTTCTTTAGGGAAAACATCGAGGGCGAGTATATCTGGGGCGACAAAGGCATTCAGGTAGATGAGGATCTTGCCATAGACTTTAAGGTTCAGACGAAACAGGGAAGCGAACGCATCGCAAGAGCAGCGTTCGAGTTTGCCAGAAAGAACGGAAAGAAAAATGTGACGATTGTGACGAAAGCCAATATCGTAAAACTGGCAGACGGCAATTTTATCAAGGCAGTCCGTAAAGTCGGAGAAGAGTATCCGGAAATCGAAATTCAGGAGCGCCTGGTGGATGCTATGTGTGCGAAGATGCTCGATGAAAGCTTTAATCAGGGAATTGAAGTCGTTGTGCTTCCGAACCTCTACGGCGATATCGTGACCGATGTTGCGGCAGAGCACGCAGGCGGCCTTGGAAATGCCTGCTCCTCCAATATCGGAAACCGGTATGCCCTGTTTGAGGCGATCCACGGTACCGCACCGTATCTGATTTCCCACAACAGAGGCGCGTATGCCAACCCATGCAGTCTGATCCGTGCCATCGGACAGATGCTGGTGCATATCGGTTATGGAGACCGCAGCTGTCTTCTGGATGAGGCACTGGAAATCTGCACCGTAACCGAGAAAAAACTCGTCGTGACGACATTCCCGGAGGATGCAAGTGCGGCTGAATTTACCGATTATCTTCTGGATACCATCCGAAACCTGAAAAATGCATAAATAAAAAAAGATCTCGCTGAAAATCAGACATTTTTTGACCCGGTGCCTGTTTTGTGGTAAAATGACAGGAGAAAATGCGTGATTTCAAAAGGAGATCGAAAGATGAAGGATTCGGACTGGGAAATTTTATATGAACTGCATAAAAATCCAAATATGACAAAGGTGGCAAATCTGCTGTATATGACGCAGCCATCTCTGACAAAAAGGATTCAGCATATGGAAGAGGAATTTCAGATACAGATTGTAAACCGCACCCCCAAAGGACTGGAGTTTACGAGGGAAGGAGACTTTCTGGCAGAAAAAGCGGAGGAATATCTGAAATTCCTGAAAAAGACAAGAGAAGAACTGAAAGGGATGAAGGAAAAATCGAAAGGAGAGATTGTGATCGGATCTTCCTATACCTTCAGTAAATATTCCCTTTCGGATCTTCTTCTTGCTTACCGCAGGGACCATCCGAATATCAATTTCAGCATCATAAACGAACAGAGCAACGTGCTGTTCCGCAAGATGCTGGATGAATCCATTGATGTGGGCTTTATCCGCGGAGATTATGAGGGCGTTGTGAACCGGCGGCTGATCGGAAAAGATGCCGCGTATCTTGTGACAAAAGAGCCGGTTACTTTCGAAGAACTGCCGTCGATGCAGTATCTGGGCTACAAGACGAATGACCGCACCATGGAACTGCTCCATGCATGGTGGGAGGAACGATTTGAAAACGAATTTCCGTCCGGCATGGTGGTAGGATACGTTGACGTGGCGTGGCAGCTGATCGCAAGAGGCGTGGGCTATACGATCTGTTTTCTGCCGGCCCATTTCGAAAATGAGCATCATCTCTGCCTGACACCGCTGGAAACGCTGGACGGCAGACCGGTGACGAGAAATACCTGGTTTCTGTATTCGAAAAACAAACGCCTCTCCCCGCATCTGGAAGAATTTGTAACCTATGTAGAAAAAGAGATTTCAGAAAAGAACAAAGAAAAACATGAAGGAAATTGACTGGAAAATTCTGGTTGTTTTATATGAAAAGAAGAGCATGACCAAGGCGGCAGAAGCATTGTATATGACGCAGTCCGCACTGACCAAGCGGGTCCGTGCCATCGAAGAAGAGTGGAATGTTGAAGTCGTAAGGCGCAGCAGCCAGGGCGTGGAATTTACAGAGGATGGAATTTACCTGGTAAAAAAGGCAAATATCATGATTGATTTTCTGAAGGAGATCGAACAGCACTTTAACGGAACCGTCAAAAAAGATATCCTGAAAATCGGTGTCCCAAATTCTTTTGCCCGGATTCATATGCCGCAGATGCTGATGCAGTATCTGGAGCAGTATAATCACCTTCAGATCCGGACGGTATCGAATACGAGTGACAACATCATTCAGCAACTCACCAGCGGAAGCATTGATATTGGAATCATCTGCGGTGACTATCCTTATATCGGGGAGAAAGTCTGTCTGCTGGATGAAGAAATGTATATGGTGACACAAAAAGGGGTACGGTTCGAAGACATCGAGAAATATACACTGATCGAATCGTATTACAATCCGCTGGTAAAGCTGATGGTCAATCAGTGGTGGCAGAGCCATTTCGGGGAGATTCCAAGGGATACGTATACGGTAACGCATGCCGACATTGCCATCGAGATGGTAGAGAGCGGAATCGGTGTTACTTTTGTGTTCGGCTCCAAATGGAAGATCAACGAAGAGAAGCTGCAGAAGCTTCCGGTGTATGACCGCCATGGTGATATTGTGAGCAGAAAAGTGTGGATGATGATGTCAGACCGGTGCTTTTTAAGCCCTGCCATCATGGAATTCGTCAGCTTTGTAGAACAGTATTATCAGGTCAATCAGGTAACAGAACAAAACTGAGAGAAAAAATGTAACAAGAAAAAAGGCTTCCTGCTATGCCGGGTATTCCGATGTGGAATACCCGGCATAGTCTTTTTGTAAATTTCCGTTTGACATGCGGATCTTATATGATTTTCTTAACAGAAAGCAGTAACAGCGAACGTGCAAACTGCAAAAAGGAGGTCATAAAAATGAGTTACGCATACGTAGGATGCAGAACAACAAAAGAAAGAAACGCAAGAGGAAAAGGCTTATGTGTCTATGAAATCAACGATCAGACCGGTGTCTGGAAGCTGGTGCAGTGTCTGGAAACCGAGCCGAACCCGTCGTACCAGACGATGGATCAGGAAAAGAAATTTCTCTATTCCGTACACGGAGATTTTACGAAAGTGAGCAGCTATCAGATCCTTGCGGATCATACTCTGAAGCATCTGAATACCATCGACATCGGAGGAAAAAATCCGGTCGACATTACGATAGACAAAGAAAATAAGCATGTGATCGTGGCAACGCTGCAGGGCGGCACTTTATACACGATCGAGAGAAAAGAGGACGGTTCCCTCGGTGATGTGGCTGCGACCTACACCTATGAAGGAAAAGAAGAGGGAAAGGTTTCTACGATTCATCAGTGTCTCTGGGATCAGAGGAAAAATTATCTGTTCGCCTGTGCACAGGGACGGATCAACGGATACGGCCAGATGCGGGCACTGCGGTACAGCCATGAGACAGGAACATTTACCCAGACGGCGCAGTTCTTTGCGAGAACCTGGGACGAACCGAGACACGCGGCAGTGCATCCAAACAACCGCTGGGTCTATATGTGCGAAGAAAAAGGAAACAAGGTGCTCTATTTCCAGTTCGATGAGAAGACAGGTGCAATGGAAGCCATGCAGGAGCTGTCCACCGTGCCGGAAACCATCACCAGCTATTCCGATGCCAGTGAGGTCTGTGTGGACCCGAGCGGACGCTATGTGCTTGTATCCAACCGCTACACCGACAGTATTGCCGTATACCGCATTGATCCGGTGACGGGATATCTGAAGAATACCGGCTTTTATTCCTGCCTTGGAAAAACACCGCGTTTCTTCTGCTTTGCACCGAACGGCCGCTGCTTTGTGGCAAATGAGGACAGCGATACCATTGTAGAATTTGAATTTGATTCCGCGACGGGCCAGCTGTTTCCGACCCTGAACATCATCCCGACAGGCAGCCCGGTCTGCATCGTATTTGCATAGGAGGACCGGAATATGAACTTAGCTGTAATTTCTCTGGTCCTTCTGCTGGCGGCCATCGTGATCGGTTTTGTCCGCAATGTGAATGTCGGAATTTTAAGCATTGGCTTTGCCATGATTCTGACGCTGCTGTTTCCGGATACGCTGTCAACCAAAGACGTTGTTTCCGGATTCAGTACATCCCTGTTTGTACAGATGGTAGGTGTGACGTATCTCTTTGCCATTATCAATGGAAACGGAACGCTGGAGCTGCTGGCGAAAAAGATCGTAAACAAAGTGCCGGCGCGGATGATTCCGTTCGTTATGTTCCTGATCGGCATGGTGCTGAGCGCCGTTGGCCCTGGTTCAATTCCGTGCCTTGCCATCATCCCGGTGATCGCCATTCCGATCTCGATTTCCGCAGGAATTAACCCGATTATGACGGCAATCATCGGAGACATGGGAGCCATGGCCGGACGAATGAGTCCGCTGACACCGGAAGCAGCCGTTGTACGGGGCCTGATGGAGGAGCAGAACCTGAACGGCAATACGGTGCCGATTATGATCTGTACGATCGTCACAACCCTGATCTGCGCAGCACTGGTCTACATTTACTACCGCGGCTGGAAGGTGGAAAAGCCGATGCAGGCCGATGAGAAAGAAGTGCTTCCAAAGTTTACCTGGCAGCAGATGGCGTCAATTGCGGGCCTCCTTCTTCTGGCTTTCGGTGTGCTGGTATTATCCTGGAATGTAGGCCTGACCGGATTTCTGATCGGTTCGGTACTCTGCATTCTCGGATGCGGAAAGGAAAAGAAGGCGATTGCTGGCGTTCCGTGGAATGTCATTATCATGGTGCTCGGTGTAGGAATTCTGATGAATGTAATTTCGTTATCCGGCGGTGTCGATCTTCTGGTCTCTGCACTGGAAAAAGTTATGGGCGAAAAGAGTGCAGCACCGGTGATTGCGCTTCTGGCCGGCATCATGTCCTTTTTCAGCTCCGGCCTCGGCGTTGTATTTCCGACGCTCGTTCCGATCTGCGGCGGTCTTGCAAGCGGAATCGGAGCAGACGGTGTTTATCTGGTTGCCATGGTTGTCATCGGCGGAACGATTGCAGGCTATACGCCGATCTCTACAACAGGTGCCCTGATTATGGCGGGTGTGGCGCAGCAGAAAGATTCCGAGGAACGCTTTCCGCAGAACAAGATGTTTCTGGAGCTGTTTGCGGTATCGTTTATCAACCTGGCCGTGCTGGCGGTGATGGCGATGACAGGAGTATATAAATTCTTTATATGACATCATTCTTTTAAGTAATTATACGTGGGAGCCTTGAGGGCTTACAATAGAGACAAGATAAAAACAGACAGGACATACAGGAGGTAAAAAAAGTGAAGATTGAAAAACCGGCAGTAGCAGGAACCCTGGAATCCAGTGATGCCATGGTCACGATAGAGCCGAATGAAGAAGGCGGCATAACACTGGAACTGGACAGCAGCGTGATCCAGCAGTACGGAAGAAAAATTACGGAGGTTGTACTGGAAACGTTGGAACGCCTGGAAGTAAGTGATGCAAGAGTCCATATCGTGGACAAAGGCGCACTGGACTGTACCCTAAAAGCGCGTGTGGAATGTGCTGTATACCGTTCCAATGAAAAAACATCTGATTTACCGTGGGGAGGTGCCATTCGATCATGAATCCGAACAAAAAGAGATTAAGAAGAACCATGATGTTTCTGAACTGTCAGAAGCCGGGGCTCATCAAAGACCCGTATATCTACAAACCGGATTCCATTATGCTGGATCTGGAAGATGCCGTAGCAGAAAAGGAAAAAGATGCAGCGAGATATTCTCTGTATCATGCACTGCAGGAAATTGACTACCACGGTGTGGAGCGCGTTGTGCGGATCAACGGACTTGATTCCGAATACTGGAAAGAAGATATCCGTGCCAGTGTGGCAGGCGGTGCAGATTCTATCCGGATCCCAAAAACCGAAAGCGCAAAAGATGTCAGAATGGTAGAAGAAGAGATCCGAAAAGCAGAAGCAGAATTTGGAATTCCGGAAGGAAGAACCCTGATTATGGCGGCGCTGGAATCGGCCATGGGCATTATGAATGCGCTGGAAATCTGTCAGTCCTCTGAGCGGCTGTTCGGCATCGCCTTAAGCGGCGGAGATTATTCGAAAGACCTTCAGACGACGATTTCCGGAACCGGCGTGGAATTTGCAGGAGCCAGACAGCTGATGATCATCGCGGCAAGAGCAGCGAAGGTACAGTGCTTTGATACCGTGTTTACCAATCTGGATGACATGGAAGCGTTTGAAAAAGAGGTGCGCATGATCAAGATGATGGGCTTTGACGGAAAATCCATCATCAACCCGCGGCAGATTTCCGTAGTACATAATGTTTATACCCCGACGGAAAAGGAAATCATTTTCTCGGAAAAGGTTGTAAAAGAGATTGATGAAAAGAAAGCCATGGGTATCGGCGTATTTACCGTGGACGGCAAAATGATCGACATTGCATTTTATGACGGAGCAAAACGTGTGATTGAACTGGCAAAAGCGTCCGGCGTATACAAGGGGGACTTATAAGATGATAAATGCAGTTGGAAGAGATATCCCGGAGGAGATTCTGGAGCAGACGGGAAAAGAAGTATTCCAGGGAAATAACTATAAAGAGGGAATGGAATTTCACAAACAGGGACCGATCGTAAAGGTTGTGATGGATCATAACACCAGCAAAATGGTAAGCTCCATTCACGAGGCACTGGTCAAATGCGGTGCCCATGACGGTATGACCTTAGGTTTCCATCACCATTTCCGGGAAGGCGACCTCGTGGTCAATATGGTCATGAAAGAGGTTCAGAAAATGGGCATCAAGGATGTCACGATCTGTGCGTCCTCTCTTGGAAAAGCGCACGATGCGCTCGTTCCAATGATCGAGGACGGTACGATTACCGGCATTCAGTCTTCCGGTGTGCGCGGCAAAATCGGAGAAGCCATCTCAACCGGAAAATTAAAAGGCCTCGCCATCATGCGTTCCCACGGCGGCCGCGTCCGTGCAATTCAGACCGGAGAAACGACAATTGATATCTCCTTTATCGGAGCACCGACGTGCGATGATTACGGAAACTGCCGTGCCGTCGGCGGAAAAAGCAACTGCGGCGTGCTTTCCTACTCTTTCGTAGATGGAAATCATGCGAACAAAGTCGTTGCCGTTACGGACTGCCTGGTGCCGTTCCCGAATTATCCGGCGCATGTGGCAGGAACAAAAGTGGATTACGTATGCGTAGTCGATCAGATCGGTCTGCCGGAGAAAATTGCAACGGGTGCAGCGAAACCGACGACGGATGTCCGAAAAATCATGATGGCAGAGTACTGCACGCAGGTTGTTGTCAACACCCCGTATTTCAAAGAGGGATTTTCCTACCAGACCGGCGTCGGCGGTGCTTCGATTGCATCGGCGATCTCCCTTGGAAAAATCATGAAAGAGCGCGGAATCAAGATGGGATTTGCGGTCGGCGGCATGACAAAGCCGATGGTAGACATGCTGGAAGCAGGCCAGATCGGATGCCTGATGGATACCCAGGCGTTTGACTTGGATGCCGTCAACAATATCGTCCGCCCGAACCATTTCCGCATCAGTGCAGGCGCGTATGCCAACCCGTTCAACAAGGGCGCGTTTGTCAACAAGCTGGATTACGTCGTGCTGGCAGCGCTGGAAGTGGATGTACACTTTAACTGCAACGTTGTTGTAGGATCCGACGGCATGATTACCGGCGCACAGGGCGGCCATCCGGACGCGGCGCAGGGAGCAAAATGCACCATCGTCATCTGCCCGCTTCTGCAGGGAAGAATCCCGGCGATCTGCACCGACGTCACAACGGTTACCACACCGGGGGAATCTGTGGATGTAGTGGTCACCGATTACGGCGTGGCAGTCAATCCGGCCAGACCGGATCTGCTGGAAGCACTGAAAAAAGCGGATACTGTGCCGCTGAAAACCATAGAAGAACTGCGGGATATCGCATACGGAATCGTCGGAGAACCGGATCCGGTAGAATTTGAAGACCGCGTAGTCGGCATTATCGAGGCGCGCGACGGCACCATTATGGATGTCGTACGCCAGATCAAACCAAAACAGCCAGTCACACATTGATTTGTTGCCATGATAGAGCAGACCCGGAACGGCAAAAACACACACAGCCCCGGGTCTGCAGCATCAGTCGCCTAAAAAACACCGCAGAGGAAAAGGAGAAGCGTATGAAGCAGAGTATCAGTTATCAGACGATTTTTGGAGCCTGCGTGATGAATCTGTATAAAAAGGAGCAGGACAAAAGAAGCCGCGAACAGAAAAATGAGGCAAAAAACAGAGAAAAAGAACTGTTTGAAATGATCGATGATTATGTAGAACAGGCATAAATAAAGAAAAAGGAGAGAACGCCATGGTAAAGTTATATGATACAGGCGCATACCTGGTAAACGGAACCACGCTTGTGCCGGAAGCAGAAGCAGCGAGAGTGGAAGCTATGACGGGAAAGAATGTCACAAAAGAAGAAGCGAAAAAGGGCACCATTGCCTACGGCATCATGGAGGCACATAATACCTCCGGAAATATGCAGAATCTCAAGCTGAAATTTGATGCAATGACGTCTCACGATATCACGTTTGTAGGTATCATTCAGACGGCAAAAGCGTCCGGAATGGAAAAATTTCCAATTCCGTATGTGCTGACCAACTGCCATAACTCGCTGTGTGCCGTCGGCGGAACGATCAACGAAGATGACCATGTATTTGGCCTTTCCGCAGCGAAGAAATACGGCGGCATCTATGTTCCGCCGCACATCGCAGTCATTCATCAGTTTATGAGAGAAATGTACGCCGGATGCGGAAAGATGATTCTCGGATCGGATTCCCATACCCGGTACGGCGCAATGGGAACAATGGCGATCGGTGAGGGCGGCGGTGAGCTGGTAAAACAGCTTCTCTGTGACACGTACGATGTCGCATGTCCACAGGTTATCGCAATTTATCTTGACGGAAAGCCGAATCCCTGGGTGGGACCGCAGGATATTGCACTTGCCATCATCGGTGCTGTGTTCAAAAACGGATACGTCAAAAACAAAGTCATGGAGTTTGTAGGACCTGGAGTATCGTCCATGACAACGGATTTCCGAAACGGAATCGACGTAATGACAACAGAAACGACCTGCCTTTCTTCCATTTGGAGAACGGACGAGGATACGAGAAACTTCCTGAATCTGCACGGAAGAGGAGATGATTACAAAGAGCTGAATCCGGCTGATGTGGCATATTATGACGGTGTTGTTTCTGTGGATTTAAGTACCGTAAAACCAATGATCGCACTTCCGTTCCATCCAAGCAATACCTACGAGATTGATGAGCTGAATGCAAATCTCAAAGACATTCTCGCGGATGTGGAAAAAGAAGCACAGAAGATTTCCCAGGGAAAAGCAGCACTTCACCTGGTGGACAAAGTGACGGAAAAAGGACTGCAGGTACAGCAGGCCGTCATTGCAGGATGTGCGGGCGGCAATTATACGAACGTTGTGGAAGCAGCCCACGCACTGAAAGGAAAAGATATTGGAAACGACACCTTCAGTCTGGCTGTCTATCCATCCTCCCAGCCTGTCTTTATCAACCTGACACGCCAGGGTTATATCACAGACCTTATGGAAGCGGGAACCATTATCCGCACGGCGTTCTGCGGACCATGCTTCGGCGCCGGCGATACACCGTGCAACGATGGCCTGAGCATCCGCCATACGACCAGAAATTTCCCGAACCGTGAAGGAAGCAAGCCGGGAAATGGACAGATGTCTGCCGTTGCCCTGATGGATGCCCGTTCGATCGCAGCAACCGCCGCAAACGGAGGAATCCTGACTTCCGCGGAAACCATGGACTGCTGGGGCGATGTAGCGGAGTACAGCTTCGATTCGTCGGTATATGATAAGAGAGTTTATTACGGTTACGGAAAAGGAGATGCAGAGAAATCGCTCATTTACGGTCCGAACATCAAAGACTGGCCGGCGATGAGTCCTTTAACGGATAACATTCTGCTGAAAGTCTGCTCGAAGATTCTCGATCCGGTTACGACGACCGATGAACTGATTCCATCCGGGGAAACGTCATCCTACCGTTCCAATCCGCTCGGACTGGCCGAGTTTACCCTGTCGCGGCGCGATCCCAAATACGTGGGCCGCTCCAAAGAAGTGGACCGTCTGGAAAAGGCGAGAACCGCAGGAAAAAATGTGCTGGAGGAAGAGCCGCAGTTAAAAGAAATCTTTGAACAGATCCGCCAGCTTCCGGGACAGGAAGAAATCCAGCCGCAGGAGACGGAAATCGGAAGCATGATCTATGCGGTGAAACCGGGAGACGGTTCCGCCAGAGAGCAGGCAGCAAGCTGTCAGAGAGTCATCGGCGGCCTTGCCAATATCACGAAGGAATACGCGACAAAACGTTACCGCTCCAACGTCATGAACTGGGGTATGATCCCGTTCCAGATGAAAGACGAACCGGAATTTGAAGTAGGAGACTACATTTTCGTCCCGGGCATTCGAAGCGCGCTGGATGGTGATATGAAGGAAATCAAAGCCTATGTGCTTGGCAGCCATCCAAAAGAACTGTCGCTCTATATCGCCGATATGACAGAAAATGAAAAGAAGATTGTAAAAGCAGGATGCCTGATTAATTTTAACAAAAACAGATAACTGCAGGAAAATGCAAAAGGGAAATCCAGAGGAGCAAAAATCCTTCGGGTTTCCTTTTTTGCATTTTCCAAAGGTTGTATCCCATTCATTTCTGTGGTATGATAAAAGACAAGGTCTTTTTTCAAAAAGAGAAAAATCTGCGGTTTCTGTTTGGATAAAAACAAAAAACAGAAACAAAAACTGGAGGAAGAAACATGAAAAATACAAAGGTTTATGT
>ENA-OUQM01000431-OUQM01000431.1-human-gut-metagenome-genome-assembly--contig:-NODE-431-length-28242-cov-5.177351_pt1 | contig 28242 bp, 30 predicted proteins | sample MGYA00237949_ERZ548830 | MGnify/ENA primary metagenome ERZ548830 (study PRJEB26490, sample SAMN05194706) | human gut metagenome | biome: terrestrial biome; feature: human-associated habitat; material...
ATACGAGATTCGCCTTAGTCTCGTGGGCTCGGAGATGTGTATAAGAGACAGAGCTGCTGACGAGCGGCCAGGCCGATAAGGCCCAGCAAAAGCTGAAAACGCTGCTGGCGCTGCAAAACGAGCCGATCATGATTACCGGCGCACTCATCAGCAACTATCTGGATCTGTACCGCGTGCTGCTGGGCCGCCGCAGCCGCCGGAGCCTCGGCGATGTGGCCAAGGACTTTGGCTACAAGGGCAATTGGAATTACCGCCTCAATTCTACCGAAAAAACCGCGTTGCGCTTCAAGCGTGCCCAGCTGGAGGACTGCCTGCACATCCTGCAAAGACTGGACACCGACCTGAAAAGCAGCAAGCTGGACGCCGACCTTTTAATGCAGAAGGCGCTGTGTGAGCTGGCGCTGGCCGGGAGGGCATAAATGCTGAAATTGGAACAAGCCCTGCTGGTGGAGGGCAAATACGACGCCGCACGCCTTAGCAATATCGTGGACGGCACGATCCTGACGACGGACGGCTTCCGGGTGTTCAAGGACGGCGCGTTGCAAAGGCTGCTCAAGCGCATTGCTGCAGCGCAGGGGCTTATCATTTTGACAGACTCCGACGCCGCCGGGTTCAAGATTCGCCACTTTGTTACGGGTCTTGTCGGTGCGGAGCATGTCCTGCAGGCCTACGTCCCGGCGATTGCGGGCAAGGAGTCACGCAAGGCCGAGCCCGGCAAGGAGGGACTACTCGGCGTCGAGGGCGTATCCGACGATTTGATTGTACAGGGCCTTGAAACCGCCCTGGCAAGTAAAACTGCTTGCCAGCAGAAAACGACCCAGTCGCGCTCCATCACGTATACCGATTTGTACGACTGGGGCATCTCCGGCACGGCCAACAGCGCCGAGAACCGCCGGGTGTTTTTGCGCCGCCTCGGTCTGCCGCCGCGGTTGAGCAAAAAGGAGCTGCTGCAGGTGCTCAACACACTCTACACCTACGACGCTCTGAACGCCGAAGTCAAAAAGCTATAAAAAATGCCCGGAACCGTGCAAGTGGTTCCGGGCATTTTTATACGCGAGTAACGCGATCAGACTTCCAGTTTTTCTAATTCTGCCATCCACAGCGTATTGCAGGCGTCGCTGGGCATGCGCCAGTCGCCGCGGGGGGATAGCGTGACTGAGCCGACCTTCGGGCCGTCGGGCAGACAGCTGCGCTTGAACTGCTGGGCAAAGAAGCGGCGGTAGAAATTTTTCAGCCACGCCAGCAGGACCTCCGGCTCATACCGGCCGTCAAAGGCTGTGCGGGCCAGATGGTAGATTTTTGTCGGACTGAACCCAAAGCGCAGCACATAGTAGAGATAGAAGTCGTGCAGCTCATACGGGCCGACGAGTTTTTCGGTCTGCTGGGCAATCGTGCCGTCTGCGGCGGTGGGCAGCAGCTCGGGGCTGACGGGGGTGTCCAGAATATCCACCAGCACGTCCCGCAGCGTGTCATTGCCGCAGGTGTCGGCCACGTACTGCACAATATGGCGCACCAGCGTTTTCGGCACGCCGGTGTTGACGCCGTACATGCTCATGTGGTCGCCGTTGTAGGTGGCCCAGCCCAGCGCCAGCTCGCTTAAGTCGCCGGTGCCGATGACAAAGCCGCCGTTCTTGTTGGCATAGTCCATCAGCTCCAGCGTGCGCACGCGGGCCTGGCAGTTTTCAAACGTGACATCGTACTTGTCGGCGGGCTGGCCGATGTCTGCAAAGTGGCTCTTGACGGTCTCGGTGATGTTGATCTCGCCGAACGTCACGCCCAAAGCCTCGCACAGAATCTCGGCGTTGGAGCGGGTGCGCTTCGTCGTGCCGAAGCAGGGCATCGTCAGGGCCACAATATCCTTCGCGTCGCGGCCCAGCACCTTACAGGCGCGCACGGCCACCAGCAGGGCCAGGCAGCTGTCCAGCCCGCCGGAGATACCCAGCACGCCGCACTTGGCGTGGGTGTGCTCCATGCGCTTGGCAAGGCCCTCGGCCTGGATGCGCAGAATCAGCTCACACCGCTCGGCGCGGGTCGCGGCGTCCTGCGGCACAAACGGCGTGCAGGAGACAGGGCGGATCAGCGCCAGCTCCACGGGCGGCAGCTCAAATTCCACAGTGGTGTAGCCGTTCGTTTCCGGCATAAACGTCGTGTTGCGCTGGCGCTCCTGCACCATGCGGCCCAGGTCCAGCTCGGTCACGGCATCCTCGCCCGCAAACGGTGCAGTGTCGGCCAGCAGACTGCCGTTCTCGGCAATCAGGTTGTGGCCCGCAAACGTCATGTCGGTGGTGCTTTCGCCGTGGCCTGCGTCGGCGTAGAGGTACGCGCATAGCAGACGCGCACTCTGCCCGCAGACCAGCTCACGGCGGTAGGCTGCCTTACCGACGGTTTCATCGCTGGCGGACAGGTTTGCTACAACGGTAGCCCCGGCCAGTGCGTGGGCACAGCTCGGCGGAATGGGAGACCACAGGTCCTCGCAGACCTCGGCTGCCAGCACAAAGGCGGGCAGCTGTTTGCAGGCAAACAGAAGGTTCGTGCCGATCAGCGTCTCCTGCCCAGCCAGCTCGATGCACTCAGGCTCACGCATACCGGGGATAAAGTGGCGCTTCTCGTAAAACTCGCCGTAGTTGGGCAGGTGTACTTTCGGCACCAGACCCAGCAGCTCACCGTTGCAGAGCACCGCCGCACAGTTGTACAGCTTGCCGTTATGGCGCACAGGCAGGCCGACGAGGACAACGACGTTCAGTCCTTCGCTGGCCTTCAAAATCGCGGCAAGGCCGTCCTCGGCCCCACGCAGCAGGGTATCCTGCAAGAACAGGTCACTGCAGGTGTAGCCGGTCAGCGCAAACTCCGGCAGGCAGAGCAGCTGCACATTTTTCTCGGCGTACTCGCGCATGACGCCGATGATCTGGTCGGTGTTGTAGGTGCAGTCGGCCACGCGCAGGGCGGGGCTGGCCGCAGCAGCGCGGATAAAGCCGTTTTCAAAAGCGGGAAAGCTGTACTTCATAGCCAAACTTCCTTTATCATAATCTATAAAAACTATCATAGCACAGTGGGCGAATTGCCGCAAGTGCGGGTTTTACAGGGAAAATTTATTTTTCAAAAAGTAATATATACTTGACATAATGTAAGGCGCGTGCTATAGTAAAGTCACAGCAAGAGGAAAGGAAACGAAGGCAATGGCAAAGAATCTGAAGCTGAAGGCCGCCCGCGCTGCGCTGGATATGACCCAGGCAGATCTGGCGGCGGCGGTGGGCGTGTCCCGCCAGACCATCAATGCAATCGAAAAAGGCGAGTACAACCCCACCATCAACCTCTGCCGCAGCATCTGCAGGGTGCTGGGCAAAACACTGGATGAGCTGTTCTGGGAGGAATGAGCGATGAACATAAAAGAATTTTTTAAGCGCGACAATCTTGATGAAATGCAAAAGCAGACCCTTTTAAAAATTGAGTCCTGCGGCTTCTGGGCGCTGTGGGTGCTGCTGCTGGCGGCACTGATCATCGAAAGTCTGCTGGGCTTTACCCCGCGGGAGATGGCGGCAGAATGGTTTATCTTTATGCTGGGGAGTGCCTATTCGGTCATAAGTGATCTGCGTGCCGGTATCTGGGACCGCCACCTTAAGGCGAACACGAAAACCAATGCCGCTGTGTCCGTTGTGGGCGGTGTTGCCGTGTTTGTGTGGGGGCTTATCAAATTTGCAGAGTTTGGCATGGGCGTTGCGGTTCTGCAGGCGGTCATCATGGGGGTCTGTACCTGGGTGCTGTGCTTTGCATTGCTGCAGCTCAGCATGAAGGCTTACAAAAAGCGCCACGCTGAGTTAGAAAATCCAAAGGAGGACGACGATGAAAACGAATAAAAAAGAGCTGACTGTCTTTGCGCTCTGTGCTTACGCAATTCCGTTTCTGATGATGCCGCTTTTGTACATCTGCCTGCAAAACGAGCGGGACACCTCGATTTTTGCCAACGCCCAGATGTTCTACCCGGCGGCGGGCGTTATGCTGGCGTTTTTGCTGGCAAAACGGCCGGATATGCCTATGCGGTTTTACATCCTGCATATCACGGCCACTGCACTGATGTTCGCCATGAGCGTTCTGTCTGCGTTCCTGCCGCAGGAGGGCTGGCTGAATATTGCAAACTTTGTCATCATTATCGCGTCGGTGCTGGGCTGGATTTTCCTGCTGACCGAGAAAAAGACAAAGCGCGAAGACTACGGTCTGCGCCTGCACGGCAAATTCCTGACGGCGTTTGCCATCTGTGCCTACTTCCTCGTCGTCAAAACCGGCATGGTCTTTCTTTCCGTGGCGCTGCAGGGCGGCGACGCTTGGGCGGAGTACCTGACTTACTGGCGATCGTCTGCGCCGTGGCTCATGGCACTGGTGCTGGTGCCGAATTTTTTCTTATCCTTCCTGCCATTTTTTGGCGAGGAATACGGCTGGCGCTATTATCTGACGCCAGCCCTGCAAAGCCGCTTCGGTGCACGGCGCGGCGCACTGACCGTTGGTGTGCTGTGGGGCCTGTGGCATCTGCCGCTGAATCTTTTCTTCTACAGTCCCGATACATCACTGCAGAGCATTGCCGCACAGCTTGTTGTCTGCGTGACGCTCGGTGTATTTTTCACCTTTGCGTATGAGAAGTGCGGCAAAAATATCTGGCTCCCCGTGGTGCTGCACTACCTAAACAACAGCATGGTCTTGGTCTGGACCGGTACGGCGGATATTTCAAATCAGATCATCAGCTGGACCGATGTGGCAATCAGCGCCATCATGTATGGGGTTGTATTCCTGCCGTTTCTGGCAGCAAAGTGCTACCGCAACAACAAATAAAAAAACAGGTGCAGCCCTTTAAATGGGGTTGCACCTGCTTTTTGATTGCCGTCAGACTGCAAACGCCTTATGCAGGGCATCGAGGGCGGTATCCTCATCCTGCTGGCGGATCAGCAGGGAGATGTCAAGATCGCTCGTTGTGATGAGCACGATTTCAATACCTGCACCGGCCAGTGCGGCCAGCGCACGGGCGGCGACGCCGCAGCTGGTGACCATCTCCTCACCAAAGAGGTTGATCTTGCTGTAGCCGCCGGAGACCAGCGGGGGATTGGCCTTGGCTGCGGCGGGCAGAGCCTTCATAACGGCGGCAAAGTTGTCATAGCTCGTCGTAAAGCTGAAATCCACCGCGGAGCCGCGGGGCGCGCTCTGGCAGATCATATCGACCACAATACCGGCCTTGGCAAAAACGTCCAGGTGCTCGGCCAGGCTCTGTGCGCTGTATTGGGCACCGGGGAAGGTGGTGAGCATAATGTTCTGCTCGCTGCTGATCTTGCTGACACCGTACATAAAAATCATCCTTTCATTCAATCTAACGTGAGGAACTCCTCGTCAATCGCACTGCGGAGCATGCTCTCTATGTATTCGCGGGAGAGGGTGAACTCTCCGTGTGCTGCACCCAGTTCGTCTGTGTACTGGCTGTAGGGGATGACCCGGATATTCTTGTACCCGGCCTCATACTGGCTGATAACGCAGTGCAGCTTCGGGTCACGGATGGCAATGCTTACACTGCCGTCAGGCTGGGTCGTCTTATCAAAATACACGTCCAGAATCGCGCCGATGACATTATCGCGCGAGGACTGCGCGTTGATGAAGTTGCCCAAGCTGTAGACGATGAAGGTCGTGTTGCCGTTCACGCCGGTCAGCCATGCGGCGTTCTGTACTACATGCGGGTGGGTGCCGATGATGACATCGACGCCCTGGTCGGCCAGCCACTGAGCAGTCTCCCTTTGAAAGTCGTTGACATCGTGCGTGCCCTCGGTGCCCATGTGGGCGCTGACGATAAGAACATCGCAGTTCGGGCGCATATCGGCGATCTGTTTGGCAATCGTTTCATGGTCGTCCAGATACACAACGCCATAGTCTGTGCCGGACGGCGTGGGCAGGCCGTTGGTGTGCTCCGTATAGGAGAGATAGCCGAACGTGATGCCGTTGACGGTCTGGTAGGCGTAGTTGTCATAGGTTTCCAGATTGTAAAAGCCCATTGTGACCACATCGTCCGGCATGGCAGCCCAGTGTGCCATGGATGCCTCAATGCCCGCCGCCCCCTTGTCGTAGCTGTGATTGTTGGAGAGACTGAACACGCGGAAGCCCAAATTATACAGCGTGTCGGTGATCTCGCCGGGGGTGGAGAACATCGGATAGCCGCTGGCGGCGAACTCGTCGTTGACGAGTGTCTCCTGATTGAGCCAGTTCACATCAAACTGGTCGTAGTAGCCCTGCATGGCTGCGTAGGCGGCGTCAAAATCGTAGTGGTCGCCGCCGCGCCCCTTAGCCTGCAAAAAGATACCATCGTGGATCAGGTCGTCGCCCGTGGCGGAAAAGTGCACGGTCTCGACGGTTGGCGTCGGCTCGGGGGTCGGCTCCGGTGTAGCGGTTGGTTCCGGCTCTGCCGGCATATCCACGACTACGGGCTGCGGATTGACCGCGGGCAGGGTCACAGCCTGATTGCCGACGCCCAGCAGAGAGCCGACAACTACGCCGCCGACGCCCAGTGCGATGACCGCGCAGGCGGCAAGGTCGTTGCCGTTCATTCGCATATCAGTTTACCTCGCAGCAGGTCGGTCATCGTGTAATAGCCGGGGGCCAGCGCAGCAATATAGAGCGCAGCCTGTACGGCACCGTCGGCAAAGACGCCGCGGCTGCCCGCGCTGTGGCTCAGCGTCAAGACCTCGTCGGGGCCGCAGAACAGCACATCGTGCTCGCCCACAATGCCGCCGCCGCGGATGGAGCTGATGCCCAGCTCCTGTGCGCCGCGCTTCTGGCGAACCTGCGTGCGGTCATAGACGTACTCATATTTGCCGTTCGCCTCGGTGTTGATGGCGTCGGCAATCATCAGCGCTGTGCCGCTGGGCGCGTCCAGCTTGTTATGATGGTGCTTCTCGATGATCTCAATGTCAAACTCGCCGCCCAGGATCTTCGTAGCCTGGCGGGCCAGCTCGATCAGCACGTTGACACCCACCGACATGTTTGCGCTGCGGAAGATTGGCGTCCGGGTGCTGGCAGCCTCCAGTGCAGCCTCATCCTCCCTGGAAAGGCCGGTGGAGCAGATGACGCAGGGAAGACCGTTGGCGGCACCGTACTGCGCTGCTGTAACCGCCCCGGCGGGTGAGGAAAAATCGATGATGACGCCCTTGCAGGGCAGTGCGTCAAACCCGGCGTAAACGGGGATTTCGCCGATCCGCCCGGCTTCGCGATCCACACCGGCGACGATGCGGCAATCCTCGCGCGCACCAATCTTCTCGACCAGTGCGCGGCCCATACGGCCATAGATGCCCTGAATGATAATATCCGTCATGTGTTATTGTTCCTTTCATGCAAAAGTCGTGCAAAAGCAAAAAGCCGACCCGCGGCATGGCAGTGGGTCGGCTGTGAAATTATTTCAGCAGGCCGAACTCCTGCATGGCAGTCTCCAGCTGTGCCTGCACTGCGGCGGAGGGCGCAACGAGCGGCAGACGGCAGTCGCCGGCATTCCAGCCAAGGCGGTTCATGGCCCACTTGACCGGGATGGGGTTGACGTCGGCAAACAGTGCCTTGATAAGCGGCACCGCCTTGAGCTGCATGGACAGGCTCTCGGCAGTCTCACCGGCAAACCATTTGGCGCAGATGTCATGGGTGTACTGCGGGGCTACGTTGGACAGCACGCTGATCACGCCCTTGCCGCCCAGAGCCAGCAGCGGCACGATCTGGTCATCGTTGCCGGAGTAGATGTTCAGGCTGTCACCGCAGGCCGCTGCGATCTCGGCCACGTGGCTGATGTTGCCGCTGGCCTCCTTGACGGCGTTGATGTTCGGGTGCTTCGCAAGCTCGGCCAGTGTGGCGGGCGTCAGGTTGCAGCCCGTGCGGCTGGGCACATTGTACAGGATGCAGGGGATATGCACGGCGTCCGCAATGGCCGTGTAGTGGGCCAGCAGACCCGCCTGGCTCGTCTTGTTGTAGTAGGGCGTGACTAGCAGCAGTGCGTCGGCACCGTCGGCCTCAGCCTGCTGGGACAGCCAGATGGCGTACTTCGTGTCGTTGGAGCCGGTACCCGCAATCACCGGGACGCGACCCGCCGCCTTTTTGACGGTATATCGAATGCACTCGGTGTGCTCCTCGTCGGTCAGCGTCGGGGACTCACCCGTCGTGCCGCAGATGACAATGGCATCCGTGCTGTGGGCAATCTGGTCGTCGATGATGCGGCCAAGCTCGTCATAGTTGACGCTGCCGTCGGTGTTCATCGGGGTGATGATCGCCACGGCGGCACCGGTAAATACGGGTCTCTTCATACGAATTCTCCTTACACCAAGACTGCCATGTGCAGCCAATCAGTCAAAATAGCCCTTGGCAGCCAGCAACTCGGCCAGCAGCACCGCGCCGCCGGCAGCGCCGCGCAGCGTGTTGTGGGACAGGCAGACGAACTTGTAGTCGTACTGGTTATCCTCACGCAGACGGCCAATGCTGACAGCCATGCCGTTTTCCAGCATACGGTCCAGCTTGGGCTGCGGGCGGTCATTTTCCTCAAAGTAATGCAGGAACTGCTTCGGGGCGCTGGGTAGCTCCAGATCCTGTGCGGGACCGTAGAATTCCTTCCAGGCCTGCAGAATTTCTTCCTTAGAAGGCTTATTCTCAAAGCGCACGAACACCGCGCCCATGTGGCCGTCAGAGACAGGCACGCGCAGGCACTGGGCCGTAAAGCGGGGAGACTCGGCCGAAACGATCTTGTCGCCCTCGATGTGGCCCCACAGCTTCAGCGGCTCCTGCTCGCTCTTTTCCTCCTCGCCGCCGATGTAGGGAATGACGTTGTCGAGGATGTCGGGGAAGGTCTCAAACGTCTTGCCTGCGCCGGAGATGGCCTGATAGGTGCAGACGAGCACGTCAGAAATGCCGTATTTGCGCAGGGGATGCAGGGCAGGCACATAGCTCTGCAGGCTGCAGTTGGACTTGACGGCCACAAAGCCGCGCTTGGTGCCCAGGCGCTTGCGCTGGGCAGGGATGATGTCGATGTGGTCGGCGTTGATCTCGGGTACGACCATCGGCACGTCAGGGGTAAAGCGGTGTGCGCTGTTGTTGGACACGACCGGGCACTCGGCCTTGGCGTAGGCCTCCTCCAGTGCCTTGATCTCGTCCTTCTTCATGTTGACGGCGCAAAAGACAAAATCGACCTTGGCGGCGACCTCTTCCACATTGGCGGCGTCCAGCACGACCATCTTTTTAACGCTCTCGGGCATGGGGGTCTTCATCAACCAGCGGCTGCCGACGGCCTCCTCATAGGTTTTGCCAGCGCTGCGTGTGCTGGCCGCAAGGGCAACCAGATTAAACCAGGGGTGATTTTCCAGCAGCGTAATAAAGCGCTGGCCGACCATACCGGTTGCACCGATAACACCAACATTGTACTGTTTCATCCCGACTAAGACCTTCCTTTCACGATACCCTTCCTTAAATCTATGCGGCTCCCACGGAAATTTGCACAGATAATAAAAAAACCGGCTTGAAAACCGGCACAAAATGCAATATAATATCATATTGCATATAGCACAGCGCAACACACTGTTTTACAGCGTGACAGTCCCGCACCTGTTCGGCTGCGGACCCAGAAAATGCGTGCCGCGCATTTTCTTCGGCGAAGAACCCTTTCCCGGCTCTCGCCCCTGGCAGAGCATGATGAAAACCGGTACTGATGCGCTTCGCGCCTCTGTGTTTGGATTCATTATAATATTCCCGCATAAGAATGTCAAGATGATAACGCTTTAAAGTAAAAAAGGATGATACAAAAATGCTCAAAAAAGATTTCTGGTACGACCTGCCGAAGGAGCTGATCGCGCAGGAGCCTGCCGACCCCCGCGATGCCGCCCGTTTGATGGTGCTGGACCGCAAAAATGATAAGATCCTGCACTCGGTATTCCATGAGCTGCCGCATTATCTTGAAAAGGGCGATCTGCTCGTTGTCAATAACTCCAAGGTTCTGCCTGCCCGCCTGATGGGCACCAAGGTGCCCACAGGCGCTGTCTGCGAGCTGCTGCTGCTCCGCCAGGTCAAGGGCGATACCTGGGAGTGCCTGGCCCGCCCCGGCAAGCGGATGCAGCCGGGCACGAAGGTGGAGTTCGGCGACGGCAGCCTGACCGCCGTTGTGGATGAGACGCTGCCTGACGGCAATAAGTATGTGACCTTTACCTACGACACCGAGACACTGTACGAGAAGCTGGACGAGTTCGGCAAGATGCCGCTGCCGCCCTACATCACGAAGCAGCTCGAGGATCAGAGCCAGTACCAGACCGTCTACGCCAAGGAACTGGGCAGCGCTGCCGCGCCCACCGCGGGCCTGCACTTTACCCCGCAGCTGATGGATACGATCCGCTCCCGCGGCGTCAACATTGCCGAGGTCACGCTGCATGTCGGCCTGGGCACCTTCCGTCCCGTGAATGAGGAATCCATTGAGGACCACCAGATGCACAGCGAGTGGTACTCCGTCAGCGAGGAAACGGCGAAGCTCATCAACGAGACCCGCGCCGCGGGCCACCGCGTCATTGCCGTGGGCACAACGAGCTGCCGTACGCTGGAATCTGTCTGGGCTAAGTACGGCAAGATCGTGCCGTGCAGCGGGAATACCAGCATCTTCATCTATCCCGGCATCGAGCTGAAAGCCATCGACGGCCTGATTACGAACTTCCACCTGCCGGAGAGCACCCTTATCATGCTGATTGCCGCCTTCTACGGCTACGACAAGACGATGGCCGCCTACAAGGTCGCCGTTGAGGAAAAGTACCGCTTCTTCAGCTTTGGTGATGCGATGTTCATTCGGTAACAGAAAATATCTTTTGCGAAAGCGCCGGGGCAGATCTTCGGCGCTTTTGTTGTGATGCGAGGGGGCACTGTATGGAGCAGGGCAGACTGTTCAAAATTGTGTATCATCTGTTGGACAAGGGCAGAGCCACGGCCCCCGAGCTGGCAGAAAAATTTGAAGTATCGGTAAGAACGATTTACCGCGACCTGGATGCCATCAGTGCTGCCGGGATACCGATTTATACTGTGCAGGGAAAGGGTGGCGGTATTTTTATCCTGCCGGAGTTTGTGCTGGAGAAAACGCTGCTGACGCCGCAGGAAAAAGAGCAAATTTTGATGGCACTGCAGGGCCTTGCCGCCGCGGAAGACAGCCGGACCGATGAACTGCTTACCAAATTGGGCGGGCTTTTCCAGGTGCAGGGCGCAAATTGGATCGAGGTCGATTTTTCCGACTGGCACAAAAATACGGCGGGTGCGGAGCTGTTCGACGAGCTCAAAAGGGCTGTTTTCAGCTGCCGCAGGGTCAGCTTTTCGTATTTTGCGGGCGAAGGCGGCGGCACTGTCCGCACGGTGGAACCGGTCAAGCTGATTTTCAAGAGCAAGGACTGGTATTTGTACGGCTTCTGCCTTTTGCGAAACGACTACCGCTTTTTCAAGCTGACCCGCATCAAGGATTTGACGCTTCTGCCGGAGACTTTCCTGCGCAGGAAGGCGGATGTCCCGGAGCTAAAACCGACGATACAGCAGGAACGGCTGATTTCGGTAAGGCTGAAGTTCTCCCCGGCGGCTGCCTTCCGCGTCTATGACGAATTTACCGATACCGTGGAGAAGGATGCGCAGGGAAGCCTGTATGTGACCGTCGATATGCCGGAAAGAACGCTGTATAGCTACATTTTGTCCTATGGCGACGCCGTTGAAATCCTGGAGCCCGACGAATTGCGGCGCAGCATGAAAGAAAAGCTGACCCGCATGGCAGAAAAATATAAAACATGACAGGGGGTGTCATGCTTTCTGCGGTATTCTGAAAAGCGCAAGGAGGCGCTTTTTATGAAATACGAATGGAGAAGGCAGGAAAAGCAGCTTTACGGTGCAAAAACAACCCCGGTCTTGGTGACGGTTCCGACACAAAGCTGCATCATGATAAACGGTGAAGGAAACCCGAATGAAACGGATTTTTCAAACCGCGTATCGGCATTGTATTCCGTGGCCTATGCGGTCAAAATGGCTTACAAAAAGACTGCAAAGGGCGAGTATGACGACTTTGCCGTGTACCCACTGGAGGGCGTCTGGCAGCAAATTGAGAACTGCGAGCTCATCAAGGAAAAGCTGCGCTACACTCTCGTGATCCGCCAACCGGATTTTGTCGGAGAGGACGGCGTGTGCGCTGCGCTGGAACGCACAAAACACCGAAAACCAAACCCGCTCTTGGAAGAAGTCCGCTTCGGCACCGTGCCGGGCGAAACCTGCGTGCAGCTTTTGCATGTCGGCGCGTATGACGATGAGGCGGTTTCTTTCGCGAAAATGGACGAATTTGTACACGCCCACAGCCTGACGCGCACGGAGGAAGGCCACCGGGAAATCTACCTGAGCAATGCCACCCGCACAGAAAAAAACAGGCTCAAAACCATTTTGCGCTATAGGGTAAAATAATTTTCCCGGCGGGGGTGGTGATCCTGCCGATTTACAGTTGACGAACCACGGATTTTCTTTTATAATAATCTATTAGGCGGTGCAGGGAAAAAGCCCCCTGCGCCGCCGTTTTCGATGAAATATTTTTAAAACGGAGATAGAAAGCTATGCCTTACCGCCTTATCAAACAGGAAGGGGCTGCCCGCCGCGGCGAATTTACCACGGTGCACGGCACGGTCCAAACCCCTGCGTTCCAGAATGTCGCCACGGCTGCCGCCATCAAGGGCGGTCTGTCGGCGCTGGACCTCAAGGATATCCGCGCACAGGTCATGCTGTGCAACACCTATCATCTGCACCTGCGCCCGGGCGACAAACTCGTGGCTGAGATGGGCGGTCTGCACAAGTTTACCAAGTGGGACGGCCCCATCCTGACCGACAGCGGCGGCTTTCAGGTGTTCAGTCTGGCCAAGCTGCGCCATATTACGGAGGAGGGCGTGACCTTCAACTCCCACCTCGACGGCCATCGTATCTTTATGGGACCGGAGCAGAGCATGCAGATTCAGGCAAACCTTGGCTCTACGATTGCCATGGCCTTTGACGAGTGCGTCGAAAACCCGGCTACCTACGAGTACGCCAAGAACAGCTGCGCCCGCACGGCCCGCTGGCTGCTGCGCTGCAAGGACGAGATGAACCGCCTGAAGCATGAGGAAAAGGCCGTCAATCCCGACCAGCTGCTTTTCGGCATCAACCAGGGCTGCACGTTCGCCGACCTGCGCGTTGAGCACATGAAGCAGATCGCCGAGTATGATCTGGACGGCTACGCCATCGGCGGTCTGGCCGTCGGTGAGCCCGCCGAGGTCATGTATGACATCATCTCTGCCGTAGAGCCGTTTGCGCCGAAAAACAAAATCCGCTATCTGATGGGCGTCGGCACGCCGGGCAACATCATCGAGGGCGTCTACCGCGGCGTTGATCTGTTCGACTGCGTCATGCCCAGCCGCAACGCGCGCCACGGCCATCTGTTCACCTGGGACGGCATCATCAATATCAAGAACCTGAAATACGAGCGCGATGAGTCGCCCATCGACCCGCACTGTGACTGCCCGGTCTGCCGCAATTTCTCCCGCGCGTATATCCGCCATTTGCAGAAAGCAGACGAGCTGCTGGGCATGCGCCTGGCTGTCATGCACAACCTGTACTTCTACAATCACCTGATGGAGCGCATCCGCGAGGCACTGGACAACGGTACCTTCCAGCAGTTCCACGACACCTATGTGCATAAACTTGATACCCGCATCTGATTTTTCCGGCAAAACGCTTGCACAATGCGCATTTATCCGATATAATAGAAGAAATCGTTATTTTTAAGGAGTATACTTGCTATGATCCAGTTTCTGAATGCCGCCACCGGCACGGCTACCACGGCTGAAATGCTGCTGAGCTTCCTGCCGATGATCCTTATCATCGTGTTCATGATCGTCCTGATCTACCTGCCGCAGAAGCGCCAGGACAAGAAGGATGCTGCCATGCGCAGCTCCATCGAGATCGGCGACAAAGTCACCACCATCGGCGGTATCGTCGGCATCGTCTGCGCCATTGCGGACAAGGATGACACCATCGTCATCGAGACCGGCAGTGACCGCACAAAGATTCGCTTCCGCCGCTCCGCAATCTCCTCTGTGGAGAAGCTGGACACCGGTAAGGACAGCAAGTCCACCCCCGTCAAGAAGTAATTGACATAAAACACACGCCCCCTTGCATAGTGTTGACTGTGCAAGGGGGCGTTTTGTTATGGCTAAAAATCTGCGCAAACCAAAAACCGGTGTTAAAAATCCAGCAGTGGCGGCGCTGCTGCTGTCCTTTGGCTGCGGTGTGGGCGTGTGCATATTGCTGCTGGCGCTGGCGGCGTTTCTGCTGACGCATACAGGGCTGCCATTGTCCGCAGTGCGGCCTATGGCCTGCATGGCGGCGGCAGTGGGGGCGGCTGTGTCCGCTGCCGTGCTGGCCCGCAGATTGCGGAAAAGGCTGCTGCTGTGCGGGCTGGGCTGCGGGGCGTTTTACGCGGTCTGTCTGTTGGCGGCAACGCTGCTGGCAAACGGCAGACTGGATTGGCAGGGAAGCAACGCCATGCTGCCGCTGGCACTGCTGCTAGGGGGCCTGTTGGGCGGTGCACTGACGGCCCTGCGGGCGGGCCGCTGATGCGGGCGGCACAGACGGCGCTGCGCCGCCCGAGGCTGCCAATGCTGCGGCCTGCGGTAGAGCGCCCGCATCGGGAACATACGCCGCAGACGGAAAGCGGGGCGGCGCTGGCATTTGGCGTGATATTTCTGGCAAGTTACCTGCCGGGCATCTGGCTGGGACGCAGCGGGACAACGCCTCTGGGGCAGCAGCTGGCGGCCTACTACACAAGCCGCCCCGAAGGTACGAGCCTTGCGGCAGCCTTCGGGGCGCAGCTTGCGGTGAGCCTTTTGCAGCTGATACTGGTGCTGCTGTGCGGCTTTTGCGTGTGGGGCGTCGGTTTGCTGGCGCTTCTGTTTGCGGCGCGCGGGCTGTTCCTGGGCTATTGTGCGGCGTCAGTGGCAGCGCAAAGCGGTGCGTCGGCTCTGCTGCGCTATCGGCTGGACACGCTGCTTTCTGATGTGGGTACGCTGCTTCTCTGCCTGTGGCTGGCAGGGTGGGCAGTGCGGCTGGCGATGGAACTTTTCCGCGCGGTGCGCGGGCGTGCTGCGCGGGAGACACCGGGCACAGCGCGGCGGCTGGCAGTCCGTTTTGCCGCGGCGCTGGCGCTGTCAGCGGCTTTCGCTGCCGTCGGGGCTGTCTTCACCGTCATGGGGATCGGGGGCGTCGGGCGCTGACGGCTTTTGCTCCACGTATTTCTGGGTGGCCAGCGGGGAGGCGGCTACAGCCTTTTTCAGCTGTTCACGGTTGATGTGGGTGTAGATCTGGGTCGTGGAGACGTTCTCGTGTCCCAAAATCTCCTTCAAGGCCAGCATATCGACGCCGCCCTGATACATAAGCGTGGCGGCGGTGTGGCGCAGCTTGTGCGGGGAAAACCCGCGTCCGCTCAGGCCGGCGCTTTGCAGGCAGCGCGCGACGATTTGCTCGATCCGCCGCGCAGACAGCCGCTTGCCGGTGCGCTTGGAGACGAACAGAGCGTCCCTGTCCACAAGGTTCGGCAGGGAAGTGCGCACCTTTTTATAGCGCTGCAGCGCATCCAGACAGGCGTCATTCAAATAAACAAGTCGCTCCTTGCTGCCCTTGCCGACAATGCGGATCGTGTCATCACGAAAATCACCCATGTCAATCGTGACAAGCTCGGCTAACCGCATGCCGCAGTTCAAAAATAACGTCAATATGCAGTAATCACGCTCGTAAAAATCACTTTGTATATTACTTAACAAAGTGACGGCCTCGTCCCGGGTCAGATATTTGGGCAGAGCCCTGGCCGGCGAGCCGAGGCTGATGTTTTCCGTGGGGTTCGCGGGCAGCCGATTGACTTGCGTGCACATATAGTTGAAAAAGCCCTTCAAGGCGCTCAGCTTTCGTGCGCGGGCCTTGGGACCGTTGTCAGCGCTGCGCGCATGGTCAAGAAAATCAAAAATATCGTGCTTGGTGATCGTTCGGATGTCGGCGGTGGTAATGCCGGTCAGATCAATTTCCTCGGGCGGCGTATCGTCGGCCACGCGCTGCCAGCGCTGCATCATATAGCGGAAGAAGCCGCGCAGGTCCAGATAGTACCCGTTGACGGTGCGCGGGGAGCGCAGCTTTACAAAATCGAGGTAATGCAGGTAGTCAACCACATCATTAGGAATATCCAGGTACGGCGCATGGCGCTCCGGGTGGACCACATCAATATAACTGCTCATGGAAGCCCTCAACTTAACATATTGATTTGCAGAAGCACACGGAAACGATGCTTCTGCTTTTTTATTGTAGCACAGCAGGCAACACCTCGTCAATTTCACCAACTTATAAGAAATGCAAAGAGCCGTTCATATTACAAAGCGTTGATAATCCGTATATGTGTGCATAATCATGCAAATGCTGCTTTTCGCTGTGGGAGAGGGCGTCCGCGACGGGATTTTAGCAAGTGATAATATTTCGCTAAATGCAAATTTAGCGAAATATAGGGAGGACATTAAAGCAGGGAGGGTGCGAAAAAACCGGAACCGGAGCTTGGGGCTAAACGGAAAAAAACGATAACGGAAGCCCCAAAAAGCCGGGTTGCCGAACGGCGCTTTGCTATTGATAAAGTAAAGCAGTCTGAAAATGTCAGCCCCTCCGAATGAAACCTACGCCAAGCTTGCAATTCCTGAAAAATCTGGTATGATGAATAAAAAGGAGTTGAAATCATGAACAAGGACACCATCATCAAGGTTCTGCTGGCCATCATTGCGCTGATGGTCTTTGCGTGGCTGTGGCGTATCATCAGCGGTATGCTCATCGGCACGCTGGTGCTTACGACCTCACTGCTGTCGGTGCTGATTGCGCTTATCATTCAAATTGTGCTTCCGATTGCTGTTATTGTGTTTGCCGTAAAGCTCTTTACCAAGAAAAAGTGAGTGTGAATCCAATGGCATTGTTTGCGAAGAAAAAGCCGCCCGAGCCTGCTGCTGCAGACGAGCAAAAAATCAGTCTGGCTCTGACGCCCGATGAAATCGACCTGCTGCGCGAATGTATGAAACGCACCGAGGACTATTACCGCGGCCTTTTGCTGCTGAAGCAGGATTGGAACGCCGCGCAAAACGAGGCTGCGATTGCCATGATAAAGGTCAGGCTGAATATGATCGATAAATTGCAGGAAAAGACGCTCTACGACGGCCAGTCCGAGTATTACCGCAATCTGCAATAAAAAACTGCCCGCAGGAACGCAAAATTCCTGCGGGCAGTTTGCTATTATCAGCGGTTGACAGACTGTGCCATTTTGTGGTAGGTGTGGCGCTCGCCGCGGATGGCAATGGAGTATGCCATGATGTTCTGCGGCAAGGCCATGCCGGGCACGCCGGTATCACCGATGTGGTGGATGTCGGCACCGGCCATCTTGCACATCAGCGCGATCTGGCGGATGGTCGCCACGTCCGCGCCCTCCTGCGAGGTGCCGATAGCCGTCAGTGCCAGCTTGCCGCGGCTGTGCACGACCTCAATCAGCCTGTGCGCGTACTCCTGTGTGATGCCCGGTACCGTGCCGGGTGCCGGCAGCAGAATAATATCCGCACCGGCTGCCATGAAGGCCTCGGCGTCGGCGGGGGTCATGATTTTCTCCCCGCCCTCCCCTGCTACGCCGGATGCATGCATCTTGCCGGCGGCCAGCAGCACGCGGTCACCGACGGCGGCAGAAATCGCTTTCAGTGCTTCTACGATCAATTCATTGCTGACGCCGTTGCCGGGGTTGCCGGTCAGAACGATCAGATCAACGCCCATTTCAGCGGCCCTGCGTGCATTTTCTACGGTGGCCAAGCGTCCGCCGCTCATTTTCCAGAGCGTTCCATCGTTGCTTTTGGCGGCCTGCAGGTCGCAGGGCTCCAGATTGATGCCCACGACGCGCCCGGTCAGGCGCTTGAGCTCCCGCACGGTCTCGACTTCGGGAACCTTCGGCAGTGCGTTGATGACAGGGTGCTGCACGTCAAACATATTCAGCAGCAGAATGTCAGCACTCAGGGAGGCCACATACTCCGCATTCGTCACGTCCACCAGCAGCGGAGGCGTCAGGCCGATGGTCTCGCACGCCAGTACGCGGCCCTCACTGCCCGCAATCGCGTCCAGCAGCTCCGCCTTGGTGTACCGGGTCAGCTCGCTGGGGGTGCAGTCCAGCAGACGCTTTACACTCATTCGTCGTCATCCTCCTCAATCACGCGGCCAATGCCCTTGCGGTAGAACGGCTCGCTGCCCTGCATACCCTGCTGGCCCAGCGGAGAAATCGAGGTCGTGATGTTCAGATCCATCTTCTTCTCACGGCTGAGCAGGTACGGGCGGGCGGCCTGTGCCACGGAGGCAAACAGCTTCTCGTCCTTGGGGCCGTCCAGCACCAGCAGATAGCTGCGGGCGTCACCGTTTACGATCATAACGGACAGATAGGCAGAGCCCACACCGGGGGCGTCGGCCAGCACCGCGCAGACAGGGTCGATCATGGCGTCGGGCAGTATGCTGGGCTCGACCAGCGTGACCTTGTCGCCGGGATGGATGCGGCGGGCCTGCTGCTCGGCCAGCTGCGCTGCGATCTTCTGGGAAACCTCGTCCTTCGTCTTTTTGACGGACTCGATCAGCGGGCGTTCCAGGCGCAGACTATTGTCGCCGGGGTTGATGACCAGACCGCTGGCCTCGGCGTTTTTCGCGATCATGTTGGCGTAGTCATCAAAGCGCAGCAGGATGATCTGCTGTGCGGCTTTGGGCTGTGCCTTCTGCCACTCGTGCACAGCGTCCCAATCGCTGAAGCCCAGGTAGTAGCGCTTGCCCTCTGGGCTGGTGACCATTACCAGGCTGATCTTGGTCTCCTTGGGCAGCTGCACGCGGCCATCGGCCTCCGGCTTGGGGGCGGGCTGGCCCTGCAGGTCAAACACGGCGGGGGCCAGCAGCGGCGAGCGTACCAGCTCGTTCAGGATGTCATTGAGATTTTTGGGGTTGTTGTTCTCCTTGAAGGCCGCAATGGTCTCCTTGACCTTCGGATTGAAGGCGGGTGCTTTGGGGAGAATCTTTTCGTTCTGTTCGGGCATGGGTCCATTCCTCACTTTAATTTTATTGCGTTGATGGCTTCCCGCAGGTAGGACACGCCCACGAGCTTCAAGCCGGGAAATTGCGAAGGGTCAATCATTTTCAGGTTGTGTTTGGGCACAATGGCGGTGTCGAAGCCGACGCGCTGTGCCTCGCGCAGGCGCGTTTCCAGATGGGTCACGCTGCGCACCTCGCCGCCGAGGCCGACCTCGCCGATGGCGATGGTCTTTTCGTCTACCGGCAGGTCAAGCAGGCTGGACGCCAGCGCGATGCAGACCGGCAGGTCGCAGGCAGTCTCGTCCAGCTTCAGGCCGCCGATGATGTTGATGTAGACATCCTGATTGTAAAAGGCGTATCCGGCGCGCTTTTCCAGCACGGCCAAAAGCAGGTACATGCGGTTGTAGTCAAAGCCGCTCGCCGTGCGCCGCGGGCTGGGAAAGCTTGTTTTCGTCGCCAGCGCCTGAATTTCGCTCAGCACCGGGCGCGTGCCTTCCATGACGCAGGCCACGCAGGTGCCGCTGATGCCGATGGGCCGCCCCTCCAGCATGACCTGTGACGGGTTCTCGATCTGCGCAAGGCCGCGGCCTGTCATATCGAACATACCGATCTCATTCGTGGAGCCGTAGCGGTTCTTGACGGCCCGCAGCACGCGGTACGGCAAGGTCTTGTCGCCCTCAAAGTAAAGCACGGTATCCACAATATGCTCCATGACCTTGGGGCCGGCAATCGCGCCGTCCTTGTTGACATGGCCGACGATGAAGGTTGGAATTTCCAGCGTTTTTGCTACATTTAAAAAGCGCGCCGAGCTCTCCTTGACCTGGCTGACCGTGCCGGACGACGACGAAATATCCGTGCAACGCATCGTCTGGATCGAATCGATAACGACCAAATCGGGTTTCATAGATTCGATCAGACCGCAGATCTCGTCCACGTCGCTCTCGGCAACGAGGGAGATATTGTCCTCGGGTACGTTCAGGCGGACGGCACGCAGCTTGATCTGCCGCACCGATTCCTCGCCCGTGACGTAGAGCACATTTTTGGTTTTGCTGACCTCGCCGCAGAGCTGCAGCAAAATCGTGGACTTGCCGATGCCCGGCTCACCGCCGATCAGCGTTACACTGCCGATGACGATACCGCCGCCCAGGACCCGGTCCAGTTCGCTAATTCCGGTCACGATGCGGCTTTTTTCCTCGGTGGTGCTGATGCTTTTCAGCTTCTGCGGCACAAGGCTTGTCTGCCCCGTTACACGCGGCGCAGCGGCGGCCTTGCCGGAGGACGCTTTGGCAGGCTCGGCTACGACATCCTCGGTCATGGTATTCCACGCGCCGCAGGACGGGCAGCGCCCCAGCCAGCGGGGGCTGGTCTCGCCGCATTGGGTACAGACGTAGATGGTTTTGAGTTTCTCTTTGGGCATGGATGCCTCCTGAAAGTCGATACTCCCTTTATTATAGCCCAAAACACGCCCGGGGGCAAGTATGCGCAGTATAAAAACATTTGTAGCCGGAAAAGTGCAATTTTAATAACCGACCTGACCGCTGAGGATTGCGGCACCCCGCACGGCAACAACGAGCGTATCCGCGTCGAGACCGTAGGACGCGCCGTGAAATTTTACGTCCGTTTGATGCGCCAGTGCTGAGGAAAATAGGCATCACAAAAAGGGTGCAGCCCTTTTGCAAGGCTGCACCCTTTTTGTGGTTTGCAATCCGTCGGGACGGCGTTCTCGACGCCCCGACGCACAAACTGGAAGTTACCTATTTCAAAACAAAGAGAGAATTTTCATAGTCTTTTACATAGTACCGTATATTTTTACGCCCTTTTTGAATAATAGTGTGTCCCTCTGCTTCTAATTTTTCTTTCTGTGCTTCAATACCATTTGGATACTTAGCATTCAGTTCTCCGTTCGCTTTTAAAGTTCTCCAATAAGGCGTTTCATCTTCGGAACGCTGATAACTCGCCCATGCCACAATAGAAACAAAAACTCCTGCTGTAATCGGTTCTGTAAAATCTGCACCATTCAACTCCGCAAAGTATTCTCGTATTTTCCCAACAGTAATCACTTTACCATAAGGAATTTTTTTCATTACCTTATCATAGTCGATTGGCGGGGCAAAATACATTTTACTTCCACCATATTTTTCAATGCTTTTTTGGTCTGTAATAATTTGAATTTTAGGCATATCCTTTTTATCATGCAACATAGCATTAAAATCCTTTTTATCTTCGTTTGCCATTTCTACCACCTCCTACTTTAAGAATAGTCTGTTTGTCATTCTTATGCAATGAGACTATTTAAGAAATTTGACAAATTCCGATTTGTTCCAGTATACCATACAAAAATCCCCCTGTCCAACACCGTTTGTGGTGCGGGCGGGAGGATTGCGGCCTTGTATTTATGGGTTGAGATTACTGTAAAGCAGCCCTGCTTTACAGCGTAACCTTGTGGTAAACCTTCTTGCCCTTCTTGATGACGACGCCTTTATTCAGCGCGTCAACGGTCAGAACAGCCTTCGGGTCGGTGACCTTCTCGCCGTCGACGAGGACACCGCCCTGCTGGACAAGCTGGCGGGCTTCACGGTTGGAGCCGCACAGACCCGCGGCGACCATGGCGGCCAGCAGGCCGACACCACCGTCCTTGACAAGCTCGGCGTCCAGCTTCGTGCTGGGCATATTCTCGTGGTCGGCGGCACCGCTGAACAGGCCGCGGGCAGTGGCCTGCGCCTTTTCGGCCTCTTCCTCACCGTGGACCATCTTCGTCAGCTCGTAGGCCAGAATCTCCTTGGCCTTGTTCAGCTGCTCGCCCTCCCAGTGATCCATCTCGTCGATCTGTTCCAGCGGCAGGAAGGTCAGCATACGGATGCACTTGAGCACATCCGCGTCGCCGACGTTGCGCCAGTACTGGTAGAACTCGAACGGGCTCGTCTTGTTGGGGTCAAGCCAGACGGCGTTGCCCGCGGTCTTGCCCATCTTCTTGCCCTGGGAGTCGGTCAGCAGCGTGATGGTCATGGCGTAGGCATCCTTGCCCAGCTTGCGGCGGATCAGCTCGGTACCGCCCAGCATGTTGCTCCACTGGTCGTCGCCGCCGAACTCCATATTGCAGCCGTAATTCTGGAACAGATGGTAGAAGTCGTAGCTCTGCATGATCATGTAGTTGAACTCGAGGAAGGACAGGCCCTTCTCCATGCGCTGCTTGTAGCACTCGGCGCGCAGCATATTGTTCACGCTGAAGCAGGGGCCGACCTCGCGCAGCAGCTCAATGTAGTTCAGGTCCAGCAGCCAGTCGGCGTTGTTCAGCATCAGGGCCTTACCCTCGCCGAACTCAATAAAGCGCTCCATCTGACGCTTGAAGCACTCGGCGTTGTGGTCGATGTCCTCCTTGGTCAGCATCTTGCGCATATCGGTACGGCCAGACGGGTCACCGATCATCGTCGTGCCGCCGCCGATCAGGGCAATGGGGCGGTTGCCGGCCTGCTGCAGGCGCTTCATCAGGGTCAGGGCCATAAAGTGACCGGCAGTCAGGCTGTCCGCCGTGCAGTCAAAGCCAATGTAGAACGTGGCCTTGCCGTTGTTGATGACCTCCTTGATCTCCTCCTCGTCGGTGACCTGGGCAATCAGGCCGCGGGCCTTCAGTTCGTCATAAATCGTCATGAGTTTTACCTCCGTTTGTTGCGGCAAGGGCAAAAATAAAAGCCCCTGCCAAATGTGAATTTGGCAGAGGGCGAAAGTTCGCGGTACCACCTCTGTTTGCCCGTCCCTCACGGCGGCGGGCCTTCGCGGGTGCGGCAGACAAAGGGCTGCGTACACCCCAAGCGCTGTAACGTGCGCACACGGCACAGCCTACTGGCTTTCGCGTTCAGCCTGCTGCTCCGGGCTGTATTCCGCCGCCTGCACTGCCGACCCCTTGCACCAACCGGGGCTTCTCTGAAGCATAACAGACGGGTACTGGCTCCCATCACTGCATTTAACAAAAGATACTGTATCATATCCCACACGGGTTGTCAAGGGGGGGTGCATATAGAATGCGCCCGCTCCTTGTAGGGGCCGATGCTTGCATCGGCCCGCAGCCGGCACGAGGGCTATTTGGATTTCTCAATCAATTCCCGCGCACTGGCCAGGCTCAACTCGCTGACCTTGTCGCCGGAGATCATCCGTGCCAACACCTCCACGCGGCCATCCATGTCAAGCGTGTGGATCTCGGTAAACGTGCGGTCCTTGCGGACATTCTTCTGGATCAGCAGCTGGTTGTCCGCAAACGCAGCGACCTGCGGCGTGTGGGTGATGCAAAGCACCTGATGCCCCCTGGCCGTCTGGTGCAGCAGCTGCCCGATGCGCCCCGCGGCCAGGCCGGAAACGCCGGTGTCGATCTCATCGTAGATGACCGTCGGCAGCGCGTCGCGGTCCGCCAGCGCGCTCTTGAACGCCAGCATAATGCGGGAAAGCTCACCGCCGGACGCGATCTTTGCCAGCGGCTTCGGCTCCTCGCCGGGGTTCGTCGAAATCAAAAATTCCACGGTATCCTGCCCGTGGGAGGACAGCGGCCCCCGCGTATGCTTGAGCGCAAAGCGGATGCCAGGCATGTTCAGAAATTCCAGCGCCGCCTTCATCTCCTTGTTCATGGCAGCAAAGCCTTTCAGGCGGCTCTGGGTCAGCTTCTCGGCAGCCTCCTTGGCAGCGGCATACAGCGTCTGCATCTGCGCTTTCAGCTCGGCAATCTTCTGCCCCGACGACTGGAATGTCTCCAGCTCTGCAGCGGCGGCCTCGCGCCGTGCCAGCAGCTCGTCGACCTCCATGCCGAACTTCTGCTTGATGCGGTAGATCGTATCAAGCCGCGTTTCGATCTGGTCCAGCTCCCCGGCGTCAAAGCCGTAGGCGTCCAGCCGATCTGCCAGGTCGGTAGCCAGCTCGCGCGCGCTGTAGTACAGGTCGTTCAGCCGCTCGGACATGGCCGTCAGCGACTCATCGAGCCGCGCACTGTTCTGCAGCCCGTCAACGGCCCCGCCCAAGAGGTCTGCCGCGCCCGCCTGCTCACCGTCCTCGTCACCGGCCAGCGCCAGATGGGCGGCGGTGATGCCCGCCAAAATGCTCTGGGCGTGGGTGATGACGTTCTTGCGCTCCTGCAGCGTCTTTTCCTCGCCGGGCTGCAAGGCCGCGGCGTCGATGGTGTCGATCTCGGCGGTCAGCGCCTCAATGCGGCGCTGTTTGTCGGATTCGCTTGCGTTCAGGGCATCCAGCTGCCGCTTGACCGTGACCAGCTCGCGGTAGCGGCGGTAATACTCGGCGAACAAATCGCGGTTCTGGGCATACTGATCCAGCAGCCCCAGATGCAGTGCCGGGTTTGTCAGGCTCTGGCTGTCGTGCTGGCCGTGGATGGAGAGCAGCCCCGACGAAATGTCCCGCACCACCGCCGCCGTGGCGGGCATGCCGTTGACGCGGCAGCTGCCCTTGCCCTCGGCGTTGATCTCGCGGTACAAAAGCAGGTCGTCGGTGACCTCGTAGCCGCATTTTTCCAGCTGCTTTTTGACGGAGTCCGGGATACTCTCAAACGTTGCCCAGATGCACGCCTTCTGTGCGCCGCTTCGCACCAGCTCACGCGAGGTGCGATTGCCTAAAATCGCATTGATGGAGTCGATCAGGATGGATTTACCGGCACCGGTCTCACCTGTCAGCACGTTAAAGCCGGGGGTAAAATTCACCTCGGCTTTTTCAATAACGGCTACATTTTCAATTTTCAGGCTTGCCAGCATGGGGCAGCTCCTCCCTGTCGTTAAAATTACCCGCGGCGGGTGTACTGCTGCAGCTGCTTGCAGATGGCGGCTGCGTCATCCTCGCTGCGCATCAAGATAAAGAACGTGTCATCGCCGGAAAGCGTGCCGACGACATTGTCCCACTGCTTGGCGTCGAACACCTCGCACGCAGCGTTGGCCATGCCGGAAAAACACTTGACCAGTACCATGTGCCCGGCGTAATCCACCTTGAGCACCGACTCGCGGAAAATCATCTCAAACCGGCTGGGTGAATGCGTTACCTTGCCGGACGCAGACGCCGGCACGTAGCGGTAACGCCCGTCAGCGGTGGCTGTTTTGACCAGCTGCAGCTCACGAATATCGCGGGATACCGTGGCCTGCGTCACATCAAAGCCTTCCTCCCGCAGGTGGGCCAGCAGGTCCTCCTGCCGGTCAATAGGGTGCTGTTCGATCAGGTCAAGAATTGCCTGATGACGTGCACTTTTCACAGGGATCATCTCCTCATCAATTTGTTTTCAATCGCATGGAACTGTTCCGCGTCGTCGAAGGCAATCAACCGCAGGCGCTGCCCACAGCCGGTCACCAGCAGGCTTTCACCCGGCAGCAGGTCGCACTGGGCGCTGCTGTCCGCACAGGCAAAGCTGCCGTCGCGGTTTTCGGCATCGGCGATAATTTTCAGATGGCGGTCAGCCGCAAACACAAGCGGCGCGGCATGTACATTGTGCGCACAGACCGGCGTCAGGACCAATACGTCCGCGGCGGCGTCCAGGATCGGCCCGCCCGCCGAGAATGAGTACGCGGTGGAGCCCGTCGGCGTTGCCAAAATCATGCCGTCGCTGCGGTAGCTGCCCACCAATGCGCCGTCGCAGTACACCTTATAATCCATCGGGTGCAGCCGGGTCTGACCGAACACCACAAGGTCATTGATGGCGTCAGCCTGCCAACCGTGGGCCGGGGCTTCGGCGTGGAGCAGACGGCGGTTGGCAAGGGTGAACTCCCCCGCGGCCAGCCGTTTGAGCTTGGCCGTAAGCTCACCGACCTCGCAGGTCGCCAGAAAGCCGGTGCGGCCAAGGTTGACACCCAGAACGGGCTTGCCGTGCTTCATGCAGGAAAGCCCGGCGCGCAGCAGCGTGCCGTCACCGCCGATGGTCACGACCTGATCGGCGGCGCGGTAGGCATCTGCCTCGGGCAGAAAATGCACACCCGTCAGCTCGGCAGAACCAAATTCGTTCGCAAAGGGCTGCGGCATCAAGACCGGCACGCCCAGCCCGGCCAGCACAGCGGCAGCCTGCCGCGTAACGGAAAGCCCGGTGTCCTTGGTCGGGTTGGGAATCAGCAAAACCGACATTGTGTCAGGGTCCTTTCTCAGTGCAGATTGGGCGCTTTATCCAGCGTATCGTGGGAGGCTGCGACGACCTTTTCAATCAGGCCATCCGGCAGCGGCTGCGGGGTATCGCAGTGCTGGACGTACATCAGGTATTCAATGTTGCCCTCGGGTCCCTTGATGGGCGAAAAGTCCAGGCCCGCGGGGGTAAAGTGGTTCGCCATAGCATACCCCTCGGCCATTTTCAGTACCTCGCGGTGGGTAGCCGGGTCGCGCACGACGCCCTTTTTGCCGACCTTCTCGCGGCCAGCCTCAAACTGCGGCTTGACCAGGCAGACGCCGACAGCGTCCGGCGTGCAGATGGCGTCTGCCACCGGGAAGATATGCTTGAGCGAGATGAACGAAACGTCCACGCTGAAGAACGCAACCGGCTCTGTCAGGTCCTCAGGCTTTACATTGCGGATGTTTGTTCTTTCCATATTGATGACGCGCGCATCGGTGCGCAGGCTCCACGCCAGCTGGCCGTAGCCCACATCGACGGCGTAGACCTTGACCGCGCCGTTTTGCAGCATACAGTCGGTAAAGCCGCCCGTGGACGCGCCAATGTCCATGCAGACCTTGCCGTCCGGGCGCATCGGAAAGACCTGCATGGCCTTTTCCAGCTTGAGGCCGCCGCGGCTGACATAGCCGATGTCATGCCCGCGCACCTCGACCTTGGCGTCGGGTGCAATCATCTCACCGGCCTTGTCGACCTTCTGCTCGTTGACAAAGACGATGCCGGACATGATGAGCGCCTTGGCGCGCTCACGGCTCTGCACCAGTCCGTTCTGGCACAGGTATTGATCCAGGCGAATCTTGCTCATGCCTGTTTCTCCTTTAAAGCGTTCAAAATATCTGTGCAGAGGGCCGCGGCGTCAAGCTGCTGATCCTTGCGCAGCTCGGGCACATTGGCGTGCAGCAGATGGCTGTTGTCCACGGCATGCAGCAGGAATTCGCCCTGCCAGCCGCATTGCTGCATGGCAAAGCCCAGCTGCTCGCCGATGCCGCCGGTGCGCACCGTATCCTCGGCAAACAAAATCGTGTCGTAGTGTTTCAGTGTATCGCACACACCGTCCGGCAGCGGGTAAAGCTGCGTCAGCTTGACGCAGTCCGCCTGCACGCCATGCTGGGCCAGCAGATCCTTGGCGGCAATGATTTCCTCGGTCTCGGCACCGTAGCTGACAAGCGCGACACGTGCGCCATCGACGGGGTCCAGCACATCGTAGCGCGCGCCTGTGCAGGGCAGCGCCGCCAGTGCGGGGTTCTCGCCGCCGCGGGCATAGCGGATCATCCGCGGGCCGTGTGCCTCGCGCACAAGATAGGTCAGCCAGTAGCGCAGCTCCGCATAGTTGGCGGGGGCAAAAATCGGGATGTTCACATTTGAGAAGAACGCAACATCGTAAATGCCCTGGTGTGTGGCACCGTCGCCGGGCACCAGCCCCGCGCGGTCCACAGCGAACAGCACATCCAGCTGCATCAGATTGACATCATGGATGATCTGGTCGTAGCTGCGCTGCAGGAAGGTCGAATAAATGCAGACCACCGGCAGCATCCCCTTGCTGGCCAGACCAGCTGCAAAGGTCACGGCATGCTGTTCGGCCATGCCGACATCGAAGAAGCGTTCCGGATGGGCATGACTGAAAAACTGCAGACCTGTGCCATATTTCATGGCAGCAGTAATGGCACAGAGGGTCTTGTCGGTGTCTCCGGCGGCGCTGAGCGTCCGGCCAAAGGCATTCGAGAACGACTCTGCCGGAGCGACCTCGGGGTCAGGGATGCTGGTCGGGTCGAACCTGGAAACGCCATGGTAATTGCCGGGGTTCGACTCAGCAGGCGCATAGCCCTTGCCCTTTTTCGTCACGACATGGAGCAATGTCGGCCCGGGCTGAGCACAGACAGTCTGGAAAATGCGTTCCAGTTCCGGCTCGTCGTGGCCGTCGATGAGTCCAAAATAGTGAAACCCCATATCCTCGAACATCGTGGAATGGTACATGGCCCGGC
>ENA-OUQM01000435-OUQM01000435.1-human-gut-metagenome-genome-assembly--contig:-NODE-435-length-28056-cov-14.796757_pt1 | contig 28056 bp, 19 predicted proteins | sample MGYA00237949_ERZ548830 | MGnify/ENA primary metagenome ERZ548830 (study PRJEB26490, sample SAMN05194706) | human gut metagenome | biome: terrestrial biome; feature: human-associated habitat; material...
TCTGCTGCCTGGGTTCTTTTTTTATCAGAGAAAACAGGTATGAGAGCGGACATCTCGGAGAGACTGTAGTGTTTGGATTTATTGCATATTATTTCTTATTTGAAGTGATTTCCGTACCGATGATGGTGCTCGGCATCCGTCTGCATCTGCTTAGTCTTGTATGGGCAGGGGTTGTTACTGTTCTTGTATTGTGTTCCATCTGTCTGCATCTGGGGATGTGGAAAGAATGGGGAAAAAACAGCAGAAAGTTCCGGAAAAGAAAAACAGCAGCTTTCTATCTGATGTTGCTCCTGATCGGAATTCAAATGTATTTCGTTGCGGCTCTGCAGGAAAACGGCAGCGCCGATGCAGCGTACTATGTGGGAAGTGTGACAACAAACCTTGCGACGGATTCGATCAGCTGCTTTGACCCTTATACGGGAAAAGCACTGGATTTTTTCAATATCCGTTATGTGTTCAGCATGTATCCGACGGCAAATGCTGTACTGTGCCGGTTAACAGGGCTTCATCCGCTTGTAGTGACAAAAACGATTCTTTGTATGATGACGGTGGTTTTAAGTTATCTTGTCTATGCGGAGATCGGGAAAAGACTGCTGGAAGAAAAGAATGCGGTATGGATTTTGCTATGCTTTATCAGTATTGTAAATCTGAATTTTCATACGATCTTTTCTAATGCTTCGTTCCTGTTGACGAGGGGATATGAAGGAAAAGCCGTACTGTGCAATGTGATTCTTCCGTTTCTGTTTTATCTTGGACTTTGCATGTATCAGGAGAAACACGGGAAAAGAGTCTGGCTGCTTTTTGTGATGACAAGCGTTGCTGCAATTGACCTTACCATGTCGTCTATGATGACAGTGCCGGTAGCAATGAGTGCAGTGATTCTGCCGAATATCTTTCGAAAAAAAAGCTGGGGACAGATCGTGCTTTATCTGCTTGCAGTGTTGCCATGCGTGCTGGTTCTTGGCATCTATCTCCTTGGAGTACGCGGTGTTTTGCAGATTCCAGTTGTGCGATAGAAAGGAGAAAACGTGGGCGGAATAAATCTGAATGAGAGTGGTCTCGATTTTGTGAGACAGGTTTTTGTTACTTTTGGCGGAAATACAACCGTACTGACCTTGTTTTTGCTTTCTGTTTTGTATCTCGCGCTAAAAGGAAAAAAAGAAGAGAAATATTTGTTCGTAACAACCGTTGTTTTTCTGGCATTTACGGTATATAATCCATTCGCAGTGAAGTATATTCTGGGAAAATTGGGAATGGTCAATGTGTATTACCGTTTTTTCTGGATTTTGCCGATCGTGTTGACCATCGGATATGTCTGTACAAAAATTGTGATCGGGCAGGAAAAAGGCTGGAGACGGTATCTTACTGCGGTGACGCTGGCTGCCGTGATCTGTTTTGGAGGAAACTCTGTTCTGGTGGGCGGACTACCGAAGTTGCCGGATAACCAGTACAAAATGCCGGATGATCTTCTGGCAGTTTGCACAGTATTGCATGAGACGGACGGAGAAGAAGCCCCAAGAGTTGTATTCGAACCGGATTTTAATCTGATTGTGCGTCAGTATGATGCTTCGTTTCAGCTGGTTCTCGACAGGGATATGGTACTGACATATCAGGGATCCAATACCGTATCAACAGATGCATTGACGGAACAGGAAATCGAAGAGGAAACGAAGATTCTTCAGATTATTACACAGACAGATCTGTCATTGAATCCGAAGGTGTTTTACGAAAGCCTACGGAACAGAAAGGCGGATTATCTTGTCCTTTCCAGTACGTCTTCTGCCGTAGCCTACGTAGAAGCAGCTGGCTGTGTTCCGGTAAGGGAAGTGGAAGGACATATTATATACCGTGTAGAAGAAAAGTAAGAAGGAGGCCTTGTTTTTGAATAAAGCAAAAGATTATATCCAGCTGCACCTGAACATACTGCTCTTTTCCCTGACCAGTGTGTTTTCGAAAGCAGCGTCGGTTCAGCTGAACCGCGGAGGAATCAAAAATCCTCTATTATATGTATTTTTATTTCTGATGGTTGCAAACTGTGGCATTTACGCTATTGCATGGCAGAAGGTAATCAAAAAATTCTCTTTGTCAACCGCATATGCAAACCGCAGCGTCTATCTGATCTGGTCCCAGATCTGGGCCGTGATCATTTTCCATGAAAATCTGACGGTAAAAAATATCATCGGCCTTCTGATTGTGCTGGTGGGAGTTATGGTGGTGCAGCGATATGAATAAATATATGATTTTAATGCTGATCTGTACAATGTTTTCAGCAGTATCACAGATTCTGCTGAAACAAAGCGCCAACGAGGAGCATGCATCTGCACTTCGCGAGTATCTGAACTGGCGCGTGATTGTGGCGTATCTGATTTTTGGCAGTGTACTTCTTTTAAATACGTATGCCTACACACAGGTAGATTTGAAATACGGTCCGGTGTTGGATACCTTTACGTACGTCTTTGTCCTGCTGCTTTCCTTTGGCGTTTTGAAAGAAAAGGTATCAAAAGGAAAGCTGATTGGGAATCTGATTATTATCCTGGGGGTACTGGTGTATACATTGCCATAAGGAAATTTGGATTGTACCATGGAAAAGAATGTGCTATAATCATAGAATGTTCTTGACTATGACATAAGGTCATCCTTTAGAATAAAAACAGAACCCCACCAAAAAGTTCATAAGAAGAGTTTGAAAAAAAGAAAGAGAGGAACAAAAAATGGGAAAAATTAACGTAGAAACATGTGAAATTGAAGGATTAAAAGTAATTACTCCAACCGTATTCGGGGATGAGCGCGGTTATTTTATGGAAACTTACAATTACAATGACTATAAAGCAGCAGGAATTGATCAGGAGTTCGTACAGGACAACCAGTCCAGCTCCAAAAAAGGTGTTTTAAGAGGACTTCATTTCCAGATCAACTATCCGCAGGATAAACTGGTCCGCGTAGTAAGCGGCGAAGTGTTCGACGTAGCCGTAGACCTTCGTCCGGGTTCCGAAACATACGGAAAATGGTTTGGAGTTCTGCTTTCTGCTGAGAATAAAAAGCAGTTCTTTATTCCGAAAAACTTTGCGCACGGCTTTATCGTACTGTCCGATTCCGCAGAGTTTGCTTACAAATGCACCGATTTCTATCATCCAAACGACGAGGGCGGTCTTGCATGGAATGATCCGGAGATTGGCGTAGAGTGGCCGATGCCGGAAGGAATGACCGTAGAAGATCTGACCATCTCAGAGAAGGATCAGAAGTGGGGCGGAATCAAAGAGTTAAAGAAGTAAAACAGGAGAAATGACGAATGTCGAAGAAAAAAACAATACTGCTGGCAGTGTGTGCCATTCTGGTTGTGCTGCTGAATGTGGTAATACTGACGCACAAAGCTCCGAAGGATGGACCGGTGGAACTTCAGATGAAGGTTCAGTCGGATCTTACCGATCAGATTAAGGTATATTTCAGCCCGAACGAGTATTACAACGAGGAAATGACGGACGATTACACGTACGTGAACCAGTATCCGATCGGTACGATGGATGAAGAAAGAGAGGTTTCCTTTACCATCGACAGCTCAGCGAAAAAGCTCCGTATGGATTTCGGCATGCAGCCGGGAACCTTTGTGATCCGCGATGTGAAGCTGAAATACCGCAGTACCGAGATGGAGATCCCGCTGGAAACTCTGATGCAGGCAGAAAACCACGATATGGTTTCCATGAAAATCGAGAAGGATGCAAAAGGAAATGAGTGTTTGGTGATGAAAACCGAAAACACGGATCCTTATCTCGACATGGATCTTGATCAGAGTGTGATTCATGACAGCTATGCTGCACATGCGGCAAAAATGAACTGGATCAAAATCCTGACAGCAGTCATTCTTCTGGATGGGGCATGCCTTGTTTTGTTCCGGCACAGAGAGAAGGTGCTGGCACTTCCGCTTGAACTTTTCCAGAACAGAAACCTGATCTTTGCGCTTGCGAAAAATGATTTTAAGACAAAATATGCAGGTTCTTATCTTGGTATCGTATGGGCGTTTATTCAGCCGATCGTTACCGTTCTGGTTTACTGGTTTGTATTCCAGGTGGGATTAAAGAGCCCGGGAGCAAATGGTTTTCCGTTCGTTCTCTGGATGATTGCAGGCCTCGTTCCGTGGTTTTTCTTCTCGGATGTACTGAATGCAGGCACGAATGCACTGCTGGAATACAGCTATCTGGTAAAGAAGGTTGTATTTAAAATCAGTATTCTGCCGATGGTAAAAGAGATTTCGGCACTGTTTGTCCATTTATTCTTTGTGGCTTTCATGATTTTCCTGTATAGCTGCTATGGATATTTCCCGGATCTCTACTTCCTGCAGCTTCTGTATTATTCATTCTGCGTATTTGTATTCTCCTTGGGAATCTGCTATGCGACATGCGCGATTGTCATTTTCTTCCGCGACCTGTCGCAGATCATCAGTATTGTCCTGCAGGTCGGCGTCTGGGTTACCCCGATTATGTGGAATATTGACCAGGTAAGTATGCCGTCCTTTTTGTTAAAACTGCTGAAGCTGAATCCGTTCTATTATATTGTACAGGGTTACCGTGACAGTCTGATCAACAAGGTGTGGTTTTTTGAGCATTTTGATCTGACGATCTATTTCTGGATCGTCACTCTTGCATTGTTCGGAATCGGCACTATTATCTTCAAACGTCTGAAAGTACATTTTGCAGATGTTCTTTAAAGAAAATAGGAAAAGTGTGCCGGAAGTTTTTAAATTTCCGCACATTTTGGGAAAAAAGAAATAAGAGGTACAAAAAAAGAATGAACGATAACGCAATTACCGTGGATCATGTAAGCAAGCTGTATAAGCTGTACGATAAACCGTCTGACCGCTTCAAAGAAGCGATGGGACTGACCAAAAAGAAGCTGTATCGCGAGCATTATGCACTGCGGGATGTCAGCTTCCATGTAAGACGTGGAGAATCCATCGGCATTATCGGTACGAACGGTTCCGGAAAATCCACGATGTTGAAAATTATTACCGGCGTTCTGAATCCGACAGAAGGCCAGGTAAATGTAAACGGAAGAATTTCCGCACTGCTGGAATTAGGAGCCGGTTTTAATGGAGAGTACTCCGGAATTGAAAATGTCTATCTGAATGGAACCATGAATGGATTTTCCAGAGAGGAAATCGACGCCAGAATGGATGATATCCTGCGCTTTGCAGATATCGGTGAATTCGTGAATCAGCCGGTAAAGACGTATTCCAGCGGTATGTTCGTCCGTCTGGCTTTCGCCGTTGCCATTAATATTGAGCCGGAGATCCTCATTGTCGATGAGGCACTTTCCGTCGGAGACGTTTTCTTCCAGGCAAAATGCTTCCGTAAATTTGAAGAGTTTCGTGAAATGGGAAAAACACTGCTGATGGTAAGCCATGATTTAAGCAGTATCAGCAAATATTCCGATAAAGTAATTCTTCTGAATCAGGGTACCATGGTTGATGAGGGCGAGCCGAAATACATTGTCGATTTATATAAACGCTTCCTCGTCCATCAGGAGGGAAACCCGGAGGAGGAGAAAAAGCAGAAAGAAGAAGCGGCAGATACAATTTCGGAGGAGCAGGAGGTAGCAAAAAAGACGGCCGAAGAGCAGAAAGAACAGAAAGAACAGAAAGAACAGGAAGTTGCGGGGCTTGCCTTAGAGGCCGGATGTGGTTTTCAGATGAATCCGAATGTACTGGAGTATGGAGAAAAAAGAGCAGAAATTACCGGTGTTGCGATTTACGATGAAAAAGGACTGTGCACCAATACACTGGAAAAAGGAACGCGCTTCCGGATCGCCATGCAGGTGAAATTCCATGAGGAGATACAGGAACCGATCTGTGCGTACACCATCAAGGATGCCCGTGGAACAGAAATCACCGGTACGAATACCATGTATGAGCAAAGCGATATCAAACCGAAAAAACCAGGTGATGTGATTACAGTTACCTTTGAACAGGAACTGAATCTGCAGGGAGGAGAATATCTGCTGTCCTTTGGCTGTACGGGATACCGGGATGCGGATTTTCACGTATACCACAGGCTGTACGACGCATGCAGTCTGACCGTAGTTTCCACAAAGAATACAGTTGGATTTTTTGATATGAATTCGAAAGTAACGATAGAAGAGTGAGAGGGTACTTATGCAGGAGAGAATCGGTAACATTGAACTGGATTACACCTATTACCCGGGAGAGGACATTTACAGCGACGGACCCATTGAAGACGAACTCCTGGAAATTGCAAAAAGCTGTACAGAATCGGAACTGAACGCCGAAATTGCCAGAAGAAAAAGCTGGCCGGTGCTGTATCATTTTTCCCATATCCGCCAGAATATTCTGGAATGGGTGCCGTTCCGGAAAACAGACAGAGTTCTGGAGATTGGTTCGGGTTGCGGTGCCATCACGGGTGCCATCGCACAGAAGGCCGGATCCGTTACCTGTATAGATCTTTCCAAAAAGAGAAGCTATATCAATGCTTACAGAAACCGTGCATATGACAATATCAATATCCTGGTGGGAAACTTCCAGGATATTGAGGAAAATATGGACGAATGCTACGACTATATCACCCTGATCGGGGTGTTTGAATATTCAAAAGGATATATTGGCACGGATGATCCTTATGTGGAGATGATCCGCAGAATCAAAAGACATCTGAAGCCGGGCGGACAGATACTGATTGCAATTGAAAACAGGCTGGGACTGAAATATTTTGCGGGCTGCACGGAGGATCATACAGGTGTCTTTTTTGACGGTATCGAGGATTATCCGAACCTGCAGGGAGTGCGGACCTTTTCCAAAAAAGAGCTGCAGGAGATCATTGACCGGGCAGGTGAGTTTGAAACAAAATTTTACTATCCATACCCGGATTATAAGTTTCCGCTGACAATCTATTCCGATGAATATCTGCCGAAGTGCGGGGAGCTAAAGGTGACTGCCTACAATTATGATCGGGCAAGAATGGAACTGTTTGATGAGACGAGAGTGGAAGACACGCTGATTTCCAACGGACTGTTTCCGGAGTTCTCCAATTCCTTTTTCGTACGGGTGAAATGGGGGGAGGCGTAACATGAACCATACGACAGAAGAAATTCTTTATATCAAATATGCCAATGAAAGAAACCGGGAGTTTGCTGTACGAACGGAGATTTTAGAGAACATTGACGGAAAGCGCAGTGTGAAAAAAACGCCGCTGTACCCGGAGGGAAAGGCACATGTGGCAGGTCTTATGGAAAAGTACCGCAGACTGGAACCGGACTATGAAAAAGTGGGACTGTTCTGCAACCGGGCGGAAGCAGACGGCGAGTCGGTACGGTTGGAATACCTGATGGGTGAATCCATGGAAGAATATCTCGATGTGCTTCTGAACCGCAAAAAGAAGGAAGAGGCAGAAAAGCTGCTGAAACAGTACATCGAAAAGATCCAGGCACTGCCGGGACAGGAAAGCTTCTGTATGACAGAGGATTTTAAAGAAGTATTCGGGGATGCCAAAGGCCTGGAAACCATGGCATCTGTTTCCAATGCCAATATCGATATGGTCTGCCAGAATGTGATGATGGATGAGAACCGCTGGACGATGATTGACTACGAGTGGACCTTTTTCTTCCCGGTTCCGACAGCATTTCTCGTATATCGTGTACTGCATTATTATCTGGAGACACATGGAAAGCGCAGCGTCTTAAACAAGGAAGCATTGTATACCTGGGCCGGCATTACGAAGGAAGAGCGGGAAGTGTTCCATGAAATGGAGTATCATTTTCAGCGTCATCTGACCTCGGAGCATGTTCCGATGCGTGAAATGTACGGGGCGATCAGCCCGGGAACGTATCCGGTGCGCCATCTGGTCACAAAAGAACAAATTCGCAGAGGACAAGAACGGATGCAGATTTTCTTTTCGGATGAAAAAGGATTCCGGGAGGAGAGAAGCGTTTATTATCGTCTGGAAAACGGAGAATTTCACGGAACGATCGAAATTCCGGAGCACACCGACGAGATCCGTCTGGATCCGTGCGACGGAATGGGTCTCTGCCAGATTGAGGAGCTTTCCTTTGATACGGGAACGATGGGAGAAATTGTGGTATCGGATGGAATCACAGGGGACGGAGAAGCGTATCTGATGAATGCACCGGATCCGCAGTTTTATCTCGGAAAAGTTCCAAAAGGGGCGAAGAAGCTGACGATTCATCTGCGTGTGGTGGTGACAGAGGCAGATTCTGTGAAAATTAATGAATTTGCTGGAAAACTGCTTGCGAATGGGGAAGAAAGGCTGAAAAAACAGAAAGAAAAACAGCAGCAGAAAGAGGCCAGACTGAAACAGGAAGCAGAAGAAAATTTCTCACGGCAGGCAGAAGAAATTGCCAGACTTCAGATGGAACTGGCACGGAAAACAGAAAAAATAGAACAGATGGAACAGACAAAGGTTTGGAAGTTGTACAGAAAGTATCGCACAATACGCGAAAGGAATTAATAGATTAATGGGAGTTATTTATTCATCGGTTGACGCAGAAGGATATACACCGGAAAAAAATGGTACTTTGACCTTAAGCGGATGGAGAGGTTCTGAGGATGTCGGAACGATTGCAATGATTTGTCTGGCAGACGAAACGGAAATTTCTACAGTGGAAATTTCAAACCACAAAAGAGAAGATGTATTTCAGATCTGCAAGACACTTTCGAAGGAAGACAGCAAGGTCGGATTTGAACTGACGATGACAGAGCTCAATCCGCTGATCGAGCAGCATCAAAACATCCGTGTCGTCTGCAGGCAGGGCAAGAATGAAAAAACGGTATGGGAAAAGACAACGGCGGAGCTGAAAAAAGAAGCCGGGGAATGCACACTCATCCGGAAGATCGACAGCATCCGAAGACGGGGAACCCAGATGGTAGTGTCCGGCTGGATCATCGACTATTTGCAGGAAAACCGGATCAAGGTGCAGGATGAGCACGGGAATCCGGTGCCGTATGAGATGAAACAGATGGCAAGACCAGATGTCTGCAAAGCATATAAATTAAAAGAGATCAAAGCGTTTGGGTTTGAAGTGGCTGTTGCACGAAAGGATCTGAAAAATAAGATGTTTACCGTTTGTTTTGAGAATAAAATGACGGTAAAAGAGACAACCGTTGACGTGAAAAAATACGACTTTGAGAACTCTCCAAGAGGCCGTATGATGCAGACCTTAAGCCTGTCCCGAAGAAAAGAAAACAGGAAGATCATACGTGAAAAAGGATTTTCTTATTTTGTAAAATTTGTGCAGGAGCAGATGGACGTGGAGCAGGAAGATTACGAGGCATGGTTAAGGGCGCATCAGCCAAATTCAAAAGAACTGAAAAAGCAGCGCAAAACAAAATTTGCGTATGCGCCAAAGATTAGTATCGTCATTCCACTGTTTAATACACCGATCCGTTATCTGGACGAACTGCTGGTATCTATCACATCCCAGACGTATGCAAACTGGGAACTCTGCCTGGCAGATGGGAGTACGAAAAAAGAGGTCGGTGACTTTATCCGCGAAAAATATGGAAAAGAAAAACGAATCCGTTACCAGAAGCTGGAAGAGAACAAGGGAATTGCCGGAAATACGAATGCAGCAGTTGCTATGGCAGACGGCGATTATGTAATGCTGTGTGACCACGACGATTTGGTTGCAGTCGATGCACTGTACGAGATGGTATCCGTCTTGAACGAGGATCCATCCACCGATATCATCTACACCGACGAGGATAAGGTAAACAGCGACACGACCATGTATTTTTCCCCGAGTTTTAAACCTGACTTTAACTTTGACTTCCTTCGCTCGATCAACTATATCTGCCATATCTTTATGGTGCGCAAGACAATTCTCGACGAGGTTGGCTGTTTCCGCGAAAATTTCGACGGAGCGCAGGATTTCGACTTTATTCTGCGGTGCTGTGAGAAGACAACAAAGATCGCGCATATTCCGAAGATTCTCTATCACTGGAGAAGCCATGAAAACTCCACAGCAGGAAATCCGGACAGCAAACAGTATGCGATCGATGCCGGAAAACGCGCGCTCGAGGAGCATTACGCCCGTCTCGGTATTGATGCCGAGGTACGCTATACGGGTATTTTCATCATGTTTGAGTCTGTGTTAAAGGTGAAAGACAATCCGAAGGTATCGATCCTGATCCCGAGCAAGGATCACGTTGAGGATCTGGACAAATGCATTACATCGATCGAGGAAAAATCGACCTGGAAGAATTTTGAGATCATTGTCATTGAAAACAACAGTACCGAACAGGATACCTTCGCCTATTATGACCAGATCCAGCTCCGCTATCCGAATGTACAGGTGGTTTACTGGAAGAAGGGCTTCAATTATTCTGCGATCAATAATTACGGTGCATCGTTTGCAACCGGCGATTACTATGTTCTGATGAACAACGATATCGAAGTGATCACACCGCAGTGGATGGAATATATGCTGGGCTATTGCCAGAGAGAGAATACCGGAATTGTCGGCGCAAAATTGTATTACCCGGACGACACAGTGCAGCACTGCGGTGTTGTTATTGGTATGGGCGGCTTTGCCGGTCATATCCTGACGAGAACGGAAAGAAAAGACAGCGAGCATTCCGGAAGACTGAAAGCGATCCAGGATATCAGCGCTGTGACGGCTGCCTGCCTGATGATCAAGAAAACTACGTTCGATGCAATTGGAGGACTTGATGAGGAGTTTCAGGTAGCGCTGAACGACGTAGATCTCTGCCTGAAGGTACGGGCACACGGAGAACTGGTGGTAGAGAATCCGATGGTGGAAATGTATCATTACGAGTCAAAATCTCGCGGAATGGAAGACAGCAAAGAGAAACACGAGCGCTTTAAACGGGAGATTGCGAGATTCCGCACAAAATGGGCAGATATTCTGGAAAAAGGAGACCCTTATTATAACCCGAACCTGACCCTGATGTACGATGACTGCAGAATCCGTGGAAAACACGAGCACTTTGATATTATCGATGAGATTGAAGGAGGACACTGATGGCCGAGGATATTTTTGAGGTAAAAAGAGAACGGTTTGATCTGCTGCGTCCGGAGATTTATTTATTACAGGGAACGTGGCCGGAGGGCTACCGTGTGGAAGCATATCTGAAAAAACAGCAGATCTCCGGTGAGGTAATGCCGTGGGATTATGTGAGTGTACTGGAACGTGCTGTGGCGCATGAGCATGAGGGAACAAAAAGGGTAACGGTAAGCCTTACCATGCCGAAAAAAATCGAGCCGTCCGGAAAACTGGTCATCTATGCAACACGCGGCGGCAAGAAGATCAAGTGGTTTGAGATCGGGGCGAAAGAACTGGCCCGTCGTCAGAACAGCCCGTATTTTTACATTGATGAGCAGAAAACACTCCGGGATGAAGAAATCTGCAGAGTCCGCGGCTGGGTGGTATCGGATCAGCCAGTCAAAATCGCAGTTTACGATGAAAAGAAGAAGAGAATCTTCTGTGAGATCCAGCGGAACAAGCGCATGGATGTTGCGGAGATGATTACGGAGACTGAGGTAGATCCGAAATGTGGCTTCTATATGGAGGTTCCGATCAAGGGGAAAAATGTGATTAATCTTGTGTTCCGTGCCGGTCAAAAACAGGCCGTTTATTCGATTGGTCAGCGACCGGAGATGATCGCAGCCGAGAAGGTGAAAAAATATGTTAAAACAGGCCGCCGTTATCTGCAGAACCATGGCTCGGAGGAGCTGATGGAAAAGGTGCTTCATAAAATTAAGAGCCTGCGTCATGCACCGATCGATTACGCAAAATGGCTTCCGAAGCACCTGCCGGACAAAGTGGAACTGGAACACCAGAGAAAGACAAAATTCGCAAGAGAACCGAAATTCAGCATCATTGTGCCGCTGTACAAGACCCCGGTGAAATATCTGGAGCAGATGGTACAGTCGGTAAAACAGCAGACGTATCCGAACTGGGAGCTGGTGCTCTCGGACGGAAGCGGAAAGGATTCTCCGTTAAAAGGAGTGCTGGCGCGCATGGCAGCTGAGGAGCCGCGTATCCGTGTGGTGGAAAATGAAAAAGCGTTGCAGATTTCCGAGAATACAAATGCGGCGATGAAACAGGCAGCCGGTGATTACTTTGTCTTTATGGATCATGATGATATGCTGACAGAGCATGCACTCTTTGAGTGTGCCGCTGTTATCAATGAGACACCGGAGGCGGAGGTGATCTATTCCGATGAGGATAAGATGTCGATGGATGGACATAAGTTCTTCCAGCCGCATTTCAAACCGGATTTCAATCAGGATCTGCTCTGCACAGTCAATTATATCTGCCACCTTTTCGTGGCAAAAAGAGAGCTGGTGGAAAAGGTCGGTATGCTGCGCAGCGAATTTGACGGAGCACAGGATTATGATTTTATCTTCCGATGTACAGAAGAAGCAGAAAAGATCTGTCATATTCCAAAGATTTTATATCACTGGAGATGCCACGAGGATTCCACAGCAGAAAATCCGGAGAGCAAGCAGTATGCGTTTGAAGCCGGAAGAAGAGCGATTGAGGCGCATTATCAGAGAAAAGGAATCCATGCAACGGTGGAGAACGGCGAGTTTCTCGGCCTGTATCGGACGAAATATATTCTCGATGAAAAGCCGCTGATCTCGATTATCATTCCGAACAAAGACCACATCGATGATCTGGACCGCTGCGTACAGTCGATTTTGAAAAAATCCAGTTATCCGAATCTGGAGTTTATTATTGTGGAGAACAACAGTACGGAAGAGAAGACCTTTGCCTATTATGAAAAACTGCAGAAAGAGTGCAGCAAGGTTCAGGTATACTATTACAAAGGAAACTTCAACTATTCCAAAATCAACAATTTCGGCGTACAGTACGCAAAAGGAGAGTATCTGCTGCTGCTGAACAACGATACCGAGATGATTAATGATGATTGTATCGAAGAACTGCTTGGCTACTGCACTCGCAGTGATGTCGGAATTGTCGGTGCAAGGCTGTACTACGAGGACGATACGATCCAGCATGCTGGTGTTGTCATCGGATTCGGTGGAATTGCCGGCCACTGTTTCGTACAGCAGCCGAGAGGAAACACCGGATACTGCCACCGGATTATCTGTGCACAGGATTACAGTGCGGTAACGGCAGCGTGCATGATGGTAAAACGGAGCGTATTTGAGGAAGTCGGCGGACTGACCGAAGAGCTTGCGGTAGCGTTTAATGATATTGATTTCTGCATGAAAGTTCGCCAGAAGGGATACCTTGTTGTTTATAACCCCTATGCAGAGCTGTATCATTATGAGTCAAAATCAAGAGGGCTTGAGGATACGCCGGAAAAACAGGAACGTTTCCATAAAGAAATCCAGACCTTTGAGACAAGATGGCCGGAGATTTTGAAAAACGGAGATCCATATTACAATCCGAACTTATCTCTCGAGACGCAGAATTTCTCACTGAAACGCCTGTAATACCCGAAAAGGAAAAATAGAATGGAACAAAATACAAAAAAACAGGAAAGGCAGCTGGAAGTCATTTTCCTTCTGGCGGTTTTTCTTACCATCCTGATGTGGGCACTGGTTCAGCCCTTTAATGTATCGCCGGATGAAGCCATGCGATATCAGATTGTGGATTACATTATGCGCCACGGAAAACTCCCGGTAGGCTATGATGCGGAGATCCGGGATCCGAACTGGGGAATTTCTTATGCGTTTTATCCGATTACGACGTATATTGCAGGAGCAGTCTTTGGAAAAATTGCAACGCTGTTTTCGAGTTCCGGCATGGCGCCGATTTACGGTGCGCGGCTGGTCAATGTGATTTTCGGTACAATTACCGCGGGACTGAATCTCAAGATCGGAAAAATGCTGTTTGAAAAACGAATGGCATGGTTTTATACCATTCTGATCTGCTTTCTGCCTGGTACGATTTTCTTCAACTCCTACGTCAACATGGATGCGCTGGGACTGTGTGCTTCTTCGTGGATCGTCCTCTGCTGGTGCAAGGCGGTCAAAAACGACTGGAGCGTGAAGCTTTGTGTGGAGCTGGGAGCAGCGATTTCCCTCTGCGCACTGTCGTACTTTAATGCCTACGGCTATATTCTCTGCAGTATCCTGTTCTTCTGTACGACGATGCTGTTCTGCGGAAGAAAAAAATGGGATGTAAAGCGGATGATTCAGCTGGGACTTGTTGTGACGGCCGTTGTTGCCGTACTGGCCGGCTGGTGGTTTATCCGGAATGCGATTCTGTACGATGGAGATTTTATCGGGCGGAGTACTTGTGCAAAATACGGTGAAATGTATGCAGCACCGGGATTCACAAACGATACGAAGATTCTTCCGAAACGGATGGATATGACCATATGGGATATGTACATGTGGATTCCGGGAGAATGGCAGTACAACTGGCTGGTGACGGTACTGGTCAGCTTTATCGGTGTTTTTGGCTATATGAATGTATTCCTGGCAAAGATCTGGTATAAGATCTACATCGCCGGTTTCGGAATCGGCATTCTGGCTTCTATTCCGCTCTGGAAAAAAATGGTGTGGATCAGAAAGACAGAAGAAACCGTGGAACGAACGGAGGAAACGGAAGAGGAAAAACTTACATATGTGGTTGTGAAAGAAGAAAAGCGATGGAGTCGGGAAGCGCTGTTCCACATTTCCATGGCGATTGCGATGGTGACTCCATTTATCCTGCTGACGATTTACGCTTATTCCTCTGACTTTCAGGCGCAGGGACGGTACATTCTGCCGATGATCCTTCCTTTTATGTATTTGATCACGAAAGGAATTGATGCACTGCTGAAACGTCTGGTGAAGAAAGAAGCCGTAAGAAAATGGATCATCCGGATTGTGGAGGGACTTTATATTGCCTCTGCATATGCCGTTTATTTCTTTGTTTTCCTGCCGTTATACCGTTAGAAAAGCAATAAAAAGACAGATTTTTGGGGAGGAGTTTCCAGGGCTGTCTTTTTTTGTTGTTTCCGGAGAATGCTGTCGTTAAAGAATAGATTGGAAAATGTAAGAAAAATGTAAAAAAACATTGCAATGCAGGGGAAATCTGTGCTATCGTAGGAAAGAACGTGTAAATCGAACAGAAAAACAGAAAGGAAGCGTGAGAATAAGGCAACATGGAAACACAAGAAGAAAAGAAACCGAAGAAAGCGATTCAGGTACTGAAAAAAACGGGAATTGTAATACAGTATGTCATCGTATTTCTGGCCATCCTGATCACATCCAGTATTCGGTGGATGTTTCGGACGTGGACAAGCCTGAATATGAATGAGCTGATGTTTCACCTGCAGTCACCGGTAGAAGGAACCGACACGGGAATCATCAAAAGCTATATCGTGTCCTGTCTGCTGGTTTCGGTTGTCCTGACCGCAGTTCTGATATTCCTTTACATAAAAATCAAAAACAGACGGCGCATTATTCTGGGAATCAGCCTTGGCTGCATGATCTGTATTGCAGCTGTTACGATCGGATATATGTGGGAACGTCTTGGAATCACAGCCTATGCAAAAAACCAGACAACAAGCTCCAGCTTTATCGAGGATCATTACGTAGATCCCAATTCGGTTTCGCTGACATTTCCGGAGAAAAAGAGAAACCTGATCTATATTTTTCTGGAATCGATGGAAAATACCTATTCCTCGGAGGAATACGGCGGAGCTTTTCCGGAAAATACGATTCCGGAGCTGACAGAGCTTTCCCTCGAAAATGAAAATTTTTCCGGCGATCAGGAAACCTTAAACGGAGGGGTTCCGCTGACGGGAGCAACCTGGACGGTGGGGGCGATGTTTGCGCAGACTTCCGGCCTTCCGTTAAAGATTCCGATTGAAGGAAACTCTATGGATACGCAGAAAGAATTCTTCCCGGGTCTTACGACACTTGGAGATATCCTCGATGATGCCGGATACGACCAGACGCTTCTGATCGGATCCGATGGTACATTCGGCGGAAGAAAGCTGTACTTTGAAGAACATGGAAATTATGACGTAATGGATTATAATTACTGCGAACAAAACGGGCTGATTCCGGAGGGATACCGTGTATTCTGGGGATTTGAGGATAAAAAGCTGTTTGATATTGCAAAAGATACCCTGAAAGAGAAAGCAGCATCCGATGAACCGTTCAACCTCACGATGCTGACGGTCGATACCCATTTTGAGGATGGCTATGTGTGCGACGAGTGTGACGACACATTCGGTGAAAATCAGTATGCAAACGTCATGGCATGCTCAAGCAGGCGCGTGGCAGAATTTGTGAAGTGGGTGCAGAGCCAGGATTTCTATGAGAATACAACGATCGTGATTTCCGGAGATCATCTGACGATGGACAGTGATTTCTGTGAGGATGTGCCGGACACGTATGAGCGAAAAGTTTTTACGACGTATATCAATGCGCCGGTGCAGCCGTCCGACACCACGAAATACCGGGAATATTCTACTTTTGATCAGTTCCCTACAACGCTGGCAGCACTTGGCGTTTCTATCGAAGGAAACCATCTGGGCCTTGGAACCAATCTGTTTTCGAGTGAAATTACGCTGATTGAAAAATATGACAAAAATGTAGTAGATGATGAGCTGGAAAAACAGTCTGACTTTATGGATGAGATGACGAAGAACATCAAACAGGTAAAGAAAGAAGAAACATCGGATAACGATGATACGACAGAGGAAACAGAACAGACAGAACAGACAGAAACGCAGGATCAGCCACTGGCTGAGATTGAGGTAACGCCATACGATTACCACAAGGGCTACTATACCATCACCGTACAGAATATTGTGCCGGATGATGTCCACACCGTGCGGTGTGCCATCTGGCAGGAAGAAGACCAGAGCGATCTGATCTGGTATGAGGCAGAGCACGAATCGGATGATACGTATGTTGTAAACAGCATGGCGAGAGATTTCGGCTATCGGCCGGGAGAGTATCAGATCCATGTTTACGGTGTTACAGATGAAGGAGATCCTGTTTTGCTGGGAAGCTCGATGGGAGAAATTGTAAAATAAAAAGAGGCGGTCGCTCTTATGATGATATGATATGCTCCCTTCCGGGAAGACAAGTAATAGAATAAAAACTTGTTACCCGGGAGGGAGCATATCCATTTTTGACGGCAGAAAAATTTTACCGGCAGAGGAAGTTTGTGCTTTTTTGATGGCCTGTTTGGCAGGAGAGGTTCAAATTTTCGGAACGCTTTGTCAGGAACATCTTTCTTTCCGGTAATAGAAGAGGATGAACAAAAGAAAAATCAGAAACAGGATAGCGTCCGAACATGTATAGGCAAGTGCGGCGCCCATCAGTCCCATGCTTTTTACGAGAACCGGGGAGAGTACAGTGGCAAAAAGGCTGGCAAGACCAAAGCCCCAGAGCATAGCATATTGATGACGCATGATGGTAAGAATTACCTGGTCGATCACGGCAAGGGCAAAGAAACCGCCGCCGATCAGAAGCACATCCAGAACGGCAGAATACGAATTCAAATTCACACCGAAAACAAGAGAGAGAACCGGGCAGCCAAGAATTGCGCCACCAAGAAGGATCACAAGAGAGATTCCAAGTGCGGCAAGATGCATCAGAAAACAGTATTTTAAAAAGGCCTGATTTTTTTTCTGTTCCCAGAGAACCGTGAGCTTTACCAGCACCGGCTGAAGAACGAAGCCCACCAGCAGGTTGATGACAAAGCATGGCATGAAAAGATAGGTGTAATATGCCTGCATTGTACTGCTCAGGTACGAGTCAATCGCATATTTCGGTGCATTTCCAAGATAGATCAGCAGAAAAGCGCCGAGGCAGAGCGGGAAGCATTCCACCAGAAGGCGACCGATCGAAGCCATGGAAAAGGAGCGGACGGAAAAAGAAAAGGCATCTTTTGTAAGGAGCAGAAGAAAAACCAGCATCAGCACCGAGACCAGAATGGAAGCGAGGATGGCTGTCATAACATTTCCGGAAATCAGCAAAACGACAAGAAAAGCGGTGCAGTACGCAAAAACACGCAGGAAAAGAAGCTTTCCGCTGATATCAAGACGTCCGTTCCGCTGGAAGAAGCCTCCGTATAAATCATCCACCGCGTCAGTTACCTTTAGAAGGCATAAGAAGACAACAATCAGTGCCTTTTCCGGATAATAGCCCTTGACGATGACAAACAGAATCGAGATGATCATCATGGCAGTGCTTGTCAGAATACGGGAACCTAGATAAGTGCCAAATGTGTATTTGTCTTTGATGTCTGTTGACTGAAAGTTGCGCATGCCGTAATTTCCGATACAAAGCATCATCTGTGCAGTGGAAAATCCGAGCGAAAAAATACCGGCGTCCTCGGTGCCGGCGATTCTGGTAACAAACAGCAAAAGAATAATGGAGACGACCGAGTTCAGACCGCTGGCCATCAGATTCCAGAAGACAGCAGCTTTTTCCGTCCCGCTTTTCGGGTATAATAGAAATTTTTTCATATAGAAATCTCCTGTGAGGTTGTTTTTGATATCATCTGGCATTTTAACATATCCGGTGTACAAAGTAAATACAGGAAAGTTGTGATGGAACATTATTGACTACTTTGCATGGGCATGATATGCTAAAAAACGATTATACGATTAAGGAAAGGAAGGCAGATGAACAGGTGAAGGTTCAAAAAGGAAGGCTGATAAAGGAAATTATTATTGTACTGCTGTGTATGGTTCTTGGAAGCGCATTAATAGAACTGGGGGCGAATATCAGATCCATTGGCAAGGGAAAACAAAGTACAGTAATTCCAGATGAAAGTATAACATTAGAAGGCTTTGCCAGCGAGGGAGGCGGATATTATTTACAAAGTGGTGAGGGAGTATTAAGATGTGAGTTAAATGGTGAATATCTTAAAAAGTTCATCTATGATTTCGATAGCAAGGATTTAGTTGATGCTAAGATTACAGTCGGATACGATAATTCGATGGGAAAAGAAGAAACCGTAACAATAGAGGACAAAAATCCGATTTTGCTGACCAGATCTGTTGTGAATATTGGGAAAAAGGCAAAGTGGATTCAGATCTCCTTGTCAAATATTGAAAGCGGATTCTTTATCAGAAATATAGAAGTAAGCAATTCGTTTGAGCTGAATAAATATAGAGTTTTCAGCAGTAATATTCTGATTATGGGAATTTGTCTGCTCGTTATTTTCAGAAAAAAAATAGGAAAAGAAATAGAGTATGGGTTTGCTGTTATAGCATTAGCTCTTGGAATTGTTTTTGTGATTTCTATTCCGACAAATAAAATCGGATGGGATGAAGAAACACATTTCAAACGGGCGTATGAGATGTCTTTATATCCGGGGGAAGAACAGGTTTCAAGCGAAATAGCAGCTCAGTTCCGTGCAGATACCGTTTATAACTATCCATATTTTCAGCCGCAGTCCTATGAGGAAAAGCAGAATCTGAATGGGCTTATGAATTATTATTATCAGGATGGTGATCATGCAGTAACAGTAAAAGGCAAACTGTGTGGAGTATACACGCCGGGACTGGTACCGCAGGCACTGGCAATGAAAATTGCACGGGCGATGGGAATGCCGTTTGACTGTATTTTTCTGGCTGGAAGATTTGCGGAATTGCTGCTTTATGTTTTTGTTATGTTTTTTACGATCAGGATCATTCCAATGGGAAAAAGAGTACTAACTTTTATTTCACTTACTCCAACATCGCTTTTTCTGGCTGTGACTTACACGTATGATACAGTTGTTTTCTGTTTTATTTCGCTGGCGTTTGCAATTATGATGAGGGAATGGCTGGCTGAAAAAGAAAATGTGAATATGAAACGGATGCTTCTTGCGAATGTATTTCTGATCATTGGATGTCTGCCGAAAGCGATTTATGCACCGGTAGCTCTGATCCAGACATTAATTCCGGCAAAACGATATGAAAATAAGAAAAAGAGAAATCAGATGATGGTGGTGGCAGGTATTGTGTTCCTGCTTTTACTGGCATCGTTTGTTATCCCGCAGATGTTAAATCCGAGTGCGATGGAAGACGTAAGAGGGGGAGCAAATGTGGATTCCGGCCAGCAGATGAGTCTGATTTTGACGCATCCGTTTGCATATGCAGGGATTGTATTAAAGAACATTTGGACCAGTTTTGCAGATTATGCTTTTGCTGAAGCATGTTACAGACTTCTGGGCCATCTGGAGCCGGCACCGTTTCGGTATCTTATTCCAATTCTGGTGGTCTTTCTGATTGCAACAGACTATACAGAAAAACTGAACAGGAAGATAAACTGGAAACAGAAAACGGGAATCTTAATTTTCCTTGGGATGTCAGTGGTTCTTATCTGGACGGCACTGTACGTTGCGTTTACTGCGCTGGGAAGTACCAGTATAGGTGGAGTTCAGGGAAGATACTACAGACCATTGCTGTGGATGCTGTATCTGGTCTGCAGCAGTAATTTCGTTGAAATAAAGGCATCGAACAGACAGTATAATCGCTTTGTGTTAGGAGCAGGTATGCTGGTCTCGGGAGTTACGGTCTGGCGGATTTTTCATATGTTCTGCATTTGAGAGATCATAAATCAGGGGGAGGGGAACAGGTAACCTCCCTCTGTTTATGCTATTTGGAAATACGGGGATTCTTGACAAAATCAGAAAAATACGTTAAAGTATGCAAAGAGTTAATGAAAAAAATAATGTGAGGGTAGTTTTTATGCAGTATAAAGGATCAGATCATACATTTGTTATTTGCGCCTACAAAGAAAGTCCGTTTCTTGAGGAGTGCATCGTGTCCCTGAAAAAACAAAGCATACAGTCTCATATCATTCTTGTCACATCTACGCCGAATTCGCTGATACAATCACTGACAGACAAATATGAAATCCCATTTTACATTAACACGAAAGAAAAAGGAATTACACAGGACTGGAACTTTGGTATGGAGTGTGCCAGGACAAGCCTTGTCACAATTGCTCATCAGGATGATACGTATGAGCCGCAGTATGTAGAGACGATGCTGCGTGAGGTCAACCGGGCAAAGCAGCCGCTTATTTTTTTCTCTAATTATGGAGAACTGCGTGAAGGAAAAAAGGTAGATGAAAATAAACTTTTGAAAGTAAAGCGTTTGATGCTGAAGCCGCTGGAGGTGTCCGCATTCTGGAACAGCATTTTTGTCCGCAGAAGAATTTTATCGTTGGGCGCACCGATCTGCTGTCCCTCTGTGACATATGCAAAAAATAATCTGAAGCTCCCGGTATTTCAGGCAGGCTTTCGAAGCTGTGAAGACTGGGAAGCCTGGGAGAAACTTTCCAGAGAAAAGGGTTCGTTTGTGTACAGTAAGGAAATTCTGATGCACCACAGGATTCATGCGGGATCCGAAACATCGATTATTCTCGGGGATTCTGCCCGCAAAGCAGAGGATTATCAGATGTTCTGCAAATTCTGGCCGGAATTTCTGGCGAAAATCCTGGTCAGAATTTATTCCACAAGTGAAAAATCAAACGAATTGGAGAAAAAATGAAAAACCTGATTATTATTCCTGCCTACAATGAGCAGGAGAGCATTGAAAAAACGGTAGAAGACATCAAGGCAAATGCGCCGAGATTTGATTATATTGTGGTCAACGACTGCTCGAAAGACAATACGGGAAAGATCTGCAGAGAAAAGAAATACAATGTTATCAATCTGCCGGTTAATCTTGGAATTGGCGGTGCAGTGCAGACGGGATACCGGTATGCTTGGAAGAACGGCTATGAAACAGCTGTGCAGGTGGACGGCGACGGACAGCACGATCCGAAGTTCCTGGAAATGATGCTGACATATCTGGAAAAGGAAAATGCCGATATGGTGATCGGATCCCGCTTTATTACCAAAGAAGGATTTCAGTCATCAGGGCTCCGACGCGTGGGAATCCGGTATTTTACCTGGCTGATTCATCTGTTGACAGGAAAAACGATTACAGATCCGACTTCCGGTCTGCGCATGGTAAATCGTTCTGTGATCCAGCAATATGCATCCTGCTATCCGAAAGACTATCCGGAGCCGGAGAGCGTTGTAACCATCCTGAAAGAAGAGAAAAAAGTGAAAGAAGTTCCTGTCATCATGCGGGAGAGAGCCGGAGGTGTTTCATCGATTTCGCCAATGAAATCCATTTATTATATGATTAAAGTTACACTTGCGATTCTGATAGAAAAAATAAGATAAAAAGAAAATACAACGAGGAGGAAACTATGCAAGTTCGATTACAGATTGTATTTGGAGTTGTTCTGTTGCTGTTCATGATCGCGGTTGTGCACATGATTCGAAAAAGATACCTAGAAATTAAATATGCACTTTCCTGGTTTATGACATTAGTGTTTTTGTTGATTGTGGATGTTTTTCCTGGGATTCTTTCTTTTATAACAGCATGGGTTGGTGTAGAATTGCCATCGAATATGCTTTTTATTTTAGGCTTTTGCTTCTTGATGGGAATTGTATTAAATTTGACGGTGGAATTATCAAAACTTTCTGTTCAGAATAAGACATTGATACAGGAAGTGGGAATTATGGAAAAGAAAATTCGTCAATTGGAAGAAAATTGAAATACTTATATTGGTATGAAAAATCCCGGATTCACAATAGAGTCCGGGATTTTTCACAGTTAAAAATTTTTATTTTCTGCGGTTTTTCCTGCGTCTGCGTTTCCGTTTCTTTCTGCTGCGCTGAATCACTGCGAAGATCAGAATCAGAATAGCGGCAACATTCAGACCGAGCAGAATATAAAGCGGGGAAGAAAGGGAACCGGTGGAGGAAGCGTCATCTCTGTTGGCTTCCGGTGTTACGATTCCGGTTGGGGATGTTTCGGAAGAAGAGGAGGAGCTGTCGGAAGAAGAGGCCTTTTTGGAAGAAACCTCTGCGGTTCCGATCGGATGACCGTCGTAAAAATACTGACGGGTGAAGCTTTCCTGTTCTGCGGCATCATCCGGGTCTGTGTAGGTAGCGCTTTTCAGCTTGGCATCTTTTGGAAGCGATATTGTGCCGGAAAGCGACTCCTTTTTGGTGTCTTTTAAGGTATGGTGCGTAAAATGCTGGAATCCGTAATCAAACAGAGAACGGGTGTCGGTAATATAATCGAGGTTATCGCAGGTTAAAACAACGCAGATTAAAGTAACGTTATTTCTCTTTGCAGCAGTAACCAGGGTATTGTGTGCCTCATCGGTATAACCGGTCTTTCCTGCAAAAGCACCCTGATAGCCATAAGTAGGATCCTCCTGAAACAGCATAACGTGATGATTCTGGAGCTGACGCGGGGAAGCGGTCATATTGGTCGGCGGAATCGTATAGGACAGATCGGATTCCACGCGGAGAAAGGTTTCGTTTTTAATTGCTTCCTGCATAATCAGGGCCATGTCGTGTGCTGTGGTATAATGATTCGGATCCGGCAGACCATTTGGATTGGTAAAGTGCGTGTTTGTGCAGCCAAGTGCGGCGGCACGCTCATTCATCATGTCGGCAAATGCTTCTACGCTTCCGGCAATATCGATGGCAAGCTGGGTACAGACTTCGTTGGCGGATGCAAGAAGAATGGCATGGAGCGCATCTTCTACGCTGATCGTTTCTCCAAGCTGAACGTTGATCCGGGCATTTCCCGGAATGGATTCGCTGACAGCCTGTTCTCCAAACGTGACCTGATCAGTTGGCTGTTTGTTTTCGGCGACAAGCAATGCAGTCATGACCTTTGTGATGCTCGCCGGATAGCGCTGCTCGTCCATGTTGGCACCGAAAAGAATGGCGTTGGTGTCGGCATCCATCAGACAGGCGGCACCGGAATTGATGGCAGGGGCTTCCGGCCAGGAGACGGAAAGCGGCTGATCCGAAGCGGCGAGAAGCGGCTGTGTTGAAAAGGCAGTCATAAAAACAAACGTGAGCAGCAGACACAGGAACGTGCGCACTGCATGAAATTTTTTGTACATAATCACTCCTTCTGATCCGGCAGGCCGGGTGCTGTCGTCCGGCGGCAGATCTTTCTAAAGATATAAGACACACTTTCTTCATTATAACATAAATCGAATAGGGAAGAAATACATAATTTCTTAATATTTTCAGTCGGGATTTGCAAAATGCAGTAAAATAGAGTATAATGCGAACGAGTTCATACGGAAAAAACAAAAAAACTGAAAAACAAAAAACAAAACCTCAAAAACAAAAACCGCAAGGAGTTAAAAAAGTGTCAGATATGAAATGGCTCCGTTTGATACGGAAACTGAAACCATATAATATACAAAAGGGACTGCGTTACTTAAAACATTACGGAGTAAAAGAATTTTTGATCCGTCTTTCGGAGCGAATGGAGCCGGAGGAAGTTCCATACGGGCCGTGGCGGGAGCAGTACTGTGTAAAAGAGGAGGATCTGGTACGTCAGAGAAATCACAGATTTTCCTGCAGTCCTAAAATCAGTGTCGTCGTTCCTGCTTACCGTACGCCGGAAGTTTTTCTCCGCCAGATGATCGAATCACTGGAAAAGCAGAGCTATCCGAACTGGGAGCTGGTGATCGGAAATGCCAGCCCGGAGGACGAGACAATGGCGCGTGTGTTGAAAGAGTATACCGAAAAGGATACGCGCGTGAAAAATATTCTGATTCCGGAAAATATCGGTATTGCTGAGAATACGAACGCAGCGCTTGCTGCAGCGACAGGAGAGTTTGTCGGATTTATGGACCATGATGATCTGCTTTCTGCGGATGCACTCTTTGAGATTGCGATCCGTCTGGAAAAGGATCCGTCCATTGATGTTTTTTATACCGATGAGGACAAGGTACGGACTGATCTTTCCGAATATTTCCAGCCGCATTTCAAACCGGATTTCAATCTGGATCTTTTGCGATCCAACAATTATATCTGTCATTTCTTTGTTGTACGTCGGAAAATTGCAGAAAAAACCGGTGGTCTCCGTCCGGAGTACAACGGTGCGCAGGATTATGATTTTATTTTCCGCTGTACGGAGATGGCGGGAAAGATCGTACACGTTCCGCGGGTACTGTACCACTGGAGAGTCCACAGTGCTTCTACGGCAGACAACCCGGCGAGCAAACTGTACGCGTACGAGGCGGGAAAAAGGGCGATCGAGGGCAATCTCCTTCGCTGTGGCGAGACGGGAACCGTTACACTGCGGTCGGATTACGGCTTTTATGATGTGGAGTATCAACTGCAGGGAACGCCTCTGGTTTCCATTCTGATTCCGAATAAGGATCAGGCTGATACCTTACGCACCTGTATAGAATCCATCCGGAAAAAATGTACGTATCCGACGTTCGAGATTCTTGTCATCGAGAATAACAGCACGGAGGAAGCAACGTTTTCGTATTACAAGGAGCTTGAAGCACAGGGGATCCGCGTTTTACAATATCCGAAACGGGGCTTTAACTATTCTGCGATCAATAATTTCGGCGTCCGGGAGGCGAAGGGAGAGTATCTCCTGTTTCTGAACAATGACATGGAAGTGATCACGCCGGATTTTATGGAAAAAATGGTATCCAATCTGCAGAGACCTCAGATCGGGGCGGTCGGCGCAAAGCTGTATTACCCGGACAATACGGTGCAGCATGCGGGTATCATCCTTGGCATCGGCGGTATCGCAGGTCATGCCTTTTTAGGGCTGGCACGTGGAAGAAGCGGCTATCTGCATAAGGCATCGCTTCAGATGAATGTAAGCGCGGTGACGGCAGCATGCATGATGATGAAGAAGGAAGTATTTGAGAAGATCGGCGGCTTTGAGGAAGAACTGTCTGTCGCATTCAATGATGTGGATCTCTGCCTTCGGATCGGAAAAGCGGGCTATAAAATTGTATACAATCCGCACGTGGAGCTCTACCACTATGAATCGAAGTCCAGGGGAGCGGAGGACGATGAAAAAAAGGTACGCCGTTTCCAGTCAGAGATTGAGTTTATGCGCAGCCGCTGGATTGGGCTGTTAAAGGCAGGAGATCCCTGCTACAATCCAAATTTAACACTGGCATCGTGGAACTACGGACTGCGTGCCGACGGCAGGGGAGTAAAACCATGGACAAAGTAGCAGTTGTAATACCAAATTATAATGGATACCGATATCTGGAGACATGCTTTGCGGCGCTTGCAAAACAGACCTTCACCGAATTTACTACCTATTTTGTGGATAACGGTTCACAGGATGAAAGCTGTGCATTTGTGCGGGAGCATTATCCAAAGACAAGAATCATCCGGCTGGATGACAATTACGGCTTCAGCCGTGCGGTCAACGAAGGAATCCGCCGGTCAGAAGAGCCGTATGTGATTCTTCTGAACAATGATACGGAGGTGTTTCCTGATTTTGTTGAGCGGCTGTATGAAGGCATCAGCAGACGGAAAAATGCATTTGCATGCAGCGCAAAGCTGATTTCCTACCAGGAGCGTGATAAAATTGACGATGCCGGAAATTACTATAATATGCTCGGATGGGCGTTTGCCAGAGGAAAGGGAAAACCGGTCAGTGAATTCGAAAAGGAAGACCGCATTTTTGCAGCCTGTGCCGGTGCGGCGATCTACCGCCGCGAATTTCTGGAAAAAACAGGACTTTTTGATGAAGAGCATTTTGCGTACCTTGAGGATACCGATATTGGCTACCGCGCGCGGCTCTTCGGATATGAGAACTGGTACGAGCCGGCGGCAAAGGTTTACCACGTTGGAAGCGGAACGAGCGGTTCACGGTATAATCTCTTTAAAATCCGCTATTCGTCCCGAAACAATATTTATCTGATCTATAAAAATATGCCGGTTCTGCAGATTCTGTTTAATATGCCGGCTTTTGTCCTGGGCTTTACGGCAAAGCTGGTCTTCTTTGCATCGAAGGGATACGGAAAAGAGTATCTGGCAGGAATCAAAAATGGTTTTTCTATCTGCAGAAAACCGGAAAACAAAGCGAAAAAAATCCGTTTTTGCTGGAAACGCCTCGGTACGTATCTGGTGATTGAATGGGAACTTTTTCTCAATGTGTTCCGCAGATTTCTGGATCGTGCGTAGAACAGAACACGCGTGAGAAGGAGAACCAAAGATTACAAAATAGTTAAAAATTTTACAAAAATAATAAAATTGTTAGAAAAACAGGATTGCTCTTTTTTATAACTTATTGTATAGTTAACAATAAGGGAATTTTTAAGTTCCGAAAAAAACAGATAAGGTGAACAAATTTGATCAACGATAATCAGAAATATTTTGACCGGATGCATGTCCTGATCGATGCTGTTGTACTTGCACTTTCCTACGTACTTTCCTGGTACTGTTATGTAAGGCTCGGTGTTATGAATACGCATCCGGAAAGGGGAATACTGCCGCCGGCGACGTATATGATGGCATTGCTCTATATCGTGCCAGGCTATCTGCTGCTTTACTATGCATTCAATCTCTATGCATCCAAACGTTTACAGGGAAGACGTCTGGAGTTTGCAAATATTTTAAAAGCGAATACAGTTGGATTTCTGGTCTGGCTGGCCATGCTTTACATGGTTCGCCAGGTGCACTTTTCCCGTGGTATGCTCTGCATTTTCTTTGTATTAAACGTTTTGCTGGAAACGATTGTAAGAAATCTGATCCACTATATCTTAAGCAATATGTGGAAGCATGGCCGCAATCAGAAACAGATTCTGATGGTCGGCTACAGCCGTGCGACCGAGGAATATATTGACAGGATCATTGCCAATCCGGAGTGGGGCTATCTGGTCCGCGGAATTCTCGATGACCACGTGAAAGCCGGAACGATGTACCGCGGAGTTAAGGTACTTGGAAGAATCAATAATCTGTCGGTCATTCTGCCGGAAAACAAACTGGATGAAATTGCCATTACGCTTGGACTGAACGAATACTTCCGCCTGGAAGAAATTGTTGCCATGTGTGAAAAATCCGGTGTGCATACGCAGTTTGTACCGGATTATCACAACATCATTCCGACCAAGCCTTACACAGAGGATCTTCAGGGTCTTCCGGTTGTGAATATCCGTTACGTGCCGCTTTCCAATACATTCAATGCAATGCTGAAACGAATTGTAGATATTTTCGGCGCGTTGGTGGCAATTGTGCTGTTCTCACCGGTGATGCTGTTTTCCTGCATCATGATCAAGCTGACCTCACCGG
>ENA-OUQM01000436-OUQM01000436.1-human-gut-metagenome-genome-assembly--contig:-NODE-436-length-28047-cov-3.629144_pt1 | contig 28047 bp, 19 predicted proteins | sample MGYA00237949_ERZ548830 | MGnify/ENA primary metagenome ERZ548830 (study PRJEB26490, sample SAMN05194706) | human gut metagenome | biome: terrestrial biome; feature: human-associated habitat; material...
ACCGCACGCTACGGCAAGTCCTTGGCAAATCTTTCAAACTCAAACCAAAGAATAATCGACCGCACGCACACCAATCCAACCCGGAACGCTCGCAATATGTGCTGTAAAATCCCCTTGCAGTTAATTGTTGCAGGTTTTATATATTTCGAAGCGCATTTCAAACTTCTTCGACCTGCGCCTTTTATTGATTGCATGGTCAATGTTATTGCTATTGCTTTATATCATTTTACTCTAAGAGATTTTTGCAGCACTAAAGAAACGCGGCGGCACACAAACGCGGCGCATAATATGAGAGATTCGGGGCATAGCAATACTCGCGGGCGTGAACGCGACGAACAGCCGCGCTTGGCGCAGGACGACCGAACGTTTTTACATGCGGGCATTCGCCAGATTCGCATATGCATAATCCGCCAACACAGAATCATACGATCTAACTACGAACTGCAACCACAGCAGTCGCCTCCGCTCTTGCGTCCTGAGAAGCACCTCCCTGCTCTCTGCAGAATCTTTTGCCCCGCGAAGCAAGGGGCGTGATCGCCTGCCCAGCAATCTCCTCATGCGATCAGCAAGTTTTTCCAAGTACTCAAAACTCATTGCATCATCGGAGGTGATGGTGAAATGGGGCACATCGCGGATTGTAGCCATATCGTTCCTACGCCGAGAATCGAGCATCATCTTTTCCATTCCCGCATGCGTACTTGCCGGGTCGTAATCCACAAACACCATGCGCCGTTCGCCTTTGCGGCTCGTGGAACGTATCGCAATATCGGGATATCGAATCGAGTACCTTGGCTTGCCCCTGCGGTCGCTTCCATCAAATACGCGAACCATCTCGTTGAAGGAAGGGTCCCCCAAATCAAAACCCCCGAGCCTCGCGGGCAGACAAAACATCATTCCCAACGCACATTCTTTTGGAGACCTTGCATGATCGCGGACATGCCTTAGAGCCAAACGCGCCCGTTTAGCCCCCTTGAGGCCATCAGATCTATCCAAGTACCTCGCTATCGAGTTTTGGCTTGCGATTGCGTGACCACCTTCCGAACGGAACACGACGCCGCCCAGCGCAAAGGAATCAAACCGAAAGTCCGAGCAGACGCACATGCCAAAATAAATCGCCGCCAGTGTATCAACCGCCTGGCAGATCTGTAAAAAGGCGAGCTCCGGGCAGCATACCAGCATCTCCGCATCGTGGGCACGGCATGCTATGGGAATCAGACTGCCGGGCGGAATGTCCTGACTGCAACGATGCGGGCGAACCGCAGAACTTCGGCGGAGCGCGCCGTCGCCGATAACCAAAAAGTCAAGAGGACCCTCCAGTCCAATAGTCCACCGCAGCTCTTCCACCATCTGGGAATCTGGAGCATCGGACGATGCCGGGACATCAAGATACGGCGCATTGTTGCCCACACGTGGATCTCGGTGACTCAATAGCCAGTGAAGCGCAGAAAAATGAGAAAGCACATAGGTTTTCATCCGACCATCCCCCCATTGCCCGTGGATGATGTTCATTGTTTCCCAGTGATGCTGCAAAATTCCCTTAAAATAAAAGCAGTGTTGCGAAGGTGCAATCCAACGATACTACATCCAGTTGCGACCTGCGGAAAGAATACAATTGACCCGTCTTGGATATGTCACCATCGTTCTGTACATTTACTGCAAGGGATTTTTGCAACAAGTCGTATTAGGGCAAGGAAACTACAAGCAACCCCAGCGCCCAGCCAATTCATGGAAATAGTGATACGCAAGCCCTTTCGCCACATACGTCCTAATCCACGATCCATTATCGAAGTGGTCGTCCCTAAACTGATAGCCCAAAATCGAAACTAGCTGGTGGTCGCTCAGGTTCGAAAGCTCCTTCTTGGATGCCTTTCTGAGCGCTATATCATCTTTTCCTATCGATTGATATACAACCCCGTAGTTAACGGGGACAAATCCTCCTCGGTAGGCCAAATCCAGCAAACCATTCAAGCTGTTTTCAAGGCCGTAGGGATCATCCTGCTGTGGGTCATAGAAGCTGAAGCTTGAGCACCACTCTCTCTTCTCCCCTGTCAACTCGACATCCTCGAGCACCCTGTGGATCTCCACGAGCGCCTTACGTGAATAAGCGGCCTTCACATAGCGGATGGGATTTGCGCTCCCCGGCGCGTACAACCCCGAGACGCCCTTTCCGACATAGCGATCTCTAATACACCGATTGGCAACGCGCCCCACGAACTCCATGCGATGAGCCAACTCGGCTTGACTGACCGAGCGAGCTGCACACATGCCCGAACCCGCCGGCAACCATGCCGCGATTTCATAGGCTTCAAGAACCATGCCGTCATAGACCGCCAGAGCAAGATGGATTCCCTCAACCTTACTTTTGTCCACACGCCAAAACCCTCGTGTTACCTCATACAACTCAAAATCGGACATTCCGTTTCGGTAGAGCTGGTTGACCTTGACCAAGACCGCATCTTCGAGAAAATCCGACTCGGCCAGTTCTCCGTGATCAAACCTCGCGTCGAGCTCCGAAACCTCTATCCGCCCATATAGGCTCGATTCATGACCCGCCTGCTTGTTTGTCAGATTCTTCAGTCCAAGTAAGTCAATTGCCGCCGCCTCGACTTTATATGCGGCCTTCTCATCAAGTCCGAAAGCCAAAATCTCGATGAGAGGTTGCCTGCCACGCGCTTGTATCTCGGCAATCTTGCGTGCCTTATCGCTTTCGGAACCGTCGTGCAAATGAGCGAATGCCCTATTGTCCTTTCCTTTGCCAACATAAAAAGGAACTTTAGTCACGGGATCAGAATATATATAGACGTAATACCCAAGCGCTTCGATTGTTTTTGGAGAAAACTTATCCACTCTGAACTCGATTCATTCGAAAAGAGGCGACCATGACCAGTGAACTACGACAAGCGATTGTAGATAGCAGCAAACGAGCAACGGGGTAATGACAGGCAGCTTTGAAACGTGGGCTGCACCCACGTCAATTTGGCAGAACGCCGTCAAACCAGCCTCACATTAAATACTGACAAATCCTTCATACTCAAAATAGCAGAAGGCTCGCATGCGAGCGCACGCGAGCCTTCTGAGCATTAGCCTGTAGGATGATTTGGAACCGTTTAGTTGTAGCTCACCGTCTGCTGGGAGTCCTTGACCACGACGTCGTGGGCGCCGCCCTCGACGATGGAGGTGGCGGAGACGAGGGTGAGACGGGCCTTGTCCTGCAGCTCGGGGATGGAGAGCGCACCGCAGTTGCACATGGTGGACTTGACCTTGTACAGGGTGCCGTTCACGCCGTCCTTAAGGGAGCCAGCGTAGGGCACGTAGGAGTCGACGCCCTCGACGAAGGAAAGCTTCTGGGCGCCGCCCAGGTCGTAGCGCTGCCAGTTACGGGCGCGCGCGGAACCCTCGCCCCAGTACTCCTTCATGTACTGGCCGTTGACGTTCACGCGGGACGTCGGGGACTCGTCGAAGCGGGCGAAGTAGCGACCGAGCATGAGGAAGTCGGCACCCATGGCGAGCGCCAGGGTCATGTGGTAGTCGTAGACGATGCCGCCGTCGGAGCAGACGGGCACGTAGACGCCGGTCTCCTCGAAGTACTCATCGCGGGCGCGGCAGACGTCGATCAGCGCGGTGGCCTGGCCACGGCCGATGCCCTTGGTCTCACGGGTGATGCAGATGGAGCCGCCGCCGATACCGACCTTGATGAAGTCGGCACCGCAATCGGCCAGGAAGCGGAAGCCGTCGGCGTCGACGACGTTGCCCGCGCCGACCTTGACGGAATCGCCGTAGTTCTCGCGGATCCACTCGATGGTGCGCTTCTGCCACTCGGAGTAGCCCTCGGAGGAGTCGATGCACAGCACGTCGGCACCGGCCTCGACGAGCAGCGGCACGCGCTCGGCGTAGTCACGGGTGTTGATGCCCGCGCCGACCATGTAGCGCTTGTTGGCATCGAGCAGCTCGTTGGGATTGGTCTTATGGGAGTCGTAGTCCTTGCGGAAGACGATGCCGACCAGATGGTCGTTGTCATCGACGACGGGCAGGGCGTTGAGCTTCTTGTCCCAGATGAGGTCGTTGGCGTCCTTGAGGGTGATGTCCTTGTCGCCCACGATGAGCTCGGCGCGAGGGGTCATGAACTCGGAGACGAGCTTGGAGTGATCATCGCGGCTGGGGCGGTAGTCGCGGCTGGTGACGATGCCGAGGAGCTTGCCGGTGGGGGTGCCGTCATCGGTAACGGGCATGGTGGAGTGACCGGTGCGGTCCTTGAGCTGCATGACCTGCTCCATGGTCATGTCGGGCGTAAGGGTGGAGTCGGACTGCACGAAACCGGCCTTGTGGTCCTTAACGGCCTTGACCATGGCGGCCTCGGACTCGGGGGTCTGGGAACCGTAGATGAAGGAGATGCCGCCCTCGGTGGCCAGGGCGACGCCCATGTCCACGCCGGAGACGGACTGCATAATGGCGGAGACCATGGGGATGTTCAGCGTGATCTCGGGCTCCTCGCCGCGCTTGAAGCGGGTCAGCGGGGTCTTGAGGGAGACGTTCGTGGGAACGCACTCAGCGGAGGAGTATCCGGGGACGAGCAGATACTCAGAGAAAGTATGGGATTCACCAGGGAAAAACGTTGCCATGTCGCTCCTTCGACTCTTTGCTGCCGACGCGGCGGCGACTCCTTGCCGCCGTGCCATTCGCTCCCGATACAAGTGGGGGTATTGTAGCGCAGAGCCACTGCTACAATGGCTCTCGTTACCAGACTTCAAATGGTCTGCCCAATCTCAATGCCTCTCCGACGCCGCCTTCGGCCAATCGACACACCCGCCCGCATCCCGGATTCGTGTAAGGGCGCCTCGATGCCGCCCGAAAAAGACGCAAGGATCTTATCGGCGATGGCGCGGGCCCTGCGCCATCGCGACCGTACCACCAGCTTGGAGCCCATATGTCGCTTTCCGCCCACGCCCGACTCACCATCTCCGACGACGACCGCGACCTGCCCGGTGCTTTCGGCGGCGGGTGCGCCTCACTGCTGGAGGGCGTCGCCGAAGAGGGCTCGCTCAACCGTGCGGCGAAACGCATGGGCATGGCGTATTCCAAGGCGTGGAGAATCGTGCGCGAGGCCGAGGGGCATCTGGGCTGCGAACTGCTCGCCCGCGACGGTGCGCGCGGCTCGGTGCTCACCCCTGAGGGCGAACATGCCCTCCACGCCTATCGAACCCTCCAGGCAGAGCTCGACGCGATGATCGCCAAGCGCCTCACCGAGCTGTTTTAGCCACCTCGGGTACGAGCGCCCTCCTGGCAAAAGCTCGGACAGGGCAACTACAACCCCAAAAACGCCTTGATGCCGATCAGGATGAGCACGACAACCTCCTACGGCTGCGGAGGATTGCGGAACCAGCGCATGGCCTGATCGAGATCGTCGGCTATGGCGAGGGGGTCATCGAGGCCGGCGAATATGCGAACCGCGCTCCCCTGCCACCCATCGCGCGCATGCAGGCGCGTGCGGGGTCCGCCGGCCTGGCAATCTCGGCCGTTGAGACGACAGCGCCCGATGAAATCCCCCGCCGTGGCGCCCCAGTCCCCAGGGAGCTCGAAATCGACGGCGGGGCCGAAGCCGTGACGCAGCACACGCTCAGCCAGCGAGCGATCGGGATGTGTGACGAGACCGGGGTAATCGACCCGGACCAAACCATCACAACAGGCAAGGTACTCAGCGAGGGCGCGGGCATGATCGAAATGGCGCTGCATACGCGTCGAGACGCTATCGAGTCCATGGGCGATGACCTCGAGATCGGCCTGAGCCAACGCGCAAGAAGGCTGGTCCCCCACGCGAGCGACCGCGCGAGCACCACGTGCGGAAAGCGCAACCACCTTGCGATCGAGTAACCCGCCAGCAACGCGGTCGAGCGCCTCGCACTGCACGTCGGCGCCAAGCTCGAAAGCATGGCAACCGAAATGCGACGGCACGGTGATGTCAACCCACATAAGACCGCCGTGGGCATGAACCTCACGAGACTCGGCACGGACATCCGCCACGCGAAGGCCCGTGCCGCCGACCATATCAGCCAAACGGTCTTCGTCCGCCATGACGCCAAGGCGCGCGAGCGCCTCGTCGACGCGATCGCCGTACACGAAGACGGCGATCTCGGCGCAAACGAGCTGCGCATATCGGGTCTCGAGTTCCTGTTGAGCCATCACGCTGAAACCGCCCTTCCTCTCCTGGACAGTGGGCCCGAAGCATAACGCACGCCGCGCCGAGCCCGTGGGGCCCGAGGCGGCGTGCGCATCATAGCGATGAACCCGGTTGCGTCCTACGCGCGCGTACGGGTCTCCTCAACGACCTTGGCAATGAACTCATCGACGGCCATCGGAACGGTCTCGTTGGAACGGTCGCGGACGGAGATGTTGCCGGCCTCGACCTCCTTCTCGCCCAGGATCAGCATGTAGGGCACGCGATCGACGCCGCGGGCCTCGCGAATCTTGTAGCCGATCTTCTCGTCGCGATCGTCGCACACCACGCGGATGCCGGCGGCCTCGAGCTGCTCGGTGACCTGGTGAGCGTAGTCGCGGCTCTTCTCGGACACGGGCAGGACCTTGACCTGCATGGGGGCGAGCCAAACCGGGAACTTGCCGGCATAATGCTCGATCAGGATGCCGATGAAGCGCTCGATGGAGCCGAAGCACACGCGATGCAGCATGATGGGGCGCTTCTTCTCGCCGTCGGCATCCACGTATGTGAGGTCGAAGTTCTGCGGCATCTGGAAGTCCAGCTGCACGGTACCGCACTGCCAGGTGCGGCCGAGGGAGTCCTCCAGGTGGAAGTCGATCTTGGGACCGTAGAAGGCGCCGTCACCCTCGTTGACCACGTAATCCATGCCCAGCTTATCGAGTGCGACCTTGAGGCCCTCCTCGGCGGCGGCCCAGTCCTCATCGGAGCCCATGGAGTCCTCGGGGCGGGTGGAAAGCTCGACGTGGTACTTGAAGCCGAACTTCTGGTACACGGAGTCGATCAGGCGCACAACGCCCACGATCTCGTCGGTCAGCTGCTCGGGCGTGACGAACAAGTGCGCGTCATCCTGGTTGAAGCAGCGGACGCGGAACAGGCCGTGCAGGGCGCCCCTGAGCTCGTGGCGGTGCACCAGGCCGATCTCGCCGGCGCGGATGGGCAGCTCGCGGTAGCTATGCGGCTTGGAGCTGTAGACGAGCACACCGCCCGGGCAGTTCATGGGCTTGATGCAGTACTCCTCGTCGTCGATCATCGTGGAGTACATGTTGTCCTTGTAGTGGTCCCAGTGACCGGAGGTGAGCCACAGGCTCTTGTTCATGATCTGGGGCGTGGAAATCTCGACGTACCCAGCCTTGTGATGGATCTCGCGCCAGTAGTCGAGCAGGGTGTTCTTGAGGACCATGCCGTTGGGCAGGAAGAACGGGAAGCCGGGGGCCTCGTCGCGCATCATGAACAGGTCCATCTCGCGACCGATGCGGCGATGGTCGCGCTTCTTGGCCTCCTCGAGGAGGGTGAGGTGCGCCTCCAGCTCATCCTTGGTGGCGAAAGCCGTGCCGTTGATGCGCGTGAGCATCTTGTTGTTGGCATCGTTTTTCCAGTAGGCGCCAGACACGCCGGTGAGCTTGAAGGCCTTGAGGGCCTTGGTATAGGTGAGGTGCGGTCCGACGCACATGTCGATGTAATCGCCCTGCTGGTAGAAGGTGATGCGAGCGTCATCGGCCAGGTCACCGATGTGCTCGACCTTATACTTCTCACCGCGCTCCTCCATGAGGGCGATGGCCTCCTCGCGGGGCAGCTCGAAGACCTGGAACTTAAGGTTCTCCTTGACGATCTTCTTCATCTCGGCCTCGATGGTGGGCAGATCGTCCTCGGAGATCTTCTTATCGCCGAGGTCGACGTCGTAATAGAAGCCGTTGTCGGTCGCGGGACCGTAGGCGAAGTCGGCCTCGGGGTAGAGGTGCTTGATGGCCTGGGCCATGATGTGGGCGGCGGAATGGCGGATGACGTGCTGGGCCTCGTCGGCCTCAACCTCGGCCACGGAGCCGTCGTTGTACAGTGCCTTCATATCTAGAACCTTTCCGATACGGTGCATTACCTCTGTAACTTTTCCAGTGTACCTGTTTGCCCGCGCAATTGCGCCTCCAATCCAGAAGAGCGCCAAGAAGCACGGAATAGGAACGCACCCGCCATCCAAAGGGTGACGGGTGCGTTACGGCGCGGTTCATCGGCCCCGTGCGGCGCACGGGGGAAGCTCGCGCCTATTGGATGTGAGTTCGGCAGAAGGGGCAGACCTTCCAGTGCGCCTCCAGCGGGCGCTTGCACGTGGGGCAGACGTTGCGGACCTGCGTGTTGCACACCGGGCAGACGATGAAGTCCTTCTCGATGGTGGTGCCGCAGTTGGGGCAGCTGCCATACTGGGCGAGCTGACGCTCGCGCAGCGCCATGTCGAGCTCCTGCTCCTCGCGATCCGCCACGTAGGACGCCGGGCGCATCACGATATAGGCCATAAGGCCGACGAACGGGACGAGGGCGAGCAGGCCCCAGGCCCAAAACGCCTGGACGCCGCGACGCTTCGCGTCGATGAAGACATACACGACGGAGAGCAGGTAGAGAGCGACCACGAAGGCGATGAAGCCGTACATGGCAAACATCAACTGCGGGGACATGAGCTCCTCGATGTACTTGGACATGAGCCTCACCTTTCAGCCGGTTGCGAGATTGCAAAGCTGTTCATAATCGCACCGTATTGTATACCACCCGCCCCCTCATCGGAAACGACCGGCAACCGCGCACGTTAACGACACAGCGGGCCCGTCGACCACCGCGACCGCGCAGCGCCGGGGCCGTTTGCGGACCTAGCCGCCCGCTCACCCGATTGGCCCTGGCGAAGATAAACGACACGCGTAGCATTATTTGTTGACACTTTGTCTATAGAATGCACCGGCTGCGAGCCCATGGACACACGCCCGGTGCTCAGACGGGAGCGGCACCATGGAACCTAGGTACGACATCGCCATCGTAGGCGCGGGCATCACCGGTTGCGCCATCGCACGGCAGCTCGCGCGATACGACAAGACGATATGCCTCATCGAGGCGACCGACGACATCGCGCTCGGGGCATCGAAGGCCAACGGCAGCCTGATCCACGCCGGATACGACCCCGCCCCCGGAACGATGAAGGCGAAGATGAACGCCCGCGGGTGCGAGCTGTACGGAACGTGGTCAAAGGAGCTCGGTTTCCTGTTCCACCGCACGGGCTCCCTCGTTCTCGGCTTTACCGACGAGGACCTCGCCACCCTCGAGCACCTGCGCGACAACGGCCTGGCCAACGGCGTCCCCCACCTCGAGATCGTCGGCCCCGATCGCATCGCCGAATTGGAACCGCGCGCCAATCCGGACGCCACCTGCGCCCTATGGTGCCCCTCCACCGGCTATGTCGACCCGTTCGAGGTTGCCATCGCCGCAGCCGAGAACGCCGTAGCCAACGGAGCCGCCTTCTTGCGCGGCGCCCCAGTAACGGCCATCGCCCGCCCGGAAGAGGGGGAGTTCGTCCTCTCCACGCCCAAGGGAGACGTTCGATGCGAGATCTTGATCAACGCCGCCGGCAGCGGCGCGGGCGAGATCTCGCGCATGGCCGGAGATCGCGGGCTGCGCATGGTATGGCGCCAAGGCAACATCGCCGTACTCGACAAGGAGCCCCGCGCCATCATGCCGCTCTACCCGGTGCCGACCCCGGTTTCCAAGGGCGTCATCGTCACGGGGACCGCGCACGGCAACACGGTCATCACCGCCACCGCCGAGATGCGAGAGCAAGGCGACAAGGACACGTACGCCGGCGATGTGGAGGCCCTGCTCTCCGGCGCGCGCAAGCTCGTACCAGACCTGGATACCCGCCGCGTCGTCCGCACCTTCGCAGGGGGCCGCGCCGTACTTGAGAAAACGAACGACTTCCTCATCGAAGCCTCCGAGTCCACGCCTGGTCTGTTCCACGCCGCAGGAATCCAGTCCCCCGGCGTCGCAAGCGCACCGGCGGTTGCCGAGCGCATGGAGCAGCTCCTGCGCGAGGCGGGCGTTGAGCTCGTCGAACGCGCCGATTGGAACCCCATCCGCCGCATGCCGGACGACTTCGACCTCGCCCCCCTCGAGCGCAAGGAGGAGCTCATCGAGGCGGACCCGGCATGGGGCCGCATCGTATGCCGTTGCGAGACGGTGCCGGAGGCCGAAATCGTCGCCGCCATCCACCGCAAGCCGGGCGCCATCTCGGTCGAGGGCGTCAAACGCCGCTGCCGCGCCGGCATGGGCCGCTGCCAGAGCGGCTTCTGTCAGAGTCGCGTCGTGGAGATCCTCGCCCGCGAACTCGGTGTCGCCCCCTCCGAAGTCCCGCTGGAAGACACGGGCTCATGGATCGTCGACGGACCGCTCAAGAACCCGGGCGCCCACATGGGCGCGATCGCCGAGGAGGACTGCTAGCATGGCTCAGATTAAAACACGCGATTATGACGTCGTCGTCATCGGCGGCGGCCCCGCGGGCATGGGAGCTGCCCTCGCAGCACACGAAGCCGGCGCGTCGACCGTAGTCATCGAGCGCAACGAGCATCTTGGCGGCATCCTGCGCCAGTGCATCCACCCCGGCTTCGGCCTCACCCATTTCAAAGAAGAGCTCACCGGCCCCGAATACGCCCAGCGTTTCATCAACCGCGTGCGCGAGGCCGGCATCGATGTCATGCTCGGGTCCATGGCGCTCGGCATCGACGAGGGCGGACGAGAGGGCGCGGCACACAGCGTCACCGTCATGGGCGAAGACGGCATGGTCCGCCTCACCTGCCGCTCAGTGGTGCTCGCCATGGGCTGTCGCGAGCGCACCCGCTTCGAGATCAAAATCCCGGGCAGCCGTCCTGCTGGTGTATACACCGCGGGCCTCGCCCAGCGTTACATCAACATCGAGAACCTGCGCCCCGGACACCGCGTCGTGATCTTGGGGTCGGGCGACATCGGTCTCATCATGGCGCGTCGATGCGCCCTGGAAGGCCTCGAAGTCGAGGGCGTCTACGAGCTCATGCCCTATGCCAACGGGCTGCACCGCAACGTCAAGAACTGCCTTGAGGACTTTGGGATCCCGCTGCACCTATCCACCACCGTCACGCGCGTGATCGGTCGAGACCGCGTCGAGGCCGTCGAGGTCTCGAGCGTGGGAGAGGACCTCTCCCCCATTCCCGGAACCGAGCGTATCATTCCCTGCGACACGCTGCTGCTCTCCGTTGGCCTCATCCCCGAAAACGAGCTCGCCCGAGCCGCCGGGGTCGAGATCGACCCGCGAACACGCGGCGCACGCGTGGATCAGGACCTGCAAACGAACGTCGACGGCATCTTCTCCTGCGGAAACGTCTTGCAGGTACACGACCTCGCCGACAACGTCACCGCCGAGGCGACGCGCGCGGGAGCGGCCGCGGCCGCCCACGCCCTCGGCACGGCGCACCCCGACGCTCTCTGCGAGCCCGTGATCCTCGAGCCCGGCGGCATAGCCGGCTACATCGTGCCGGCCCGCATCAACCGAACGGTCGCCACGAAGGCGTTCTTCCGCGTGCGTCGCCCCCTCGAGCACGCCCAGCTCGTGATCCGTGCGGGCGATGCCGTTCTCTTCCACGGCAAGACGCGCGACTACAAGCCGAGCATCATGGAAGCGGCCCCTATAACGCCCAAGATGCTCGCCGCCGTGAAACCGGGCGAGACCCTGACCGTATCCATCGACCCCGTGGAAGAAGCGTGATGTCCCATGACGAGCACTGAGACGTTCCACTGCACGACCTGCCCATCCGAATGCCTGCTCACGGCATGCGTGGAGCGAGACGGGGACGGAGTCGCGCGCGTCACGAGCGTACATGGCAACCGGTGCCCGCGCGGCAAGCGCTTCGCCGAGCAGGAAGTCGTGTGCCCGATGCGCATTCTGGCCACGACGGTTGTGGTCGATGGCGGAGACGAGCGCCTTGTCCCCGTGCGCACCTGCTCCCCCATTCCCCGCGCCCTGCACAAGGACGCCATGGAAACCATACGGGAGCTGCGCGTTTCTGCCCCCGTGCGCATGGGAGACGTCATCGCCGCCAACCTGCTCGACACGGGCGTCGACCTGGTCGCGAGTATGGACGTAGGACTCGCATAGGCTTCCGCACGCCGGCACAGTCGCATAGAAGATTTGAACGCAACCCTTAGGCTCAACCTCAGCTTGAGGGTTGCCTTATACTGATACCGTCAACGAGAAAAGGCGGTTGTTACATGGCACGTGCCACCATGAGAGGGATTTGTACGCACAGAGGGCGGATCGCCTGCGTCGCTGGGCTCACGGCGGCACTCGCCCTGGGCGCCGGCATACCCGCGCTCACGGGCACGCCTGAGCCCGCACTGGCCGCAACGGCGGCGACGCGCGGCGAGCTCGCCTCCCTGCAAAAAGAGGTCTCCCGTGCCGCCGGCACCTACGCCGACGCCACGTCACGCGCCGCCGAGCTCAACGAGCAGGTGCGAACGGCCGCCGACGATATCCTTCGCATTGAGCAGGAGCTCATGCCGCAGGTGCAGAACCGCGCCGCCCTGGCAGCGCGCGAGCTGTACAAACGCCATGCGTCCAACGGCGGCGCCCTCTCCATGCTCCTCAACGCCGGTTCCTTCGCCGATTTCCTCAGCATGACCAAGTACCTGGGCACCGTGCAGAGCGCCAACATCACCGCTCTCGACGAGCTGCATGCACTCGAAGACGAGCTCAACGGCAAGCTCGCGGAGCTGAGCTCCGCGAAAGACGAGGCCGACCTGCAGCTCTCCCGTGCGCAGGACGCGCTCGATACCGCGCAATCCGCAGCCGCCAAGATCCAAGCGAAGGCGAATGCCGAAGACGCCGAGGAGGCCGAGATCGCGCGTCAGGCCGCCGAGCAGGCGGCCCAGCTGCAGGCGCAGCAAAACGCGAGCCAAAACAGGCCCAGCGCTCCGACCCCCGACACGGGCTCGAACGACGCGGGCACCACGACCCCGCAGACACCCGACACACCGGCGGCGCCCAAACCCGAAGACACCACCACGCCGCCCGCGCCCCCGGCGCCCCCTGTGTCGCCAACGCCTCCGACACCGCCCGCCATCACATGGAAGACGGGCGTGGCATCCTACTACGGCATCGGCGACGGATTCATGGGCGGCACGACCGCTAACGGCGAGACGGTCACCGAGACCTCGATGGGCATCGCGATGCTCAACGTCCCGTTCGGCACCCGCGTCGAGATTCGCTATGGCGGACGTTCGGTCATCGCCTATGTGAACGACCGCGGCCCTTATGTGCACGGCCGTGTGATCGACATGCAGCCCGCCGTGGCCCGCGCCCTGAACTTCCTGAGCGTGGGCGTGGCGACCGTTCAGTACCGCTTCCTGTAGCGAGAACCGCGCCTACCTGAGCAGGCCCGCGACCTCGCCTGCGAGCGTGATGGTGCCGGCCGCGATGACAGGCTCCCCCGCCTCCGTAAGGGCGTCGAGCGCCTCGCGAACCGAAGGGTAGACAGCGATGACATCCGTATGCGGACGATTGAGCGCGTCGAGCTCACCGTAGACGAGCTGGGCGAGCTCCCCCGCAGGCAGGGCGCGATCGCTCGCCGTGGCGCTCACCACGATACGGGGAAACTCCGGCACGAGCACATCGAGGATGCCCCGTACGTCCTTGTCCGAGAGCGCGGCGACTAGAAGTACGGGCCGCGCTTCGCGCTCAGGCTCGGCCTCGCGAACCGCATTGATGAAATTCTCGCAGCTCTGCGGATTGTGGCATGCATCGACCAATACGAACGGCTCAACGCGGACCACGTCGAAACGACCGGGTATGGGACAGGACTCGAGAGAGACGGCGAGCGAGGACGCATCGAGCGGGCGGCCCAGATACCCTTCCGCCAGCGCTATGGCACAGGCGGCGTTCTGCGGCTGGTAAGCGGGTTTGTGCATTGAGACCTCGTACGTGGAACGAGCGGTCTCGGTCGAAAACGAAACTGCGCTGTCGATGCCCACGGGCAATTCGATGACCATATGCTCTACAACCCAGGGCACGACACCGCAGGCGTCGCAACGTGCGCGCATCACGCGCTCGACGTTCGGCTCATGCGTGCCCTCGCCGAGCACGACCGTGCGACCGGGCTTGATGACCGCGGCCTTCTCGCTCGCGATCTCCTCGAGCGTATCACCCAGGATATGCGTGTGATCGAGCCCGATGCCCGTGATGGCCACGGCCACGGGGTCGGTGGCGCTCGTGGCGTCCCAACGACCGCCCAGGCCCACCTCGAGCACGGCCACATCGACTCGCGCCTCGGCGAACACGACCATGGCGGCCGCAGTCAGGAGGTCGAACGGCGTGATGGTGTAGGTCGGCTCGCCCGAGGCTGCGCGGCGTTCGTTCACGCGACGGCCCGCCTCTGCGGCAGCGGAGACGCCGTGCGCGAACGCCTGGGGGCTCACCACACCGCCATCGACTTCCATGCGCTCCTCATAGCGCACGAGCTGGGGGGAGGTGTACAGCGCCGTTCGCAGTCCCTCTCCGCGCAGAATCGCCGCGGTGAACCGAGTGGTCGACGTCTTGCCGTTGGTTCCTGCAACCTGGATGCAATCGAAGTATTCGTCGGGCCGACCGAGCTCATCGAGCATATCGATGACAGTCTCAAGCAGCGGGCCCGCCTCGCCGACGATCTTTCCGGTGTCGGCGGCGATTGTCACCGCCCGCTCGTAGGAAAGCTCCTCGAACCCGAACTGCACGACATAGGCACCTTCGCGCTTCATATCAATCCCCTATTCGCGCACATCGCGGCCGTAGACGAACCAATAGGCGGCGGCCACAGCCGCACCTCCCACAATGTTGCCGAGCGTGACGAACATGAGATTGGATACCATGCCCGCAAGCGGGATCGCGCCGACGCCCAGCATGGACTGCGCGGCAACGCCCAAAGGAAGGAAGAACATGTTCGCAACGGAGTGTTCGAATCCCAGCACCACGAAGGACACGACCGGCAGAATCGTCGCGGCGAGCTTGTCGCACACCGTCTTGCCGGCACTGCCCATCCAAACGCCCAGGCACACGAGGACGTTGCACAGGACGCCGCGCGCAAAGGCGGTCACAGGGTCGAGCGAGGCCTTGGAGAGTGCGACGGCATAGGCGAGCTCGCCCACCGAACCCTCCTGCATGGAGAGGAATCCCGAGGCGAGAAGCAATGCGACGGCGAGCAGCGCGCCCACGGCGTTACCCGCGTACACGACGGCCCACTTGCGGACCATCTTCATCATCGGGTACCGACCGTCGAGCGCGCCGATGAGCATGAGGCAATTGCCCGTGAACAGCTCGGCACCGGCGACGAGCACGAGAAACAGGCCCAGGCAAAACGCCAGACCGCCCAGGATGAGCGACACCGACGGCGAAAGCGTGGAATCCGCCCGGACCATCAGCATGAAGGACGCACCGAGCGCGACGAAAGCGCCCGCGAGGATCGCGAGCACGAACGCCCGTCCACGCGTAAGCTTGGCCTTGGCGAACCCGATGTGGACGAACGCCTCCTGAGTCTTAGCCGGCGGCAGCATCACCGTGCCGGTCTCGTTTTCCGCCATCATTTCCCCCTGTTCCGTATGCAACACAACCCCCGCCGCAACCGATGCGGCGGGGTTCGAATCAACGTATGGACCGATTACTCGAAGTCGGCGAGCTGGGCCTTGACCGCAGCGATGGTCTCGGTGAGCTCGGCGGCGCGCTCGCGCTTCTTGGCGACGACCTCGGGCGCGGCCTTGGCGATGAAGCCCTCGTTGCCCAGGGTGCGCTCGGCGGCGGCGAGCTCCTTCTCCGCCGTGGCGAGCTCCTTGTTCAGGCGGGCCTTCTCGGCGTCGAAGTCGACCAAATCGCCCACGACGACATAGGCGTCGAAATCGGCGCCGGCAAGTGCGATGGCGGCTGCGGGCTTCTCAAAGCCCTCGGAGGCGCGCACGGAAAGCTCGCTGATGTTGGCCAAGCCGCAGATGAAGTCGGCCATGCCCTCGATGGCCTCGGCGACCTCGGCGCTCGCGGCCTTGACGACCACGGGCAAAGCCTCCTTGGGGCTCAGGCGGTAGCGAGCGCGGGTGGAGCGGGCGTCGGACACGACGGCGCGTGCGAGCTCGAAGGAGCGCTCGGCCTCCTCATCGATGAAGCGCTCGAAGGCCTCGGGCTCGGGCCATGCGGCGACCATGAGGGCCTCGGCGCGCTCGATGACGCCATCCTCGTTCATATCCAGCCAGCTGGCGGGCATCTGATCCCAAATGGCCTCGGTGACGAACGGCATGAGCGGATGCATGAGGCGCATCGACGCATCGAGCACGAAGATCAGGTTGCGCTGGGCCTGCAGGCGCGCCGCATCGTCCTTGAGACGGGTCTTGGTGACCTCAACGTACCAGTCGCAGACCTCGTTCCAGAAGAAGTTCTGGACGCCGCGCGCCATCTCGCCGAAGGTGTACTTCTCAATACCCTCGGTCACCATGCGCGTGGCCTTGGCCAGGCGGCTGAACATCCAGGCATCGGCCGCGGTCTCGGCGACGGGCTCGCCCGGGGTGTAGCCATCCATGTTCATGAGCAGGAAACGGCTGGCGTTCCAGATCTTGGTGACAAAGGAGCGGGCCTGCTCGGTGCGGGCCGAACCCTTGAGGGCCTTCGTCTTCTTATCGATGTCGGCGTCGAACTTGACGTCCTGGTTGGTGGTGCACAGCGTGAGCAGGTTGTAGCGCATGGCATCGGCACCGTACATGTCGATGAGGTCCATGGGGTTCACACCGTTGCCCTTGGACTTGGACATGCGGCTGCCGTCCTTGGCGAGGATCGTGGGGTAGATCACGACGTCATGGAACGGGACCTCGTCGAGGAAGTACAGCGAGCTCATGACCATGCGGGCGACCCACAGTGCGATGATGTCGCGCGCGGTGACGAGCGCCGTGGTGGGATGATGGCCCTCGAGTTGCTCGGGATGCTGCGGCCAGCCCTGCGTGGCGAAGGTCCACAGCTGGGAGCTGAACCAGGTGTCCAGCACGTTCTCGTCCTGGTGGACATGGGTGCAGCCGCACTTGGGGCAGACCGTCACGTCGTCCATGCAGGCGTCCTCCCAGCCACACTCCTCGCAGTAGAACACGGGAATGCGGTGGCCCCACCACAGCTGACGGGAGATGCACCAGTCTTTCAGGTTCTCCATCCAGGTGGTGTAGGTCTCGGTCCAGCGGGCCGGGTGGAAGGTCACGCGACCATCCTGGACGGCCTTGAGCGCGGGCTGTTTAAGCTTGTCCACGGCGACGAACCACTGCTCGGAGAGCCAGGGCTCGAGCGTTTGGTCGCAGCGGTAGCAATGCATGACGGAATGATCGTGCTCATCCACGTGATCGAGCAGGTCGTGCTCCTCGAACCACGCCAGGACGGCCTCACGGCACTCGTCGCGCGTCATGCCGGTGAACTCGCCATAGCCCTCCACAACGACGGCATGCTCGTCGAAGATGTTGATCTTCTCCAAGCCGTGGGCCTCGCCCATCGCATAGTCGTTTGGGTCGTGCGCCGGGGTGACCTTGACAAAGCCGGAGCCGAAATCGGGGTCGACGTGCCAATCGTCGAAAATCGGGATCTCGCGGTCGACGATGGGCAGCTTGACCGTCTTGCCCACGAACGCCGCCTTCTCGGGGTCCTTGCTCGAAACGGCGATACCGGTGTCGCCGAGCATGGTCTCGGGGCGCGTGGTGGCGACGACGATGTACTCCTGGCCGTTGACCGGCTCGGTCAGGGGATAGCGCAGGTGCCAAAGATGGCCCTTCTCGTCCTTGTACTCCGCCTCGTCGTCGGAGATGGCGGTGGTGCAGTCGGGGCACCAGTTGACGATGCGCTTGCCGCGATAAATCAGGCCGTCGTGGTACCAGTCGCAGAAGACCTTACGCACGGCCTGGGCGTAATCCTCGTCCATGGTAAAGCGCTCGTTATCGAAGTCGACGGAGCAGCCCATGCGCTTGATCTGCTCGACGATGATGCCGCCGTACTCGTGGGTCCAGTCCCAGCAGGCGTCGACAAACTTGTCGCGACCGATCTCCAGGCGGCTGATGCCCTCGCTCTTGAGCTTCTTGTCCACCTTGGTCTGCGTGGCGATACCGGCGTGGTCGGTGCCGAGAATCCAGCGGGTGGAGCGACCGCGCATGCGGGCCATGCGAACGATGGCGTCCTGGATGGAGTCGTCCGTGGCGTGACCCATGTGCAGGATGCCGGTGACGTTGGGCGGCGGGATGGTGACGGTGCAATCGCCCACGCCCTCGCGACGCTTGTAGTAGCCGCCGTCGAGCCACTTCTGCAGGATAGCCGGCTCGTTGACCGCCGGATCGTAGTTCTTGGGCATCTCTTCTGCCATAGCCATGCTCCCGAAGAGTCGAAGTTTGCGTAATTGCTCAACAGGATAGCACGTGGGAGATACGCTTTGGAGGCTGGCACGCCATTGCTCACGGGCAAATCCCGTCAAGGCATCAAAAGAAAAACGGCTGGCACATGGCCAGCCGTTTCAAAGGTAGACAACGCATGCATGCGCGTCGAAGATGCTAGTCGAGGTCGATATCGGACCCGGCATAGACGCGACGCGGCTGCTCCTCGCCGCGGACCGCCGCGGCGGTAACGACGACACGGAGAACGCCCTCCTCGCTCGGGAGGTCGAACATGGTCTGCTGGAGCAGCTCCTCGCAAATCGAACGCAGACCGCGAGCACCGGTCTTGCGCGCGAGTGCCTTCCTGGCGATCTCGTGCAGCGCGTCGGGCTCGAACACGAGCTCCACGCCCTCGAGGGAGAACATGCGGCGATACTGCTTGACCACCGCGTTCTTGGGTTCGGTGAGGATACCCACAAGATCGTCCTCGGAAAGGGCCTGGGTCTGCGTGATGACCGGCGTACGGCCGATAAACTCGGGAATCATGCCGAAGTTGTTGAGGTCCTCGGGCAGCACCTGCCTGAGCAGGACGTTCTCGTCCTTGGACGTGGGTCCGGCGATCTCGGAGTTGAAACCGATGCCCTGGTTGCCAACGCGATCGGAGATGATCTTGTCCAAACCCACGAAGGCCCCGCCGCAGATGAACAGGATGTTCGTGGTGTCGATCTGCAGGAGCTCCTGCTGCGGGTGCTTGCGCCCGCCGGTGGGCGGGACGCTCGCAACGGTGCCCTCGAGGATCTTGAGCAGCGCCTGCTGCACACCTTCGCCGGAGACATCGCGCGTGATGGAGAGGTTCTCGGCCTTGCGGGCGATCTTGTCGATCTCATCCACGTAGATGATACCGATCTGCGCGCGGTCGATATCGCCGTCTGCCGCGGTGATGAGCTTGAGCAGGATGTTCTCAACGTCCTCGCCCACATAACCGGCCTCGGTGAGGGCCGTGGCGTCGGCGATGGCGAAGGGAACCTCGAGCACGCGGGCCAGCGTCTGCGCGAGCAGCGTCTTGCCGGTGCCCGTGGGGCCGAGGAGCAAGATGTTGCTCTTGGCAAGCTCGACATCCTCGTCGACGGCATGGGCGCCCAGGGAACCCTCGGCGGTATCGCCCATCAAAACGCGACGATAATGGTTGTACACAGCCACGGACATGGCGCGCTTGGCGTCCTCCTGGCCCATGACATACTGGGACAGCGCGTTGTAGATCTCGTGCGGGGTGGGCACGCGGGTGATGATGCGCTCGGCGGTCTCGCGCATGGTGGGGGCCGGCGCCTCATCCTCGTCCATATCGAAATCGTCCATGGGCTCGGCGTGATTCACGCAAGAGCCAAAGGCACGCATCATCTCGTCCTGCGCGAATGACTGCTCGAGGATCTCGTTACAAGCCTCGACGCATTCATCACAGATGAACATGCCGTCCTGGCCCTTTACGAGCTTGCGAACCTGCTCCTGGGTCTTACCGCAGAACGAGCAGCGAACCTGGCCGTCGCCCTCCATGCCGGCGGTGCGGCCGAACTCGTCGCCCGCCATTAGCGCTCGCTCCCGGAGTCGTTGCGGGACGTGACGATGCGGTCGATGAGGCCGTACTCGAGGGCCTGCTCGGCACGGAGGTAGTTGTCGCGCTCAGTGTCGCGCTCGACCTGCTCGAACGGCTTGCCGGTGCAATCGGCGAGAATCTGGTTCAGGGTATTGCGGGTCTCGCGGATCTCACGAGCGGCGATCTCGATCTCGGTCTGCTGACCCTGGGCACCGCCGCTGGGCTGGTGGATCATGATCTTGGAGTGCGGCAGGCTGAAACGCTTGCCGGGGGCGCCGGCGGCCAGGAGGACGGCGGCCATGGAGGCGGCCATACCGACGCAGATGGTGGAAACGTCGGGCTTGATGTAGTTCATCGTGTCCAAGATGGCCAGACCGGAATAGACCTCGCCACCGGGCGAATTGATGTAGAGGGAGATATCCTTCTCGGCATCCTGGCTCTCGAGGTGCAGAAGCTGCGCGATGACCAGGTTGGCAGTCACCGAGTTGACCTCCTCGCCCAAAAAGACGATGCGGTCGTTCAGGAGACGGGAGTAGATGTCATAGCTGCGCTCACCGCGAGGGGTCTGCTCGATGACGTAAGGCACGAGCGCGGAGTCGATGCGATTGATCATATGGCTCCTTTCGGGTTGTGCGCCGCATATGCGACGCGAGGCAAGTTCGGCATGTGCGGACGACGTGCGCCCGCGAGATAGAAACATACGGTGCCCTACCTCGACTTCGCGCGGTTGGGCACCGTAAGAACTTCAGCCGTTCAGCTGTGTATGATACACGTTTTCGCGGACACAAACTTGCATGCGCCGCATCACGTGATGGAGAGCCCTAAAGGCTACTCGGCCTTGGCCTCGGCGGCGCGGGCGGCCTCGTCGACCTCGGTCACCTTCGCGTTCTCGACCAGCCAGTCAACGGCCTTGGAGCGACGGATGGAGTCGCGGACGGCGGGCATGCGGCCATCGGCGACGAACTGGGCCTTGGAGGCCTCGACGTCCTCAATGCCGGCGCGCTCGAACTCGCCGTCGACGTCCTCAGCGGAGACCTCGACCTTGAGCTCACGGGCGAGGGCATCCAGCGCGAGGGACTCACGGGCGACGTCGTTGGCCTGACGGTGCAGGTCGGCGATGAAGTCCTCGGAGCTGATGCGGTTGGCCTGCAGCCAGCCGTCGAGGCTCATGCCGCGGGCGGAAAGGCTCTGCAGGAAGTTCTGGCCGAGCTCCTGGAAGACGGACTGCTCGTAATCCTCGTCCATCTCGTCGAGCTGGAGACGCTCGGCGAGCTTGGCGACGCAGCGGTTCTCCTTGAGCTGGGGAAGCTGGGAGGACTTGTCGGACTCGATCTCGAGCTTCACGGCGTCGCGCATGGCGTCCACACCGTCGAAGCCGAAGTTGGTCTTCGCGAACTCATCGTTGAGCTCGGGGAGCTTGCGCTCCTTGACGCCCTTGACGGTGACCTCGACGGAAGCCTCCTCGGCACCCTCGACCTCGGGGGTCCAGGAGATGGTCTTTGTCTCGTCGACGTTCATGCCCAGCAGGCCCTCGTCGAACTCCTTGGGCAGGTGACCGGCGCCCATGGCGATGACGCGGCCCTCGCCGGCGAGCGCCTCGGCGTTCGCGACGTTCTTGATGTCGACGGTCACGTAGTCGGAACCCTCGACGGCGCGCTCGACGTCCTCGAAGGTGGCGTGGTAACCCATGAGCATGTCGACCTGCTGGTCGATCTCGGCCTCGGTGACCTCCGCGGGGGGCATCTCGATCTCGACGGCGTCGTAGGAGGAGAGCTCAGCGGACGGGCGCAGGGTGAACTCGACGGTGTAGGTGTAGTCGGTGCCATCGGCGCACAGGTCGATCTCCTGGTAATCGCCCTCCTTGACGGGAACGATGTCCAGCTCGTTGAGGACGTTGCCCTCGTTGGAGCCGATCAGCTCGTTGGTGGCCTGCGCGAGCACGGCGTCCTTGCCCAGGGCGGAGTCGATCACGGGACGAGGGGCCTTGCCGGCGCGGAAGCCGGGGAAACGATACTGCTTGGCGGCAGCCTTGTAGGCCTTCTTGATGATGGCGTCGACGTCGGCGGCCGGGATGGTGACCGTAGCGGTGAGCTTGGCGTCCTTCACGTCAGAAGTGATGTTCAACGTTCCTCCTCTAATACACTCGGCAAGGATTTGGGTGCCGATCCCTTGATACCTTGTGTGCGCGCGACTGGTGCGGGCGAAAGGACTCGAACCTTCACGGGAAAGCCCACTGGAACCTAAATCCAGCGCGTCTACCAATTCCGCCACGCCCGCAGCTGGTCACACAGGCGAACATAATAGCAAAAAGGCCGTTTTCGTGTACGTGAGCATAAAAGTGGACACATTGCCGCACCGACCCTGCACATCCATCGCATGCAGCGGCTCCCACATGGGTACAGTATGAAATCAACAAGCTTGTTGTCGCCTTGCTCCTTCTGCCCTCCGTCGCAAGGCACACGGAAGGCCCGTCGTGCGGGGAGGGATTGTTATGGAGCAAACAAAGCACACCGTCGTGTTGTCGGGGGTTACAGCCCTGCGCGCCCTGAGGCGCGAAAGGCGTATTTCAAGTGAGATCACGTGGGGCCCGGTCGAGCTGAACGAGCAAATCGATGCCATGAGGCGCGCAACATGCCTGTCCAGCCTCATCGATCTCGAAGATCTTGAGCGACTCGGCATCCTTGTTGAAAACGAGCGGATCGACCTTGCCGTCGGACGCATCGCAAAGCGCACGGCAACCCCTCCCGTAATCGCCCATTGCATCGGAAACCTTGGAGAGGGCGGGCTGATGCGCATAGCCAAAGAGCTGTATGCCCTATCTCCCGCCGCACTTACGCTCGACCTCGCCCGCGACTCATCGTTCGAAGGACTTCTCGCCCTGATGGAAGAGCTCTCCGGCAATTGGTCGTTACCTGAACGGCCCCTCGGAACCAACGAGCTGGATGACAGTCTTGATTTCATTGATAAGCCGTGCGGCTACTACGAGAGCGCTCCCGCCCTCGACCTCGAAGAGCTCCGGTCTTTTCATGCAGCAGCCACGCGCATGCGCGGCCGAAAGGCGGCAGAAACGGCAGTGAAATACGCGGTCGGGGGAAGCCGCTCGCCAATGGAAGCAATTATGAACTGCGTTTTCGCGCTCCCACATGAATACGGCGGACTCAACTGCAGGCCCGTCGAAACCAATCGTAAGATCGCAATGGACGAAACGGCGCACGCACTCTCGGGCCTGCCCTACGTTATCGCGGATGCGTATCTGCCCCGGTTCAATACGATCTTGGAATACAACGGCTCATACCACGACGACGCAACGATCAGGCGCCGTGACGAAGCCCGGACACTCGGACTTATGTCGATGGGCATCGACGTATACCGGCTCAACAGCGACCAGCTGAGAGACCCGAACGCGCTCGAGGCTATTGCGCGTATGATCTACCGAAGATCGGGAAGATTTTTCAGGCCCAGGACACAGTGCTATCAACAAAAACACCTGCAATTACTCAACGGGCTTAGAAAAGCCTTTGGCCTGAATTAAATCAGTGCCAAAAGACTGTGGTTAGAGGCCCCGATTGCCAAATTCGACCAAAGTGTAACCATCGGATGTCGAGTTTAGAGCCGCCAAGCCAAAAAATTTGAACGTTCGAAGCTCTGACGTCCAACTTTGGCGCACCAATACCCAGAATATCTTCTAAATTGCCGGCAATAAGATGGCAAGCAGCGCCCTTCGCTAGGCATCGGTCACACATCTGTCGAATTTGACAGTACAAACCAGGTCCGCAGACGCGCGCTCAAGCGACCAAGGGGGGCAAAGGCGTGCGAGCCCCGGCCACCCACAGAAACCGACATTCGACGCAAAACTCCCGCCGATGAGACAAACGCTCCATCGGCGGGGGAAACCAAAGGGTAAATCAAATAAAAATGACTACACGATGCCCTGGGCCATCATGGCGTCGGCGACCTTTTTGAAGCCGGCGATGTTGGCGCCGACCATGTAGTTGCCCTCATAGCCGTACTCGGTGGCCGCATTGTCGCAGGCATGATAGATGCCGCGCATGATGCCCTCGAGCTTGGCGTCAACCTCTTCGAAGCTCCAGGACAGGTGCTCGGCGTTCTGGCTCATCTCCAGACCGGAGGTCGCCACGCCGCCGGCGTTAGCCGCCTTACCGGGCATGAACGCGACGCCGTTCTCGATGAGGTAGTTGGTGGCTTCGGTGGTCGTGGGCATGTTCGCGCCCTCTCCCACCACCTTGCAGCCGTTCGCCACGAGCGCCTGGGCGTCCTCGAGCAGAAGGGTGTTCTCACGCGCGCAGGGCAGTGCGATATCGCAGGGAAGCTGCCAGACACCGCGGCCGTCCTCGGCATGCCACACGGCATTGGGACGGGCGTCGACATACAGGGCGAGGCTCACACCGCGGTCGTTGCCGGAGCGCTTCTTGTTGTAGATGTCCTCAAGAACCTTGTAATCGATGCCCTCGGGATCCTCGATCCAGCCCTTGGTGTCGGAAGCGGCGATGACCTTGCCGCCGAGCTGGGTCGCCTTCTGGACGGCATAGATCGCCACGTTGCCGGAGCCGTGCACCACGACGGTCTTGCCCTCGAAGGAGTCGTTGTGGCACTTGAGATACTCATCCACGAAATAGACGAGGCCGTAACCGGTCGCCTCGGTGCGGGCGAGCGAGCCGCCGAAGGAGAGGCCCTTGCCGGTGAGCACGCCGGTCCACTCGTTCTTGAGACGCTTGTACTGACCGAACATGTACGCGACCTCACGGCCGCCCACGCCCAGGTCGCCAGCCGGGACATCGGTGTTGGGGCCGATGTGGCGGTAGAGCTCGGTCATGAAGGACTGGCAGAAGCGCATGATCTCGTTGTTGGACTTGCCCTTGGGGTCGAAGTCCGAGCCACCCTTGCCGCCGCCCATAGGCAGCGTGGTGAGTGCGTTCTTGAAGATCTGCTCGAAACCGAGGAATTTGAGCATGCCGAGGGTGACAGTGGGGTTGAAGCGCAGGCCGCCCTTGTACGGGCCGATGGCGGAGCTGTACTCCACGCGGAAACCGCGGTTGACCTGGCACTTGCCCTTGTCGTCGATCCAGGGGACGCGGAACATGATCACGCGCTCGGGCTCCACGAGGCGCTCGAGCAGACCGGCGGCCTCATAGGCGGGATTGTCGTTGACAGCCGGGGCGATCGAGGTCAGGACCTCGTCGGCGGCCTGGATGAACTCGGGCTGATCGGCGTAGCGCTCGTGCAGCTGGGCGATGACCCTATCGGTATAGGTCATGATAGTGCTCCTCAGAAGTGGGAATTCTCTTGCGCTGCATATGGTACTACGGCGGCATAAAGCGATTAGGGAGAAGGGCTCTAGGTTTCGTAGTGGTTTCGAAACGTCATGTGCTCAATTGTCGGCAACCGTTGCCGAAGTCGCGCGGGTACTCTATAATCGCTAACGCCTTGGGATAAGCAGGGTCTTGGTACCCCAGCTGCTCAGCACCTTCGGGACGTGGCGCAGTTTGGTAGCGCGCCTGCTTTGGGAGCAGGATGTCGCAGGTTCAAATCCTGTCGTCCCGACCATACATGCGGGCGTAGTTCATCGGTAGAACCTCAGCCTTCCAAGCTGATGAGGCGGGTTCGACTCCCGTCGCCCGCTCCAGGAAACGTTATGGGCCCGGCACCGTTGTGGTGCCGGGCCCTTTTCCATCAAATGACACCGTTGTCGAAACCGGCCCTGTCACTAGCGCTTGCGGAACCTGAGGCCAAGACCGCCGATCAGCGCACCAAGGGTGGACACGCCGGCGGCCATGACCGCGGGGTCGCCGGTCTGGGGAAGCCCGGAGCCGGGCTTCCCGGAGCCACTGTGGGGCCCGTCATGCTGCCCGCCGTCATGACCCTGACCGGAGCCCTGTCCTTGACCCTGGCCCTGACCGGAGCCCTGCTCCTGACCCTCCGGGCCCAATTGCCCATTACCCTGCCCATTTCCCTGGCCCGGGCCCTCAGGGAATTCAGGGGTAGGGTCACCGGGGACCGTGATGCGATGGACAGTGCCACCCACCAGGACATCCGTCGTTCCGGGACCCACGGCCGTGACCTTGAGTCGGTACTGGACGCGATCGGGGTCGACCTTGGCGACATGGGCGTACTCTCCCGCCCCCTCGCGTGCGGGATTCAAAACGTAGCGAGCGTCCCCCACCTTTGCGACGATCAGGTAGCTCTCTCCGTCCTCAAGCTCCGAAGCGGAGGCGACGCGCTCGTACCCGGGGATTTCGGACGCACCCCGCGCTTCCCCGGCGAGCTTCCACAGCTCAAATGCATCACCGGCTCCACAGGAGTTACGACAGCGGTCGAACTTCGCCTTTCCATCGCGCCAAAAATGCAGATGAGCTCCACTCACTTTGTCGTCGAGCTGACCGCGGTCGTATAGCTTGAACGTACCGTCATCATTCGATTTGAGCTCGATGGGATGAGATTGAGCCTTGTTGGGGCTCAGCATCTTGCCACCGGACAGGTTCAGGTACACCCGCTCACCGGCAGCCGTCTTCCCGGAGATGGCCCATGCATCATCTGTCTTCTCGAACGTGTAAAGCGCCGAGCTCAGGCGCGCCACGCCCTCGGCAAAGGAGGGATCAGAGCCCAGAGCCGCCGCCGGCTCGCCCCAAACCTCGACAAAGGGAGCCTGAGTCATCTCGACTCGCGCCACCGAGACATCGGGTTTGCGCTCGATCGTGCCGGCGGATACAGGGATGAACACTTCCTTTCCCTGCTCTACCTTCACTTCCTCCAGCGCAGAGGGGGCGACTGTGACCACGTACTCGATGCCCGAAGCCGCATCGGTGAAGGCGACTTCCCCCTCCTTGAGGCCTTCGATCGTCAACGTCGCCGCACCGTCATCGTTTTTGTCGAGCTTGATCTTGGCGATGGAACCGTCAACGCCCCCAAAGCCGGAGAACGAAGCGGCGACCTTCATCTTGACCGACCCGTACAGCGGGACAGAGACCGCACGCTTGTTGGAAACCTCCGCACCCGGAGCGATTTGGGCCATCTCGAAGTGCGTGAAGTTCGAGGCGTCGCCCTCGCCTTCCCAAAGCAGATCGACGGAACCGTCCGTCCGCTCGGTCAGACAGGAGTAGGCGAACCGCCCCTTGGCGCCGGGCACCTCATGACTGTATTTCCACTCGATGCTGCCGTCTTCTCCAACGAGACCGACGTATACCTTTCCGTTTGCGCGACTGCCCCCCGTGGGGCACGAGAGCAGAATCGCCGGCTTGCCATTGATGAGCTCGGAATACTTGAGCGCGCTGATCTGGCAGCCGGTGAAGACGTCTATGCCGGTATCGCGCAGGCTCCTCTCCTCTTCCCACGTAGCACCGCCGTCGTGCGAAACCGCATACCAGCCGTGGCGCGCGAACAGATAGAGGACGCCGTCGACTTCGACGACCGTCGACTCCGATGTCTGGTGCTGCAGGGAGGTGCTGCGCTTCCAGGTAACGCCGTCGTCGGAGTAGATGACGCTGGCATTGCCATCGCCCTTGCCACGGAAGAAGGTGTAGCACGGGAGCACGATGCGGCCGCCCGACGTCACCAGGCCGCGACCCGGCCCCACGCCGTAAAACGCCGCGTTGCCGCCGGGCAGATTGGTGCGAACCTGCTCATTGAGCATGAGCGGATCGGTCCACGTCGCCCCTGCGTCATTCGAGCTGATGAGCCACAGGTACGACGTCGCCATCACGTGGAGCTCCGCCTTGTAGAAAAACACGTTTTGCTGCACGAAAGCGGAGCTGCCAAGCTGCTGGCAATAGAGCGGGTCTTTATTCTGATCATAGAGGTAGTAGTGCCGGTCGACATACCGCTCGACCGCGCCCCCATCCTTCCGGTAGACGGGCGCGAGACCGTCGGCGGCGAAATCGCCCACGTAGTGCGTATATCCCTCGCCCTGCTCGGCACCCACCTTGCGCTGCTCGCTCGGCACCGGCGAAGCAAAGAGCACGAGGCGCTGGCCGGACTGCCCAAGGAATTCCCCAACGTGCTGGGCTATAACAAGACCATCGCCAAGCCTGAGGCTGATGTGGTGGCA
>ENA-OUQM01000438-OUQM01000438.1-human-gut-metagenome-genome-assembly--contig:-NODE-438-length-27967-cov-3.961880_pt1 | contig 27967 bp, 22 predicted proteins | sample MGYA00237949_ERZ548830 | MGnify/ENA primary metagenome ERZ548830 (study PRJEB26490, sample SAMN05194706) | human gut metagenome | biome: terrestrial biome; feature: human-associated habitat; material...
CATCTGCCGCACCTCGCTCACCGTATCGGCACTTAGAATTATGCGGTATTGCCCTAATTTTTCTCCTCTCCGCGTAAAATGCCAAAAGCCCGATGTCAACACGGCATCGGGCTTTTGGATTTTCTGCATATAAAACGTTAATTTACTTAATCCTGCGCGTTATGCTTCGCGGCAAACGGCAGCTTGCCATAGATTCCGCCGGTCGTCTCCTTGGCGGCACAGATTTTATCTGCCAGGCACACCAGCCACGCTTCACGGCAGGTGGGTGGGATGGGGGTTAAGGGGAACATGTGCTTTTTGATGATCTCCCGCTCCACCGGGGTCAGCTTCCAATCCTCGCTTGCGTTGTGCAGGGCGGTGCCTGGGTGGGTAAAACCGTGCCAGTGGTGGCCGTTGGCTTTATCGTGCCAGTCATACAAAAAGTAATCATGCAGCAATGCACCGCGGATCAGCGCCCGCTCGTTTACGCGCAGGTGCAGCGTTTCCGCCAAGACGCAGGCGGTATCCGCCACGCTGACGCAGTGGGCATACACGCTGACCTTGCCGTGCTGGATGCACCGCCGGGTTGCCGTGTAGCGGCCCTCTTTTTCCAGCCGGGCGGCTGCGGCTGCCACGCGGGCTTCGATTGCCCTGCGGCGTTCCCCGCTCAACTGAAGGTCACCACATCATCACGTGGGGCCGCGGCAGGCTCCACGTTGATGGCCGTCAGCACCGGGCCGACAGAATCCGGGGTCTGGCCCTTGTAAATCGGGTGGTATTTCAGGTTCACCTTTGCCGTTACCGTGATCCAGTCACGCTGCTTCAGGTTCTTGTACTCCGTGTACTTGCAGGGGAAGCCCACAAACTGGATATCCTGCACGCAGCAGGTCATGGCAAAGCGGCCGGGCACAAAGCTGTCCTTGCCGGCGCGGTTGGTCTGGCACACCTGAGCCAGGAATTTCACCGTTTTGCCGTCGTACTTCTGCATCTCATCCATGCAGTCCATATACCATACGCCAAAGAACTCTTCGGGAATCTCGATCACCGGGGCGTTTACATCGAACGGCAGCGGGTCCGGGATATCGTCATAGGCAACGCTGCCATCCTTGAACTCATAGGCGATATCGCAGCGGCGGCTGGCCTGGCGCACCAGCTTGTGGATCAGCTGGTGGCTTTCGTCATCGTTTACCGCCTCGGCACGGTTCACCACCAGCAGCTCGCTGCCGCGTAGCTTGTCCAGCAGCAGGCCGCGCATGGCATTGTCGTTGGCGTAGGTCTTGATGGTAGTGCCGTCTGCGGTGGCCAGGCACTGGTAAATCAGCCAGTTATCCGGCAGGGCATCGTACAGCTCCTGCACCAGCCACATGCCGTTGTATTCAATGATCACACGCCCACAGTCAGACTTTTCAGCCAGCTGCTGCAGGTGTTCGCGGTTCAGTTCCGCTTTGTCCTCAATGGTGGCAACGGTCACGCCGCCAAAGGCAAATCGCTCGGAATCATATTCCTCTTCGCCTTCCTCACAGATCAACAGCAGCGTTTTGTCGCCGGAATCAAACTGCGGGTCCTCCATTGTTTCCTGAATAAACTTGGTTTTGCCGCTTTCCAGCATACCCACAAAGAGGTAACAGGGAATCTCTTTCTGCGCCATGTTTTACTCCTTTACAAATCAGGCGTGGAACAGCTCTTCCACCTCATGTTCCTTCAGCTGGGAACCGATCACGCACACCTTGCCGGTAACATCGGGGCCGCAGGTGCGGATCTCATGCTCACCGGGCACCATGTCGAACTCGTACCAGGTGTCGCCGCCGTCCACAATGCCCTTGGCACGCAGCACAGCGCCGTACTCGCCAGAATCCAGCGTGGTCAGGATGCTCTCCAGCTCGTCATGGCTGTACTTGTGGGCAGTCTCGTGGCCCCAGCTGGTGAACACTTCGTCTGCATCGTGGTCATGATGATGGTGATGATGGCCGCAGCAGCACTCGCCGTCATGGTGGTGATGGTGGTGCTCATGCTCGTCCTGATCATCGTCGTCATCATGGTCGTGGTGATGGTGGCAGCATTCGTGGCCGTGGTCATCATCCTCGTCATGATGGTGGTGATGCTCGTGCTCATCCTCATCATCGTCGTCATCATCATGGTCGTGGTGATGGTGGCAGCACTCGTGGCCGTCCTCATCATGGTCATGGTGGTGGTGATGATGCTCTTCCTCATCCTCGTCCGCATGGGCAGCATTGGAAGCCTGTGCTTCGCTCAGAAGCTCGGCAACCAGGTCGCGCTTACCATCCATAACGGAAACGATCTGTGCACCGGTCAGTTCGTTCCAATCGGTGGTCACAATGGTGGCGGTGGGGTTCTTTTCCTGGATCAAGGCAACAGCAGCGGCAACCTTCTTCTCGTCTGCGCTGCCGGTGCGGCTCAGGATGATGCAGGATGCGTGGCTGATCTGGTCGTCATAGAACTCGCCAAAGTTCTTCATATACATTTTGACCTTGTTCACATCGGCCACGGTCACAAAGCTGTTCAGGCTGACCGGCAGGGTCTCGCCCACACCCTCAACGGCGCGGGTCACATCGCTCAGCTTGCCAACGCCGGAAGGCTCGATCAGGATGCGGTCAGGATGATAAGTCTCCACGACCTTTTTCAGTGCCTCGCGGAAGTCGCCCACCAGGGAGCAGCAGATGCAGCCGGAGTTCAGCTCGTTGACCTGAATGCCAGCCTCACGCATAAAGCCGCCGTCAATGCCGATCTCGCCGAATTCGTTTTCGATCAGCACGATCTTTTCGCCCTGGAACGCTTCCTTGATGAGCTTTTTGATCAGGGTCGTTTTGCCTGCACCCAAAAAGCCGGAGAAAATATCAATTTTAGTTACCTGTTCTGCCATGGTAATATTCCCTTCTATCTTAAAGTTTGTCTGTGTTGTTAGCAATCTTGTTTTCTTACTGCTAACCTTATTATATCAAACCCGTCAAGAGCTTTTCGCCCATTTGGGCCTGCCAAAATTTGAAATTTTTGAAAACTTCTTGCCCTGTCAGCGCCTTTTTGCCGCGGCGTTTCCCCCGTTTGCTGCAAAATCCTCTCACCTTTCAGCAGTTTGCCCGAAAAACCGCTCAGTATCGCCTGAAAAACCGTTTTTTCTATTGAATTTTGCGCCGGGCGCGTGTTACACTTGATGTATGCTGTTTTTACCGGAATTTTGCCTTGTTCACGCCCTGTTTTGGAGGTGAGCACCTTGCCCGCTGCCCCTGCATCCCGCGCCGCCGGGCGCGAAGTGACCCCTGTGGAACTGTTCCGCCTGCTGCCCGCCCATTTCGCCGCGGTACTGGTTTGTACCCTGCTGGGAGGTATTCTGGCCTTTGCTGCCGCACGCCTCGCCCCGCGCAGCTACCAAGCCGAAGCCCAGCTGTATGTTGCCGCCGCACAGGAGGGGCTGACCTCCGGCTATGCGGAACTGCAATTAACGGCTGATTATCAGGAGCTTTTGACCAGCCGCACCATGCTGGAATCCGTTATTTCCTCCCTTGGCCTTTCCACGGATACTGCCCACTTAAAAGACCAGATTACCATTCTGCACCCGGCAGATACCCATATTCTGCGCATTGTTGCGGCCGATTCCTCCCCACAGCGCGCAGCAGATATTGCCAACGCACTGGCTGCCCTTGCGTTGGATGATCTCTCTGCCCGCATGGGCACCACCCCGCCCCGCCTGGTGGAGCAGGCAGCCCCGCCGCAGCGCTTTTCCGGGCCGGGGGCTGTGTTCCACGCAGCGTTTGGCGCTGGCATCGGCTTTTTGCTCTGCTTTGCTTTCCTCTGCCTGCATTACCTGCGGGATGACCACATTTATACGGCGGACGATCTGACCCGTTGCTTTGGCTCTTCGCCACTGGCCTGCATCCCGGATGCCACGCCCCGCCGCCTCCATACCCGGAAAGGTGGCCGCCCATGAAAGAACTTGCTTTGAACCACCTGCCGGAGCTGGCACCCCGGACGGTTGAATCCCTGAATCTGCTGCGCCTGCGTCTGGAACAGACAGCCCCAGACGCCAAAATCATTCTGCTCACCAGCACTACCCCGCAGGAAGGTAAAACTACTCTGGCTTTGCAGTTCTGGCAGCTGCTTGCCGGGCTGGGCCAGCGCTGCCTGCTGGTTGACGGTGACCTGCGCCATTCCGGCATCTGCCGCCAGTGCGGGCTGACCGGTGAACACAAAGTGCCGGGTCTGGCACACTATCTTTCCGGCAGCGTTCCTCTGGAGGAAGTTCTCTACCACACCGAGATCCGCGGCACCTGCCTGGTTCCGGCCTCCGGCACCACCAGCCGCCCGGCCCTGCTGCTGGAACACCCCCGTTTTGCCCGCATGGTGGAAAGCTGTGCACCAAAGTTTGCTTATCTTTTGGTAGATGCTCCAGCCCTGAGCGAATGCAGTGACGCTCTCAGCCTTGCCAAGGTATGTGACGGTGCCCTGCTTGTGGTACAAAGCGGCGGCGTTACCCACCAGGAGCTGCGCCAAGCGGCTCACCTTCTGCAGGGCTGCGGCCTGCCGCTGCTGGGCACTGTGCTGAACCGCACCCCGTATTGACCTTTTATGAAAACATGTTAGAATGGACTTGTTCAACATTCTGCATATAAGGAGAGGACTATTTTGACGACCAATGAAAAAATCGCCGCTCTGCGCGCCGCTGCCCAGGCAGCCGGTGCCCACGGTGTTTTGCTGATGACCAGCGACCCCCACTCCAGTGAATATCTGCCCGCTTATTACAACAGCCTGCCGTTTTTCTCCGGCTTTACCGGCGAGAACTCCACCCTTGTTGTCACCCTGACCGGCAGCGCCCTGTGGTGCGATGGCCGCTTTTATGTTCAGGGTGACCGTCAGCTGGCCGGTACCGAAATTGAGTGCATGCACGCCGGTTCTGCCGGGGTGCCCACTGTGGAAGAGTACCTGACCGCCCATTTTGCTGCAGGCCAGACCCTGCTGCTGGACGGCAGCTGCGTGCCTGCCACCATTGCCAACGGCTATGCCGCCGCTCTGGCCAAGAGCGGTGCCAAGCTGGAAAGCAAGGATATCGTCTCCCCCCTGTGGGAGAGCCTGACCACCCGCCCCAGCCTGCCCAACACCCCCTGCGAGCTGCTGACTGTTGAGCAGACCGGCGCCACCGCCGCTCAGCGCATTGCCATGGTGCGTGACGAGCTGAAGAAAGCCGGTGCCACCGCCCTGGCCGTGACTGGTCTGGACTGTGTGGGCTGGCTGACCAACATGCGCGCACGCGACCTGCCCTGTACCCCGCTGGCCGTTGCTTATGCCCTTGTCACGATGGACAGCTGCACCCTGTTTATCGCCCCCGGCCGCCTGAATGATGCCGACGCAAAAACGTTGGCCGATAACGGCGTTTCCCTGCGCGACTACCCGGAGCTGATCGATACCGTACACGCTCTGCCCGCAGAGGAAGTGTTCCTCGTAGACGAGAAAGCCACCAACTATGACCTGTACTGCGCCCTGAACGAGCACAAGACCGTTACCGGTGCCGACCCGATCTTTGCACTGAAAGGTGTCAAAAACCCGGTCGAGCTTGCCAACATCCGCGAATGCCATGTGCGTGACGGCGTTGCCATGGTGCGTTTCCAGATGGACTTGGAAAAGGCCATCACCGAGGGCAAAATCCTGCACGAGACTGACATTGAAAAGATGCTGCAAAAGCGCCGTGCCGAAATGCCCGGCTATTTTGAGGACAGCTTTGATACCATTGCCGCTTACGGCCCCAACGCCGCCATGATGCACTACCATGCCGAGGGCGAAGTGGACAGCGTGATTGAGCCGCGCGGCTTCCTGCTGGTGGATAACGGTGGCCAGTATGACTGCGGCACCACCGATATCACCCGCACCTACCCGGTCGGCCCCCTGACCGAGAATGAGCGCAAATACTACACCTGGACCCTGCAGAGCCACATTGACATTGCCCGCGCGGTATTCTTGGATTACTGCACCGGCTTTGCACTGGACAGCTTTGCCCGCGGCCCGCTGTGGGCACACAAAATCAACTACCGCTGCGGCACCGGCCACGGCGTTGGCTACATTTCCTCGGTGCACGAAGGCCCCCAGAGCCTGCGCCCCCAGAACCCCATTGTCTTCAAAGAGGGCATGACCATCACCGATGAGCCGGGCGTTTATGAGACCGATGAAGTCGGCATCCGCATTGAGAACGAGCTGGAATGCGTGGATGCCGGCACCAACCAATATGGTCACTGGCTGAAATTTGAGCCGCTGACCCTGGTGCCCATCTCCACCGAGCCGGTCATTGTGGACGAACTGACCCGTGACCAGATCAACTGGCTGAACGCCTACCATGCCCATGTATACGAGATGCTCAGCCCCCGCCTGACCGAGGAGGAAAAGATCTGGCTGAAAGCCAAGACTACCCCCATCGACCGGTAAAGCTTTCTTTTCCGCATTTTTGAGTTATTTGAATCACTGATTTATCGGCCCCTGCCGCACCAAGGCAGGGGCCGATTTTGTTTTGCCTTGGGTCCTGCTGTGCTATGTCCACATCAACCTTCCCTTTCCGTATTTTCCTTTTCCCTGTCTGTAGGGAACGGTCTTGACCGTTCCGTCCCATCATCCTACCACCCTTTTATAAATGCACCTCTCTCATGGCCTCGCGCAAATCAACTTATTGTATTTTATTTAATTTTATATTCAAATTGTATTTCCCGTTTTTCTGCGTCCGCCCCTCTGTCCATTCTGCACATTCCGACCAAATTGACGCATCGGGTGCTGGTCATTCTGCTATTCTTTCATAAATCTTACCCAAAATCACACGTCTAACACTGTGCAATCATCCCATTTTCTGGACTTTTTACTCATTCTTGGGTAAAAATCTGTGATTATTGTTGATTTTTTATCAAAGTCGGTCTATAATAAAATAGCTGGCAGGGTCAGGCCCTCCAGCTGCTTGAACTGAATTTATAGGAGGTACCTGTTATGCTCGTAAATGCAACCAATATGCTCCTCAAAGCTCGTGACGGCCACTATGGTGTTGGCCAGTTCAATATCAATAACCTGGAATGGACCCGGAGCATTCTGCTTCAGGCTCAGGCCATGCAGAGCCCGGTTATCCTGGGCGTTTCCGAAGGTGCCGGCAAATATATGACCGGCTTCAAGACCGTTGCCGCCATGGTGCGCGCAATGGATGAATCTCTCGGCATCACGGTTCCCGTTGCCCTGCACCTGGACCACGGCACCTATGAGGGCGCAAAGGCCTGCATTGAAGCTGGCTTTACCTCCATCATGTTCGATGGCTCCCACTACCCCATCGAAGAGAATATTGCCAAGACCCGTGAGCTGGTTGAGCTGGCACACGACAAGGGCCTGTCCATCGAAGCCGAAGTTGGTTCCATCGGCGGCGTTGAGGACGGCGTAGTCGGCAACGGCGAAATCGCTGACCCCGAAGAGTGCGCCAAGATCACCGCTCTGGGCGTTGACTTCCTGGCTGCCGGCATCGGCAACATCCACGGCATTTACCCCGCCAACTGGAAGGGCCTGGACTTTGAAGCTCTGGAGCGCATCCATCAGGCTACCAACAACATTCCTCTGGTGTTGCACGGCGGCACCGGCATCCCCGACGAGATGGTTCAGAAAGCCATCCGCCTGGGCGTTTCCAAGATCAACGTCAACACTGACTGCCAGCTGGTATTTGCTGAGGCCACCCGCAAGTACATCGAAGCCGGCAAGGATCAGCAGGGCAAGGGCTATGACCCGCGCAAGCTGCTGAAGCCGGGCGCAGACGCCATCATGGATAAGGTCAAGGAGAAGATCGAGCTGTTCGGCTCTGCCAACAAGGCTTGATTTGGCTAAGATTTAATTTGCCCTTTATCCTGTAACATTACGCCCCGGAATCGCATATTCTTATGCGGTTCCGGGGTGTTTTTATTTTACGCTGTTTGTGCTATTTTATTTGTAGGTACTAGCCATAACCTCGCAGTAGGGCGGGGTCACCCGACCCCGCCGAAGCCCTGCCTGACCACACATTGAAAATTGGTAAAAAGCAATACCCCCATTTGTAGGGGACGCTGCGCCCGCAGGCGCGTTTCGGAGGCCAACCGGGATTTTAATTCCGGCTCTTAGGCCGGAGATAGACCGTTCCCTACCGTGCATTTTATAATATGTGGTAAGTGGTAGGGCGGGGTGCCCTCACCCCGCCGCAACCTTGGCCCATCTCTCATATTACAAATTTTGTAATGCACCTAAAACAGATTTGTAGGGGACGATGCTTCGCATCGTCCCACATGCCGGGCCTTGTCTAATATTTCACCACATCATTCTCCGCAAGGCAGCGGGCGCACATTGTGCGCCCCTACAGGTGGCATACCATCACAATCCCCTCCACATCACTCAAAACCCGTCTTTTCCCTCACCATCACATTCCAGGGCCATCTCGCCTGTCCCATCTTCACACAAAAAACGGCGCCGTACCCCATAAAGTCCGGGGTACAGCACCGTTTCTTTTTATCTTATTCTATAAACTCTATCATCATGCTCTGTGCTTTTTGTGCCTGCTCACCAATACGCCAAGCACTATCGCCAGCACAAAATAGACCACTGCCATCACCACAAAGCGGCCAAACAAACCGCCCACATAAGCAATCAGCAGGTTTTTCAGGGCAGGCGGGTCAATGCCCAGGCGCGTTAAGCCGATCATCGGCTTAACGCCCACACCCAGCACCAGGCACACCACAGCAGCACCGCCAAGGGCATACACCAGGCAGCGCGCCCCCAGGCGGGCATCTTTGCGGCTGATGCGTAGCATGGACACTACCGCAGCGCACAGCAGCACCGCACTGACCACCAAGCCGATTATCATCACCTTTTGCAGTTTCTGCACCAGGGTACGCAGCTGGCTGACCAGCGGCACCGCGGTGTAGGAGGCATACTCCATACGCACAGCCTCGGCCACGGTTTCCACGGCCGTCTTGGTTTCGCCTTCCAGCGTAATGCCACGGTCTGCCGTAGCCTGTTCCATGGCGCTGTAAACAGCTTCTGCGATATTATCGCGGGTATAATAGGTCAGCGTTTTGGCATACAGCCCCGCCACAGCATCCTGCATGTCGCTTTCCACCTGGTCAACAGACATAAACCCCGTCATAACATCGGCATCAAAACCGGTGGCTGCACCGTAACTGATAAAATCCTGTACCATATCATCATAGGCGCTCTGGGCATAGCCGGAGCTTTTCACGCAGCTCTGCATATAGCCCACGTTACCAAACGTGGTAAACAGCATGACAAACACCGCCAAAAGTGTCAAAATCAGGCTGCTCAGCCAGGAAAGCACCATCGGCCACACAGCGCTGCCTTTGCGGGAGTTTTTTTGTTGCGTCATCTCTGCATCTCCTCCCTCAACGGTCAGCATCCAGCTCCGGGCCGGATGTGTAGCTGGCATAAATAAAGTAGCGGTTAGGGGTAAAGCCCAGCGCATCAAACGGGTAGCAGGTATACAGGATCAGGTTTTCATCGGTGCGTGTAAAGTCATACGTGGTGGTATCCTGGTAATCCCGCACCTCGCAGCGCTCCACCGTATAGGTGTAGGTACCGTAATGGGTCTCGATCGTCACCACATCGCCCACCTCAACGCTCTGCAGGTCGTTAAAAAAGGTGTTGTTGTGGCCCGCCATCAAAATGGTCTTACTTTCACCAGGGATGCCTGCTCCACTGCTGTCCACATAAGTACCAACGCCCTGGTTCAGGATGCTGTTGGTGTCACCGTAATACACCGGCGCGTCCACCGTGGTGCCCGCAATGGTAATGCGGCCATAGCGGTCCCCCTTGCTGGGGTAGGTAATGCTGCTCAGCGGGATGGTCTCCTGTTCCGGCTCTTCCTGTGCGGTCTGGTCATTTTCCGTATTGGTCAGGGTCTGGGCTGCTTCATCAAACAGGTCCTTGGGCTGGGTTTCCACCACGCTGGTTTCCATAAACCACTCTACCAGCGAGTAGTACGGTGCGGCAAACACCTTGAACATGACCGCCAGCAGCGCCAACGTGACCAGCGCAAACAGCAGTGGCACTACCACCAGCCCTGCCGGACCTTTGCGCAAAAAATCGTTCTTGTGCGTCATTTATTTTTTCTCCCCGTTCAGGTACAGGCTGCGGCCCATACCTGACGCTGAAACAAAAAAATTCGCCGCGGCACGCCGCGGCGAACAACATGTTAGTTAGGCGTGATTACTCAGCGTCACGGCTCTTGCGAACAGCAACACCCATGGTGCCAGCGATGGCAACCACAGCAACCAGCATAGCGATACCAGCATTGTCACCGGTAGCCTTGATAACGCCATTGCCGCTCTTCAGGCTGGCAGCAGTGGTGGTGGTGCTTTCAGCAACGCCCCAGGTGCCATTCTTGATGGCTTCGCCGATTTCCGGATGGGTATCGGCATTGTTGAAGCTATAAGCAACGTTGGTGCCATTGATGCTGGCAGAGATGGTGATATCGTTGCCGTTGACGGCAACCTTAGCGTCAGCAACAGAAACACCGATGCTGTTCAGCACATTGACAGCCTCGTTCTTTGCGCCTTCGGGATCAGACTTAGCCTGACCCAGCAGAGCGTTTGCCTTGGCAACCAGAGCGTCAGCAGTGTAGCCAGCAGCAACAGCCTTGTCAACGTCAGAAGCGGTAACAGTGTAGGCAATGCCCTTGGAGTTCAGGTAATCCTGAGCACGGGCAACCTGTGCATCATTGGCAGCAAATGCGCTGGTAGCGAACACACCAGCCATAGCGGCGCAGGCAACGAAAGTGGTCAGTTTCTTCATTTTCATTACGCACATCTTCTTTCTTCCTATTTGAATATCGGAATGTATATTCTTTAATGCACCCCATATTAGCTGATGGTTCATTAGAACTATCAATAATAGCAGTATAGCATTTTTTTCTCAAATGTCAAGATTTCTTCGCGCTTTTTGCCAAAAGTAAAATGGAACTTCCACCATTAGCATCACGCACCAGCCGGTGGCGCAGGCAAAGGCAATGCCATACATTCCCATCCGCGGCGCCAAAATGCAGGTCGTCACCACACGCAGGCTGGTCTGGATCAGCGTGCCCAGCAAAGTCATCGGCATGTTGCCCATGCCGCGGTAATACCCTTGGAATCCGTTCGTCATGGCGGGCAGCAGGTAGAACAGTGCCATCGTTCCCAGGTACTGCACCGCCAAAGCGATCACCCGGTCAGCGCCCTCCCCTGTCACAAACATTGCGGCCAGCGGGGTCTTGAACAGAGTCACCACCCCGCCGATCAGCATCCAATACGCGGCTTCCATCCCAAGGCCCACCGCAAATCCGCGTCTAATGCGGTCCTGCCTGCCCGCGCCGCGGTTCTGGGCAATGTAGGTGGTAATGCCCTGGGCAATGCTCTGTTCGGGGATGCAGGCAAAATCGTCAATGCGCGTCACCGCATTGAACGCAGCGATCACTTCCACACCCAAGGCATTCACCTGCCCCTGGATGAGCACTTTGCCGATTGGCTGCACGGCCTGCTGCAAAGCGGATACCCCGCCATATTGCAGCGTGCGGCCCAGCAGGCTGCGGTCAACGCGCCACTGGCCCCGCCGGGGGCAGAGTTCCGGCGTTTTGGTCCACAGCCACCACCCGGCCAACACGGCGCTGAACGCTTCGGCAATCACCGTTGTCATGGCGGAGCATACAATGCCAAAGCCCAGCCCGCCGATAAAGATCAGGTCCAGCGCTGCGTTCAAAATTGCCGATACCATCAAAAAGCGCAGCGGCGTTCTGGCATCGCCCACACTTTTGAACCCCGCCGCCAACGCATTGTAAAAGCAGGTGAACGGTGCCCCCAAAAAGGTAATGCGCAGATAGATGGCCGTGATTGCAAAAATCTCCCGAGGAACCGCACAGGCCTGCAGAATCGCCGGGGTGAATAATACCCCCAGCAATGCCACCACTGTGCATGCCGCCGTGCCGGAAAGCACGGCGGTGGCCAGTTCCCGGCGCAGGCTTTCGCCGTCCTTTGCGCCAAAGAACTCGCTCATCAGCACCCCGGCCCCCAGGCAGACACCGGTAATTCCCAGAATAACCAGGTTCATCACCGGGCCCGCAATGCCCTCGGCCGCCAGGGCATCCTTGCCGATGAACCGCCCCGCAATGATGGAATCCACCGCGTTATACGCCAGCTGGAACCAGTTGCCCAGCATCAGCGGCACGGCATAGCGCAGCAGGTGCCCCGCCGCGCCGCCTTTGGTCATATCCTGCATGGCGCTCATTTCTGCTGTACCGGTTTGCGCTCATCGCGGTCCTGCTCAGTTTCCCGCGTAATGTAGATGGGGCGGTGCTTCACTTCCAGATAGGTTTTGGCCAGGTACTCGCCCACAATGCCAAGGCAGAACAGCTGCACGCCGCTGCACAGCAGCATAATGCAGACCATGCTGGGCCAGCCCGCGGTCGGATCGCCAAAAATCAGAGCACGCACTACAACAAAAATAATGCCCACAAATGCCGCCAGGCAGAAGATCACGCCCGCCAGTGCCGCCATAACCAGCGGCTGGGTCGAAAATCCCACAATGCCCTCAATGGAATACTTGAACAGGCTCCAGAAGTTCCACTTGGTCTGGCCTGCCACGCGCTCCACGTTCTGGTAGGCAAACCACTTGGTCTTAAAGCCCACCCAGCTGAAAATGCCCTTGGAAAAACGGTTATACTCCGACATTTCCAGCACGGCATCCACCATGCGGCGGCTCATCAGGCGGAAATCCCGTGCGCCGTCTACTATCTCGGTATCCGACATTTTATTGATGATGCGGTAAAACATCCGGGCAAACCAGCTGCGCACCGGGGGTTCACCCTCGCGGGTGGTGCGGCGGGTAGCCGCGCAGTCATAATCACCGGTCAGCAGGGCATCCAGCATATCCGGCAGCAGCGCAGGCGGGTCCTGCAGGTCAGCGTCCAGCGTGGCGACATAATCACCCTTGGCCGCTTTCAGGCCCGCATAAATACCCGCTTCCTTGCCAAAATTGCGGCTGAAGGAAACGTAACGCACACGCGGGTCGGTATCGTGCAGCTCCCGCGCCACGCGCAGGGTGCCGTCTTTGGAGCCATCATCCACAAAAATGATCTCAAATTCTGCGCCGTGGCTCTTTTCCATCTGTGCCGCCACACGGGCCGCTTCCTGATAAAACAGCGGCATGGCTTCTTCTTCGTTATAACATGGAACGATCAGGCTGATCAACATTAGGGGGTCACTCCTCCCATGGTAGTTTCGTATCGTGGGTATTGCGGTCATTCGGCGGTCCATCCGGTAAAGTTCACCAGCAGGTATCCGTCCTGCAGGCTTACCCCAACCGGGGCTTCGCCTGCCTCGGCCAGGGTATCGGCGGCATCCTGCTGGTCTGCATCCGCCAGGGCGCAGGGGCGGCCCACCTGCTGCATCAGCAGGGCTATCTGTTCTTTGCCGCCAAAGGCATCCTGTGCCCAGTTGATGACCATTGTCTGCGGGTTCTCGTACCGGTCCAGGTCCCCCAGCGGGCCGCCCAGCACGGTATAAATCAGGTATGCGGCCTTATACGCCGGGTTTGCCGCCGGGATCACCAGCTGGTCCTGCAGTTCGGGGCTTAATTCTGCCTGCCCCACAAAGGCCACCGGCAGGGTGCCCGCCGGATCCAGGTCATTCAGTTTATCTGCTGTTTTAATCAGCAAGCGTTCTTCATACTGCCAGCGGTCGCGGTTGTATCGTATCGTCCCTGTCAGGGAGATCAGTTCCACCGCCAGCATCGCCCCCGCCAGCGCGGCACAAATGATGGCTTTGGCTCCGCCCTGTTTGCCGCGGTCCAGCGCCGGGGCCAGCCACAGCCAGGCCGCAAAGGGCACAAACACAGCAAAGCACTGCACTGCACGGGCCATCTGGGCACCGGTGCCCTGCAAGATGCCCAGCGAGAACTGCGATACAATCAGCCCCGCCGCAAACAGTGCCCGCCCATTGCCGCCGCGGTGCCGCAGGACCCACAGCACCACCGCCCAGCTGGCAAGTGCCAGCAAGGCCAGCGCCGGAATGCCAAACGCACGGGCCAGATAGTTGGTCAGCCATTCCCGCACAGGGATCACAACTGCAGCCCGCACGCTGTCCCGCTGGAACCAGAAGATCGTTTTGGATGCCGTGCCATCCTGCCCGCTCACGCCGTTTGCGGCGCACAGCAGGGCGGCCAGCCCTTTGCGCAGCACCAGTGCCGCGGCCAGCGGCCACAGTCCGCGCAGAATGCTGCCCCATATCTTTCCGGCTTTTCGGCTGTGGGGTTCCGCTGCCGCGGCATCCAGCAGCAGGGCGGCGCACAGCAGCGTCAGCCAGACTGGGGCAAAGCTTTCGTACAACCCCAGTGCAAAACACAGGCAGACCACTGCGCCGCAGGCACCGGGCAGGCTGTTCCGCCAGCCGCACAGCAGGTGCGGCAGTGCCAGCGCCAATGCCAACGCGCACAGCAGGTAGCCAAACCCAACGCCACACTGGTTGGAATACATCAAAATTTCGCCATGGTAGGGCCACAGCAGCAGCCCTGCCGCCAGCAGCTGCGCCCCCGGTTGTTTTGCCTGCCGCCGTGCCGCCGTGTACAGCACCGCGGCCAGCAGAATGCCCGCCAACACCAGGCTGAGGGCAAAAAACAGCTCCGGCCAAAAGCGCTGGTAGGTCATGATTCCGGTCAGCGCCTGCAGCAGCCACACGGTAATGCGGCCCTGGCGCAAAAATTCTCCGCCCTGCTGGTAGGTGGCAATGGCAAGGTCGTCCATATCCACGGCAGGGGTGTTCATGGCGTAGCCGTACCCCCACAGAACTGCCAGCAGCAGCACACCCCACAGCGTTTTGCTGCGGGCCAGCCCGCACAGGTTGTTCCAAATTTGTCCCGATACGGGCAAAGCCCCCGCTTGTGCGGAGGCTTGCCGGGTGGTATCAGGTTGTAATGTCTGGCGCGCCACGGGGAACGATCAGCCCTTAACGGCGATGTTGACCAGGCGGCCCTTGACGTAAATTTCCTTGGCAATGGTCTTGCCTGCAATGGCTTCGGCCACAGCGGGGTCAGCCTTTGCAGCGGCAATGGCGTCAGCGCTTTCAATGTTAGCGGCAACGTTCAGGCGGGCCTTGACCTTGCCGTTCACCTGAACAGCAATCTCAATGGTCTGCTCCACGCATTTGGCTTCGTCATACTTCGGCCACTCGTGATAAGCCAGGGTGTCGGTGTGGCCCATCTGCTGCCACAGTTCCTCGGTCATATGGGGAACAAACGGGTTCAGCAGCTGCAGCAGCACTTCGTACTCTGCGCGGGTTGCACCGCCCTCATCGTACAGGGCATTCACCAAAATCATCAGCTGGGCAATGGCAGTATTGGCCTTCAGGGCGTCAATGTCCTCGCCCACCTTCTTAATGGTGCGGTTGATCAAAGCTTCCAGCTTCGGGCGGTAGCCTTCGCCCTCCACCTGCTTTCCGCTCAGTGCCCAGATGCGGTCCAGGAAGCGCTTGCAGCCCTTGATGGAGTTGGTGTTCCAGGGAGCGGCTTTCTCAAAGTCGCCAATGAACATCTCGTACAGGCGCAGGGTGTCAGCGCCGTACTCGTTCACCACATCGTCCGGGTTGACAACGTTGCCCAGGGATTTGGACATCTTGACGATCGGGTGCTCGGCCATTTCGCCGTACTTCTCGACCAGAGCTTCACGGGCAGCCTTTTCGCTGCCGTACTCGGCCAGCAGGCGCTTGCGCTCGGCATCGGGCTGGTTTTCAAAGGCATGAGGGTTCAGGCCCAGGATCATGCCGTGGGAGGTACGCTTCTGGTACGGTTCTGGCTTGGGCACTACGCCGATATCATACAGGAATTTGTGCCAGAAACGGCTGTACAGCAGATGCAGGGTGGTGTGCTCCATGCCGCCGTTGTACCAGTCCACCGGGCTCCAGTAATCCAGGGCTTCCTTGCTGGCGATGGCATCCTTGTTGTGGGGGTCCATATAGCGCAGGAAGTACCAGGAAGAACCGGCCCACTGGGGCATGGTATCGGTTTCACGGGTAGCGGGGCCGCCGCAGCACGGGCAGGTGGTCTTGATCCACTCGGCGTGGCGGGCCAGCGGGCTTTCGCCGTCCGGGCCCGGCTCAAAGTCGGTAATTTCCGGCAGGCGCAGCGGCAGCTCGCTTTCGGGGATGGGCTGCCAGCCGCACTTTTCGCAGTGCACCATGGGGATGGGCTCGCCCCAGTAACGCTGGCGGCTGAACACCCAGTCACGCAGCTTGAAGTTGACCTTCTTGCAGCCCTTGTGGTTTTCTTCCAGCCAGGCATACATCTTTTCCTTGGCATCTTCAACGGACAAACCGGTCAGGAAGCCGGAGTTGACCAGCGTGCCGGTGGCAACATCGGTAAAGGCAGCCTCATCCAGGTTGGCCGGGGTATTGCCCTTGACGACCTCGATGATGGGCAGGCCGAACTTCTTGGCGAACTCCCAGTCGCGGCTGTCGTGGGCAGGCACGGCCATGATAGCACCGGTGCCGTAAGTTGCCAGAACATAGTCAGAGATAAAGATGGGCACCTCTGCGCCGTTGACGGGATCGGTGGCGGTCACGCCCTCGATCTTAACGCCGGTCTTTTCCTTGTTCAGCTCGGTACGCTCAAAGTCGCTCTTGCGGGCGGCTTCATCCTGGTATACCTTTACGGCATCCACGTTCTTGATCAGCCCGGCATCGATCCACTTTTTGATGTAGGCATGCTCCGGGGAGATGACCATGTAGGTAACGCCGAACAAGGTATCCGCGCGGGTGGTATAAACGGTCAGGGTATCACCGGCAGAGGTTTCAAAGTTGACCTCAGCGCCATGGCTGCGGCCGATCCAGTTGCGCTGCTGGGTCTTGACACGGTCGATGTAATCCACCTGGTCCAGGTCATCGATCAGGCGGTCCGCGTAAGCGGTGATCTTCAGCATCCACTGGCTCTTCACGCGCTGCACAACGGGGCTGCCGCAGCGCTCGCACACGCCGTTTACAACTTCCTCGTTGGCCAGAACGACCTTGCAGCCGGTGCAGTAGTTGACGGTGGTAGCCTTTTTATAAGCCAGACCGTGCTTGTACAGCTGCAGGAAGATCCACTGGGTCCACTTGTAGTATTCGGGGTCAGTGGTGTTGATCTCGCGGTCCCAGTCAAAGCTCAGGCCCAGTGCCTGCAGCTGGCTCTTGAAGCGGGCCACATTCTTGGCGGTCACGATTTCCGGGTTGATGTGGTTTTTCAGGGCATAGTTCTCGGTCGGCAGACCAAAAGCATCCCAGCCCATAGGGTACAGGACATTATAGCCGCACTGACGCTTTTTGCGTGCCACAATATCCAGCGCGGTATAGCTGCGGGGGTGGCCAACATGCAGGCCGGCCGCAGACGGGTACGGGAATTCTACCAGTGCATAGAACTTGGGTTTGGAATGGTCGATTTCAGCATGGAAGGTGTGTTCATCCTGCCATACCTTTTGCCATTTGGCCTCAACAGCCTTGAAATCATATTTCATAAAGCTTTTCTCCCCACAGAAATTTGTGCGTACTGTGCTTTTGCGCTCCGCATCGGCTCCCCTGAAGGGGAGCTCCGGCGCAGCCGGTGAGGGGTGGTTCGGCGTCACGCACCCCTGTATTTTATGTTCTTTCGGGGTTCCACCCCTCAGGCACCTGCGGTGCCAACTCCCCTCAAGGGGAGCCATCCAGCATCCATGTTTACGCCTGCTCTTCCGGCTTTTCTTCCCATTCTTCGGCGGGCAGCTCCTTTGCGTCAGCCCACAGGTGCTCCAGGTCATAGAAGTCATGGGCTTCCGGCGTAAATACATGCACAATCACGCTGCCGTAATCCAGCAGCACCCAGCGGTTGCCGTCATGGCCTTCGGTGCGCAGCACGTTCACGCCTGCGCGGCCCAGCTGGAAGTCCGCCTCGTCTGCCAGCGCACCCACATGGGTGGTGGAATTGCCGGTTGCGATCACGAAATAATCCGTTACCGTGGTCAGGTTTTCCACATGCAGGATGCGGATATTATAGCCTTTTTTCGCGTCCAGCGCGCGGGCCAGACGGATGGCAAGTTCTTTGCTTTCCATTCAATTCTCCTTTGTTGCAGGATCTATCATTCTGACGGGGTGCTGTCACCATCGGTGCTGTCCCCGTCCGTACTGTCATCCGGCGCCGGGGTTGCGGTATCATAAACATCCGTTGTGGCCGAACCGTCAATGTTGTTTGTCTGCTGTGCGTTGGAAATTTCCTCGTTCAGGGTTCCCATAAACTGCACGCTGGGGTCAGATGCCGTCAGGCCGCTCAAATCAAACAGGCCGTCATCCCCTGCAATGTTCAGCTGGCTGGCATCCACCGGGCCGGTATTCTCGCGGAAATACTCGTTCAACAGGTCTGCCGTTTCCTGCCTTGCCACCACAACGGTACTGTTGCCGTTATAGCTGATGGCCTGACCCATATACACGGGAGCCTGGCAGAACATAATGTTGGAGCTGGAAATTTTCAGCATACTGACCGCCACGCTGACAAGCTCGGTTGCGCTCAGGTCGGTTTCCATCTGGCTGGTGATGACCGGCAGCAGCTTGGCGATATCCCATACCGTCATGCTGCGCATACGGGCGAACAGCGCCGCATAGAAGTACCGCTGCATCCGCAGGCGGCCCAGGTCAGAGTCCGCATAAATGTGGCGGGTGCGCAGGAAGAACTCTGCCGCCGCGCCGTCCATGGTCTGGTAGCCCTGGCTCAGGTGGCTGCCGCCGTAATCCATATCCTGCGGCACATACACCTGAATGCCGCCGAAGGTATCAATGATCTGGGTCAGCGCTTCCAGCCGGACGGACAGGTAGCCATCCACATGCAGGCCAAAAATGTTATGGATCTCATCGGCCAGCGCGCTGATGTTGTTGCTGCCGTTGGAGCCCTGCGTTTTGGCAATGGCGTTGATCTGATAATTGCCGGAGAAGCTGGCATCCGTGGTAACAAAGATGTTGCGCGGGATCTGCAGCATCTTGACCTGGCCGGTCTCATTGTTGAAGTGCAGGTACAAAATCATGTCGGTCATGCCGTCATCTACCTGCGAATCGGTTTCCTGCCCGGTCTCGGTGGAGCGGTCAATGCCCACCACCAGCAGGTTGAACTCTTTGCCCGCATACTCTTTGGGGGTGTTGATCAGCTGGTTCAGGCTGATGGACCCTGCCGACGGTGCAATGGCGTGCATGATAAAGACGACCGTGCCAAAAAAGATCACAGCGATGGCCAGCAGGGTGCCCAGTAACACCTTCAACCAGCCGCCTTTTTTCTTTTTCTTGCCGTTCGGGCCATAGGGGCCTGCGCCGCCTTTGCCTTTGCGGCTGCCGCCCTTGGGCGGTTTGCCACCGCCGCCTGCGGCAGATTTGCTGCCGCTCTTGCCTGCGGCGGATTTTCCGCTTCTGGCTGCCGGTTTCCCGGCGCTGCGTGAAGCCTGCATAACGGTGTCCTCCTGCTGCGGCGCGGCCTGGGGTGCAGCGGGCTGGGCTGCCGTTTGGGCAGCGCGGCGGGCCACACGCGCCTGATACTCTGCATCCGCGTTCATATCATAATGTGCGCGGCTGCCTTTGGTTTCGTTCAGGTCCAGCCGGCGCACCTGGGTGCGGGTGGCCCCCTGTGCGCTCTGGCTGCGGGCGCGGCGCTGCAGCTCCAACGCCTGGCGCTGGGCGCGGGTCAGGGGCTGCTCGCTCTGAGCAGCGGCCTGGGCCTGCTGGCGCGCGGCAGCTTCGCGGGCAGCGTGGGCTTCCTGGGCCTGCTGCTGGGCAGCAGCGGCGCGGGCTTCCTGCTCTTTCTGCTGGGCGGCGCGGTAACGGTCAACATCGGTTTGCTGCACACGGTTAAAGCTGCGGGTGCGGCGGGTGTTATTGGCGGCAAGCTGCTGTGCACGGCGGCGGGCAGCTTCGTACTCATCCTGATTCAACGCACTGCCTGTTTTCACAGTACGCCCGGTGTTCACCGTGCGCGGCGCGTCACCAGCATGGTAGACATTGCGCGGCGCATCGCCGGTGTTTACCCTGCGGATCTCGCTCATAACGTTCCTCCCTTTTATTCAAACGATGGGAACTGGTCTTTCATCTTATTCGGTTACGGCACACCCGCAAAAGGCAGTGCCTGCCCCTTTATCGGGTGCAGGCCGCGCGGGCATCATCCAGTGCGGCAACGGTATCGGGGTCCAGTGGGTTGCCTTTTTCGCGCACAAAGGCAATGCTTTGTTCCAGTGCATGGCACAGCGCCAGGTCCAGGTTCTGCATTTCCTCGGCACGCAGCGCCTCCACACCGGGGTAATCCCGTTCGGCACTGGTCATATCCGCCATGTAAATAATCTTGTCCAACAGGCTCATGTTCTGTTTGCCGGTGGTATGGCACTCAATGGCAGATAAAATTTCCGGGTCCGTCACACCCCACTGTGTCTGGCACAAAATCGAGGCCGCGTACCCATGCCACACCGGCGCAGGGCGCTTGGCGGCATTTTTAGCTATTATAGCATTGTCAGCAAAAATCTGCAACATCTCTGCCTTGGGCAGTTCTTTCGCGCTGTCGTGCAAAAGTGCCGCTAATGCGGCCTTTTCCTCATCCGCGCCATAGCGTTTTGCCAGCTTGACTGCCATTTTTTTTACATTTATGGTGTGCTTGTAACGCTTTTCGCTCAAACGGCTTTTTACCAGCGCTTTTGCTTCGTCCACTGTCATCAAGATCCGCATCCTTTCCCTATTTTATTGTACCCTATCTATGGCTTCAAATCAGCTTGCCGTACAGCCCGTTTCGGTGTATCACATCCGCCACCGGCGGGGGCAGCAGCTCCTTCAGCCGGGCAGGGGGATACTTTCCTGCGCGGATATCGCTGGAGGCACACTCCAGCACCGGGGCATCCGCAAACATGATCTTCCCGCCTGCTTCTTCCAGCTTTTGGGCTGCTGCACGCAGAGCGTCGCCATCGCCGGGTTCCCGGCTTTGCACCACCAAGGTGACCATAGCCAAAATTTCCCGCCAGCGGTGCCATTCATCAAATGTTTCCAGCATATCGCTGCCAATTGTCATATACAGCTGAGCGCCGGGATACTTTTCCTGCAGCATGCTGACGGTATTATAGGTATAGCTGCGGCCCGCGCGGTCCACTTCCCACTGGCTCACCTGCACCTGGGGGCCAAGCGCCTTAAAGCATTCGCACATGGCAAGGCGCAGTTCGCCCGGCGTTGCGCTGGCGTGCTTGTGGGGTGGGATGCCCGCCGGCATAACCAGCACCACATCCGGCTGCACCGCCTGCATGGCGGCCCGCAGGTTGTTCATGTGCCCGGCGTGGGGCGGGTCAAATGTGCCGCCAAATAGCAGTGCTTTCATCTTACTTTTTCAGCAGTTCCGCATAAGCAGATTCCTTCGGCTTTTTGCGGAACAGCACAAACTTGCGGCCAATCACCTGCACGCACTCTGCATGGATGGCTTCGCACAGGATGTCGGCAGCCTCGCGGGCATCATACTCGCTGTTTTCCAGCACCTTCAGCTTGATCAGCTCGCGGGCTTTGATGCAGTCATCCACGCCCTTGATCAGCGTTTCATCAATTTCGCCCTTGCCGATCTGGAAAACCGGCTCCATGGTGTTGGCCATGCCGCGCAGTGCGGCGCGCTGTTTGCTTGTCAAAGACATTGTTCGCTCCTTATTGTTCAGTCAAAATCAAATCATTCTATTCAGTTTTTCTCTGCGGCTCATTCGCCCAAAAATGCGGCGAGCTCGGCTTCCAGCTTTTCCATGGCGCGGCCGCGGTGGCTGATGGCGTCTTTTTCGGCATCGGCCAGCTCGGCATAGGTGCGGTGTGCAGTGTTGGGTACCGTGCCGCCGCCGGGCAGGCCGACGGCATCGGGGACAAACAGCGGGTCATACCCAAAACCGTTATCGCCCGCCGGGGTCAGGGCCACACTGCCGGGGCATTCGCCGGTCACAACCAGCTCCCGCCCATCCGGCAGGATCAGGCAGACCGCCGAAACGAACTTGGCGGCGCGCTGTCCCACCGGCACATTCTGCATCTCTGCCATCAGCTTTTCGTTGTTGGCGGCATCGTTGCCGTGCTCACCCGCATAGCGTGCGCTGTACACGCCGGGTGCCCCGTTCAGGGCATCCACGCACAGGCCGGAATCATCCGCCACGGTGGGCAGGCCGGTTGCCTTGCAAAAGGCTTCGGCCTTAATCTTTGCGTTTTCCGCAAAGGTGGTTCCGGTCTCCTCCGGGTCCAGGGTTACACCCAGTTCCCGCAGGCTTTTTACCTCGTGGCCACAGCGGGTCAGGATGCGGCGCAGTTCTTTCAGCTTGCCCGCATTGTTGGTGGCTGCACAAACGATCATGCCTGTTCCTCCCCTGCCTGCTCCGTTTCCTCTTTTTTATGCTGCGGAACCTCCGGCAGCAGGGCTTCGGCAAAATCGGTGGCGGAGAAGAAGATCAGGTCGTCGATCTTTTCCCCCACGCCCACAAAACGGATGGGCAGGCCCAGCTTTTCGTGCACACCGATGATGCAGCCACCCTTGGGGGTGCCGTCCAGCTTGGTCAGCACAACGCCGGTGGCACCGGCGGCGCGGCAGAACTCCTGCGCCTGGCTGATGGCGTTCTGGCCGGTAATGGCATCCAGCACCAGCAGCACTTCCAGGCTGGCATCCGGGCTGGCCTTTTTCACGCTGCGGCTGATCTTTGCCAGCTCATCCATCAGGCCCTTTTTGTTGTGCAGGCGGCCTGCGGTATCGGCAATGACCATATCATAGCCGCGGGCCGTGGCGGATTTGACCGCATCAAAAATCACGGCTGCGGGGTCAGCGCCCTCGCCCGCCTTGACCAGCGGCACCCCGGCACGGTCGGCCCAGGTTTCCAGCTGTTCGCTGGCCGCTGCGCGGAAGGTATCGCCTGCCGCCAGCATGACCCGCTTGCCCAGATCCTTGTACAGATAAGCCAGCTTGGCAATGGTGGTGGTTTTGCCCACGCCGTTCACGCCCACAACCAGAATAACCGCCGGTTTGCCGCTCAGGTCCAGGTCAGTTTTGGGGCTTACCTCGCGGCGGATGATATCGCGCAGGGCATCCAGCGCTTCCTGGCCGGTATGCAGGCCGTTGATCTCTACCTCATCGCGCAGCTCGTCCACCAAACGCACCGCGCAGCTGGGGCCGACATCGGCCAGAATCAGCTGCTCTTCCAAATCATTATACAGGTCATCATCAATAACAGAGCTGGTCAAGGTGTTGACGATGTTCTGGAAAAAGTCCGTTCTGGTTTTTTCCAGGCCATCGCTCATTTTCTTCTTTTTCTTAAAAATATCGAAGAATCCCATGGCGGTTCCTCCTTTGAATTAACTGATCAGATCAGCGGAAACGTTCTCAAGGTCAAGGCGCAGGATCTTGGAAACACCATCCTCCTGCATGGTCACGCCGTACAACACATCAGCTGCTTCCATGGTGCCGCGGCGGTGGGTGATAACGATGAACTGGGTGCGTTCGGTCATGCGGCGCAGATACTGCGCATAGCGCGTAACGTTCACATCGTCCAGTGCAGCTTCAATTTCGTCCAGGATGCAGAACGGCGACGGGTTGACGGCCAGAATGGCAAAATAAATGCTGATGGCCACCAGCGCCTGTTCGCCGCCGGACAGAGCCGACAGGTTTTTGATGACCTTGCCGGGGGGCGAAACCTGAATTTCAATGCCGGAGTTCAGCACATCGTTCTCATCCGAAAGATAGAGCCTCGCCGAACCGCCGCCGAACAGCTCGCGGAAGATCGCACCGAAGTTGCGGTTGATCTCCTTAAAGCTGGCGGTGAACATCTCCTGCATTTCGCTGCACAGCTCGGCAATCATTCGGTTCAGCTCCGCGCGGGATTTCTCCACATCGGTGACCTGTGCTTTCATGAAGTCGTACCGTTCTTTAACTTCCTTGTACTCTTCGATCGCGCCCACATTCACGTTGCCCAGCGCGCGGATCTTGCCGCGCACTTCGGCCACCTGGCGGCGCAGGTCTGCCACATTGGCAAAGGGTACACAGAGCTTTTCCGCCTCGGCTTCGGTCAGCTGGTATTCCTCCCACAGCTTGGATGCCGTGGTGTTCAGCTCAGTTTCCGCCGCGGTCTTGCGCTCGGCCAGGCGGGCCATCTCGCCGCTCATCCGCTCGCGCTCATCGGTCAGGGTGCGGTTTTCCTGGGTCAGGCGGGTCACAGCGGCTTCCTTTTCCATGCGCTCGGCATTAGCCTTGCGGATGGTTTCCTCCGCCGCGGTGATCTTCTGTTTGTTTTCTTCGCTGGCTCGCTTGATTTCATTGGCGCGCAGCTCATTGGCGGCAATGCGCTCTTTGGCGGCGGCCACATTGGCCTGCAGTTCCCGCACGCGGGCTTCGGCTTCGCCGCTGCGGCCTTTCAGGTTTTCCAGCGCTGCTTCGTGCAGGCTCAGGTCCTTCTCGGTGCGTAGCTTCTGCATTCGGTTATCCGAAAGTTTCTGCGATGCTTCCTCCCGCTGGCGGGTCACATCGCTGGTGGAAGCGCCCAGGCTTTCCAGCTCTTTGCGGTGCATTTCAATCTCGGCTTCCGCCTGTTTGCGGGCGTTTTCTGCCTGGGCGGCGGCCGCAGTGTTCTCCCGCAGCTGCTGTTCCAGCGCGGCGATCTCCTGCCCGCGGTGGGCGGCAGCATTCTTGCCCTCTTCCAGCGCGGTGTTCAGCTGATCCAGCTCCATTTCGGCTTTCAGGCGGGCCGCAGCGGCGGTCATGCCCTCGCTCTCGGCACCGGCCAGCTGGGCGGTCAGGTTATCCACCTCCGCTTTGCGGGCGGCGGCTTCCTTTTCGGCTGCTGCGCGGCGCTCGTCCAGTTTCAGCACCTTGGCACGCAGTTCGTCCAGTTCCTGCTTGCGGCTGAACACACCCACGCTGCGCGCGGTGGAACCGCCGGTAAAGGAACCGCCTGCGTTGATGACCTGGCCGTCCATTGTGACAATGCGGTTGCGGTAGCCAAGATTTTTGGCCACCACCGACGCTTCGCCCAGATCCTCCACCACAATAATGCGGCCCAGCAGGTTATCAATAATATGCTGGTACTGGGGGGCGGTCTCCACCAGGTCGGCGGCCACCTCCGCCGTGCCGGTCAGGCGGCCATTGAATCGGCTGCCCTGCACGGTATCCAGCGGCAGGAAGGTTGCGCGTCCGGCGCGTTCTTCCTTCAAAAAGGTGATGGCCGCGCGGGCGCAGCCTTGGTCCTGCACCACAATGTTCTGCAGCGCAAAGCCAAGTGCCGTTTCAATCGCGATTTCGTACCCCTTGCGCACGCTCAGGATACCGGCCACCGGGCCGATGATGCCCCGCAGCCGCCCACCGCCCGCGGCGCGCATAACGGCTTTTACGCTCTGCTGATAGCCGTCCATGTTGCGCTCCAGATCCTCCAGAATGCGGATGCGCTGGGCGGTGTTGTTTTTATCCGCTGCGGCCTTCTGCAAAGCTTCAGCGGCTTCCGCCTGCTGGCGGCGACGGCTTTCCAGCTTGAGCTTTAAGCCGGAGCGGATGTTATCGTTGCGGGTCACGGCTTCCTCGCACTCTTTCAGGTGCTCGGCAGCAGCGTCCCGTTCCTCGGTCAGTTTTTGTGCCACATCACCCGCGGCGGCTTCCTGGTTTTTCAAGCCGTTCAGCTGGGCGCGGGCCGCTTCCACGGCGGATTGCAGCCCCGCACCCCGCACCTGCAGGGCAGTGGCATTCTGCTGCATGCGGGCCATGGCGGCGCTCACGATCTCCCGCCGCTCACCGCTTTGCAGCGCCTGCTGTTCCAGCGTGTTCAGCTGCTGGCGCAGCTTGTCCGCCTCGGCATCCAGATTTTGCAGCACGGTTTGCAGCTGGGTGATTTCCGCTTTGTGCTCGTCCGCTTCCTGCGCAATCCCCTTTGCGCCTTCCCCGGCGCGGGTCAGCTCATCGCTGGCGCTGCGGATCTGCTCGTTCGCGTGTTCGGTTTCGTTCTGCAAAACTGCCAGCTGGCTTTCGCTCCCGGCGTTCTGCTCGGTAATGGTGCGGATCTCAGCGTTCGCTTCCTCCACCTGCAGCATCAGCTGCTGGGCTTCGGTGCGCAGGGCTTCGGTGCGGGTGTCAAATTCATCCAGCTGGCGGGAAATGCGTGCATAGTCGCTTTCCGCCGCCTCATACTTGCGCTGCTGGTCCCGCACCGTATCCTGTGCGCGGCGGATTGAATCCACCCACAGGGTAATTTCCAGCCCCTTGCGGGTCTCGGAATATGCCAGGAACTGCTCCGCCTTTTCGCTGTCGCGTTTCAGGGGTCCAACCCGCTTTTCCAGCTCCCCCAGAATATCCCGCAGGCGTTCCAGATTGCCCTCCGCCGCGGCCAGGCGGCGTTCGGCTTCATTTTTGCGGTAGCGGTATTTGGCAATGCCAGATGCTTCCTCAAAAATCTCGCGCCGCTCGGTGGATTTTGCACCAACGATCTCCGCAATGCGCCCCTGACCCACAATGGCGTAGCCATCGCGCCCAAGGCCGGTATCCAGCAGCAGCTCGTACACATCTTTTAAGCGCACGCTCTGGCCGTTGATGGTATACTCGCTCTCCCCGCTGCGGTAATAGCGGCGGCCAATGGTTACTTCGTCCGCGTCCATTTCCAGCCCATGATCGGAGTTATCAATGGTCAGCGATACCGCCGCATAGCCCATTGCGCCGCGGGTCTGGGTGCCGCCAAAAATAACGTCCTCCATCTTGCCCGCACCGCGCAGCTGTTTGGAGCTGGTTTCGCCCAGAACCCACCGGATGGAATCCGAAATGTTGCTTTTGCCGGAGCCGTTCGGCCCCACAACACCGGTAATGCCTTCGCCAATGGTGATCCGCGTTTTATCCGGGAAGGACTTGAAGCCCTGTATCTCAAGTTCTTTTAAGCGCATAGATGCCCCTTTTTATGCCTGCTGTTCCAGCTTGGTCAGCGCCGCTTTGGCAGCCTGCTGTTCCGCAGCCTTTTTGCTGCGGCCTTCGCCCACAGCAAGCGCCTTGCCGTTCAGCGCCACAGTAACCTGGAACCGCTTATCATGCGCCGGGCCGGATTCCCCTGTCACGGTGTAGGTCAGGCGGTCGTCCGGGTGTTTCTGCACCACTTCCTGCAGGGCGGTCTTGTGGTCATCCTCAGCGGTTTTGCCCTCCGTGATGAACGGCAGGATAAAGTTGCGGGCGGTCTCAATGCCGCCGTCCAGGAACAAAGCGGCAATGGTGGCTTCAAACGCATCCGAAACCACGCTGGGGCGGCAGCGCCCGCCGCCCAGCTCCTCGCCGCGGCCCAGCCGCAGGTAAGAGCCCAGGTCGATCTCCTGCGCAAACTGGAACAGCGCGTCCTCGCTGACCAGCGAAGCGCGCATGCGGGACAGTTCGCCCTCCGGGCGGGTGGAATGGTGGAACAGATAGTTTGCCACCACAACGGACAGCACACTGTCGCCCAAAAATTCCAGCCGTTCGTTATTAATCCAACTTCCTTGCTTTTTTATGGATGAGGACTTATGATGCAAAGCCTGTTCGTAATATTGGATATGGTGCGGGTAGAATCCTAATATCTTATAAAAAGAAGAATAAAGCTCCTTATCTTTTCTGAAAGGGAGCTTTATTCTTTCTATGATATCTTTGGGATACACAACTTATTCAGCGTATTTCTTAAAGATTACACATGCATTGTGCCCACCAAAACCGAAAGTGTTGCTTAGAGCGGCACGTACGGTACGTTTCTGAGCAGTGTTAAAGGTGAAGTTCAGATTATAGTCGATTTCTTCATCTTTGTCATCTTCCTCATGGTTGATAGTGGGAGGTATGATATCTTCTTTTACTGCCATCACACTAGCCATTGCTTCTACAGCACCGGCAGCACCGAGCAGATGTCCCGTCATAGACTTAGTGGAACTGATATTCAATTCGTAAGCGTGTGAGCCGAAAACATCTTTGATGGCTTTGGCTTCCGAAATGTCTCCGACATGAGTTGAAGTACCGTGTACAT
>ENA-OUQM01000441-OUQM01000441.1-human-gut-metagenome-genome-assembly--contig:-NODE-441-length-27890-cov-7.184121_pt1 | contig 27890 bp, 19 predicted proteins | sample MGYA00237949_ERZ548830 | MGnify/ENA primary metagenome ERZ548830 (study PRJEB26490, sample SAMN05194706) | human gut metagenome | biome: terrestrial biome; feature: human-associated habitat; material...
TTCTCTCCCTCCGCCCCTTCGGGGCACCTCCCTCGCAGAGGGAGGTTTTTCGACAGTCTGAAGCCTCCCTTGTCAAAGGGAGGTCTTTTGGCGTAGGGGCCGGGCATGCCCGGCCCGCAGCCTTGCGGCAGGCACACCGTTCAAGGGCAGCCGCGCAAGGCCGCGGGCCGCGACATAAAAAGGCGGACGCTCCACCTGCGTGAAGCATCCGCCTGACCCCAAAATTATTTTCTCTTTCTCTCCGTAACCACGGCCCCGACCATGCTCACCGCTGCGGCGGCCAGTGCGGGGTAGAGCACCAGACAAAACGCCTGATACCACGTCGGCACAAAATACTGCCATACGGCGGGCAGGGTGTCGGCGGCGTTCAGCGTGATGTCGCTCATTGTCAGCGTCACGGCCTTGTTTTCCTCGGGGCTGCAGGGGTCCAGCCGCAGCGCGGCCAGACTCGTGCGCGGCAGCGTGTAGACGTACTGCCCGCTTCCCAGACTATGCGGGAACACCCGGCGGTCCGCGGAGTAATCCTCGCCGACCTTTGTCGTGTAGTACAGGCACATTTCACGCGCCTCACCGTCAAATTCGGCGGTGTAAGAAATCGTGCGCACCACGCGGCTGCCCACGTCCTCCAAAATCATCTGCGGGTCGCCGTCCTGCGTCGTCAGCGTGCCGTCCGCGCCTTGCACAAGGCCCACCAGCTGCCAGTCGGTCACGGCCATCGTCTCCTCGGCCAGACGGCCCTGCGCCCGGGCGGCGGCGTCACTGCCAAAGTGTACCGCGCCCAGCACCAGCCAGACGGCCAGCGCCAGCAGATACGCCGTCAGCGGCAGCGCGCCGCGGCGGGAGAACCAGTTTTTCAAAGCCTTCACTGCGCGCTCACCTCCATCGGCATCGGGGCAAAGCCCGCATCGGTCACGCGGTAGAGCAGCGTCTCGCCGCTCTGTGCCGCCGCCAGCTTGTCGGTAAACAAATCGGCGTAGCTCTGCACAAAAATATCGTCCAGCGTCTGGATGTACAGCACCGTGCAGCCGTTGCCGCGCACGATGCCGTCCAGCTCCTGCGCCGTAAAGGCGTGGTAGTAGGTGTTTTTCACACCCTCGGCGGGCTGCAGCTCCGGCAGACCCAGCTCGCCGCCGCCGCCGATCATCTTTGTCTCGCCGGTGTCGGGGTCCGTGGTCACCGTGCCGGAGTAGTCCACCAGAATCGGGTAAAAGTCAAACACGGCGCTGAACCAGCCCTCGCCGTTGTCGCCCTGACCGACATAAAAGACGCGGTCATCGGGGGCCAGGTAGCTGCACACCAGCTCGGCCTCGGCGCGCTCGGCGCGGCGGTCGGTGAACTCGCTGTCGGCAAAGCCCAGCACACTCAGCTGCGGCAGAATCAGCTGGCTCTGGCGGAACAGCATCCCGCAGGCCAGCACCAGCACAAACAGCTCAAAGGCAGCTTGCGGCTGTCGGCGAGTCGCAGCAAAAACCGCTGTCGGGCCGTCTGCCCCGCCCTTGACTGTGATCTGCGGCAGCAGCGCCACCGACAGACACCCCAGCGCCAGAATGAACCAGCCGATGTAATAGCTGTAAATGTAGCGGTTGTAGTCGGTCAGCTGCTCGGCCTGAAAGGTCTTGAAGATAAAGCCGTAGCTCAGCGCCAGCATGAGGTTGTAGCCCAAAAAGCAGACGCCGGACAGCACGCCGATGACCGCAATGCGCGCCTTGAGCCGCCGCGATGCTGCCGCCAGAATCGCCACGGCAAACACGATGGCGATCAGCGCGACCACATTGCGGCCCTGCCCGATCATGCTCAGCTTGCCGTCACTCGTCCAGAACTGGTGGCCCATGTCGGCCATCGCAGTGCGGAACTGTGCCTCGCGCTCGGCGTAAAAGCCCTCCACCGGCTGCCCCAGCAGAATTTTAATGCCGTTGACCACGACGGCGGACAGCGGGGCGCTCGTCTCGCCGACGCCGGAATCATTGGCGCTGCGGCTGACGAGCCAGCCGACATAGCGCACATTCCACAGATAGTAAATTGCCATCGGCGCGGCAAAGCAGGCAAGGCTGAACCCGGTGCGGGGGAGCAGACCGGCCTTGAAATCGCCGTCGTCGGCAAACAGCCACTCGTCCACAGCCACCAGCCCCGCCGCCACCAGCGCCAATACAAACGTATTGGCCTTGATGTTGGCAGACAGCGCCAGAATCGGCAGCACGGCCCACTTGGGGGCTGAATTTTGGCGCAGCGCCAGCCACGCGGCCACCGCGCCGCCGAACACAAGCCCCGCAGGCACGTCGCCGTAGCTGGTCATGTAGGTGGTCGTCAGGTAGATCGTGTGGTTGTAGTTCGTGAAGAAGAACGGCACGCACCACAGCACGGCGGCCATCGGTACGGCCACGCGCCATTTTTTCCGCGGGACAGCCCCCACAACGGCGGCAAACACGGAAAAATACAAAATGTCATAACTGACGTAAATTTTCCAATCTGAATAATCTCCGAAAAACTGGAAGAAATACGCCAGCAGCGGCAGGCCGGGGTTCTGGGTCGCGGCCCAGGGCGTGCCCAGCTCGGCGGTGGCGTACAGGCTGTCGTTGACCTTCGTGATCTTGACCGCCGTTGCCCACAGGCTCAGCTCGTCAAAGTCCGTCGCCATAGGCTGCCGCACGAAAAAGTAAACCGTGAACGCCAGCGCCATGCCCCAGAAAAGCACGCTGCCCGGGGTGAAAAGGCGCTGCGCCGCGCCGGTGCTGCCCCTGCAGGACGCCGCGACCCAGACGCCGCCCGCCAGACAGAGAAGATACAGCAGCCACGCGGCGGGGTAGAGAACGCCCGCCATTGCGGCCAGTGTCAGCACCGCGACGATGGCGGACAGTGCCGTCAGTGGTGCGACGGATGCCGGGACGCGGCATTTCAGCGTCAGCACCGCGCAGCCGCAGAACAGCGCCGCCACCGCCGCCAGTACGCAGAGTAGTTCCATAGGGTCAGCTCCTTGCTGTGATAAATTGCGTGTAGGGGCGTCGGGGACGCCGCCCCCTACAAATGCGCAGGAATGTAGGGGCCGCACATGTGCGGCCCGCAGCTTTCCCGCAAAAGCGATCTTGCCTTTTGGCTGCGGGCCGGGCATGCCCGGCCCCTACTGCATTTAAAATTTCTTCGGTTCCTTCTTTATAAAGAAGGAACAAACCGCGCTCGCCATCGCCGCCGCCACTGCCGGCACAAACGCCAGCACCAGCCACCAGCCAGCCGTCGGGACAAAGCGGGTGTACCATGGGCGCGCGGGGTTCAGATCAATGCCGGTAAACAGCGTCGGCACGCCGCCCACGCTGTCCGGGTCAATGCGCAGCCCCGTGACCCACTGCCCGCCCAAATCAAACGTGTAGACGCCGGGGGCCGTGACCTTGGCGTAGACCTTCTGCGCCTCGCTGTAGTCGGTCTGGCCGGGCTTCAAATAGTACAGCGCCACGCCGCCCGGGGGCAGTCGGTGCGCCGCGTCCAGCACGGCGGTCTCGATATACCCCTGGCCCTGCCAGTAAATATGCGGGTCGCTGTCGGTGGAAAGATACCACGCCGGGTCGTCGTCCGGCGGCGTCCACCATTCGTTGGATGAATAGGGCGCAAAGCTCTCGGTCACCAGCTCGGCGGCGTCCACGTGCGTCTGGGGCATTTTGCCCTGCAGCTTGTAGTTCAGCATGACGCCGCAGCCGACGAGACACCGCACCACCCAGAGCACCGCCGCCAGCAGATACGCCAGCAAAAGCAGCTGCCGCGCCTTCAAAAGCGGTTTACGCATTTACTCCACCCCGCTTTCTGCCACAGCTGCCAGCTTGAACGGCACTGCCGCGTCCGCGCCCTCAAAATGATAGAGCGTTGCGGGCATGTCGTTGGTCAGCCCGCCCTCAAACAGGGGGCTGAACTCCCGCTGCAGATAGTCGTCCGCGCGGTCGATCAGGATATAATCGCAGTCCTTCTCGGCCATGTAGGCGACCAGTGTGTCCGGTACGCAGACGGCCTTGTAGTCGTAGAGCGTCCAGTTTTCGCTCTCGACCAGATTCATAAAATCGCTGTCCCAGCGGTCCTGCGTCTCGCCCAGGCGGCCATAGAAGCCGCCAAAGCCGTTCACGACCTGCGCGGTCAGCTCGTACCGATAATAATACCATCGCGTGGCGTCGTCGCCCTGGCTGATGACCAGCACGCGGTCCGGCCAGCCCAGCACGGTGTTCATCGTGTCGGCGCGGTTCTGCACGTCGGCGCGCAGCGTGTACAGGCTGTCGGCACCGGACCAGAAGCCCGCCGCGGGCACACCGCGCCAGCAGAATACGGCAAAAATCACCGCCGCCGCGCCGCCCGTCGCCAGCTGCGCCAGCCGCTCCCGCGCGCCGCGCGCCAGCAGGCAGAGCATCGCCAGCATCCACGCCTGATAGTAGGGGGCCAGATAGCGGTCATAGTCCTTGAGCGCCAGTCCCTCCAGGTCGGAGAAGTTGTAGTTGTACAGAATCAGATGGAACAGATACAGCGCCGCAAAGCAGAACGCAAACCCCAGATGCGCGGCCAGCACGCGGCGGCGCGGTGCGCCCCTGTCAGCGGCCAGCCATGCCGCGGCGGCGACCATCGTAATGGCAGCCACAGCCATGATGCCGCCGCCCAAAAGGCAGATGCGCCGCGTAAAGAACGCGCTGCCCATGGCAGCCATGATCTGCGCGAACTTTTCGGTGCGGCCCATGCCCAGCAGCTGCTTTACGCCGCCGACCAATACCGCGCCGTAGCTCAGGCCCTCACTGCCGACGCTCGCGGCGGTGTCCGCCGTGGGGGTGACAGCCGCCGTGTAGCGGCCCCAGCTTGAAAACGCCGCCAGCACGATAACAGCCAGTGCGCCCGCACGGAGCAGAGCCTTGGGGAACGCCTTTCTGCAGGGCTCGTCTGCGGCCAGCCACAGATCCAGCCCGATCAGGAATGCCGCGATCAGCCCGTAGGCAAAGCAGATGTCCTTGGTCAGCGTCAGCACGGCCAGCGGCAGCGCAACAAGCCAGTAGGCAATTTTACGGCGTCCCACCGCGAAATACAGGCAGAGCGTGCCGCCGAACAGCATCGCCAGCGGCAGGTCGGCCATGGCGTTGACGTACTGCGCTGCGTAGCTGCCCGTAGGCGTGGCCGAGAAGAAAAACGGCAGCAGGAACCCCGCCGCAAACACGAGCACGCCGCCCGCCCAGCGCTCCCGCGGCAGGGCGGACGCAGCGGCCAGACAGGCCAGCGCCAGCGTGTCAATGGCGGCCAGACAGGCCCACTCGGCCCAAGGGCCGAAGGGCTGGAACAAAAATGTGATCAGACTCGTTGCCGGGTAGGTGAAAGACGCCTTTAGGTTGACCGGGTCGGCCACATAGAATGCGCCGCGCTCCACGACCATCTTGGGGGCCAGGCCCCACGCCGTGAACTCATCCCACTGGGTAAACATCGGCTGCTGTACACAGAACAGCAGCCAGATAAACGCAGCACCGCCTAAAAACAGTGTGAAACCGGGGACGGAGGCCGCTCTTTTCCAGGCGGCGGCCACCCCGGCGGGGCGGTATTGCACAAGCCCGACGACCCACACGGCGGCCAGCGCCAGCAGTACAGCCACAGCGCCAACGCGCAGGAAACCCGCGACCCCGCAGAGATACAGCACGACCACCGCGCCGCTCAATACCGGCAGCGGCAGCAAGGCGGGGGAGAGGGTAAACCGCTCCGCCAGAATCGCACAGGCCCCGCAGAGCAGAAGCAGCAGCGCAAGGGCGTAGAGTAAATGCAGCATGGGCGTGAGCCTCCTTTCATGTTGTGGTAAGCCTTCCCCCGTGGGGGAAGGTGGCCCGCAGGGCCGGATGAGGGGCGGCCTTGCCATAATTGCCCGTGAACGGCGTGCCGGAGCACACCCGCCCCTCATCAGTCACCTTCGGTGACAGCTTCTCCCCCGAGGGGAGAAGCCTTTTCATTACTTATAAATCGTATACACCGGTCCCACAAAGTAATGCTGGAACAAAAGCACGGCCCCGGCAAACGCATACCAGCCGCACAGCGTTACCGCCAGCGCCTCGCCCTTGGCCGCGGTCAGCCGCGGGGCCAGCACCCGCCGCAGCACAGCCGCCGCGGCCAGCACCAGCACCAGCCAGACCGGCAGGAAATACCGCGTCTGCAGGCCGACGATGCGCACCATGCCCACCGGCGTGTAGGTGATGTACATGGCGGTCATCGCGCCCACGGCGTAGACCAGGCCGAACACGCCCAGCCAGCCCATGCGGCGTCGGCCCAGCGTGTCGGTCTGCGCGGTGCAGAGCATCGCCGCCGCCAGCAGCACCGGCGGTGCGGTGATGCTGATAAACGCAATCGGCATATCCTTCCAGCCGAACAGCCCCAGCTGGCCGAGGAACCCGTCGTTCTCATACAGTGTGCCCAGCAAAACCGCGATGTAACGCAGCGGATTTTTCAAAACAAACAGCAGCTGCGCACCGCCGTTCACGGTGGTGCCGCCCTGGCGGGCGATCGCGCCGTAGTTGTGGCGCAAAAGCGTGCCGTACTGCTCCACACCGAGGGTCAGCGCCAGTGCGCCCGCAGCGGTCAGCACGGCGTACACGGCGCGGCTGAAATGCACCTTCCACTCGGATTTCCGTAAAATCAGCGGCAGCACGACCCACAGCAGATTGATATACGGCTTGGTGCCGTTGGCGAACACGCAGGCCAGCGCATAAAAAAGCGCCGTCTTATCGTTCCATTCGTCCCGCGTCAGCAGGGCCAGCATGAGGTAATAGCAGCCCAAAAGCGTCGCGTCGTAGCTCAGCGACGCACCCATGTAGAGCGACATCGGCATAAGCATAATGCACAAAAACGCAGGTCTGCATTTGTGCGCACTGCGCAGCGCTGCATAGCACAGCGCCGTGTAGGCCAGCAGGTTCACGAGCCGCCCGCCGTACAGGCAGCCCAGTGCGCCAAGCCCAAACAGCCGCGCCAGTGCCATGCCCAGCGCGCCGGGCAAAAACGGCAAAATCAGAAAGCTGACCGGCTCGGTCACGCGCTGCGGCACAGAATCCCTATACAACCAGGTAAGATACTGCTCAAAACTGTCCCGGATGCTCTCCACCCGGCCATCCTTGCCGTACTGCTTCAGCGCGTACCCGGCGGAGTTGAACGGCTGCTCGGCGTGGGTGTCGGGGTCGGTGCCCAGCCCTGCCGAGGTGTGCGCGTTGACCCACGCGCCGGGGAACGCCGCAACAAGCTCGTCCACGTCCTCGGGGTAGCCGCGCTGGGCATCAAAATCGAACCGGCCCATGGATATAGCGTAGGTGCGAAGATAATGGTCGGTCTCGTCGGGGGTCTGCATCGGCGGGTTGGCAAAGGCAAACAGCACGCCGCACAGCAGAATGCACGCCGCGCCCTTTTTGGCAAAGTCCCTGACCCGCCGCAGCGCCAGCGCCGCCGCACCGGCCAGCACGGCCAGCCCCACGCAAAGGCCGGTCACACCCGCCGCAGATACGCCGCGGGCGTCCAGCCCGTAGAACACGCGCCAGTAGTAGCTGACGACGACGCCCAGCGAGGCGCAGACCGCCAACACGAAAGCCCACCGGGCGGCGGGCTGCTGCACGGTGGGTAGGGACAACTTCTTTTTGGAAACGTTTGACATAAAATCAGATTCCTGTAGGGGCGAGGCATGCCTCGCCCGGCTGTTCGCCGCGCCGCAAGGTATCCGGCTTGGCAAGGTCGGGGGCCGGGCGTACCCGGCCCCTACAGTGCATGAAAAATCTGCGATGTTACAGAATATACTGCCCGACCTTGTACTGATCCAGGTTGCTGCGCAGGAACTCGATGGTCGCAGCCAGGCCCTGCTCAAAGGTGTACTGGGGCGCCCAGCCGGTCAGCTCACGCAGCTTGGTGGAATCGCCCAGCAGGCGGTTGACCTCGCTCTTTTCGGGGCGCAGACGCTCGGCCTCGCAGACGATCTTGGCGTTCGGGTTGATCTGGGCGATCAGCTCGTTGGCCAGATCACCGATGGAATGCTCAACGCCCGTCGCAATGTTCAGCTCCTGGCCAATCGCGGCGTCGCAGTCGGCAATCGTCATAAAGCCGTTGGCCGTGTCCTTGACATAGTTGAAATCGCGGGTCGGGGTCAGGCTGCCGAGCTTGATCTCGGTCTGACCGGCCAGCAGCTGGGTGATGATGGTCGGGATAATGGCGCGTCCGCTCTGGCGCGGGCCGTAGGTGTTGAACGGGCGCACGATGGTGACGGGCAGGTCAAAGCTGCGGTAGAAGCTCTCGGCCAGGCGGTCCGCGCCGATTTTGGTGGCGGAGTAGGGGCTCTGGCCCTGGAACGGGTGCTTCTCGTCGATGGGCACGTACTGCGCCGTGCCGTAGACCTCGCTGGTGGAGGTGACGAGCACGCGCTGGGTGTCCAGCTCACGCGCGGCGTTCAGCACGTTCAGCGTGCCCTTGATGTTGGTGTCCACGTAGCTGTCCGGGCTGTGGTAGGAGAAGGGGATCGCGATGAGCGCGGCCAGATGGAACACGCGCTCCTGCCCGCGCATGGCGGTGCGCACGCCGTTGGGGTCGCGCACGTCGCCCATGAAGATGTCGATTTCGCTGCGGATCTCCGGCGGCAGGGTGTCGATCCAGCCCAGCGAGCCAAAGGAATTGTACAGACAGAACGCGCGGACCTTTTCGCCGCGCTTGACGAGTTCTTCGGTCAGGTGGCTGCCAATAAAGCCGTCTGCGCCGGTGACCATAACGGTGTGTGCCATTGCTTGCTCCTTTTTAAAAAGGGGACAATGCCCCATATTTCAACTTTATTACAAAACAGTATAACCGATTTCGGGGAAGATTTCAACTGTAAGTTATGAATAGTGAATGGGCGGCTGCACGAACGCGGCCCTCATCCGGCCTCGGCCGAAAGGCTTCTCCCTCGGGAGAAGCTGTCAGCGGCCCCGTCCGCTGACTGATGAGGGCAAACCTCGCCTTACAGCCCGTTTACAGTTTTTGCAAAAAATCCCTATTTCCCTATTGACATACGGTTAATTCCGTGTTATCATACAGTCAACCTATAAATCACATAGGTTTATTACAAAAAGCAAGGAGGTGCAAAGTATATGGCTCACGTTTTCGATGATCTGCTGCGTCAGAATTTCCGCTTTGGCCGAATGCCTAACTCCCGGGCAAATGCAGTCCGGGCGCGGGGCAATGCTTTGCACTGCCTGTAAAACCGGCGCCGCACTGCATATTCTGCCCGGGAGTTGTACCAAAACGACCCCCGGCTTTTCTTTTACAAAAAAACAGAAATGAGGATTTTATCATGAGCGAGCGTAAACTGCATTTTGAGACCCTTCAGCTGCACGTCGGCCAGGAGCAGGCCGATCCCGTCACCGATTCCCGTGCGGTGCCGATCTACCAGACCACCTCCTATGTGTTCCCCAATTCCCAGAATGCCGCTGACCGCTTTGCCCTGAGGGCCGAGGGCAACATCTACGGCCGCCTGACCAACTCCACCGAGGATGTTTTTGAAAAGCGCATCGCGGCTCTGGAGGGCGGCGTTGCCGCGCTGGCCGTTGCCTCCGGCGCCGCTGCCATCGACTACACCCTTCAGGCACTGGCCCAGAACGGCGGGCACATTGTGGCGCAAAAAACCATCTACGGCGGCACCTCCAACCTGCTGGCCCACACGCTGCCCGCGTTCGGTGTGCAGACGACCTTTGTCAACGCCCATGATCTGGCCGAGGTCGAGGCTGCCATTCAGGACAACACCCGCGCTGTCTATATTGAAACGCTTGGCAACCCCAACGCCGACATCCCCGACATTGACGCCATTGCCGCTATCGCCCACAAGCACAGCATTCCGCTTGTCATCGACAACACCTTCGGCACGCCCTACCTGATCCGCCCGATCGAGCATGGTGCCGACATCGTTGTCCATTCTGCCACCAAGTTCATCGGCGGCCACGGCACCTCTCTGGGCGGCATCATCGTTGACTCCGGCAAGTTCGACTGGAAGGCCAGCGGCAAATTCCCCGCCTTCTCGGAGCCGAACCCCAGTTACCACGGCGTCTGCTTTGCCGAGGCTGCCGGCCCTGCCGCCTTTGTGACCTATGTGCGCGCCGTGATCCTGCGCGATCTGGGCGGCTGCATCAGCCCGTTCAACGCATGGGTGCTGCTGCAGGGTACCGAGACGCTCTCCCTGCGTCTGGACCGCCACAATGAAAACACCAAAAAGGTCGTCGAGTTCCTGACCCACCACCCCAAGGTGGAGAAGGTCAACCACCCCAGCCTGCCCGATCACCCCGACCACGCCCTGTATGAGAAGTACTTCCCCAACGGCGGTGCATCGATCTTCACCTTCAACATTAAGGGCGGCCAGAAGGAGGCCTTCGAGTTCATCGATCATCTGCAGATCTTCTCTCTGCTGGCCAATGTCGCCGATGTCAAGAGCCTTGTAATCCACCCGGCCACCACGACCCACGGCCAACTCTCCGATGCGGAGCTTGCCGATGTAGGCATCGGCCGCAACACGATCCGCCTGTCCATCGGCACCGAGCATGTCGACGACATCATCGCCGATCTGGCACAGGCTCTTGACGCTGTCGAGTAATTTGTAAAGACTTTTAGAGGGAACAGGGATTCTATAGAACACCGCCGCCCGTGGGTTGCAAGACCCGCAGGCGGCGGTTTTGTTTGCGTAGAGAGCCTTCCCCCCCAGGGGGGAAGGTGTCTGCGGCTCTGCCCGCAGACGGATGAGGGGCGATCTGCCGCAATTGCCCGTTTACGGATAGTTCCCCCACATACCCGCCCCTCATCCGGCCCTGCGGGGCCACCTTCCCCCTAGGGGGAAGGCTTGGGGCTTGCACTGCGTCAATGTTTGTTGTATCATTTATATACAAATTCTCCCACAAAGGAGCTATCCCTATGCCCCATATCATCGAAATCACAGATTTATCCGCCCCCGAGCTGGCTCCTTACACCAAGCTCACCGAGGCCCAGCTGCGCAATAAGCTGGAGCCCGAAAAGGGTATCTTCATCGCCGAAAGCCCCAAGGTCATCGGCACGGCGCTGGACGCCGGGTGCGAACCGCTCTCCTTTTTGATGGAGCGCCGCCAGATCGACGGCCCCGCCGCGGGCGTGCTGGCCCGCTGCCCCGACGCCGCCGTCTACACCGCGGACCGCAGCGTGCTGCAGGCCCTGACCGGCTACGCGCTGACCCGGGGTGTGCTCTGCGCCATGCGCCGTCCGCAGCCGCGCAGCGTCGAGGCGCTGTGCAGAGACGCCCGCCGCGTCGCGGTGCTGGAGGGCATCGTGGATTCCACCAACATCGGGGCCATCTTCCGCGGGGCCGCCGCACTGGGCATGGACGCGGTGCTGCTCTCGCCGTCCTGCTGCGACCCGCTCTGCCGCCGTGCCGTCCGCGTCAGCATGGGCACGGTGTTCCAGGTGCCGTGGGCAACGCTGGGTGACAGCCCTGCCGACTGGCCCGAGGCCGGGATGGCCCGCCTGCACGCGCTCGGCTTTAAAACTGCTGCCATGGCGCTGGACAGCCGCGCCGTCAGCATCGATGACCCCGCGCTGCGCGCCGAGCCGCGCCTTGCCATCGTGCTGGGCACAGAGGGAGACGGCCTGGCCCGCACCACGATTGCCCACTGTGACTACACCGTTATGATCCCCATGCAGCACGGCGTAGACTCACTGAACGTGGCCGCGGCAGGGGCCGTGGCGTTCTGGGAGCTGCGGGCAAGGTAAAAAATAGCGAACACCGTAGGGGCGGATTCTATATCCGCCCGTGCCGTGCTGCCTTTGGCACAATTCCACGGGCGCATATGGAATGCGCCCCTACGGGTATTTCCCGGCAGTGTGCTGCACCGCAAACTTCCTCCGTCAATCTGCCACAAAAATATTACAAAACTTTTACGCCCTGCTGACCGAAACGTCGGCGGGGCTTGTTGTTTTTGACGGCGCAAAATGTTACAATAATTATACAAGCACGCAAAAAGCGTGCAATAACAAATGCGGAGGTTTTCTTCCATGGGCTTCCTGAAAAAATTCACCAAACAGGAGATCAGCTGGATGATGTACGACTGGGCCAACAGCGCCCACTCGGTCATCGTCGTGACCATCCTGCCCATCTTCTTCGACACCGTTGCGGGCTACACCGCCGACAGCGTGTCCAGCATGTCCACCTGGGGCTTTGCCACCAGCCTGGCTATGGCCATCGTCGCCCTCAGCGCGCCGTTCCTGGGCGTGTTCGGCGACATCCGCGGTATGCGCAAAAAGCTGTTCACGGCATTTATGCTCATCGGTGTTGTCTCGGTAGCAGGGCTTTCCTTCACGCCGTTCATGGACTTCACCGCCTCGCCGGAGGCGGCGGGCAGGGTCGCGGCGATAGTGCTGGTGCTCTACATCACAAGCACCATCGGCTTTGATGCGTCCTGCATCTACTACGACGCTTTCCTGACCGACGTCACGACGGAGGACCGCATGGACTCGGTCTCGACGCTGGGCTACGGCCTCGGCTACATCGGCGGCTCGACGATCCCCTTGCTGATCTTCCTCATCATGAACGCTGTCGGCGTGCCGATGCTGACCTGCCTCGGGTTCATCTTTGGCCTGACCGCCGTGTGGTGGCTCGTGTTCAGTGTCCCGCTGGTCAAAAACTGTGAGCAGACCTCCGGCAAGCCCTATAAGAAGGGCGATGTGGGGGCCAGCATTAAAAACGTGTTCACGACCATGAAGGAGATCGGCGCGGATAAGCCAATGTTGATCTACATTATATCGTACTTTTTCTACATCGACGGTGTACATACCATCATCAGCATGTCTACAAGCTACGGCACCAACCTGGGGCTGGACTCCGCCGGTATGCTGCTGGCGCTGCTGCTGGTGCAGGTGCTGGGCCTGCCGTTCTGCCTGCTCTACATGAAGCTGGCCGAGAAGTTCGGCGCGCGCACGATGGTCGGCGTCGGCATCTGCGTTTACATGTTTATCTGCGTATTTGCGTTCTTTATGAACAGCCTATGGCAGTTCTGGATGCTGGCCGTGCTCTGCGCCACCAGCCAGGGCGGCATTCAGGCGCTGTCCCGCTCGATGTTCGGCAAGCTCATTCCCGACAAGGCCCGCAGCGGCGAGTTCTTCGGCTTCTTTGACATCTTCGGCAAGTTCTCGTCCATCATGGGCCCGGCGCTTGTCGGCTTTGTCAGTGCCTTTACCGCCAACAAAATGCTGGCCGACCAGGGTCTGACCGCCGCCACAGCCACCGCCGAGCAGGTCGATGCCATCAATGCCGCCGCCGGACCGTTCGGCATTTTGTCCGTCATCCTCATCATCATTGTCGGTGCCGTGCTGTACTTTGGCGTGCTGCCGAAAGTTATGACGAATGACGAGAGGAATATTTGAAGCAGAATGCCTTCCCCCTTGGGGGAAGGTGGCCGAGGCCCCGCCCGAGGTCGGATGAGGGGCGAGTTGCCGGATATTGCCCGTAAGCGGGAAATACCGTAAGCTCTGCCCTCATCAGTCCGCTGCGCGGACAGCTTCCCCCTCGGGGGAAGCCTTTTTGAAAATTTGACTTTTTCCCTTCCACGCAGTACAATTATACCTACGCTGATACGAAAGGGGACCCTACATGCCGGAAGGCTATACCCATGTGCGCACCGCAAGAAAAGCTGCGGAAACCATCCACTACAAAATTCAGTGCCCGGCGGCGTTTGCGGCGGGTGCCAACGGCCCGGACAGCTTTTTCTGCTTTGAAATCTGGAAAAAGCGCGCCAAGCGCCGCTATGACCTGCCCGGCCTCGGCAGCCGTATGCACGAGGAAAAGACCGGCGCGTTCCTGCGCAGTCTTTGCGCCAACGTCAAGACCCGCCCACAGGTCGAGTACACGCTCGGCTTTTTGAGCCACTACGCCGCGGATACCGTTGTGCATCCGTTCATCTGTGCCATGTGCGCGCCCGGCCAGCCCTACGCGGGCAAAGGCGGGCACGGCTATCTGGAGATCGCGCTCGACTCGACGCTCCACGCCGAGGACACCGGCTCTGCGCTGGTTCCCGTCAATGACGTCAGCCCCCTGCCCACAGGGGAGGAGCTGGCCGACATCACGGCGCTGCTGCACACCTGTCTGCTGGAAACCTACGGCGAGGACATCCCCGTGGAGTACCTGGCCGATGCGTTCTGGCACACCTACAGGCTGCGCGGGCTGTTCCCCAGTAAGCACGGCGTGCGCCGGGTGTTTTTCTGGCTCGTGGAGCCGCTGTTCGGCGGGCGCGGCTTCATCACGGGCCACGTCTCGCCGCGGCAGCTGGACAAGCGCCTGCCCGACGACTGGACCGACCCGTTTACCGGCGAGCATCACGACGGCGGCCTGTTTGCGCTGCTGCCAAAGGCAGTCTTTCGCAGTGAGCAGTTCATGGGTGCGGCGCTGCTGTACTGGATGAACCGGCTGCCCCCCGCAGAATTTGCCGAAAAGCTCGGCAGTATGAGCTATCTGCAGGGCATCGCCACCCCCGAGAGCGACCCTGACACAACAAATCAAACCGAAAAGGAGAACACCGTATGATTCGCATTACCATGCAGAACGGCAAGACCATCGACATTGAGCTGGACCACAGCGCAGCCCCCATCACCTGCGAGAACTTTGAGAAGCTCGTCAAGGACGGCTTTTACAACGGCCTGACCTTCCACCGCATTATTCCCGGCTTCATGATCCAGGGCGGTGACCCGCAGGGCACCGGCATGGGCGGCCCCGGCTGGCACATCAAGGGCGAGTTCCTGCAGAACGGCGTTGCCAACCCCATCAAGCACACCCGCGGTGTCATCAGCATGGCCCGCTCGATGGACCCGAACTCCGCCGGCAGCCAGTTCTTCATCATGCACCAGGATGCCCCGCATCTGGACGGCAGCTACGCCGCCTTTGGCCATGTTGTGAACGGTATTGAGGTCGTCGATGAGATCGCCAACGTTGCCACCGACTGGAACGACAAGCCCCGCACGCCGGTTGTCATGGAAAAAGTCGAGATCGTCTGACAGCAATAAAGAGAGCTATGCCCACGGGCATAGCTCCTTTTTATTATAAGGCAACACCGCACAATTCCCGCCTGGCGGCTTAAGCACCGCTCCGGCGGCTGCGGCACGGCATCTGCGTTGCCAAAATGCTCGATAAGACATCCAGTATTATCTGCGCTTTTGGCTTAGCAGCTGCCGCACCTCGCTCGCCGTATCGGCACTTAGAATTATGCGGTATTGCCATAAGGCTTCCCCCACGGGGGAAGGCGTTTGATTTTAAATCACATAATCATTCCCCGGCTGGCTGGTGTTCACCAGGTCCGCCAGAGTGATGCCGTCGAAATAGTCGTTGATCATCGTATTCAGCTTGCGCCACATCGGCAGGGTGCGGCACTCGGCCATGCGGCGGCACTCCACGGGGTTCTGCTCCAGGCAGGCCACCGGGGCCAGACTGCCCTCGCTCAGGCGCAGGATGCTGCCGACGGTGTACTCCTCGGGCGTTTTGGTCAGGCGGTAGCCGCCGGACTTGCCGCGCAGACCGGTCAGGTAGCGCTCCTTGACAAGGCTCTTCACGATGGCCTCCAGATACTTTTCGGAAATTTCCTGCCGTGCGGCGATCTCCTTCAGGGGGATATAGCCGTCGTGCTGGTGCTCGGCAATATCGATCATAACACGCAGCGCATAACGGCCCTTCGTTGAAATCATCATAGTGGTATGCTCCTTACTGTTCTTACAACCTATTATACAGGTTGGTAAATAGGATGGCAACACCTTTTTGCAAAATAATTTTGGAAAATTCCCTATTACCCTATTGACAAACGGGAAAATATGTTGTACAATCCTATCAACCTACAAGAAAGGTATGAATTGATATGCGAAAGGGATTTGTGCCATACGCGCGATGTCGCCGTCATGAGCTGTAAAACCGCAACTGATTTACAAATAAACAGAAATGACGATGGAGGAAACTACCATGAGCAAGATTTATACTTCCGCAGACCAGCTGATCGGCCACACCCCGCTGCTGGAGCTGACCCATATCGAGAAGGATGCAGACCTTTCTGCCAAGCTTCTGGCAAAGCTGGAATACTTCAACCCCGCCGGCTCCGTCAAGGACCGTATCGCCAGGGCTATGATCGACGACGCCGAGGCCACCGGCAAGCTGAAGCCCGGCTCCGTCATCATCGAGCCGACCTCCGGCAACACCGGTATCGGTCTGGCGTCCGTCGCCGCCGCCCGCGGCTACCGCATCATCATCGTCATGCCCGAGACGATGAGCGTCGAGCGCCGCCAGCTGATGAAGGCCTACGGCGCCGAGCTGGTGCTGACCGACGGTGCCAAGGGCATGAAGGGCGCCATTGCCAAGGCCGACGAGCTGGCGAAGGAGATCCCCAACAGCTTTGTGCCCGGCCAGTTTGTAAACCCGGCCAACCCCGATGCCCACAAGCGCACCACCGGCCCCGAGATCTGGGAGGACACCGACGGCAAGGTCGACATCTTCGTGGCCGGTGTCGGTACGGGCGGTACTGTGACCGGTGTCGGTGAGTACCTGAAGAGCCGGAACCCCAACGTCAAGGTCGTGGCCGTTGAGCCGGCTTCCTCCCCCGTGCTGAGCAAGGGCACTGCGGGTGCGCACAAGATTCAGGGCATCGGTGCCGGCTTTGTGCCCGACGTGCTGAACACCAAGGTCTACGATGAGATCATCCCCGTCACCAACGAGGACGCCTTTGCCACCGGCAAGCAGGTCGGCCACAAGGAGGGCGTGCTGGTCGGCATCTCCTCCGGCGCTGCGATCTGGGCCGCCATCCAGCTGGCCAAGCGCCCCGAGAACAAGGGCAAGACCATCGTGGCCCTGCTGCCCGACACCGGTGACCGCTATCTGTCCACCCCGCTGTTCGCGGACTGATTGCAATAACAGGAAACCTTTGCTATAATAAAGGTACTGTTGCATACGAAGTGAAGGCCGTAGGGGCCGGACATGTCCGGCCCGCAGCTTTCCCGGCAATGCCCTGATAAGGCAAGGCCGCGGGCGAGGCATGCCTCGCCCCTACAACTCAAAAGCTAAAATGTGCAGCACGAAAGAACCGTGCTGCACATTTTTTTAACCAAGGAGGCCCCTATGTCAAATACCCCCGGCGCGTTGATCGCCATGAGCGGCGGCGTGGACAGCACCGTCGCCGCCTACCTGATGAAGCAGGCAGGCTGCCGCTGCATGGGCGCGACCATGCGCCTGTACCAGAATGAGGATCTGGGCCAGAGCGGGTTCCACACCTGCTGCTCGGCGAAGGACGTCGAGGACGCCGCCGAGGTCGCGTTCCAGCTCGACATCCCGTTTGAGGTCGTGAACTATACCGAGGAATTCCGTGAAAAGGTCATTGCCAAGTTTATCGAGACCTACGAGGCGGGCGGCACGCCGAACCCCTGCATCGACTGCAACCGCACGATGAAATTTGACAAAATGCTGGACTTTGCCCGGGAGCACGGCCTGGACTATGTGGTCACAGGCCACTACGCCCGCATCGAGCAGGACCCCGCCACGGGCCGCTGGCTGCTGAAAAAAGCACTGTACACCGATAAAGACCAGAGCTATGTGCTCTATGTTCTGACCCAGGACCAGCTGGCGCACACGAAGTTCCCGCTGGGCGGCATGGACAAACCGTCCATCCGCAAGATCGCCGAGGAGCAGGGCTTCTGCAACGCGCGCAAGCACGACAGCCAAGACATCTGCTTTGTGCCCGACGGCGACTACGTCGGCTTTATGGAGCGCTACACCGGCAAATATTACCCGGACGGCGACTTTTTGGACGTGAACGGCAATGTTGTGGGCCGCCACCACGGCGCGGTGCGCTACACCTGCGGCCAGCGCAAGGGGCTGGGGCTGGCGTTGGGCGCGCCGGTCTACGTCTGCGGCAAGGATATGGAGAAGAACACCGTAACCGTCGGCCCCGAGAGCGAGCTGTTCAAGACGACGCTGATCGCCGGGGACTTCAACTGGATTTCGATTCCCGAGCTGACCGCCCCGATGCGCGTCAAGGCCAAGGCCCGCTACCGCCAGGTCGAGCAGCCCGCGACGGCCTACCCGCTGGAAAACGGCCTTGTGAAGGTCGTTTTTGACGAGCCCCAGCGCGCCATCACCCGCGGCCAGGCCGTGGTGCTGTATGACGGCGACGTGGTCGTCGGCGGGGGAACGATACTATAAATAATAGATAAAAAATAATAAATATGGTGGAGTTTTCGCCCCGCGGGGCGAAAACAAAAATACGGTGCAGCTGCGATTTTGCGGCTGCACCGTTGTTTTTATAAAATTACAGCTTCTCCAGCGCCGCCTTCACGCGCTTAACGGTCTCCTCTTTCCCCATCATCGCGGCCAGGTCGGTACCGCCGCCCGGGGTGCGGGACTTGCCGGAGAGGGCAATGCCCAGCGGGAACAGCAGCCAGCCGTTCTTCTTCTCCATGCTCTCGGCCAGCGTCTTGCACGCCTCAAAGATCGCGTCGCGGGTCCAATCGGTCTGCGCCTCCAGCACGGGCAGCAGGGCGGTCAGGGCCTCCTTCGCGGACTCGGGGGTCGTTTTCTGCTTCTTGTTGCGGTACATCTCAGCGTCAATGGGCAGCACGGCGTCAAAGAAGTCGAGCTGCGGCGGGATGTCCTCCAGCACCTCGCAGCGGGGCTGCAGGTTAGCGCAGAGCAGGTCACGGTCAATGCTGCAGTGTACGGCGCTGTCGATGAACGGGTCGGCCAGGCGGCGGAACTCCTCAGCGGGCAGGGCACGGATGTAGGCAGCGTTGATGGCACGCAGCTTCAGCGGGTCAAAGATAGCCGGAGACTTGGAAATGCGGGACGGATCCCAGATCTTGATCATCTCGTCCAGAGAGAAAATCTCCTGCTCGCCCTCGGGTGCCCAGCCCAGCAGCAGCAGATAGTTCAGCACGGCGGCGGGCAGATAGCCCTTCGCCACGAGGTCCTGATAGCTGGCATCGCCGTTGCGCTTCGACAGCTTGTTCTGCGCGTCCTTCATGACGGGCGGGCAGTGGATGTAGACGGGCTTCTCCCAGCCGAACGCATCGTACAGCAGGTTGTACTTCGGCGTCGAGGACAGATACTCGCTGCCGCGGATGACATGGGTAATGCCCATCAGGTGGTCGTCCACGACGTTCGCAAAGTTGTAGGTCGGCATACCGTCGGTCTTGATCAAAATCTGGTCGTCCAGCTCCCTGACATCGACCTCGATATGACCGTAAACAACATCGTCAAAGCCCGCTACGCCGCTCTCGGGGATCTTCTGGCGGATGACATAGGGCTCGCCCGCGGCCAGCTTGGCGGCAACTTCCTCGGCGGACAGGTGGCGGCAGTGGCCGTCGTAGTGGGTCATTTCGCCCGCAGCGCGCTGGGCCTCGTGCATTTCGTTCAGGCGCTCCTCGGTGCAGAAGCAGTAGTAGGCCTTGCCCGCCTTGACAAGCTGTTCGGCGTACTGCTTGAACATACCCATGCGCTGGCTCTGCACGTAGGGGCCGACGGGACCGCCCACGTCGGGGCCCTCGTCCCAGGTCAGGCCGGTAGCCTTGAGCGTGCCGTAGATGATGTCGGTAGCGCCCTCGACCAGACGGCCCTGGTCGGTGTCCTCAATGCGCAGGATGAAGGTACCGCCGTTATGGCGGGCCTGCAGATAGGTGTACAGTGCGGTGCGCAGGTTGCCGACGTGCATATAGCCTGTGGGCGACGGCGCAAAACGGGTGCGGACGGTAGACATAGTTATTACCCCTTTTTATAGATAAAAGATAATAGATAAAAGATAATAAATAAGGTGCGGGCGCGGCCCGCCGAAATCATTATAAAACGTGGGACTATGCGGTGTCAACGGGAAAAGCACACCGTAGGGGCCGGACATGCCCGGCCCGCAGCAAAAAGGCAGGAGCGCACTTGCGGGAAAGTGCAGGGCCGGACATGTCCGGCCCCTACCGCGAGGATTTTACACCAAAAACTCCTCAAACCGATGCAAATCGTCAATTTTGACTGTGCCGCGGTAATACACGCCATCCTCGCGGTATTCCTCCGCGGCGACGCTGCCGCGGCTGCGGAGAATGTCCGCCAGCGCCAGCTTGTCATAGGGCAGCACGATCTCGATCGTGCGCACGCGGTGGTTCAGCACCTCGTCGAGCTTTGCCAGCAGTGCGGGCAGACCGTAGCCGGTTTTCGCGCTCGTCAGCAGGATATCCGGGTCAAAGGCCACGGTGTTGGCGGTGTCGCACTTGTTGTAGACGACCAGCTGGGGGATGTCCGCGCAGTCGAGGCTGCCCAGCACCTCATCGGTCACGGCCAGCTGTTCGGCGGCCTGTGCGTCGCCCGCGTCGGCCACCTTGACGATGACGTCCGCGAACGCGGCCTCCTCCAGCGTGGATTTGAACGCCTCCACCAGATGGTGCGGCAGACGGCTGACAAAGCCGACGGTATCCACCAGAATAATTTGCAGACCGCTGGGCAGCACCAGCTTGCGGGCCGTCGGGTCCAGCGTCGCAAACAGCATGTCGGCTTCAAAAATCTGCTCGCCGCACAGCGCGTTCAGCAGGCTCGACTTGCCGACGTTCGTGTAGCCGACCAGCGCGACCACAGGCACATTGTTTTTCTGGCGGGCCCGGCGGGTCTCGCCGCGGCGCTTTTCCAGCTCCTTTAAGCGGCCCTCGAGATGCTCAATGCGGTGGTGCAGATGGCGGCGGTCCAGCTCGAGCTTTGTCTCACCGGCACCGCGGCGGGCACCCCCGCCGCCCCCGCCGCCGCCGCCCTGGCGGCTCAGGGCTTCGCCCAGCCCCTGCAGACGCGGCAGCTGATAGCGCAGCGTGGCAAGCTCGGTCTGCAACTTGCCCTCGTTCGTCGTGGCGCGTGCGCGGAAAATCTCCAAAATCAGCATCGTGCGGTCCAGCACCTCGACTTGCAGTGCCGCCGACAGGTTGCGGATCTGGCTGCCGGTCAGCTCGCCGTCAAAGATGGCGGCTGCCGCGTTCACATTCTGGCAGACAAGCCGCGCCTCGGCGACCTTGCCCTCACCCAGCAGCGTTGCGGCCTCGGGCGTCGCACGCTTCTGCACGACCTCGGCCACGGCGTCCATGCCGTTGGCGTCGGCCAGTGCTCGCAGCTCGTCCAGGCTGCGCGCCATATCGTACCTGCCCTGATCCAGCGCCAGCAGCACCACGGGCAGCTTCTCGGCGTTGGTGGCTTTCTGGGCAGTGGTGCCAAAGTCTAATTCTGTCGTGTTATCGGTCATAATTCCTCTTTCAAAAGATGGTAGGCGCGGCAGGGGACCGGCGTGCCGTCAAACTTGCGGTCCGTCACGTCATGGTCGTAGACAAAGCCTGCCTTCTGCAAAACTGCGCTGCTGGCAATGTTCTCATTGGCGTGGACGGCGGCCAGCCAGTCTGCGCCCACGGTGTCAAACCAGTAGTCCCGCACGGTACAGAGTGCCTCGGTAGTGTAGCCTTTATTCCACCACTTGCGGCCCAGCGCATAGCCGACCTCCCAGGCGGGGCCAAGGCGTTCGGTGTTCAGGTGCCAGCCCATCTTCAGCGCCGGGGCGGGGAAGAGGCTGATTGTGCCAAACAGCACCCCGGTGTGCTTGTCGGTGATGCCCCACTGGTAAAAGGCCGGGTCATCGTAGTGCTTTTCCCACTCGTTCAGCGTCTCGGCGGTCTCGCCCCAGCTGCGGTGGGCGTTCCAGCGCAGGTATTGGGTCACCTGCCTGTCGCTGGCCCAGTTGTTGAACATCATTTCGCTGTCGTCGATGGAGAGCCGCCGCAGGACCAGCCGCTCCGTTTCCAGCTCTTGTGTGCCGCAATGCTTCATGTTGTCGCCTTACTTTCTATGGAAGATGCCGCGCAGGATGCCAAGGCCCATGCTCCAGAGTCTGGCGAGCTGTGCGCGGTAGAGGGTGCAGTAGATAAACAAAATCACGCCAACCAGCGCAAATTTTATAAAGAAATGCTGCCACAGCAGCGTGCCGATGGCCGTGACCGCGAACGCCAGCAGAAAGCCGGAGATCGTCTTGGGGTAGCTGGCCACCGTGCGGTAGTACATCTGCCCCGTGACGCTGCGGTACAAAAACGCAAGGCCGTTGCTGGCGGCCAGCGCCAGCGCCGCGCCGGTCAGCCCGAACGCGGGTACAAGCAGGGCGCAGAGCCCAAAGTTGGACAGCGCCCCCAGCCCGATGCCAATCGTGTCATGCCACGGCTTGCGGGCAATCGAGTTGCCGTAGACCGTGCCCTCGCACAGAATGTTGAACACAACGGCGAGCATCAGCAGCGGGAAAATGGCAAGGCAGCCGCGCTTGTCCGGGAAGATGACAAAGACGATGTCCTCGAACATGACCAGCACGCAGAAGAAGCCGAAGATCAGCAAATTCAGCACGTCATGCACGCGGCAGATGCGCTCCTGCTCGTCGCGGTAGTGGCTGTAGACGTAGGGCCCCCAGTAGGTGGAAAAGCCCGCCTGAATGGCCGTGACGAGCTGCGCCAGACTGTAGCCGAAAGCAAACAGGCCCTGGGCGTTCTCGCCGCTGGCGTTGCCGACGAACGAAAGGCAGATGCCGCTAGACAGGCTGAACAAAATCTGCGCCGGGGCCAGCGCCACGCCGTAGGGCACGGTCTGGCGCGCGATGCCGCCCAGCTGTGCGCCGGGCAGCGGCGCACACACGGCGGCGCGGTATTTATACCCAAACGCAATCGCCACAACACCAAAACTTAGAATTGCCGCAACCGCCAGAACAAAGACGTTGGATGTAAAAAAGCCCGGCAGCAGGTAAAACAGGTTGTAGCAGCCCTGCATCCAGAGCGTCTCCGCCGTGTAGGCGCGCAGGTCGTTTTCCAAGCGCAGCAGCACGTTTAAGTAGCGCACCAGCATATACAGCGCCGCGTTGAGGAACAGCAGCGGCACAATGCCCGGCCCGGCGCTGCCCAGACCGAACGCCGCTGCCAGCGGCTGCGCAAAGAACACGCTGCCCGCTACGCCCAGCAGCATCATAAACGCCGCCGAAATGCGCGTGCAGGCCGCGAACAGCTGCCGCGGCTCGGCCCCGGCGGGCGGCTCATGGTAAAAGCGCAGCAGCGCCTGATCCAGCCCCAGAATGCCGATGTTCATGATCGTGGCCGTGTAGGTCATGAAGGTGACCGGTGCGCCCAGCACCTCAGCGGGCAGCAGCCCCTTGACGATGAGCGCCAGCCCCGTGATGGCAAAGCCCAGATAGGTCGCCACCGAATATTTCATCACATTCCCGGCGAAGGATTCACCGGAGGATTTCTTTTGATCTGACATAGTTGCTTGTCCTGTCGTAACGTTGTAGGGGCCGGGCATGCCCGGCCCGCGGCCTTGCCTTTGCCGCGCGTTTGCCGTACAGTGCAGGGCCGGGCATGCCCGGCCCCTACGCGGTGGTCGTTATTTCACAAACGGCTTGATCCTTGCTTCCATCGCCGCGACCTGCTCCGGCGTCACATGCGCCTTGTCCACGTAGCCGTAGATGCGTTGAGCAAAATTGGCCAGCGGCGGGCAGAAGGCAAAGAGCTTCTTCGGCTCCCAGCCGCGGCGGTAGAGGAAGTGTACCCCCGCCAGCGCGCAGAATTTCAGCTTGTTGAAGTGCGGCGTAAAGCCGTCGCCCATCGGCTCGTCCCGCGGGGGGTTCTTGTACACGTCCTCCAGCAGGTCGGCCATCCGCTTGTAGGCGGGCATCTCGCCGGGGTCAAAATAGCCCTCGATGACGTCCTTCGCAATCGGGAACGGCGGCTCCGGCTCGGCCATGGCGGCGGCGAACTCGTCGTAGCGCGTCACGTAATGGGCGTCCTTGTAAATGACCGGGTCGTACTCGTGTTCAATGGAGACGGGGCGCAGGATGTGGCAGCTCTTGCCGGCCATGTAGACCTCGGCAATGGCGGTGCTCATCCAGATCGAGATCGAGTCCGCCGCGACGATCCACTGCTTGACCGAGTCCGCAAAGATCACGTGGAAGTTGGGGCGCTTCTTCGCCAGCTCCTCCAGCGCGGGGCTGTTCCACTCGCTGGGATGGCGGCGGTAGACAAGCTCCACCTCCGGGTGTGCGCCCAGATATTCATCGAACCAACGCAGCGTTTCCTGCATCGAAACGCGGTTGGTTTTGGCAAAGCCCGTAAAATCGGTGCCCGCCATTTTGGAAAGCTCGGCGACCTCGTCGTCGTTCATGCTGGCATAGCCGAAGCTGGAAATGTACAGGTGCAGCTGCTTGGCCGGGTCAAGGCCGAACTCCCTGCAGAGCGTTTCCTTGTCCTTAAAGTAGCCGTCAAACTCCGGGCGCAGAAAGTCCATCATGACCGCGCCGGTCACGGGCGTGTTTTTGGCGTCCATGCCGTGGGCCTGCAGGCGGGCGGCGGTGCGCTTGCCCCAGCAGGTCTGCACGCAGCGCTTGGCGTTGCCGTTCATGTTGAACCAGTCGCCCTCCTCCTGCGTGTCGGAGAGCATCTGCTCCCAGTGCAGGTTGACGATTTTGTTGCAGCGGCCAATATTGTTGTACACATGGCTGTTGATGGCCTCGTTGTCATACATGCAGCTGGCGACGAGCACCTCGGGCTTGTCTTTGCCGAACAGCCGCAGATGCTTGGGGTCCAGCAGCTGGCGGATCTCCGCCGTGTAGCCGCGCCGCTCGAGCTCGAGCTTCAGCAAAAGGTCGCTCTCATACTCGCGGACGGTGTGCTCATACAAAATCAGAAAGTCTAAAGCCATGTGTACCTCCTAAAAAGCCTTCCCTCGAGGGGGAAGCCTTTCAGCGTGCTATATCCCCAAACAATTCCTGCGTCCACTCCGGCAATCCATATCGCTCATCCAGATGGAATCCGTCAAAAAACTGTTTGTCATCGTCGGTAATAACGCTGCCGCCCCACTCGTAATCCAGCAGGGTAAAGCCGCATTCGTCGGCCCAGGCGGCCAGCGTCGGCAGCACCGTGCCCTGCATGGTCTCGGTGATGCCGAACACATCGCAGACCTCGGTCCGCACATTGTCGGCCATCGGCGGCAAAACTACGATGAGCCGCACGCCCTCGCCTTGGCAGCGCCGGGCCAGCGTGTGCAGGCGGTTGAACTGCTCGTCATTCAGCGCCCAGCTTTTGCAGCGCGGCGTGATGGTCGCGGTGTAGTCGTATAATTTGCGGTGCAGCGGCAAAACTGTGCCGTCATCGGCCAGATAATCCGCCGCGGCCCAGTCGCCGGATTCAATCGTATCGGGTGTGCCGCGCAGTGTGTCCATGGCAACGGTCAGCGCGTTGACGTTGTACTCGAGGTTGAAGCAGTAGGCCAGCGGATTGTTCAGCGTTTCCTCCAGCGTGGCGAAGCGGTCCGTGTTGTAGCCCGCGTTCAGCGTGTAAAACGAGACCTCGACCAGCAGTGTGTCTGCGTCGTGGCCGGAATCCAGCAGATAGTCGGCCAGGTCAAGCGTCTCTTTTAACGATGCACCGCCGAACGCGAGGTTCTGCCACGACTGCCCGGACAGGCTGTCCACAAGGCCCATGTCAAAGTGGGCCAGACGGCTGTCACCCAAAATCAAATTTGTGCCGGGCTCCTGCTGGTATGCCCGCACCCGCGCAACCGGTTGGCTGGACGTCGCGGAGGCCTTCAGCCCGAAATAGTTGTTCGGCTCAAATGCAATGAAAAAGGCGAGCCAGAGCAGCACGGGAATCGCCAGCAGCGCCAGCTTTTTGAGAATGTTTTTCACGGACCGGAAACCTCCTTCCCTAATTTTTGTAGAACGTAGGGGCCGGGCATGCCCGGCCCGCCACCTGACGGTAAATGACATCTGATGGGAAAGCTGCGGGCGAGGCATGCCTCGCCCCTACAGCGCAGCTATCAGAACCCCGCGTACATACCAAATCCGCTGCTCCCAAACCCGCCGCTCTGCATGATATAGCCTGCCAGCAGGGCGATGACAAGGGCATAATATACGGCCCAGCGGTGCTTTTCATTGGCCAGGCAGATTTCGGACGGCTTGTTTTTAAACGCAAACGCCCGGCGGGTGTCAAGATAAAACGCCAGCGCCAGCACCAGCGCCACAAACCCGTAGTACGCCGCGACCATGATGGCGTTGGCGTAAAATCCGTCGGACGCGGCGGCGTACAGCTCCGACGCAAACCGCGCGGGGCCCCAGCCCATAAAGCAGCGGCCCAGATACGCGAACGCATCCCCCACGGTCAGCGGTGCGGCGGCGGGGGACGACCCCACACGGAAGAACACCATGCTCACGCACCACAGCACAAACACACCGGCGCGCTTGGCCCACAGCACGCGGGCCGGGGCTTTCTTTTTCGGCTTGCCCAAACGGCGGTGCAGCAGCTCCTCGCCCAGGCGGTAGCTGGCCTGCAAAAGGCCCCACACCACAAAGGGCAGCGTGTTGCCGTGCCAGAAGCCGGAGACAAAAAAGACTGTGAACACGCAAAATTCCGCGGGCAGACGGCTGATTTTGCCGCCCGTCAACCCGGAGACATCCGCCCACGCCAGCGGCATGAACAGATAATCCTGCAGCCACGACGAAAAGCTGATGTGCCACCGGCTCCAGAAGCCCGAAAAATTCGTGGCAAAGAACGGCGTCTTGAAGTTCTCGGGCAGCTCCAGCCCCAGCAGCAGACCCACAGCCCGCGCGACCTCGGAGTAGCCGGAGAAGTTAAAATACAGCTGGAACGTGTAAAACACCGCGGCCAGCACCAGCATAGGCCCGCCGTAGCTGCGGTAGTTCGGGAACACTTCATCCACCAGCAGCCCCAGCACGTCGCTGACGGCCACTAACTTAAACAGGCCCAGTGCCATCAGCCGCAGCGCGCGCACCGTGCGGGCGGCGTCAAAGCGGTGCTCCTTTTTAAACTGGGGCAGCAGTGCCCCGGCGCGGCAGATGGGCCCCTGCGTGACGGTGGCAAAAAAGTTCAAAAACAGCGCACAGTCAATGAAATTCTTCTCGACCTCGCAGTCGCCGCGCGCGGCATCAATTAAGTAGGAGATCGCCGCAAAGCTGTAAAAGCTGATGCCCAGCGGCATGGCGACGGCCTGCCAGCCGCCGTCCGACGCGAACGCGCCGTTATACTTAAAGAACGCCAGGATCGCCAGCAGCCCTACAACGCCAATGCGCAGGAACGCCGTTTTGCGGGCGCCTTCCCGCGCGGCCATGCCGCGCCCGCACAGGTAGGTGAACACGGCAATGGCAATCGTGACCGGCAGCATCGACGGCATCGCCAGCGCGTAAAATACCCAGCTGGCCGCCAGCAGAAACGCGCTCTGCCAGCGCTGCGGCAGATGCAGGTAGACGGCGGCCACGACCAGCAGAAAGCCGAAAAATCCAAAACTTTGCAGGCTCATGGCCGCACCTCCCCTTTATAATCATCAGTAATTTCTTATTATACACGATTTCGCGTCCCAGCGCAAGGGATTGGGGCATAAAGAAAGCGGCAGGCCGAAGCCTGCCGCTTTAAGGGTCATAATTTTAAAGCTTTTCGCCAAGCCTTTTCGCGAAAAGGCTTGTTACTCCGCAATAATGCTCTTGCCGGTCATTTCCTCGGGGACGGGCAGACCGATATAGGGCAGCATCGTCGGGGCGATGTCCGCCAGGCAGCCGCCCTCGCGCAGCTTCACGTCGCCCGCGCCGATGACCGCGAAGGGCACGACGTTGGTGGTGTGGGCCGTAAACGGGGAACCGTCGGGGTTCTTCATCTTCTCGGCGTTGCCGTGGTCGGCAGTCAGGAAAACGACACCGCCCGCGTTCAGCACCGCGTCGGTGACCTCGCCCACGCACTTGTCAACAGCCTCGACGGCCTTGACCGCTGCGTCAAACACGCCGGTGTGGCCGACCATGTCGCAGTTGGCGAAGTTCAGGATGATGACGTCGTACTTGCCGCTCTCAATGCGGGCCTTGCACTCGTCGGCAACCTCGTAGGCG
>ENA-OUQM01000446-OUQM01000446.1-human-gut-metagenome-genome-assembly--contig:-NODE-446-length-27535-cov-19.219068_pt1 | contig 27535 bp, 18 predicted proteins | sample MGYA00237949_ERZ548830 | MGnify/ENA primary metagenome ERZ548830 (study PRJEB26490, sample SAMN05194706) | human gut metagenome | biome: terrestrial biome; feature: human-associated habitat; material...
ACGGATTTGAGAGTGATGTAAAAATTGATGATGATATTTTAAAGGCGGAGCTTGGAAGCAACGGCGAAGTGCAGTTAAAGAATATTATCCGCACGATTCAGAAGGAACAGAACGCAATCATCCGCAATACGAAGGACCGGATTCTGGTGATTCAGGGGGCTGCCGGAAGCGGAAAGACGTCGGTGGCGCTGCATCGGATTGCCTATCTGCTGTACCATGACAGGAAAAATCTGAAATCTTCCAATATTCTGATTTTATCACCGAATGGGGTATTTTCGGATTATATTTCACATATTCTGCCGGAGCTTGGCGAGGAGAATATTCAGGAGATGAGTTTTGATCTCTTTGCGTACCGGAAACTACAGGATACGGCGGCGGACTGTGAGGATCGGTGTGATCAGATTGAGCGGGAAATGCGGGATCCTAAGGCGGCGAAACGGTTTGCTTTGAAGCAGTCGCAGGCATTTGTGGATCAGATGGAGGGATTTGCGCTGGAACTCGAGGACGAGCTGATGAATTTCTCAGATGTTTCGTATAAGTCGTTTGTGAAGTCGGAATCGGAAATTATTACTCTGTTTTATGACAAGTTTGCGGATATCCCGCTGCTCTCTCGGATGGATGCGGTGGCAGAGACCTTTATTGACGAGATCGAAACACTGCTGAACCGGGATTTGCCAGAGGAGGAGCGGATGCCGCTCATCGAAAAGTTCCGGAAGATGTATGAGACAATGGATTTCTATGTTCTCTACAATCGTTTTCTGAAGAAGGAGGGATATCAGACGCTGCCGCGGCGGCCGTTGGAGAAGCGGAAGCTGCGGTATGAGGATGTGTATCCGGTTCTGTATCTGAAATACCGGCTGTCGCGGCAGGCGGATCGGTCGAATATCAAGCACCTGGTGATTGATGAGATGCAGGATTATTCACGGCTGCAGTATCTGATGATCCGGCGGATGTTTTCATGTAAGATGACGATTCTCGGCGATCGGGCGCAGACGATGGCAGATCGGCAGCAGGATGTCCTGCAGTTTCTGCCGGGGATTTTCGGGAAGGATCTGCGCCGGATCGAGATGAGAAAGAGTTACCGGAATACGGTGGAAATTGCGTCGTATGCGGCAAATCTGATTGGGGTAACGGATCTGGAGCTGTTTGAGAGACATGGGATGCCGGTACTGGAACGTGATGAGGCGGATCTTGCATGTGCGCTTCGTGAGGCGGCGGATGCGCTGTTCCCTTCAGAAAAGACGTATGAGACGGCGGCGGTAATCGTTCCGGATGAGAAGACGGCAGAGCGAGCTTATCTTCTGCTGCGGGAGATTCTTGGCTCGAAGGGATTTGACTGTGAGAAGCGGCTTTCCTGGCTGAACCGGGATAGTTCCAGTTTTCAGAAGGGACTTACCGTTACGACGTTTTATCTGGCAAAGGGGCTGGAGTTTGATCAGGTGTTTTCGATTTTCCCAAAGGATGAAAAACGGGAGATGATGATGCAGGCGCGGTATATTGCGGCTACCAGGGCGCTGCATGAGCTGTGGGTGTACAGTATTTAAAGGCGTAAATGCTTGACATTTCAGACGGACTGCTTCTATAATAAAGGGTAAGGAAATCAGGTGCAGAAAAGGTTTCCTTATCCTTACTTTTTCAAACAAAGATCAAATATAACATCTTCCCGGTGTTCTGCCGGATATTTTCCAGAAATCAAAAGCAAATAGAAAAGCAAATAGGAATTATTGTGACCTGCTACGGAAAAGGAGGTTTTCTTTGTATTGCAGTATATTATCAGTCACTGTTGCAGGGATGGAAATGATCCCGGTGCAGGTGGAGGCGGATGTCAGTGACGGCATGCCGCAGTTTACGATGGTCGGCTACGTGAGTGCCCAGGTAAAGGAGGCGCAGGATCGCGTGCGTACAGCCCTTAAAAATCTGGGAATTTCCCTGCCGCCCAAACGGATTACGATTAATCTTTCTCCGGCGGATGTCCGAAAAGAGGGATCGCGTTTCGATCTTCCGATTGCAGCGGGCGTTCTGATGACGCTCGGCCGGATTCCGCCCGGGGCGCTACGGAAAACGATGGTGCTTGGTGAGCTCGGGCTCGACGGCCATGTGCAGGAGATTAGCGGTGTGTTTCCGGCAGCAGCAAAGGCACGGGAGCTTGGGTGTACAACCATTCTCGTTCCGGCTGGAAATGTGGCAGAAGGGAGTCTGGTCAGCGGTCTTTGTGTTGTCGGGATCCGGAATTTACAGGAGCTGTTGAACTACTGCTGCGAAAGAAAAGTGCCGCAGCTTCCGTCCGACGAAGGCCAGAAGAAGGAGGACAAAAAAGAGCCGGATTTTTCCGAAGTACAGGGACAGACGGCGGCCAGGCGGGCGGCACTCATCGCGGCGGCCGGATTCCACAATCTGTTGATGATGGGACCTCCGGGCAGCGGAAAGTCGATGATTGCAAGGCGGATCCCCACGATCATGCCGCCGATGTCAGAGGAAGAGAAAATGGAGGTAACACGGATCTACAGCATTGCCGGAATGCTTGCAAAGGGCGGAGGCGTCTGTCAGGAACGGCCTTTCCGTGCGCCGCATCATACCATATCGCCGCAGGCACTAGCAGGTGGCGGAAAACAGCCGGTGCCGGGGGAAATTACGCTGGCACATCGAGGTGTTCTGTTTCTTGACGAGCTTCCGGAAACGGCGCGTACAACGATCGAGGTATTGCGGCAGCCACTGGAAGAGCATCGGATTGTGATTTCCAGAGTCAGCGGAAATTATGTGTTTCCGGCATCTTTTTTACTGGTGGCGGCCATGAACCCCTGTCCCTGTGGTTTTTATCCCGATTTGTCGCGTTGTACCTGCGCACCAGGAGATATCAGCCGCTATCTTTCGCGCATCAGCCAGCCGTTTCTCGACCGCATGGATCTCTGTGTGCAGGTGGAGGCGCTCTCCTACGAGGACCTGCACGGTGAGGAACGTGCGGAATCCTCTGCCGAAATGCGGGAGAAGGCGACGGCGGCGGCCGAAATTCAGGCGGCGCGTTACCGGCAGGAAGCGATTCATTTCAACAGCGAACTGAAAGCAGGCCAGATTGAGAAATATTGTATTCTGGAAAAGGCAGCGGAGGAGCTTTTGGAGGATGCATTCCGCCGTCTGCGACTCAGCGCGCGGGCATACCATGGGATCATCCGCACGGCACGGACGATCGCGGATCTGGATGGGGCGGTTAAAATCGGTGTGCCGCATATCAGCGAAGCGATCTGCTTTCGAAGTGCCGACAAAAGGATATGGAGGATCTGACATATGACGATGGAAATTTATTCGGTCTTCCGGGGGCAGGAGGGCTACCCGGAACGGCTTATGCCGTTTGCGGACATGCCATCCCGGCTTTTTGTGCGCGGCACGCTCCCGGCGGACAGGCAGAAAACAGCGGCGATCGTGGGTGCACGGATGTGCACAGCGTACGGAAAGAGCCAGGCGGCTTTCTTTGCACAGGTGCTGGCAGCAAACGGTGTGGCAGTGATCAGTGGACTGGCGTGCGGAATCGATGCGGCGGCGCACGAGGGTGCATTGCGTGGAAACGGAAGGACGTTCGCAGTGCTTGGCTGCGGTGTGGATATCTGCTATCCCAAACAGAATTATCCGCTGATGCGGCGGATGCTGGAGAACAGAGGTGGTGTCTTAAGCGAATTTCCGCCGGGTGCCGAGCCGCTGCCATGGCATTTTCCGATTCGAAACCGCATGATCAGTGCGCTGGCAGATGTAGTGATCGTCATCGAAGCAAAGGAGAAGAGTGGTTCGCTGATCACGGCAGACTATGCGCTGGAGCAGGGAAAAGCGGTATTTGCCCTGCCCGGACGAACAACGGATGATACAAGCCGCGGCTGCAACCGGCTGATTGCGCAGGGGGCCGGGATTGCGCTCTCGCCGGAAGCAATTCTCGAGGAGCTTGGCGTGAAAAGGGCCGGAAAAAAAAGAGCGGCAGGGCACTCACGGTATGGAAAAGAGGCAGAACTGGTATTGAAAACGCTTGCATCGGAGCCGCAGAATCTTGCACGGCTTGTCGGCAGCACCGGGATTCCTTTGCAGGACCTGACAGGCATTCTGCTGGCACTCGAAATCGACGGTGCCATTGAGGAAAATCCGCCGGGCGTATACCGGACCATGATGTGAAAATCAGAATAAAAAGAAAAGAAAAAAATCAGGAAAAAATCGTTAAAAAATAGAAAAAAACCCATTACTTTGTCGGAAAACATCGAAAAATGATGTATTTTAAAAATGGAAAACACTTGCAAGAAAAAACTTTTTGGTGTATAGTCAGTTGAAGTTACGTTACTGTTCGCCTGGCAGAGAAATAGTTGCTGTTTTACTGCGCAGGAAAGTTACGACTAATTCTGGAATTTGTAATCAGGCAGGGCTATGCAAAGCAAATCGATGGAACATTAGCTCTGGAAAGTTATAAAAATATGCATTCAGGAGGCATCAGAGGTGGCAAAATATCTTGTAATAGTGGAATCACCGGCAAAAGTCAAGACCGTGAAAAAGTATCTTGGCGCGAATTACGAAGTTGCAGCATCTATGGGACATGTGCGCGATCTGCCAAAAAGCCGGCTGGGAATTGATGTAGAACATGATTTTGAACCAAAATATATCACCATTCGCGGAAAAGGAGAGCTTCTGGCATCTCTTAGAAAAGCTGCAAAAAAGGCAGATAAAGTTTATCTTGCAACCGACCCCGACCGCGAGGGAGAGGCAATCTCCTGGCATCTGTCGATTGCGCTGAATCTCGATGAAAACAAGATGCGCCGCATCACCTTCAATGAAATCACAAAATCAGCCGTCAAAGCGTCCATCAAGCAGGCGCGCGATATTGATATGAACCTGGTGGACGAGCAGCAGGCGCGCCGCTGTCTTGACCGTATGGTAGGTTATGAAATCAGCCCATTATTATGGAAGAAAATCAAACGCGGACTTTCTGCAGGCCGTGTACAGTCCGTTGCGCTGCGTATCATCGGTGACCGCGAGGATGAGATCAATGCGTTTATTCCAAAGGAGTACTGGACACTGGAAGCAGACCTGAAAATACCGGGGGAAAAGAAACCGCTTCTTGCAAAATTCCACGGCAGGGGCAGTGAAAAGATGGCAATCGAGACGAAAGAGCAGCTCGACGAAATCTTAAAAGGAATCGAACAGGAAATTTTTACGGTATCCGAGGTGAAAAAAGGAGAACGTTCCAAAAAAGCACCGCTTCCATTTACAACAAGTACGCTGCAGCAGGAAGCATCGAAGGTACTGAACTTTTCGACGCAGAAAACGATGCGTCTGGCACAGCAGCTGTACGAGGGTGTGGAGGTGAAAGGAAAGGGAACGATCGCCCTGATTTCCTATTTGCGTACCGATTCCACGCGAATCAGTGAAGAGGCCGATGCGGCGGCGCGCTCCTTCATAAAAGAGCAGTACGGCGCAAAATATACGGCAAGCGGTGATACGACCGAGAATAAAAACCGTAAGGCACAGGATGCGCACGAGGCAATCCGTCCGACGGATGTGACCAACACACCGGTGATGGTGAAAGAATCCCTGCCAAGAGATCTGTTCCGCCTGTATCAGCTGATCTGGAAACGTTTTGTGGCAAGTCGTATGCAGCCGGCCGTCTATGAGACGATTTCCGCCCGGATTCATGCAGGGGAATACCTGTTTACGGCAGCCACTTCCCGTCTTGCATTTGATGGTTTCATGTCCGTTTATACAGATCCGGATGAAGAAAAAAAGGAGAACAATGTTGCAGTCCGGAGCCTGGAGGCAGGATCGGAACTGCAACTTGAAAAGCTGGATCCGCAGCAGCACTTCACGCAGCCGCCGGCACATTATACCGAGGCTTCGCTGGTAAAAACACTGGAAGAGCTTGGTATTGGCCGGCCAAGTACGTATGCACCGACCATTACGACGATCATTAACCGCCGCTATGTGGCAAAGGAGAATAAAAATCTTTACATGACGGAGCTTGGCGAGGTCGTTAACAATATGATGAAGGAAGCATTCCCGAGCATCGTGGATGTCAATTTCACAGCGACGATGGAGGCTTTGCTGGACAAGGTCGGAGACGGAAGTGTTCCGTGGAAAACGGTTGTTGAGAACTTCTGGCCGGATCTCTATGAGGCGGTAACAGAGGCGGAAAAAAATCTGGCGGAAGTAAAAGTAGAAGACGAAGTGACGGATGTCATCTGCGAGAACTGCGGCCGCAATATGGTGGTGAAATACGGGCCGCACGGAAAATTCCTTGCCTGCCCGGGCTTTCCGGACTGCAAGAATACAAAGCCGTATCTGGAAAAAATCGGCGTGCCGTGTCCGAAGTGCGGAAAAGAAGTGATCCTGCGCAAGACGAAAAAGGGCCGGAAATACTACGGATGCGAAAACAATCCGGAATGCGATTTTATGTCCTGGCAGAAACCGTCAGCGAAGAAATGTCCGCAGTGCGGCGGCTATATGCTGGAAAAAGGCAACAAACTGGTTTGTGCGGATGAGCAGTGCGGCTATGTGGAAGCACGTGAAAAGAAAGACGAAGATTGAGAAAGACGAAGACTAAGAAAGACGAAGCGGTCTGTACCGGTGAAAAGCTGGCGCAGACCGCTTCGCTCTTTCGGACGGAGTCAGAAAAACAGGAAAATCTGCATAAATTTGGCATGAATTTTTATAAAAATTATAGTTTTCTGAAAAATATATTGATTTCCGGAAAAGTACATGATAGAATGAGCTTAGTTTTAAAGGTTGTCTGAAAAAGGCATCAGTGTGCATTTTTTTCGATAGAAAGACCGGGAAAATGCAGAAAATAAAGAAAGGAGAAGAACATGAGCGTACAACTGCTGGATAAAACCAGAAAAATCAACAAATTGCTTCATAACAACCATTCCACAAAGGTCGTATTCAACGATATCTGTGAAGTTCTGATGGACACATTAAGTTCTAACATCCTGGTCATCAGCAAAAAAGGAAAAGTGCTGGGTATCAGCCTTTGCCCGGGCGTGGAAGAAATTACAGAGCTGATCGAGGATAAAGTGGGCGGTTATGTCGATGCCGCATTAAACGAGCGTCTTCTCGGCGTACTTTCCACAAAAGAGAATGTCAATCTGCAGACGCTCGGCTTTGAGCGGCCTGGAGTAGAGCATTATACGGCAATTATCTGCCCGATCGAGATTGCCGGAGAGCGCCTTGGTACTGTATTTATGTACCGCTGCACCCCGCAGTATGATATCGACGATATCATTGTCAGCGAGTACGGCACAACCGTTGTCGGACTGGAAATGATGCGTTCCGTCAACGAGGAAAACGTGGAGGAAAACCGCAAGGTTCAGGTTGTGAAATCTGCATTTAACACGCTGTCCTTCTCCGAGCTGGAAGCTATCATCCATATTTTCGATGAGCTGAACGGAGACGAGGGCATCCTGGTTGCAAGCAAAATTGCAGACCGTGTCGGCATTACCAGATCCGTTATCGTAAATGCACTTCGCAAATTCGAGAGCGCAGGCGTCATCGAGTCACGGTCCAGCGGTATGAAAGGAACGTATATCAAGGTATTAAATGATTATATCTTTGATGAACTCGATGAAATCAAAGCGAGAAAGAATCTGAAGGGAAAGGGCGACGCTCATCTGGACGAAACGAAAAAATAAAAGAGCTCATAAAAAGAGATCAAAAAAGAATCCGAAAAAGAATTCAAAAAAAGAAACGGGGCCGTTCAAAAATGGCGCCGTTTCTTTTTTGCGGGCCATATGCCCGGGAACCGTTCCAACACACTTCGGTACGATGCAAAAAAGCAGCGGGAAAGCGAAAGAATATGGTATCATCTGAAAGATTGAGAATAAACTATAATTAGATTATAAAGATACCAGAGCGTGTCTGAAAAATCATTTCCGTAATCTGCAAGCCCCACTTTATGGTATATTTTGCCCTCATTCGGTTGCCGTAGCCCACTACGCCGCCCTCATTCAGACAAAATCTCCCACAAACTGGAACTTGCAGCTCACGAAAAGCCTTTTTCAGACACGCTCTGGGGTCAAAAGATCAAAAAGCCGATGCAAGCTCGCTTGCAAGAGGATTCTTGATCTCTTGACCCGCCAAAAACATGAGTAAGTAGCCATTTTTCGAAGAAAAATGAGCGGATTACGAATGTTTTTGAAGATTGCGGGAGTGCAAAGCACGTAGCAATCTGGTATCAAAGGGGTCAAAAACTTTTGACCCCAACATTAGATTATAAAGAGAGTATAAAATATGAAAAAGTTGCCAAAATAAGAAAAAATGAGAAAATAAGAGAAAATAAGAGATAACAGGAGATAAAAAAAGAGAATCACAAAATTCATGCGTTTGCGAAATGGGGTGGAAAACACTATAGTAAGAACCATCAAGTAGCACTCAAACAAACTGAGTGCTAATAAATAAAACTGAATGAAATCTTGAAGGAGGAAACATAAATGAAGTTAGTACCTTTAGGTGACAGAGTTGTATTAAAAGAGTTAAAAGCAGAGGAAACCACAAAATCCGGTATCGTTCTCCCGGGACAGGCACAGGAAAAACCGCAGCAGGCTGAGGTTGTTGCAGTAGGTCCTGGAAAAGTTGAAGACGGCAAAGAAGTAAAAATGGAAGTTGCAGTCGGAGATCAGGTTATCTATTCCAAATATGCAGGAACCAACGTTAAACTGGAAGACGAAGAATACATTATCGTAAAACAGGATGATATCCTGGCAGTTGTAAAATAACAGGATGATTCAAAACCATGCGAAATAGAAGAAAATGCAAATCATGCTTGCAGGAAAGAGCATTTTTTCGGAAATTTCATATGGAGGGAAGCAACATCGAGATACAGCGAAACAAAATCGAGATGAGGCTTGGGATAGTTGAAAGAAGCAAACTAAAAAAGCAGGAGGCATGACAATCATGGCAAAAGAGATTAAATATGGAGCAGAGGCAAGAAATGCTCTTCAGAATGGTGTAAACCAGCTTGCAGATACCGTACGTGTAACCCTCGGACCGAAAGGAAGAAACGTTGTTCTGGACAAACAGTACGGCGCTCCGCTCATCACAAACGACGGTGTTACCATTGCAAAAGAGATCGAGCTGGCAGACGGATTTGAAAACATGGGCGCACAGCTGATCAAAGAAGTTGCTGCAAAAACCAACGATGTAGCAGGTGACGGTACCACAACCGCAACGGTTCTGGCACAGGCTATGGTAAACGAAGGAATGAAGAACCTGGCAGCAGGCGCAAATCCGATCGTTCTCCGTAAGGGAATGAAGAAAGCAACCGACAAAGCAGTTCAGATCCTTGCAGAGATGAGCCAGCCGGTAGCAGGCAAAGAGCAGATCGCAAAAGTTGCAGCTGTTTCTTCCGGAAGTGAAGAAGTTGGCCAGATGGTAGCAGATGCGATGGAAAAAGTATCCAAAGATGGTGTGATCACGATCGAGGAATCCAAGACCATGCAGAACGAGCTGGAGCTGGTAGAAGGTATGCAGTTCGACCGTGGCTACATTTCCGCATATATGTGCACCGATATGGAGAAGATGGAAGCAGTTCTTGATAATCCATATATCCTGATTACCGATAAAAAGCTCTCCAATATCCAGGAAGTTCTTCCGCTGCTGGAGCAGATCGTACAGAGCGGCGCAAGACTGCTGATCATCGCTGAGGATGTAGAGGGTGAGGCTCTTCAGACTCTTGTAATCAACAAACTGCGCGGAACCTTTAACGTGGTAGCAGTGAAAGCACCGGGCTACGGCGACAGAAGAAAAGCAATGCTCGAGGATATCGCAATCCTGACCGGCGGCCAGGTTATCTCCGAGGAAGTTGGTCTGGAATTAAAAGACGCTACGCTGGAAATGCTCGGACGTGCAAAATCTGTTAAAGTTCAGAAAGAGAACACCGTTATCGTTGACGGTGCCGGTGCAAAGGATGCCATCGCAGCAAGAATCGGTCAGATCAGATCCCAGATTGAGGAGACCACTTCTGAGTTCGATAAAGAGAAACTGCAGGAGAGACTGGCTAAAATGGCAGGCGGCGTAGCTGTTATCCGTGTAGGTGCAGCAACTGAGACTGAGATGAAAGAAGAAAAACTCCGTATGGAGGATGCGTTAAATGCAACAAGAGCAGCCGTAGAAGAGGGTATCATCGCAGGCGGCGGTTCCGCATACATCCATGTAACAACACAGCTTGCAGAGCTGATTGACAGCCTGGATGGTGACGAGAAGATCGGTGCAAGAATCGTACAGAAAGCACTCGAGGCTCCTCTGTTCCACATCGTAACAAATGCAGGTCTCGAAGGAGCTGTTGTGATCAATAAAGTAAAAGAGTCCAAAGTAGGCGTTGGATTTGATGCATACAACGAAGAGTATGTAGATATGATCCAGGCTGGTATCCTTGATCCGGTTAAGGTTACAAGAAGTGCACTGCAGAACGCTACCAGCGTTTCCGCAACCCTTCTGACCACAGAGTCTGTTGTTTCTACCATCAAAGAGCCGGCTCCGGCTATGCCGGCAGGCGCAGACGGCGGAATGGGAATGATGTAATTTCCGGGATAAAAATGTCTGGTAAAACAAAATAAGAAAACCGGCTGGCAAAGACCGTAGCGGAACATGGGTTCCGAAGTCCTGTCTTTGCCGGCCGGTTTTTTAGTGGAAAGTTTTTCTTCCATTTCGCATGGCTCTGAATCGTTACAAAAAATTTCAGAAAGTTTTCATGCTTTCGCCGGGCGGCGTATATGGACGCTTCCGGCGTTTTATGCTATACTAATTTGTAGGATGTTGGGGGAAATACAACAAAGGAGAAGAAACACACATGGCAAGTCGTTATGAATCCGACATGACAAGAAAGGAGAAGATGCAGCTCGAAAAGGAAAAGCTGTCGAAAATGAATTTTAAAGAAAAACTGGTCTATATCTGGGAATATTACAAGGCTGTCATTTTCGGCGTCATCGCTGTTATCTTCATCATCGGCACGATTGTGAATATCCATGAAAACGCGAAGTATTATGACCTCGTGAGCATCGCCGTAGTGGATTACGCAGGACTGCAGGATGTAAGTCCGGTCGAGGAGGACCTAAAAGAAGCTCTCGGAACCGGAGATAAGTACGAAAAGGTAAGCATCGATACGAGCTACAGCTTCGGTGAAAACCTGGAAAACGCGGATTACAACACGCTGATGAAATTCACAGCCGTGATTGCCGCACAGAGCATGGATGTTCTGATCTGTTCGCAGGCCGTGTACGACAACTACAGCAAAGACGATTATTTTCTGGATCTGTCCACACTGTTTGACGAAGCGACGTGCGAGAAGTATGGGATAAAGGCGGGAGATACCAGCCTTGACATTTCCAAACTGAAAAAGTACCAGGATATGGGCCTTACGTACTATGAGCCGTGTTATCTGACCGTAGTGGTCAATACAAAGAACGCGGACAATGCAGCAAAACTAATCGAATATCTTGAGGAGGATGGAGTAAATGAGTGATCTTTACACAGAAGTGCTGGTGAAAAAACAGCAGACAGGAAAAGACAAGGTGATCAAAGGAGTTCTGATCTTCTTTACCGTTCTTTTTGCAGCCGCAGGAATTATGATGAATCCGCTGATTCTGATTCTTGCGCTGGTGCTTGGAATTGTAGACTATATTTTTATCCCGAAGCTTTCGGTAGAGTTTGAGTATCTGTACGTCAACGGCGAACTCGACATCGACCGTATCTACTCACAGTCGAGAAGAAAAAGAGCCGCAAGCTATGAACTTTCCAACATGGAAATCCTGGCTCCGTACCAGTCCCATCAGCTCGATTCCTACAAAAACAATCAGAGCATCAAACGTTACAATTATTCTTCCGGAATCGAAGGACAGGGTCATAAACCGTACGCATTTGTTATTTCAAAGGACAACACAATGCAGATGGTCATCTTCGAGCCGGATGAGGTGATGTTAAAGGATATCCGCAACCGCGCACCAAGAAAAGTATTTATGGATTGACAGCGTTTTCGTTTTTTGTTAAACTAGGTGATAAATCAAAAAAACTTAAGAAGAAAGGAAGAAATGAAAATGGGTACAATTATTGGTGATGGTATTACCTTCGATGATGTGCTTCTGGTTCCGCAGTATTCGGAAGTAACCCCCAACCTGGTTGATCTGACTACACATCTGACCAAAAAAATCAAGCTGAACATCCCGATGATGAGTGCCGGCATGGATACGGTTACAGAGCACCGTATGGCAATTGCCATGGCACGTCAGGGAGGAATCGGTATTATTCACAAGAATATGTCGATTGAGCAGCAGGCAGAGGAAGTAGACAAAGTAAAACGTTCAGAGAACGGTGTTATCACCGATCCGTTTTATCTGTCTCCGGAGCATACCCTGGAGGATGCCAATAATCTGATGGCGAAATTCCGTATTTCCGGTGTCCCGATTACCGAGAACGGAAAACTGGTTGGTATTATTACAAACCGTGATCTGAAGTTTGAGACTGATTTTACAAAAAAAATCAAAGAGTCTATGACCAGCGAGAATCTGGTAACAGCAAAAGTTGGTGTTACACTGGAAGAAGCAAAAGCAATCCTTGCAAAATCCAGAAAAGAAAAACTTCCGATTGTTGATGATGATTTTAACCTCAAAGGTCTGATCACCATTAAAGATATTGAAAAAACCATCAAATACCCATTGTCAGCCAAAGATGAGCAGGGACGTCTGCTTTGCGGTGCCGCAGTCGGCATCACAGCAAATGTGCTTGAACGTGTGGATGCTCTGGTAAAAGCACATGTAGACGTTGTAGTCATTGACTCTGCGCATGGTCATTCCGCAAATATCTTCAAAACACTTCGTCTGATCAAAGAGCATTATCCGGAGCTGCAGGTTATCGCAGGAAATGTGGCAACCGCAGAAGCAACGAGAGACCTGATTGCAGCCGGAGCAGATGCCGTTAAGGTAGGTATCGGACCTGGTTCTATCTGTACGACCCGTGTTGTTGCAGGTATCGGTGTACCGCAGGTTACAGCTGTTATGAACTGCTATGAGGAAGCGAAAAAGACCGGAACTCCGATCATCGCAGATGGTGGTATCAAGTATTCCGGAGATATGACAAAGGCCATTGCAGCCGGTGCCAATGTCTGCATGATGGGAAGTATCTTCGCAGGATGCGATGAGAGCCCGGGAGATTTCGAACTGTTCCAGGGAAGAAAATACAAAGTATACCGTGGAATGGGATCCATTGCAGCAATGGAGAACGGAAGCAAGGACCGCTACTTCCAGAGCGGAGCCAAGAAGCTGGTTCCGGAAGGCGTGGAAGGCCGTGTGGCATACAAAGGCCTCGTAGAGGATACCGTATTCCAGCTGATCGGCGGACTTCGTTCCGGTATGGGTTACTGTGGAGCAAAGGATATTGAAACCTTAAAGGAAACAGGAAAATTCGTGAAGATTTCCGCAGCATCCTTAAAAGAGTCCCATCCACATGATATCCACATTACCAAAGAGGCTCCGAATTACAGCGTGGACGATAAATAAGAATGAAAATTCGATCAAGGCAGAAGGGGAAAGGGCGGAAGCTTTTCAACTTCTGCCTTGTTTTTTGAAAAGGCCGTTTGCAGGCCAGGGGAGAAAAGGATGACACAGAGAAAACGACGGAAAGCCGGTAAAATGACAAGAAAACAGCGGAAAAAACAGCTGCACCGCAGAATGCTTCTGACCGGGGTTCTGGCAGTCCTGATTTGTATCGGGATCTACAAAGGCTTCTGCCATCTGGCGAGGACAGAACCGGCGGTGAGAGATGCAATCGCAGACATCACGGGAAAGGATCTTTCTGCCATAGACGCTTTTGGCTTCGGGCATGAGGATAACGATATCACCGACTGGACGGGCGCGCCGCCGATCGATGTGGAGCTTTTAACGCCAAACAGCTGGTCCAGACCGCAGACCAGGCTGAAAAAGGTAGAAGGCATTGTCATTCACTATACTGCAAACCCGGGCAGCACAGCGATGGACAACCGCAACTACTTTGAAAACCTGTCTGAGACGCAGGAAACACAGGCCAGTAGCCATTTTATCGTCGGAATCGAGGGAGAAGTCGTCCAGTGTATTCCGACAAGTGAATGGTCGTATGCGTCGAATCAGCGCAATTTTGATACGATCTCGATTGAGTGCTGCCATCCGGATGAAAGCGGCGAATTTACGGATGAGACGTACCAGTCCGTTGTCCGGCTCGCGGGCTTCCTCTGCAAACGGTTCAAACTGACCTCGGATGATGTAATCCGCCACTACGATGTGACGGAAAAGCTTTGCCCTCTGTATTATGTAGAGCATGAAGATGCCTGGATTCAGATGAAGGCGGATATTCAGGAATATGCGGATTCACTATAGAGCGTGATTGAAAAAACAAGAAAGAATCCTGCTGCGGCAGGATTCTCCGCCTGTGGCGGGTCGCTTCAGCAACATAATTCCCCTCCGCCGCAGTGCGATCCTGCCCGGAGGGCTTTTTACAGGAAAATTCAACGAAGTTTCCTGTAAAGTAAGAAATCCCCGCGTGGAACAGGAACAGGTACCTCTCTTACCCGGTAAAAGAGTATCTGTCATGTTCCACGCGGGGATTTTTAACAGGAATGTCTTCAGTGCCTTCTGTGGCGCTTCTTCCTGCGCGGCGTCGAATTTCCGCCAAGCGCAATCCAGCAGAACAGTCGTACAAAGGTAATGCCGAACAAAACGCCAATGCTGTCGATGACAACGTCCTTTGCAGAAGGGCCGCGGTTTGCAACCAGTGTCTGGTGAAATTCATCGCTTGCGGCAAAGGCAACACAGAGGATGCCGGCAAGAAATGTGAGCGCAAAGCCACGTAAACCGTAGACATACAGCGGAAGCGAAACGCATATGGAAAGCAGGGCATATTCTGTCATATGAGCCAGCTTCCGTACCGGATACTGATACTGGTCGGTCAGTTCCTGAATGGTTTCTTCATCCCAGCCGCGGTCCGTCAGACGGTCAACCGTGATAAAAATGCCGCGCGCGACTTTTTCACTGAGTGCCGAGGATTCGGTCCCGTTTTGTGCCGAAAAGGAGAAAATCATCGACATCATGAGAATAGCAGGAACGAATGAGAATGGTTTTAACAGTGCAATTATAATTCGGTTCATAGTCATACCTCACGTAAAACAAAGCAGGTCGGAATTCGGGTCTTTTTCAGACACGCTCTAGTGCTCGTGGATTCTGGCAATGGCGGAAAAAATCAGGAACGCCAGAAGATTGACGAGGACGACGGTCGCTCCGGCAGGGGAGGACAGGAAAAACGAGAGGGACATACCGAGAAGAAAGCACACGACCGAGAGAACAGCGGAGCAGAGGATGACACTCTGGAAGGTATGGCAGAGCCGCATGGCGGTGAGTGCCGGGAAAATCAGCAGGCTTGAGATCAGAAGTGCACCCATCATGCGCATGCCAAGCACAGTTGTGATGGCAGTCAGGAATGCCAGGAGCATGTTGTAAATCTCTGCGCGGACACCCGTTGCTTTTGCAAACGTTTCATCAAAGGTGACGGCGAAAATGCGGTTATAGTACAGAACAAACAGAATCAGTACTATGCCGGAAAGTATAACGGAGAGTACAACGTCCTCATCGCTCATGGCAAGGATGCTTCCGAACATGTAGTTGTTGACATCGGTATTCATGCCGCTTGACCAGGAAACGGTGATAACGCCGATCGCAAGTGCAGAGCTGGAAATCAGGCCGATTGCGGCATCTCCCTTGATTTTGCTGGATTCGTTCATGCGCAGCAGCAAAAAGGCGGCAAGCACGACGACGGGGATCGTGAAAGCAAGAGGTGCAAAGCCAAGTGCGGTTGCAATTGCAAGAGAGCCGAAGCCCACATGAGAGAGGCCGTCACCGATCATGGAGTAGCGTTTCAGCACAAGGCTGACGCCAAGAAGTGCGGCACATAAAGAGACGAGAATGCCGACAACCAGCGCGCGCTGCATAAATGGATACGAGAGCATTTTCAGCAGAGTGGAAATCATAAGTCGACACCTCCTAAAAACTGTTTTCCTGCATCGGTCTTCAGATACTCTTTCGTTGGACCGAAAAAGATCTGCTTCTGGTCGAGCTGCAGAATATGAGTCGCATCCGGCAGAATATTGCGGATATCGTGGGAAACCATGACGATGGTAACATGCTGTTCGCGGTTGATGCGGCGGATCAGCTGGTACATTTCAGTTGTCATGACCGGATCCAGGCCGGTGACCGGCTCATCGAGCAGCAGCAGCTTTTTTGTGGCGCATAAAGCCCGTGCGAGAAGCACACGCTGCTGCTGGCCGCCGGAGAGATCTCGGTAGCACCGTTTTTTCAACGGAATCAGATCGAGAAGCTCCATGTTGCGGAGCGCATCCTCCTTATCCGCTTTGGTGTAAAATGGCGGAAAGTGAGGATGATTCTGTCTGCCGGAGAGGACGACTTCCCAGACACTTGCCGGAAAATCCTTCTGTGCGGCAGTCTGCTGCGGCAGATAGCCGATCTCGCTCGGATGAAGACCGTCGCCGGTTGTGATTGTGCCGGTAGACGGATTTTTTAAGTGAAGCAGTCCCTTAATCAGTGTACTTTTTCCGGAGCCGTTTTCACCTACGATACAAAGGTAGGCGCCGGCTTCCAGGGCAAAGTTTACATCGGTCAGGACTGGGATGCCCTCGTAGGTAAAGGTGACATCACTGCAGGTAAGTAGAGCCATTTAGTTCAGAGCCTCCTTTAAGGCGGCAACGTTTTGTTCCATCAGAGAAAGGTACGTAGCGCCGTTTTCGAAATCATCTTTGGATACGTTGTGACAGGAATGAAGAAGCAGTTTTTTCGCACCGGTTGCTTCACAGATGCAGTCTGTCATTTTTTCATTGGACAGCTCTGTGTGGAAGACAACAGGAATCTGATCCTCCTTTATTTTATCAATTAAAAAAGAAATTGTTTTGGCGCTGGCCTCGGATTCCGAGGAGCAGCCCGGAAACGCTGCGTAGTAATCGAGACCGTAGGCATCTGCAAAATAGCGGAACGGAAAACGGTCGCCGAAAACAATCGTATGGCGGCTGGCATTTGATATGACATCGGAAAATTCCTCGTCAAGAGAGGTAAGCGAAGCAAGATACAGGGTCGTGTTGGCCCGGTAATCGTCCGCATGTTCCGGATCGAGGCGACAGAGGGCATCGCAGAGCTTTTGGACAATCCGCATCGCGTTTTTTGGTGAAGTCCAAACATGCTCATCCTGTTCGCAATGGGAATCCTCGTCGTGATCATGGAAATCGTCATCGTGATCGTAATCGTGAGAATCCTCGTCCGCAGGATGCTCGTCCGCAGGATGCTCATCCTCATCTTCGTCTTCATGGTCATGTGCATGGCCGTGCGTCTCCATTCCATCAACGGTCTCCTCGGCAACCGTATCGACACAGTCCATCAGTGTGACCACTTCTTTGTCTGTGGTATCGACGGAATCAAGGATTGTTTCGACCCAGGCATCGGAATCGCCGCCAACGTAGACGAACAGGTCACAGTCGGAAACGGTAATGATATCTCCCGGTGTCGGTTCAAAGGAATGGCTTTCTGCGCCGGGGGAAAGCAGCATATGAAGGTCGAGGTGATCGCCGCCGATCGCACGGAGAAAATCATACTGTGGGAAGATAGTGGTCACGGCAGAAAGCTTTTGATTTTCAGTAACATCCGCCGTCTCTTTTGCAGAACCGGCGCAGCCTGTCAGAAGAAGGAGCGCAGGGAGCAGGAGAAGGCGTACGACTTTTTTTGAAAAAAACGTCATGATCCTCCTTTCGGAATCTCTAAAGGAAAAATACGGAAAGCTCCGCATTCAAATGGTCAGTGACAGATGCCGCAGGAGTGGGAAGCGGCAGACGGGGAAGATACCCCGAAAAAAGATCAGTTATCATCATATAGCAGGGTGGATTCATTTGTCAAGCTACCAGGGGCAAAAGGGCAAAAACATGAGTAAGCAGCCGTTTTTCGAAGAAAATGAGCGAATTACTCATGTTTTTGAGGAATGCGGGAGTGCAAAGGAAAGACCAAAAAGCTGCTTCACCAATGGGGGAAGCAGCTTTTTGAGAAAAAAACTGTAATTATTCCAAGTTACGAAACCCGGCGGAACTGTGCCTGATAGAGCTGATAGTATGCGCCCTGTTTTTGCATCAGTTCATCGTGGGTGCCCTGCTCAAAGATTTTTCCGTGATCAATGACAAAAATCCGGTCTGCATTTTTAATTGTAGAAAGACGGTGTGCAATGATGAAGGAGGTACGGCCTTTTAAGAGACTTTCGATACCCTGCTGCACCTGAATTTCCGTCTGTGTATCGATACTGGAGGTCGCCTCATCGAGAATCAGAATGCGCGGATCGGAAACCATCGTTCTGGCAAAAGCAAGAAGCTGGCGCTGTCCGTTGGAAAGACGCGCACCACGTTCACTGATCTCCGTGTCATAGCCGTCCGGAAGTTCCATAATAAAGTCATGAGCATGCACAGCCTTTGCGGCGGCAATGATTTCCTCTTCTGTGGCATCGAGCTTTCCATAGGCAATGTTGTCGCGGATTGTGCCGGAGAAGAGAAAATTATCCTGCGTCATAACACCCATTTGCGCACGCAGACTGTTGATTGAGACATCCGTCAGGCTGTGGCCGTCGACGCGGATTGTTCCGGATGTAATATGATAGAAGCGGCTGATCAGGTTGACAATCGTTGTCTTTCCGGCTCCGGTCGGCCCTACCAGCGCAATCGTTTCGCCGGGAGCAGCGGTAAAGCTGACATCCTTTAACACCAGCGTGTCAGGATCGTCGGAGTAGGCAAAGCTGACATGATCAAACGTAACCTTTCCCTGAATGGGCGGAAGCTCACTAACGCCGGGCCGGTCAGCGACTTCTGCCGGTGTGTCAAGAATTTCAAAAATACGTTCGGCAGCGGAAAGGTTTGTGATCAGCTTGTTGTAGAAACCGGCCAGATTCTGGATCGGATCCCAGAACATCGTCAGATACATCGCAAATGCTGTGAAGGTACCGATCGGAACAGCATCGACACCGAGGACGGAGATTCCGATGAAATACAGAAGAAAGGTTCCGATTCCCCAGGTTACCTCTATGACAGCGGAAAAGCCGTCTGCGAGACGGACTGCATGAATAAAAGAATTCTGGTGTTCTAAAAGAAGCTGATCGAATTCTCCCTGTGATTCCTGCTCTGCGGTGAAGCTTTTGATGATGCGGATACCGGAGAAATCTTCATGGATATATGCTGTAATATTGGAAGATTTTTTCCGGAAGACCTGCCATCTCTTATGCGCCACGATCTGGATAAAATACATGCCGATGGCGATCAGCGGAAGCACGAGAATTGCGCTCAGGGAAAGCCAGATGTTTCGGATCATCATAATCACAAGAATGGTGATAATTGTGAGGATATTCGGAATCAGCTTTGTGACACCGTCATTCAGCACATCCTTCAGCGAGTTGACATCGCCAATGATGCGCGCCAGAATTTTTCCGGCCGGGCGGGTATCGAAGAAGCTGAAGCTTAAGGTCTGGATATGTGTGTAAAGCTCGTCACGAATTTCCAGGAGAATGTTGTTTGTAATGCGCGCCATCAGGAGCATGCGCAGGCGGACGCCGGCCGCATAGACAAGGTTGATGATAACCATGAAAACGCAGAGGGCAATGAGCCCGTGCCAGTCTTTTTCTGCGATGTTGACGTCGATGGCATATTCCAGGAGCAGTGGGTTCACAGTGGAAATCGCGATGGTGACGGCGAGAACCACGAGAACGATGGCAACCTGGCGTTTGTAATTTTTCAAGTAGGAGAAGAGGCGGCGGATGGTCGCGCTTTTTAAGACCTCTTTCTGCTCTTCATCCACTTTGCTGGAGTTGATAGCCATAATCGTATATTCCTCTCTTTGTGAATCAGGAAATTTTTCGGGTAACAGGTTTCATGCAAATTAAGCATGGGATGGAAGCACCTGTTCAAGGGCTGCCTTTGCTTTATGGTAATCGCCGTACTGTGCCTCGAAGGTGGAGTAGTACAGGCCTTTTTGCGCCATCAGGCTTTCATGGGTGCCGCGCTCTGCAATACGTCCGTGATCAAGATATAGAATCTCGTCAGCGTTCTGGACAGAGGAAATCCGGTGCGCAATGATGATTTTGGAAACATCTTTTTTCTCAGCGAGATGGCTCTGGATTTCATATTCTGTTTCCATATCAAGTGCGGATGTGGAATCATCGAGAACCAGGATCGGTGCCTGCTTTGCCAGCGCACGCGCGATGGAAAGCCGCTGTTTTTGTCCGCCGGAAAGTCCCATGCCGCGTTCGCCGATGACGGTTTCATACTGATCGGAAAGACGATCGACAAACTCGGAGGCGCAGGCTTCCGAGACGGCATTGTGTACTTCTTCGGACTTCATGGTGCCACGGCTGCCGAGGCGGACATTCTCAGAAATGGTATCCGAGAACAGGAAAACGTCCTGCATGACAACGGAAGAGGTATCGCGCACGGTATGCAGCGGAAGTGTGCGGATGTCGTGGCCATCCAGACAGATCGATCCGTCTGTGACATCGTAAAAGCGCTCCAGCAGGTTGATGATGGTTGTCTTGCCGGAGCCTGTCATACCCATGATGCCGAGTGTCTGCCCCTGCTTTAACGTAAAATCAATATCCTGCAGAATCGGTGTGTCATGCCGGGAAAAATTGACATGACAAAATTCCAGGTTACCGGGGAGCTTTTCCAGGTTAACCGGGTGATCCGGCTCCGCGATCTGTGGTGTTTCTGCAAAAATTTTATTCAGCTTCTTATTAGAAGCAATCGCCGAGGCGAAACAGTTGCCAAGCCAGCCGACATTTTCGATCGGCCAGGTGATTTTGGAAGTGTATTCCATAAATGCGGTTAAAACGCCAAGTGTGATGCGCCCGTGAATGACGCCGTAGCCGCCGGCGAGAAGTACGAGTACGCGCATCAGCTTCGTAAGGAAGGAGATGGCAGGGTCGTATTTCATCAGGACGCGTGCCTGATCCATATTGAGATCACAGTATTTCTGATTATGTTTTCGGAATTTTAGAATTTCATATGGCTCTCGGGCAAAAGATTTTACAGTGCGGACACCGGCAATGTTTTCCTGGGCAACTGTGTTCATCACGGCGTTTTCTTCGCTGATCGCATCGTAAACACGGTCGAGCTCTTTTTCCAGACGGATCGCAATTCCTGCGACGAACGGAAGGATAGCGACAGAGACGAGTGTCAGCGGAAGATCGAGCTTTACCATGCTGATCATCGCCATCACGATACAGATCAGACCTTCCAGAATCAGCATACCGGCAAAACCGAGGATATCCCAGATCCGGTCAACGTCATCGCGCACACGGGCGAGAAGCTCACCTGTATTATTTTTATCAAAGTAATCCACCGAAAGCTGCTGTACATGGCGGAACAGATTACCTCGCATCTGGCTGGCAACGCGAACGCTGCTGACATCAAACAAAAATTCCTTGAGATACTGGAACAGTGCCTTGGCGAGACCAATCAGGAGAAACGCAGCAAGGTATTTCCAGAGCAGCTCCACTTTGCGGCCGACCAGCACGTCGTCCACGATATGCAGTGTCACAAGTGGTGCGAGCATATCGAGAAAAACACTTAAGGCCATGAAACCAAAAGCGAAAACGTAGTAGTACCAGTTCTGGAGCAGGTACTTACCAATTGGATTTTTCTTCATAAATGTAAAACCTCCTCATTGTTGTTGGGTGAAACAAAAGCTCCAAAAGTCCGAAAAAACGGGTGGGCAGACTTCCGGAAAAAAGAGAAGCGGAAATTATCTTCTTACATGCGGTGCACAAAAAGGGTATTCGAAAAGGCAGAAAAGAAAAGAACACAGGATTTTGCTCATCTGCGTTTTGCGAAAAACACCGAAAAGATGATTGGCTTCTATCTATGTAAAAGAAGGGGAAAAAGCGGTAAGAAGACCGCGGGATTTGCCTGCCGGGAACGTCTGCGAAGACCGAAAGAGAGGATTCACGCCGTTTTTTGGCAATAAAAAAGCCGCAGTAGCAACGTACCGCGCCTTCTGTGCGAAATAGCAGGCATAAAGAATGCATAGAGATTTTGTATGCAGATTTAATGCTTACGGAATTTTTCGAAAGAAGGGCAGCCACTTGATGGGATCGCTACACGAATCTTATTCTGTTTAGACATTGCTGTAAAGATAAGGTTGATCATAAGTGGTGTTCTCCTTTCGCGATTTTTTGCCGCATCTGATCGCATGCGACAGCTTATGCTTCTAAGCTACTCCTATTTTACGTATTTGTCAATTAGTATTTTTAAAATTTTTCAAACATGTTCCGGATAAGTTACTGTTCACTCAGCAGTGAAACACTTGCTGTTTCGCTGCGTAAGAAAGTGATTCAGGCGTGAGCAGCCCTCCTTTTGCGAAGCAAAACTTTAAATGAGGGTTGCGAATGTTACAGTTTGCTGGGAACCAGTGAACTGTAACCCGGATCAATGTAGTTGCAGTTTACCGGTTATTCGGAAACTGTAACACAGAATATAGAGAAAAGGATGAAAATCATGAAATTGGGTAGCTGTTTTGTGAAATATGAGCTATAATAAATAAGAATATAAGCAAAAAAACGATGAGATGACAGGTGAAACGAGGGGACAAAAAAAGATGGAGAAAATGATTGCAGGTCTGGTGCAGATGGATTCCGGGCCGGACATGAATGAAAATATGCGCCTGGCCGAGCAGTATGTGCGGGAGGCCGCAGAACAGGGAGCCAGGCTGATTCTTTTTCCGGAAACGGCAGAATATACAGGCGCGGATATGCCGGGACACGCAAGCGCGGTACCGGGCTACGTCAGCCGCAGATTTTCCAGCCTTGCAAAACGGTACGGTGTTTATTTGCACTGCGGCAGCATGACCGTGCGGCAGCATCCGGGACGGCCGTCCAACACATCCTTTTTGTTCGGACCGGACGGGGAAACCATTGCAGAATACAGCAAAATCCATATGTTTGACGTAAATATTCCGGGAAGTGTTTCGTATGAGGAGTCACGGGAAATCCGACCGGGAAATGAGATTGTTCTTGCGGATACGGTACTTGGTGTATTTGGCCTTAGTATTTGCTATGATATCCGCTTTCCGGAACAGTACCGTTTGATGGCAGCCTCCGGTGCGGATGCATTTCTGGTAGCAGCCAATTTTACGAAAGCGACAGGAGAGCGCCACTGGGAAGCGCTGCTGCGTGCGCGTGCCATCGAGAACGGATGTTATGTGCTTGCGGCAAACCAGTGCGGTCAGAAAGCACGGTTTGCCGCATACGGTCATTCCATGATCCTCGCGCCGGACGGAGAAATTCTCGCAGAGGCAGACGATACGCCGCAGGTTCTGATCGCGGAGCTGGATCCGGAAGTGCTGGAGCGGGCAAGAACTGAAATTCCGTCGCTGGAAAGCAGAAGAGAGGATCTCTACTGTGTAAATTCGGAAAGCGTACGGATTTACGGAGAATAAAAATAGATTCCGAGAGTACATTCAAACAGGCAGGGAGGAAAAGAAGATGGATCAGTTTATACAGTATGCACCGACAGAGGTCGTATTTGGAAAGGAGACGGAAAACCAGGCAGGTGCCGAAGTGAAAAAGTGGGGCGGCACAAAGGTGCTTGTTGTTTTCGGAGGCGGAAGTGCCAGACGAAGTGGTCTTTTGGAACGCGTGGAAGCATCGCTTGTGAAAGAAGGCCTTGCATTTGAAGAACTTGGAGGCGTAAAACCGAACCCGAGACTTGCCCTTGCAGAGGAAGGTGTGAAAAGAGCGGTTGCAATGCAGGCGGATTTTATTCTTGCCGTCGGCGGCGGAAGCTCGATTGATACTGCAAAGGCAATTGCACACGGAGCTGCCAATCCGAACGAAAAGCTCTGGGATATCTGGACGAAAAAAGTTCCTCTGACAAAATCTCTTCCGGTAGGAGCCATTCTGACGATTCCGGCAGCCGGAAGCGAAATGAGTGATTCAGCCGTCCTGACGAATGAAGCGATCGGAAAAAAAGCCGGTATCAACACGCCGTTCAATCGCTGCAAATTTGCAATCATGAACCCGGTACTGGCGGCAACACTGCCAAAAGAGCAGATTGCCTGCGGTATCACGGATATTATGATGCATACGATGGAGCGCTATTTCATTCCGGAGAGCAAATGCGAGATGACGGATGAAATCGCAGAGGGGCTCCTTCGGACGGTAATCAAAAACGGAATCAAGGTTCTTGAAAATCCGTCTGACTACGATGCGATGGCGGAGATCATGTGGTGCGGCAGTCTCTCACACAATGGCCTTACGGAGTGCGGACGGGGAAAAGATTTTTCGGTACATAAATTCGGCCATGCACTGAGTGCGAAATATGACGTTGCGCACGGTGCATCCCTGTCAGCAGTCTGGGGAGCCTGGGCAAAATATCAGTATGATGAAGAGACGGTTCTTGGACGGTTTGCGCGGTTTGCCGAAAAGGTATGGGGCATCACCGAGGGAAGTGAGCATAAACGGGCAACGGAGGGCATTGAGCGGACGGTAGAATTTTTCCGCAGCATCGGCATGCCAACCTCTTTGCATGAGCTGGCGATCCCAAATCCGTCCGATGAGGATCTGCGGGCACTGTCCATGGATGCAACACAGCAGGATACGGTAAAGCTTTCCCGCATCCGTAAGCTGGGTGCACAGGAAGTATACGAAATTTACCAGATGGCACGATAAAAAGGAGGATACCAGATGGCAAAAAAGAAAATAGCAGCGCTGCTGATCGCGACGGTCATTGCGGCAGGAGGCTGGGCGCTCCCGGCGCAGGTAAGCGCGGCCGAAAATGACAGCACAGCCGTAACATGGCAGCAGGAGGAGACAGAGTACTCCGATGAGACAACGGCAGTACAGGGTCAGAGCGGTGATGCAGAAAACGAGACACCGGCAGTTTCTGACACGGATGAGACCGGAAGGGCAAAAGAGACGGAAGAAAAGCTTCCGGCCGGATGGGTGAAACAGGAGGACGGAAGCTGGAAATACCGCAAGGAAGATGGCACCATGGCCGCAGGCGAGTGGATTACCCATCTGAACCGGAGATATTATCTGAAAGCAGACGAAAAAATGTGCTCCGGTCTGGAGATGGTCGATGGAACGCTCTATTATTTTGAAAGCTGGGGCGGAGCAGGCCTCCCGGGGTGGAAAAAAGTCGGAGAAACGTGGTATTACCTGAACGACGACGGAAGTGTCAAAATGAATGAATGGTTCGTTCACGACAAGAGAACGTATCATGTGGATGCAAATGGTGTGATGAGTACCGGCCTGCAGAACATCGACGGAACGCTCTATTACTTCGAGAGCTGGGGCGGAGCAGGCCTTTCGGGCTGGAAGAAGGTCGGAGGAACATGGTATTATCTGAATGCGGATGGAAGCGTCAGAACCAATCAGTGGTTTGTGCATGATAAGAGAACATACCATGCGGATGCAAATGGTGCGATGAGCACCGGCTGGCAGACGATTGACGGTGTCGATTATTACTTTGAGAGCTGGGGCGGCATGCGTGTGAATGCCTGGGCCGGCAGGGGAAGCGACTGGTATTACATGAATCAGGAGGGTACCAAAACCGGTGAAGGCTGGCTGCTGTATGATAAAAACTGGTACTATCTGGATCAGAACGGAAAAATGCTGCATGATGTTTGGAAGGAGCATGACAAAAACTGGTATTACTTCCAGAGCTGGGGAGGTATGTATAAGAGCCAGTGGGCAACGATCAAAGGTGCGACCTACTATTTCCAAAGCTGGGGCGGTATCTATAAGAACGGCTGGCAGGAAGTGGACGGAAAAACGTATTACTTCCAGAGCTGGGGTGGTATCTGCAAAGACACCTATATTGACGGCTATTACGTCGACAAAAACGGTGTGCGCCGGAACAGTAAAAACATTTGCGTAGCGATCGATGCGGGTCATCAGAGAAGAGGCAACAGCGAAAAAGAGCCGATCGGCCCGGGATCCTCTACCTACAAGGCGAAGGTTGCTTCCGGAACGAGCGGTGTGGCAACCGGAATCAATGAGTATGAGCTGAACCTTGCGGTTGCTTTAAAAGTACGCGACATTCTGGAGGAACGCGGATACGATGTTTACATGATCCGCGAGACGCATGATGTCAACATCAGCAACGCGGAGCGTGCGAAGCTTGCCGCACAGAACGGGGCAGACATTCTCGTCCGTGTTCATGCAAACGGAGATTCCAATCAATCTGTTTACGGAGCACTTACGATGGCACCGGGCAACGGAAATCCATACATGTCCGGGGATGTGGTAAGCAAGAGCCAGCTTCTCTCTCAAAAGATGATCGCAGCATTTTGCAGGGATACCGGGGCAAAGAACCGCGATGTCATTTACACGAACTCGATGAGCGGCATCAACTGGAGCACAATTCCGGTTACGATTATTGAGCTTGGATTCATGAGCAATCCTTCGGAGGATCGTCTGATGGCAACTGAGGATTACCGGAACAAGATGGCACAGGGTATTGCAGACGGTATTGATGCCTATTACGAATAAACAGAAAGAACACAAAAAAAAGAAAGCGGATTTGTTCCGCTTTCTTTTTTTTGTCGATCCGGGAGCAGATCTTATTTGTTGTTGTTTTTCTCCAGCTCCTGCATCTTCATGGCACGAACCTTCAGCGGCAGACCAAACAGAGTGATGAAGCCGTCTGCATCGTGGTGATCGTAGAGATCGCCGGTGGTGAAGGAAGCAAGAGACTCGTTGTAGAGGCTGTACGGAGAAGTTTCGCCGGCTTTGATGATGTTACCTTTGTACAGCTTGAATTTTACTTCGCCGGTGACGTACTGCTGGGTCACGTCAACGAATGCCTGGATTGCCTCGCGCAGAGGAGTGTACCATTTTCCTTCGTAAACGATTTCAGCAAACAAATTTGCAAGATCTTTCTTTGTTTTCAGAGTTTCACGGTCAAGAATCAGCTCCTCTAACTGCTCGTGTGCAGCCATCAGGATAGTTCCGCCAGGAGTCTCGTAAACACCGCGGGATTTCATACCAACAACACGGTTCTCTACGATGTCGATGATACCGATACCGTGTTTTCCACCCAGCTTGTTCAGTTCAGTGATGATTTCGGAAACCTTCATTTCTTTTCCGTTTAAGGTCTTCGGAACGCCTGCTTCAAAGGTCATGGTTACGTATTCACCCTCGTCCGGAGCTTTTTCCGGGGAAGTGGTCAGTACAAGAAGATCGTCGTAATTCGGCTCGTTGGACGGATCCTCAAGCTCGAGTCCCTCATGGCTGATGTGCCACAGGTTACGGTCACGGCTGTAGCTGTGGTTTGCGTCAAATGGAAGGTCAATGCCGTGTGCCTTGCAGTAAGCCAGCTCGTCTTCACGGGACTGCATGGTCCACACATCGGTCATTCTCCAAGGAGCAATTACTTTGATATCCGGAGCCAGGGCTTTGATTCCAAGCTCAAAACGGATCTGATCATTTCCTTTACCGGTAGCGCCGTGGCAGATGGCAACAGCACCTTCTTTTCTTG
>ENA-OUQM01000449-OUQM01000449.1-human-gut-metagenome-genome-assembly--contig:-NODE-449-length-27490-cov-8.970038_pt1 | contig 27490 bp, 20 predicted proteins | sample MGYA00237949_ERZ548830 | MGnify/ENA primary metagenome ERZ548830 (study PRJEB26490, sample SAMN05194706) | human gut metagenome | biome: terrestrial biome; feature: human-associated habitat; material...
ACGAGATTCGCCTTAGTCTCGTGGGCTCGGAGATGTGTATAAGAGACAGGGTATGGATAAAATAAATTCAGACGGGTAAAGCGATTTGGGGTCGCCCAAACCGTCAGAATCAAAAATTTGGGAGGAACATTACAATGAAAATGTTCAAACGTTTCGCAGCCGCCCTTCTGGCCGGCGTGATGGTTCTGGCAATGCTCACCGCTTGCGGTGGCAATGGCGGCGGTGGCGCTGGTGAAAGTGAGTTCGAGAAGAAAGTTCAGGATGCATATATGTCTGCACTGAACACCACTTTCAACACGAACTATGAGAACAATCAGGATGTCAAAGCTTTAGCAGCTTCCACTCTGAGTAACATCGCGGACGGAAAAGTTACGCTGAAAAATGCGACTGCCAATAAAACGGTTGAAAATGGTAAGAGCAATTTGAGTGTAATGACCTGCGTAGAGAATCCGTCCCAAACTCTGGATGTTTATACTGCTGTTTATTACGAAGAAGCATCGGCTTCGACCATTACTCCGGATAAGGCGATGATTTCTGCCATGAAGAGTGTAGTTGACTATCTAAATAATATTGCAGACCAGACCGGCAAAAACATTGAGTTGACCGGTCTGGGTGTTGCAACCAAGACGGTTGGCGGCAAGACTTATGTTGCAATTGGCATTAAGATGAGCAAGTAAACAAATTATAGTTGGATTTTGCCCCGAGGAGCACCCGCTCCCCGGGGCTTTTTTGCTGTTTTGATTGCGGTAAATGCCGTGTGCCTTTACGACCCCTCCCGTGAAAATGCGTTTGGAGCGCTCCGCAGAGCGCGACAAACACAAAATTTAAAATAATTCTTCCGCTGATATTTGCCAAAGCGAACGCGGCGGCAATTCTGAATGGTTTCTCTGTCAAACCGTGTCGTTTTGTGGTACAATAAAAACGTATTCTGATGTGAACAGGAAAGGACGTTTCCATGCAGCTGTTTGAACTGGTGTCCCCGCGGCTGTTCCGCCCGCTGGCGGGGCCGAACCGGGCTTTTTATGCGGAATTGCTGCTTCTGCTCTGGGAGGAGTGCCGCCACACGGCGGATTACAGCATTTCCCGTGCGGAGGCCGTCTGGCGTGCCGAGGATTACTTTGCCGCACTGGCAAAGCCCCTTGCGCTGGATGCCGACGGTGCGGGCGATGAAGAAGAGCAGCCCACCCGCGACCCTCACACGCTGGCCGTGGGCTTCCTGCTGCGGCTGCGCCGCACCGGCTGGCTGGAAGAGCAGCCCGGCAGCTACGAGGGGGAAGCGTCCCTTGCCTTTGTGCCGGAGGTAACGCCGCTGCTGGAAGCGCTGGAAGAGATCCTGAATCCCCGCGTAGTTACCTATACCGGAAAGCTGTACAAGGCATGGCAGCTGCTGGGCAGCATCGGGCAGGAAAAAAGCCCCTATGAGAACGTTCTGCGGGAGGTGGACGCAGACCTCGAAGCACTGAACCGCTCTCTCCGGGCGCTCAATGCCTCCATCGGCCACTATATCGACCGGCTCACCCGCAACCGCACCCCGCAGGAGGTGCTGGAACTGTTCGACCAGTACGAGGAAAAGGTGGTGGCGGCGGCCTACCACCGCTTCAAGACCAGCGACAACCTGTTCAACTACCGCGCCTATCTGGAAGAGGAGCTGGACGACTGCGAGGAGAACTACCTGCCGCAGCTGGCCTTTGATTATGCCCGGGTGGAGCGCTGCGCCCCGAACGAGGCTGCGCCCCGGGTGAAGGCCCTGCTGCAGAAGCAGCGGGACGCGCTGGAAGAGATGAGCCTGCTCATGCGCCAGATCGATGCCAGCCACATCCGCTACCGCAAGCGGGCCGTGCAGCGGGCACAGTTCCTGCTGCTGAGCGACCGCTCGTCGCAGGGCAGCGTCACCGCCCTGCTGCGCCGCTACGCCGAGGACATCCGCACCCCGGAACAGCTGTTTGAGCCGGACGACGGCCCGGTGGCAAAGCGGCTGCACCTGTACCCGGCGGCAGTGTTCGGGGAGAAATTCCTCTACCCGCCCGCCGCCCAGCGCACCGCCGAGCCGCTGGCCCCGGTGCGCACCGAAGTCTTTGACCCGGAGCAGCTGCGCAGAGAACAGCAGCTGCTGCTGGACTACGCCCGCCTTGCCGTCACCGAGGAGAACGTGGCCCTGCTGGCCCGGCAGGCCCTTGCCGCCCGCCCGCAGGTGAACGCATCGGCGCTGGCAGAGGAATACCCGGGCGATTTTGCCCGCATCATCGGCCTGCACACCTACTCGCAGTCGCCGCACCGGGACTACGACATTCAGCTCACCGGCAATTGGGTGGAGCGCGGCGGTTTCCGCTTTGAGGACTTTGTCCTCACCCGCCGCAGGGAGGAAGAAAATGGCAACCATTAACATGCTGGAAGAAACCGCGAATTACCTGCTGAACCACTGCTTCGTGCTGGGCGGCGTGGAAGATCAGCGGGCAAAATATCTTTATGTGCAGGACCATCTGGACGAGGTGCGCGCTGTGTTCGCCCCGCTGGGCTATTCTGTATTGCTGTACCCGGCACCCCTGCAGGCGGCGGCTTTGGTCAACGGCCACGAGGGCAGTCAGGCTCGGCTGCTGAAATACGAGAGCATCCTGCTTTTGGTATTGCGGCTTTTGTACCTGCAAAAGCGCGAGAGCCTTGCGGCCAATGCCGACGAGGTGCTGGTGACGGTGGAAGAGGTGCAGACCGAGCTGCAGAAGATGAATCTGCCCCGCCGTCTGGACCAGAAAACGCTGGAAAACCTCATGCGCACCCTGCGCCGGTACAATCTGGCGCGGCCTGTGGGGCGGCTTTCCGGGCTGGACAGCCGCATTGAAGTATTTCCCACCGTGCTGCTGGCCCTGCCGGATGCCGACCTTGCGGATGCAGCGGCAGAATCTGCCCGCACCCGCACAGAGCTTGGCCTTTATGAACGACCGGAAGAAGCAGGGGAGGGTGAAGAATGATCGAACTCAAACGGCTGAAGCTTATCAACTGGCACAACTTTGAAAATGTCACCTTCGACTGCGCACGGCTCACCTATATGATCGGCGTGAACGCCGTGGGCAAGACCACCATTCTGGATGCCATCCGCTACTGCCTGACCACCAACCGCAATTTCAATGCGCTGGGCAATAAAAAGAGCGGCCGCACCCTGCAGGGTTCGGTGCACGCAAAGCAGCGCGGTGAGAACGCCTACCGCCGCCCGGGCCATACCGTGGCCTACATCGGGGCGGAGTTCTGGGACAGCGTCAAGCGCACCCCCTTCGTCATCGCGGTGCGGGTGGAGTCCGAAGGCCCCATGCAGGAGCTGCACCCCGGCGATCAGACATGGTATCTTTCGGAGGACGGCTGCACGCTGGAACAGCTGCCCTTCATCGACCCCAAGACCGGTGCACCCAGCGCAAAGGAGGACTTCAAGCCCGCAACGGGCCGTCTCTCCTACACCCGCAGCCCCAGCGAAGCGCGGGACCGCATCTGCCGTGCGCTGGGCATCGGGCGCGCCTCCAGCCCCTTGGGCAAAAAGTTCAATGAGGTGTTCCAGATGGGCACCAGCATGGACGAGATCCCCAACTTCCGGGAGTTTTTGTACCAGTACATTCTGCCCCAGCCGGAGCTGGATCTGGACGCTTTGCAGGGCGACCGGCTGGAACTGGAAAATCTGCACGCCGTGCTGGCCGAAGCACAGACCCGCGCCGACGCGCTGGAAGAGATCGTGGATTTTGGCCGCGAAGCTGCCGAAAAGCAGACCCAGACCCTTGTGAACCGGGGCGCGGCGCTGCTGGCCCGCGCCGCTGCCGACGGCAGCGAACAGACCGTCTGGCAGGAGCATCTGGATGCGGGCCGCCGCCAGCTGGAACAGCTGAACGCCCGCTATGCCGAGGCCAAAAATGCCGAAGCGGAAGCCCGCCGGGCCTATCTTTCCGCCCACGGTGCCGCCAGCGCCAGCGGCGAGGGCCGGGCGCTGGATGCCCTGACCGAGGAGCTTTCCCGCCGCAAAACGGCGCTGGATACCGCCGCACGCAAAGCCGAAAAGGCAGAAAGTGCCCTTGCCCGCACCCAGAGCCTGCTGGCTGTGCTGCGCCGCAGCGGCTTTGCTGCCGGCATCAAGGCCGAAGAGCTGACGGCGGACACTCTGCCGCAGCTCACCGCATGGCTCTCTGCGCAGGAAAAACCGCTGGAGGAAGCCTATTTTGCTGCCCGCCAGAACACCGCTGCCCTGCACCGGGAGCAGACCGGCAAGCGTGCGGAGCTGGATGCCGTGTCCGGCGGCAAGTGGGTCTACCCCCACGGCGATGCCGCCACCCGGGTGCGGGATGCCGTGAATGCGGAACTCAAGAGCCGGGGCATGCAGCCGGATGCGAAAATTTTCTGTGAACTGTTGAACGTGGAGGACGAAAGCTGGCAGGACTGCGTGGAAGCCTGCCTTGGCGACCGCCGCTTTGATATCCTTGTGCCGCCCGCCCACTACGAAGCCGCCAAGAGCGCCTTTGTGGCTCTGAAGGACAAGGTAGGCCCCATCAGCCTGCTGGACACCCCGGGCATCCGCAAGGCCAACCGCCGCGCCGACAAGTACGGCCCGGACAGCCTTGCCGCGCAGGTGAGCAGCGAAAACCCGCTGGCTGCACAGTATGCCCAGACCATTCTGGGCCGCATCGTCTGCTGCGACACCCCCGATACGCTGGAACAGCATCCCGACAGCGCCACCCGTGACCTTCTGCGCCACCACCCCTTCCGGCTGGAACGGCTGCGCACCCCGCAGCGGTATATCGGTCTGGACGCACGCCGCGCCCGCGCCGGGGCGCTGGCGGCCGAGCTGGAAGCTCTGGGGGAAAGCGCCCGTGCTGCCGCCCAGACAGAACAGAACCTGAAAGCCGCCTATAACCAGTACCAGACCCTGCTGCGGGGCACGGCACTGGACGAGCTGGCTGCGCTGTGGGATGCCCGCGCCGCACTGACTGCCGCACAGAATGCTGTGACCGAACAGGAAGCAAAGCTCACCGAGTGCCGCGAGAACCCGCTGCTGCAGCAGCTTTACAAGGAGGAAGAAGCCCGCGAAGCCGCGTGGGAGACTGCCCGCGCCGCCGTGGAGCAGGCGGGCGGCGACATCCGCGTGTGCCAAAAACAGATCGCCTCCTGCGAAGCAGAGCAGAAAAAGGCAGGGGAAACGGCCCAGCAGAGCGCCGATGCTGCCCGGAGCTTCTTTGCGGCGCACCCGCTGGTGGAGCCGCTGGCCCGCACCCGGATGCTGGCGCTGGCCCCGGAAGATAAGCCCCGCGCCGCCGCACAGGCTGCGGAAAAGGCGCAGGCCAAGCTGGACGATGCGCTGGCCGTCTATCTGACCGGCACGCTGGAACCGGCCCAGAAAGCCTACAACGAGCACTATGTGTGCGATTATCCGCTGGGCCTTGCAGGGCTGGACCAGTACCGCGCCCAGCACGAGAGCCTTGTGCGCATCGATCTGGAACGCTACGCCGCCCGTCTGGAGCAGGCCCAGCGGGACTGCAAGGACCGCTTCCGCAAGGATATTTTGTTCCGCATGAAGGACGATATCTTCAACGCACGGCGGCAGTTCCGGGAGCTGAACAAGGTGATGGAACAGCTGACCTACGGCGAGGAGGTCTACCGCTTTGAGCTGGAGCCCAGCCGCGACCCGCAGCTGGCGGCCTTCTATCAGGTCATCGTGGACAAGGGCAACCAGCAGATGACCGAGGGCGACTCGCTGGACAACCTTGCCGCCACCGCCGACCCTGCATATGAGCGTCAGGTGGACGAGCTGATGGAAAAGATCATGGCGGACGTGGACGAGAACACCCGCGCCCGGCAGGAGGGCCGCACCGGCGGCGTGACCCTGTCGGACTATGTGGACTACCGCACCTATCTGGACTATGACATCAAGGTGACGAACCGGGTCACCGGCCAGCAGGCATATCTGTCCCGCGTCAGCCGCGACTCCTCCGGCGGCGAGAATCAGGCCCCCTTCTATGTGGCCATCTGCGCCAGCCTTCTGCAGATCTACGAAAAGAGCGAGAACAGCATCCGTCTTGTGCTGCTGGACGAAGCTTTCAGCAAGATGACCAGCGACCGCATCCGCCCCATGATGGAGCTGTTCCGCCGCCTGCAGCTGCAGGTGCTGCTCATCTCCACCGTGGAAAAGAGCACCGCCATCCAGCCCTACTGCGACATCACTTACTCCATCGTCCGCCACGGCGACACCAACGCAATAGCGCCCTTTGTCCGCCTTGCGGCGGAATGATGTGCGCATTGTATGCGCAATGATGTCTGCCTGCGCAGCAACCTCATTTCTGCGTAGCAGAACATCATAAAAAAAGAAGCACGCATCTGCGTGCTTCTTTTTTTATTGCTACCGCAGTGGTAGCACATCTTCGTCTTCGTTGATCTCTTCCATCATCCCATCCGCAAAGTACCAGCCTCTGCCGTACAGCGCCTCGCTGCCGTCGGCGCACAGGATATACGAGCCGTCCGGCAAAGCGAGAAAATGCCGCTTTTTGCTGTCGGCAAGGGCGATGTCCTCCACCTTCTGTCCGTCCAGCACATGATCCCGGATGAACTGGTAGTGGGGCAGGATGCGGGTCTCGGTCAGGCCAAGGCCGTTCATCCAGCGGGAGTAGTGCGGGTCGGCGGCTTCGCCCGGTTCCTCGGGCGCGGCGTACACGATGTGGGCGGCGTTCATGCTGCCGGCACTCACGCCCAGCACAATGCCGTGGTAGTTGTGGAACAGCCCCGGCAGGCCCAGCTGAGCAAAAAAGTGATTCTGGGTGGGCACGTGCCCGCCGCACAGCATCACAAAGCCGCTCTGGGGCAGAAGAGAACCGATCTCCTCGGCATTGCGGGCATCGCAGGGGATGAGCGCCGTCAGGGGCAGGTGGGCGTTCGCAAAACTCTGAGCAAACACCCGGCACATCTCGTCGTTCTGCTCGTAGGCATAGGGGTCTGCCGCAATGGCAAGGCCCAGCACGGCGTGATCCGGCCAGACGGCCCGCAGGTTCGCCACAAAGTGGTTGCGCGTGTCCAGCACCGGAATATCCGGCCCCGGCTCAAAGGGGCAGCCGCTGGGGCTGCTGGTCAAAAACAATGTCATAATGATCCCTCATAAAAAGTGAATAAGAAGCTGTGTCCATTCTAACACGATTTTGCTGCCAGCGGCAGAGCCAGAATCACCAAAAAAATCCCCCGCTTTTCGCCGTTTCGCAGAAAGCAGGGGATCTTATCATGCCTTGCGGTAATGGAACACCTTGTCCTTGGTGAGGAGCATGGCGGCGCTCACGGCCAGAGCCGCCAGCTCGGCGGCGGTGACGGCCAGCCAGATGCCGTCGATGCCCAGCAGCAGCGGCAGCAGGAGAATGGCAATCACCTGAAACGCCAGCGTGCGCAAAAAGGAGATCAGCGCGCTGGTCACGCCGTCGCCCAGCGCCGTGAAGAAGGAGGACGCGTACACGTTGAAGCCCATGATGAGGAAGCTCAGCGCATACAGCCGGAAGGCCCGGCTGGTCAGGGCCAGCAATTCCGCATCGTAGCCCACGAAAATGCGCGCTACACAGGGGATGATGAACATGGAAGCCAGCGTCAGGGTTACGGCCACCACGGCGATGAGCCGCAGGCTTTTCCGGTAGAGGTTGTGCACCTCGGTGTGGTTGCGGGCACCGTAGTGGAAGCTGACGATGGGTGCACTGCCCACGGCATAGCCCACGAACACCGCCACGAACAGGAAGGCTGCGTACATGATGACACCGTAGGCGGCCACGCCGTTCTCACCGGCCAGACGCAGCAGCTGGTAGTTGTACAGGATATTGACCAGCGACATGGAAAGGTTGGTCATCAGCTCGGAAGAGCCGTTGATGCAGGCATCCCGCAGTACTTTGCTGTAAAAACTGGTCTTGCACAGGTGCAGGCGGCTGGAGTTGCTGCGGTCGATGAAGTAGAACACCGGCAGTACGCCGCCCACCAGCTGGCTGATAAAGGTGGCAATGGCCGCGCCCTCCACGCCCCAGCTCCAGATACCCACCATCAGCACATCCAGCACCATGTTGGTGCAGCCCGCGCCCACGGTGAACCAGAAGCCGAGGTGCGGCTTTTCGGCGGTGACGAAAAAGCTCTGGAACATATTCTGCAGCGCAAAGGTGGGCAGAGCCAGCATCAGGATGCGTCCATAGCGCACCGCATAGTCCAAAAGCTCCCCCTTTGCGCCCAGCAGCACGGCAATGGGCCGCAGGAACACAATGCCCAGCACCGCCAGCACACTGACCGAGACCAGAGCCGCCAGCAGGAACAGGGTAAAATAGCGGTCGGCCTTTTTCTGGTCGCCCTCGCCCAGCGTGATGCCCACGATGGCACTGCCGCCGGTGCCCAGCATAAAGCCGATGGTGCCCAGCAGCATGGGCAGCGGCATGATGAGGTTGACCGCCGCAAAGGCCGTTTTGCCCACAAAGTTGGAGACACACAGGCCGTCCACGATGCCGTAGATGGAGGTGAACAGCATGGTGCCGATGCAGGGCAGTACGAACCGCAAAAGGCGGGGATAGGTAAAGTGATCGGAAAGCTGGATCCGCTGCTTGGACATGGCGTCCTCCTTTCTGCACAAGGTGCAAAAAACGGGCCGGATAAATGTCCGTGAGTGCACGCCCGGCCTCGATCTGCTTCGTCACTACGGCAACGAAACCTCCGGCGGGGCGCTGTCTGCACGGCATCTTATCCGGCCCGTTTCAAATTACGTTGAAAACGGTCCTCCGATGAACCGAAAAAGAGCATATCAGAATTTATTTTTGTTGTCAAGGCAGAAAAATCAAAAAATCGGCATTCGAGGGTCAAAATTCATAAACTGTCTCTTTCCAACGTTTATCAAACCTGTTAAACTGATAAAAGTTTTTTATGGATCCGGAAAGGAGAACTCCTGTTTTGATGAAACGTTTTTATACCGCCATCGTGCGCCGCCGCAGGCTGGTGCTGGCGGTGTTTGCACTGGCGGCTGTGCTGAGCGTGTTCGCTGTGCGTCAGGTAAAGGTGGATTACGATATCAACGACTACCTGCCGCCGGAATCCCCCTCCACCACCGCCATCGAGGTGATGAACGGTGCTTTCACCGGCGGCATCCCCAACATGCGGGTCATGGTGCGGGATGTCACGGTGCCGCAGGCGCTGGAGTACAAGGAAAAGCTTGCCGCCATCGACGGAGTGTCCTCCGTTGCATGGCTGGACGACAGTCTGGATGTGACAGTGCCTTTGCAGATGCAGGACACCGCCACGGTGGAGAGCTATTATAAGGATGGCTGCGCCCTGTTCACCGTGACGGTGGAGGACGAGAAGCGTCTGGAAGCTGTGGCTGCCGTGCGGGATCTGATCGGGGAGGGCAACGCGCTGGAGGGCGCGGCAGTGTCCACTGCCGTTGCCACCAACTCCACCGTGACCGAGGTGGCAAAGATCGCCGCCATCGCGGTGGTGTATGTGCTGTTCATCCTGATCCTGACCACCGATTCCTGGGCGGAGCCGCTGCTGGTGCTGACGGGCCTTGGCGCGGCCATCCTGCTCAACAACGGCACGAACCTCATCTTCGGCACCATCTCGTTTGTGACGAATGCGGCGGGCAGCATCCTGCAGCTGGCGGTGTCGCTGGACTACTCGGTGTTCCTGATCCACCGCTTTGCGGAGTGCCGGGCTGAAAACCCGGATGCCAGCCCGGAGGCGTGCATGGTGGATGCCCTGTGCAGATCCACCGGCTCCATCCTGTCCAGCGGCCTGACCACCGTCATCGGTTTTCTGGCACTGGTGCTCATGCAGTTCCAGATCGGCCCGGATCTGGGCCTTGCGCTGGCAAAGGGCGTGGTGCTGAGCCTTGTCACCGTGTTCACCTTTATGCCCGCGCTCACGCTGGCAGCGTATCAATGGATGGATAAGACCCACCACAGGCCCCTGCTGCCCAGCTTTGACAGGTTTGGCCGCTTTGTGGCCCGCATCATGCTGCCCATGGCGCTGGTGCTGGTCATTCTGATGGTGCCCAGCTATCTGGCCTCCAACTCGAACCAGTATTATTACGGTGCCGCCCACATGTTTGGCGAGAACACCCGTCTGGGTGCGGACACCGCCGCCATTGAAGAGACCTTTGGCCGCAGCGACACCTACGTTGTACTGGTGCCAGAGGGCGACACCGCCACGCAGCAAAAGCTTTCGGATGCACTGCACGCCATCCCGGAGGTGACCGGCATCCTTTCCTATGTGGACAACGCAGGCGCGTCCATTCCGCCGGAGTTCGTGCCCGGGGATACGCTGGGGCTGTTGGTCTCCGGCGGCTACACCCGCATGGTGCTTACGGTGGATGCCGACACCGAGGGCGATGGGGCCTTTGCGCTGGTGGAGCGGGTGCGCGCCACGGTGCAGCAATATTACCCGGACAATTATTATCTGGCCGGTCAGGGCGTGAGCACCTATGACCTGATGGACACCATCACGGCCGACATGGTCAAGGTGAACCTGCTGGCCATCGGTGCGGTGTTCCTGATCCTGCTCCTTATGAAGCGCCAGCTGCTTTTGCCCATCATTCTGGTGCTCAGCATCGAGACCGCCATCTGGATCAATCTGGCCATCCCGTACTTCCGGGGCCAGTACGTGTTCTACATTGCCTATCTCATCATCAGCTCGGTGCAGCTGGGTGCTACGGTGGATTACGCCATCCTTTTCTCCGATCGCTATCAGGAGTTCCGCGAGACGCTGGGCCGCAAAGAAGCCGTTGCGGCCACGGTGTCCGCCGTGACCACCTCGGTCAGCACCACCGGCAGCGCCATGGCGGTAGTGGGCTTCCTGATGGGAGCCATTTCCACAAACCAGCTGCTGGGCCAGCTGGGCAATTTTCTGGGCGTGGGCAGTCTGGTGTCGTTGGCCATCGTGCTTTCGGCACTGCCGGGCTTTTTGTATCTGGCCGACCCGCTCATTATAAAAAAGAAAAAACAGCCGAAGGAGGCTTGACCGAGATGAAACATCGATTTGTGCGCCGGGTGTCGGCGCTGGCGCTGGCAGGCTGCCTGCTGGCGGGCAGCAGTCTGCCGGCTTTTGCAGCAGCCTCCGCTGCCAAGGAAGAGGTCATTTATGCAAATCTTACGGCCTCGGGTGCTGTGACCGGCGTGTACGCCGTGAACAGCTTTTCCGTGCAGGCGGGGGACACCGTTGCGGACCACGGCAGCTACACTGCCGTGCGCAACATGACCACAAGCGATGCCGTGGAGCAGAGCGGCGATACGGTCACGGTGCATGTGACCGAGGACGGCAAGCTCTATTATGAGGGCACCATGGACGCCGCCACGGCCCTGCCATGGGTGGTAAAGCTGACCTATGCGCTGGACGGGGCAGAGATCCGCCCCGACGAGCTGGGCGGCAAAAGCGGTGCGCTTTCCATCCGGCTGCAGGTGAGCCGCAACCCGGACTGCACCGGCAGCTTTTTTGACGACTACGCGCTGCAGGTGACCATGAGTCTGGACACCGGCCTTGCCCGGAACATCAGCGCACCGGGCGCTACGGTGGCGAATGTGGGCAGCAAAAAGCAGCTCTCCTACATCCTGCTGCCGGGCGCGGACAGCGACGTGACCGTCACCGCCGATGTGACGGATTTTGCCATGGACGCCGTTTCCCTGAACGGTGTGCGGCTGAACCTGAACCTCGACCTCGGAGATATGGACCTGACCGGGATGCTGGAACAGCTGCAGAGCGGCTCCGTGCAGCTGGACGATGGTGCCAACGCGCTGGCAGACGGCATTGCGCAGGTGCAGGCGGGCATCGACACCCTGAACGGCAATTCCGGTGCCTTGACCGGCGGCTCAGCCCGGGTGCGTGCCGCCCTCACCCAGATGCAGACCGCGCTGAACGGCATCTCTGCCTCCACTGACGAGCTGAACACCCTGCGGGATGCCTCCACCCAGATCCGGGACGGCATTGCCCGGCTGGATGAGGGCGCGGCACAGCTGGAGCAGCAGGTGAGCTTTGAAGCCTACAAGGCCATCCTCCGGGAAAATGGCCTTGATCTGGATGTGGTAAAGGATGGCAATGCCAAGGCCATTGAGCAGCTGCAGGGCATGGTGTGGATGATGCCGCAGCTCAAGGATGTGATCCTGCTTTTGCAGGGGTCTACGGCCAACATCGATGCCATGCAGACCTATCTCGACACCGTGAACGGCGGAATTGCCCAGCTGCACGAGGGCAGCAGCACCCTGAACGGCAGCTACGGCGAGTTTGATGCCGGGGTGCGTCAGCTGGCCGGTGTGCTTACTGGGATGCTGGGCAATCTCTCGGTGCTTACCGACGGCGTGAACCAGCTTGCCGCCCAGTACGTCCAGCTGGACGACGGCCTGAACGCCTACACCGACGGTGTAGCCCAGCTGAAGGCGGGCGCTGCGCAGCTGGCGGAGGGTGCATCTCAGCTGACTGGCGGCACCGGCGAGCTGCGCAGCAGCGTTTCCGGCATCGACATGGGGGCCCAGCTGGACGGCCTGCTGAACAGTCTTTCCGGCGGCGGGGAGGTGCAGAGCTTCACCTCGGCAGAGAACACCGAGGTGGGCGCGGTGCAGTTTGCGCTGCAGACCACTGCCATCACAGCCCCGGCCCCGGCAGCCCAGCCGGAACCGGCGGCTGTGACCCTGACCTTCTGGCAGAAGCTGCTCAAGCTGTTTGGGCTGTATAAAGGCTGACAGATTTAAAATTGTCTCCGCTTCGCTCTGACAATATCAGAGGAAAAATTATTTTTTATAGAAAGAAAGCCAGAAAATCTGCGGATTTTCTGGCTTTCACTTTTCACGGGGAAGGTCGTGGAGATAAACGGCATCTTGCCGCTGTCGGCCTGCGGCCGTCGCGCAGCGGAAAAGATGCATTTGACCGATACGGCCCGATCGGTGAAAAAGCAGTTCCGAAACGACCGCAGTCGTTTCGGAACTGTAAATTATAAAAATAATATTTCCGCTGTTTATGGCGCAGCGCACGCGGAGCCATTTTAAATCGTCTGCTTCCCGCTGACATCATTCAAAATGATATTCCACCAGTTCGCAGTTTTTGATGCCCGCAGCTGCGTATTCCTCGTTGGTCATATCGTAGAAATAGGACTGCACTACTCGGGCGATGCCGTTATGGGCTACCAGCAGATAGGTCTTGCCGGTGTCAGCCTTCAGCTCGTCCAGCAGGTTATAGATGCGCTGGGCCAGCTGCATCATGCTCTCGCCGCCGTCGTAGCGGTCGGCGAAGTGGGTCTTGGAAACGCGGAACTCGCCGCCGTTGCGGGGCGTGCCCTCGTATTTGCCAAAGCACTGCTCCCGCAGGCGCGGCTCACACCGGGCGGGCAGGCCGGTGGCCTCGGCAATGGCCATGGCGGTGTCGGCGGCGCGGGACAGGGGAGAGTACAGGATCTCATCGATGTGCACCCCGCTGGCTTTGACGGCTTCGCCCAGCTTCCGGGCCTGCTGGCGGCCCCGCTCGGTGAGGGGGCTGTCGGTCATGCCGCAGATCTTGTTTTCAACGTTCCAGACGGTCTCTCCGTGGCGGGTGAAATAAAGCGTATGCATGGGTGGCTCCTTACTGGTCGTATCCCGCCTCGATCTCGCGGATGCGGGTGTAGAAAAAGTCGTTGGCAGGGGTGGGCATCCCGTACTTCTTGGCCCGCTGACGCACCACACCGGCAAACTCCTCCACCTCGGTGGGGCGCTTTGCCAGCACATCTTGCCGCATGCTGGGCATGCCATCGGGGTTGAAGGTGGGCATCATGGCATCGATGAATCTCACATCATTGTCCGGCGGCAGGGGCACGCCCTCAAGGTTCGCCAGCCGGATGACCTCCTGCATGGCCGCGCGCATCATGTCCTGTGCTTCGCCTGGCTGGCGCAGGCCGCCGTAGGGCTGGTCAAAGGCGGCTGCGGCCTGATTCAGGCCGTCATTCACCATCAGCTTGTTCCACTGCTTGTAAAGGATATCCCCACAGGGCTCGTTGGCAATGCCGCACTCGTCCAGATAGTCAGCCACGGCCTGCACACGGTCGGTCATCTCGCCGCTGCGCTCACCGAACTGGATCTTGCCCGCCTGATTGAACACCAGCGTGCGCCCGGTGCGGGTGGCGTCCATGCCGATGGCAACGCTCCACAGGGTGTGGCCGGGATAGGCTGCGTCAATGTGCTCCTCGCTGGTGATGCCGTTCAGCACACTGAGGATCACGGTGTCCGGGCCAATGAACTTTGCAATGTCCTGAATGGCCTGGTCCAGCACGGTGGCCTTCACCGCCACCAGCAGCAGGTCCACCGGCTTGCCCTGGGCCGGGGTGACGTAAGAAAACCGGCATTCCTCGCCGTTGCACACCACCGGTTCGGCAGAGTAGCGGGCGATGCGATCCTCATCGGCAATGACCTGCACGCCGGGCATTTTGCGCCCGAACAGGATACCCAGTGCGCCCAGACCGATCAGGGCCGAAGTTTCGATCTTTTTCATAAGTTCCTCCTGCATTTTATGCTTTTTTCAGTGTGCCGTCTGCGGTCAGGACGACCGTACTGCCCTCGTCGATGCCAAGGCGGGTGAGCTCTTTGTCCGGGTAGGGCAGGGTGCGCCGCTCCCCGGCGGGATCGGCCAGCGTGACATCGCACAGCACCGGCTGACCGGCGGGCAGCTCCTCGCAGCCATACATCTGCTCTTCAATGCGCAGAACGCGGTAGGTAGTCTCCATAGCAGCTAAACTCCTTTTTGTAAATACAGCATTTTTATTATAAAGCTCTGCGCGGGGCGCGTCAACCGCATTTGGCTTGACAGCCGGCCGCCCGGCTTGATAAAATAGGAATGATTTTTGGAACAGGGGGCAGTCACATGAATATTACGGAACTGCGTTATCTGGTGGCCATCCGCAAGTGGGGCTCCGTGAGCGCGGCGGCAAAGCAGCTGTATGCGGCCCAGCCCAATGTGAGCAAGGCGCTCAAGAATCTGGAAGAGGAATACGGCATCCGCATCTTTGAGCGCTCGTCCACCGGCATGATCCCCACCGAACAGGGACGGCATTTTATCCGGCAGGCAGAGCGGGTGCTGGACGAGGTGGACCGGCTGGATCTGGATGCCCGCAGCCGGCAGAGCAGCTGTGCGGAGCTGCGGGTGGTGCTGCCCCACGCCACCTACGCTTCCTACGCGACGGTGGATTTTTTGCAGCAGATGGCAGACAGCCAGCAGCTGCGGGTGCATATCCGGGAATCCGGCACCATGGAAGCGCTGGACCATGTACTGCGGCGGGGCTATCATCTGGCCCTGCTGCGCTACGCGGAGGAGGATGAGGATTATTACCGCCGCTACTGCGACCGTCACGGCCTGCACCGGGAGCCGGTGATGGAGTTTGAATACCGGCTGCTGACCAACCGCGAAGGCCCGCTGGCAAAGTGCGAAGTGACCGACATCACCCAGCTGAACAGCTATATGGAAGTCCTGCACGGTGATTTCCAGCTGCCCGGCGGTGAGGACAGCGGCCTGCGCTGGCATACGAACCCGAACCGCCGCATCCATGTGTATGAGCGGTGCAGCCAGTTTTCTATCCTGCAGAACCTGCCTAATGCCTATATGTGGGCTTCGCCCATGCCAAAGCGAGCGCTGGAACAATACCATCTGGTGCTCAGGAAATGCCCGGCCCAGCGCCAGCGCATGAAGGATGTTCTGGTCTATCCGGACAGGGGGACCCTGCGCCCGGAAGAGCAGACCTTTGTGCAGCTGCTGCACAAGCAGGCGGCGCTGACCGTGAAATGACCGCCGAAACCGGTTAAGAACTGGCAAAATATCGGAATGCGGAAAAACCGGAAAGCAAAGGAATTTGGCCGACAGCCGCAGCGCTTTATGCGCTGCGGCTGTCTTTTTGCTGATAAATCGAGCGAAAAAGAGACGAAACATCGGCTAAAAAACTTTGCGGCTATATGGTCTTTGATATGCCCCCATACCAGAAGCATATTATCACTTTTATGAAAAATATGTTAACATAGACCTAGAAAGCTGGCCGGGATGAATGGAAAATATGGAAAATGCTCCCATGATTCCGGCACAAAGAAAAAGGAGGTTTCTGGTATGATCAGTTTCTTACTCTGTCTGGCGATCCTGATCGTGGGCTACTTTGTCTATGGTAAGATCGTGGACAACACCTTCGGCCCGGACGACCGTGAAACGCCTGCTGTGCGCATCAATGACGGTGTGGACTACGTTGTGATGCCCCAGTGGAAGCTGTTCCTCGTTCAGCTGCTGAACATCGCCGGCCTTGGCCCCATCTTTGGTGCCATGCAGGGCGCATTGTGGGGGCCTGTGGTGTTCCTGTGGATCACCTTCGGCACCATCTTTGCAGGCGGCGTGCACGACTACTTCTCCGGCATGATGAGCGAGCGCAACGACGGCGCTTCTATCGCCGAGATCACCGGCAAGTACTTAGGCCCTGTGATGCAGAACGTCATGCGCGTGTTCTCGGTGGTGCTGCTCATCATGGTGGGTACTGTGTTCGCGGTGGGTCCCGCAGGCCTGATCGTGGAGCTGTGCAGCCAGAGCGGCGCTTCCGGCGTGCTCACCTCGCTGCTGTTCTGGCTCATCATTATTCTGGTGTACTACTTTATTGCAACCTTTATCTCCATTGATGCCGTCATTGGCAAGATCTACCCCATCTTCGGTATCTGCCTGATCATCATGGCCATCGGTGTCATCTTCGGCATCTTCACCAATCCCGCCTACACCATCCCGGAGATCTGGGATCACTTTGGCAGCATGCATCCGTCGGGCACTCCCATCTGGAGCTTCATGTTCATCACGGTGGCCTGCGGTGCGATCTCCGGCTTCCACTCCACCCAGTCGCCTCTGATGGCTCGCTGCATGAAGAGTGAGAAGCAGGGCCACTTCGTGTTCTACGGCGCAATGGTCTGCGAGGGCGTTATCGCTCTGATCTGGGCCGCTGCTGGCTGCAGCCTGTACGAGGTGACCGGCGGCCTGAACACCGGTCTGGCCGAAGCACTGGCCATGGGCCAGTCCAAGGCTATTTATGATGTCTGCTCCAAGACCATGGGCGGCGTGGGCATTGCTCTGGCAATGATCGGCGTTGTCATCTGCCCCATCACCTCCGGCGATACCGCGTTCCGTTCCGCTCGTCTGACTCTGGCCGACTGGTTCAAGATCGATCAGGACAGCTACGCAAACCGCCTGAAGCTCTGTGTTCCTGTGCTGGGCGTTGGTGCTTTCCTGGGCATCGGCAACGCACTGGGCTTCATCAACTACACCGTGATCTGGCGCTACTTCAGCTGGACCAACCAGACGCTGGCCATGATCGTTCTGTGGGCTGCATCCATGTACCTGTTCAAGGAGAAGAAGAACTACTGGATCACCGCTGTGCCCGCTACCTTCATGAGCGCGGTCTCTTCCACCTACTTCATTCTGGCTCCCGAATGCCTGGGCGGCCTGCTGAACGCCAAGACCGCAGAAGGCGCAACCATCTACAACACCGCCGTTGCATACCCCATCGGCATCATCTTTGCCATTGCAATGCTGGCAGTCTTCCTCCACGCAACGAAGAAGGCAGCCCAGAAGGCATGACACGATATATACAAAGATATATACAAATGATCTGCTGAATAAGGCACCCTCCGCTGAAATGGCTCGGCGGAGGGTGCCTTGTATTTTGCGGCGTTTCAGGCAAAGAAATCACGATTTGCGGAGAAAATTGAAAACGATTGAGCAACTTGCACAAAAGCAGGCCAGAAAGTTTGGCAGCAGCGGCTTTGACCGGTTCCGGGAAAGGTCTTTGCCGGGGAATTAAGAAAATTTGTCGTGAACGCGATAAAAATTCTTTGCGGGTATTCCGCGGAAGCATCTTGCCATATACTTTTTGATATGGGAACCATACCAGAAAAATATTAACTGCTTTATGAAAAAAGTGTTAACATGAAGCCAGAGATTGGTCAGAGCCGCAGCTGGGCACGCAAAATGCTGGCTGTGGTTTGAATCAAAAAGGAGGTTTCTGGTATGATTAGTTTCTTACTCTGTCTGGCGCTCTTGATCATCGGCTACTTTGTCTATGGCAAGATCGTTGACAACACGTTCGGACCGGACGACCGCGAAACTCCTGCTGTGCGCATCAACGATGGCGTTGACTACGTTGTGATGCCCCAGTGGAAGCTGTTCCTCGTCCAGCTGCTGAACATTGCAGGTCTGGGCCCCATCTTTGGTGCACTGCAGGGTGCTCTGTGGGGTCCCGTGGTGTTCCTGTGGATCACCTTCGGCACCATCTTTGCAGGTGGTGTGCATGACTACTTCTCCGGTATGATGAGCGAGCGCAACGATGGCGCATCCATCGCTGAGGTCACCGGCAGATACCTCGGACCTGTCATGCAGAACATCATGCGTGTGTTCTCTGTTGTGCTGCTGATCATGGTTGGTACCGTGTTCGCAGTGGGCCCCGCAGGCCTGATCGTTACCCTGTGCAAGAACAGCGGCATGTCCGGTCTGCTGACCACCACCCTGTTCTGGCTGATCATCATTCTGGTGTACTACTTCATCGCAACCTTTATCTCCATTGATGCCATCATCGGTAAGATCTACCCCCTGTTCGGCATCTGCCTGATCATCATGGCTGTGGGCGTTATCTTCGGCATCTTTACCAACCCCGCCTACACCATCCCCGAGATCTGGGCAAACTTCGGCAACATGCATCCGTCGGGCACTCCCATTTGGAGCTTCATGTTCATCACCGTTGCCTGCGGCGCTATCTCCGGCTTCCACTCCACCCAGTCGCCTCTGATGGCTCGCTGCATGAAGAGTGAGAAGCAGGGCCACTTCGTGTTCTACGGCGCAATGGTCTGCGAGGGCGTCATCGCTCTGATCTGGGCCGCTGCCGGCTGCGCACTGTACACCATCACCGACGGCAAGATGGCTGGTCTGGCCGAGGCTCTGGCTGCTGGTCAGTCTGCTGCCATCTACGACGTGTGTGCAAAGACCATGGGCGGCGTTGGCATTGCTCTGGCAATGATCGGCGTTGTCATCTGCCCCGTCACCTCCGGCGATACCGCGTTCCGTTCCGCTCGTCTGACCCTGGCCGACTGGCTCAAGATCGATCAGGACAGCTACGCAAACCGCCTGAAGCTCTGCATCCCCGTGCTGGGCGTTGGTGCTTTCCTTGGCATCGGCAACGCACTGGGCTTCATCAACTACACCGTGATCTGGCGCTACTTCAGCTGGACCAACCAGACGCTGGCCATGATCGTTCTGTGGGCTGCATCCATGTACCTGTTCAAGGAGAAGAAGAACTACTGGATCACCGCTGTGCCCGCTACCTTCATGAGCGCTGTGTCCTGCACCTACTTCGTGCTGGCACCTGAGTGCCTGGGCAAGATGATCAATACTTACGCAGACGGCAAGCTGGTCGCTTACAACACTGCCGTTGCATACCCCATCGGCATCATCTTTGCAATCGCAATGCTGGCACTCTTCATCTATGCTACCAAGAAGCACACCGCTTCTCAGAAGGCATAAGGATGTCTGCCGCACCGCATAAGCCTTAAACTCTGACACCCCCGCCGCTGCACCCCGCAGTGACGGGGGTGTTTTGACATAACAGACAAACCTTTTGTGCAAATCTTAGCAGCAGAAGGGGTTGCATTTTGAGGGCTGCAGTGCGAAAATAGAACCGGTGATTTTATTTGGAATGGCTGCAGCATCTGCGGCTGGACCGGAAACTAACAGTAAAGAAGGGAACTTCCATGATCTTCAAACCTGCACAGCTGGGTATGGCAAAGCTTGATAATCAGGAGCTGGTGGAGGACAGAAAGTCCTGCAAAAAGATCGGCCCCTGCGGCGTTGGCAAAAAGGCGCTGTACCTCAACAGCTTTTACATCGACCGCCGCTATTATCTGCCCTACGGCAGCATCAGCCGCGTGTTCAAGCGGGTGGCTATGAGCTCCGGCGGCTTTACCGGCAAGGGCATGTTTGCCTCCATGGCCTACCTTGTGGTGGAGTACGATGGCGGCAAGCAGAAGCAGTGCAACTTCAAGGACGAGCGGGATGTGGACAAGCTGCTGGAGGTGCTGGCCAAAGAGCAGCCGCAGATCCATCTGCTCAGCGCAGCCGGTGAGCAGATGCTGCAGAAGAAGGAAGCCGAAAAGGCCTCCCGCAAGCTGCCGGAAAGCGAGCTGACCGACGATGCCCGTCACAGCATCACCGTGCTGCGCAGGGCAAAGGAATATCTGGAAGCAAAGCCGGAAATCGCCGATGAGCTGAGTGCAGCCGAGCGCCGCAAGCGCGCCCAGCTGCAAAGCAAGCCGGTGTACCGCTACGTGGCACTTGCCATCTTTGTTATGGGCATCGTCTCCGCGGCCTACGGCCTGTATGCCGTTACCACCCACACCGGCGGCTATGGCATCTACTTTGCACTGTTTGGCTTTGCAGCCATCTTCCTGTTCTCCAGCTACAACATGCTGCCCACTGCTCACAACAACCACAGCGCCATCATGAAGCGGGCCGAGAAGGCCGAAGCTGCTATGGCAGAATACGTGAAGCACTACCCGAACGGTGCCTTCCCGGTGCCCAGCCATTACGCACATCCCATCGTGCTCAAGCAGATGGCCGATGCCATCGAAGAGGGCCGCGCCGTCACCGTGCCGGAGGCTTTGACTGCCGTGGAAAACCGCCTGAAGTCCCTGAACGCAGACGTGCAGGTGGAACAGGAGGAATACGACGAGGTGGTGGTCATCAAAGCGATGTTCCTGAACCACGATTATCAGTAAAAATTTATTTACGTAAAAACAGAGCCAGAACAACTGCAGCTGTTCTGGCTCTGTTTTTATCTTTGGATGGTAAAATATAGAGTTTGGTCAAATCGTCTTTCGGGACTTAACCTCTGGATGTATCCATTCTCGATGATCTCATTAACGACAGTGCTTGGAAGAATGGGAGTGGTTGTTCTGTCCGATATAACATAGCGTTTCCATTTCAATCCATTGACCGAAAACTCTTTGTCGGTTTGATTGCCGAATGCCATTTGTCTGTAAATGTCGTTCACTCGAATAATACCGGAACGACTTAGTTCCCATAAGCACCTTGCAAGTCTGGCTGTTGCTCTCATGGGCCTACTCATTTTAGATGCTCCGTCATTAGAGCCGTCAATGAATAGCCTGGAAAAGGCATAGTCACTCCAGACTATAATATCAAATGCTTGATCTGCAAGTAATGGAGATTTTCCCTGTGTTTTCCAAATCGTCTGCATAAGAAGGGGCTTCTGATTCTGATAATATTCACTTTGGAAGGAGTTGATACTGTTGTAAAGTTCATGCATTTTGTGAGATACTTCAAAGTCATTATCCCACATTTGGATAGAAGAACAAGCGTCCTCGAAGATTTCTCTCACGTGACGAGAATGGTCTTTGACTGCATCAAACATGCCCAATGCACAGTATGAAGTAGTAGCAGATCGGATGACAATCTCGGAACCCCACTCATTTTCTTCTTTTTCGCAGGTGGAGTTATCTGGTAAGACTGTTAGTTTGACCTCAATGGGAGACAAAAATCTTCCGTCAAGGTCTTTTATAACAAGATCAATTCCATCTATTGCGTCAAAAGAGTAGCGTTGATATGGCTCAAAGACTGATTCAAAACTGAAAAAGAGTTCATTTGAACTTTTGGCACCGCTGTTAAATACTTGACTGATAGGAATTTCATCTGCTACTATTCCTAATTTGCCGTTTACGTGAGCGAGTTTGATGTATACAGCTGGTATGTTGTGCTCTAACATGTAACAGGCTGTGGCGGTGGGATAACTGGAGTTGAAACAATTTTTACCCCAATGGTCGGTAACAGTTCGGTTGGAATGCTCGATACCAAACAAGCCGGATGACATAAATTTACATCCCCTCAAAAACGGCGTCAAATACTTGACGCCATATCAATACTATGTTACCATAATTATAGCATGGACTCTATGAGAATGGAAGTGAGAAACATGAGAACTGTTGATTTGTTCGCGGGATGTGGAGGCCTTTCGCTTGGTTTTGAAAAACAAGGATTTGAAATCGTAGCGGCATTTGAATTGTGGGATGCCGCTATTAAATGTTATAAAGCAAACTTTAACCATCCTGTTCTAAAAGTGGATTTGGCTGATACCCAGAATGCAGTTGAAATTATAAAAAAATATAAACCGGCTATGATTATCGGAGGTCCACCATGTCAGGATTTTTCTCATGCGGGAAAACGAATTGAAGCGAACAGGGCAGTCTTAACAGATTCCTATGCTGAAATCATCAGTGCGATTAGACCTATTTGCTTTGTTATGGAAAACGTGGACAGAGCGCAAAAGAGTAATGCTTATGCAAGCGCTAGACGAATTTTAAAAGACGCTGGATATGGTCTGACCGAAATTGTTCTTGATGCAAGCAAGTGTGGTGCTCCACAAAAACGTAGAAGATTTATTTGCTTTGGTATGCTTGGCAAAGAAGATGGCTTTGCGCTGGATGTGTTTGTCAAAAGACAGTCCAAAAATTCGATGACTTTAAGAGACTATTTTGGCGATAGTTTGGGCTTCGAGTTTTATTATAGGCATCCTCGTAATTATAACCGCAGAGCGGTGTTTTCTATCGATGAACCTGCTCCGACTGTAAGAGGAGTCAATCGTCCAGTTCCCAAAGGCTACCCAGGGCATCCGAACGATGCATGTCCCGTTCATTCTGAACTTCATGTGCTAAGTACAGAGGAACGAGCGTTAATCCAAACCTTCCCCAAATCATTTAAATGGATTGGCAATAAAACGGATGTTGAACAGATGATAGGCAATGCGGTGCCTGTTAATTTGGCAAGGTATGTAGCCGAAACGGTGCAGCTTACTTTGGAGGAATGTGGTAATGGTTGATACGGAAGGTTTCAAAAAATGGCTTAAGGAAAATTCTTCGTATTCTGAAGCAGTAATTGGCGACATGGCATCTAGAGTTAAGCGTGCTGATGGAATTATAGAATGGTATGATGAAGAGGTATATCAGTTCTACTTGGAGCAGAAGGAACAATATAAATGCTTGTCGGTTTCTGTTCGTTCTCAAATTAAGAGGGCTGTCAAATTATATCGAAAATTTCATGCAAGGCGATGACAAAAAGAGGCTGCTGCACCTTCGGCTAAAACGATGTGCAACAGCCCCTTTTGCTTTGCCTAACTTCTTGCACAGCAGAATCGTTCGTTTTATAATGAAAAAGGAGAGTCTTTACACCCACGAGTGGAGGAAACAGCTATGGATATGGTCACCCTTGGCAGCACCGGCATCACGGTGAACAAAAATGGCTTCGGCGCACTGCCCATCCAGCGCATCTCGCAGGAAGATGCCGTCTATCTGGCCCGCAAGGCCTACAAGGCAGGCATCCGCTTTTTTGATACCGCCCGCGCCTACACCGACAGCGAGGTGAAGCTGGGCGAAGCCTTTGACGGCATCCGCACGGAAGTGTATATCGCCACCAAAACGGCAGCGCAGAACGCAGAGGACTTTTGGAAGGATCTGCACACCTCACTCACCAATCTGCGCACCGATTACATTGACCTGTACCAGTTCCACAATCCCGCATTCTGCCCGAAGCCAGGCGACGGCTCCGGCCTCTACGAGGCTATGCAGGAGGCCAAAGCCAAAGGCATGATCCGGCATATCGGCATCACCAACCACCGCCTGAAGGTGGCCCACGAGGCCATTGACAGCGGTTTGTACGAGACGCTGCAGTTCCCGTTCAGCTATATCTCCGGTGAGCAGGAGCTGGAATTGGTGAACAAGTGCAAGGCGGCAAATATGGGCTTTATCGCCATGAAGGGCCTGTCCGGTGGACTGATCACCAACAGCGCCGCAGCCTATGCCTTTGAGGCGCAGTTCGATGGAGTTCTGCCCATCTGGGGCGTGCAGCGTGAAAGGGAACTGGACGAATTCCTCTCCTATATCGACAACCCGCCGCGCATGACCGACGACATCCGTGCCGTCATTGAGGGGGATCGTGCCGAGCTGTGCGGCGAGTTCTGCCGCGGCTGCGGCTATTGTATGCCTTGCCCGGTAGGCATCGAGATCAACAACTGCGCCCGCATGAGCCTGCTGCTGCGTCGTTCGCCCTCGGCAGAGCATCTCAGCCCCGCAGGTCAGGCCAAGATGAAAAAAATCGAGGGCTGCCTGCACTGCAACCGGTGCAAGGCCAAGTGCCCATATGGTCTGGACACCCCCGCCCTGCTGGCCCGCAACTATGAGGATTACAAGCGCGTTCTGGCCGGTGAAGTAAAAGTTCAGTAACACAAAAGCTCCTGCCCATTCAGACAGGAGCTTTTGTGCTTTATGCGGCAGCTTTTGGCTGCTCAAAAATCCTCATCGATTCCTTATAGCAGTGTGCGAAGTACACGATCTCAGCAAGGGCGGTCAGCGCCCAGCTGCAGGGGTACAGTGCGTACAGCGAGGGAATGGTGTGAAAGTGCGCGAAGATGGTGTAGACCCAGATCACCCGGAACACGCAGGAACCCATTACCACAATAATGGTGGGCACCACAGTCTTGCCAAGTCCGCGGGAAGCGGCGATGGTGCAATCCATAAAGGCGGAGATGCAGTAGGCAAAGCCCATCACGCCCACGCGCTTCATGCCGGCATCAATGACGGCGCTCTCGGTGGTGAACAGGGCAAGGAAGGTGCGGCCAAAGAGGAACAGGCTTCCGCCCAGGATCAGGCCCACACCAAAGGAGTAGGCCAGACTGATGAAATAACTCTTCTTTACGCGGTCCGGCTTGCCAGCGCCGTAGTTCTGGCTCATAAAGCTTGCACAGGCCATATAGAATGCGGCCATGCAGTCGTAGATCATGGCATCGGCATTGGCGGCGGCGCTGTTGCCCTTGACCATGAGAGAGTCGAAGGAGTTGACCCCTGCCTGAATGAACAGGTTTGCAATGGCGAAAATGGCATTCTGGAAACCGGACGGAAGACCAAGGCCCAGAATGCTCTTTGTTGTGGCGGGGTCCAGATGCAGCTTTTTGGTGTCCAGTACATAGCAGTCCTGCACTTTGGTCAAAGCGTGCAGGATCAGCCCGGCAGAGACGCACTGCGAAATGGCACTGGCCAGCGCCACGCCCATGACGCTTAACTGGCACACGATGACAAAGAACAGGTTCAGTGCAATGTTCAGTGCGCCCGCAATGGACAGGTACATCAGCGGCTTTTTGGTGTCGCCGATGGCGCTGAACACAGCATTGCCGAAGTTGTACAAGGCCAGAGCGGGCATACCAAGGAAGTACACCCGCAGGTACAGGATGGCACCGGGCAGCAGGTCGTCCTTTGTGTTCAGCAGCCGCAGCATGAAGGGGGAACCCAGCAGGCCGACGAACAGCAGCACCACACCCGCGATCAGGCTGACGATGGCGGCGGAGTGGACAGTCTTTTCCACATCGTGCTCGTGCCGTGCACCGTAGAAGCGGGCCACCAGCACGTTGATGCCGCCGCTCAGGCCGATCAGGAAGCCGGTGAACAGGCTGACGAGGATGCTGGTGGAACCCACCGCGCCCAGCGCTGTAGAGCCTGCAAACCGGCCTACCACGGCCACGTCCGACATGTTGAACAGCACCTGCAGCAGGTTGGAAAGCGCCAGCGGCAGACTGACCAGAAAGATCTGTTTGGCCAGAGGGCCTTCGGTCAGCGTTTTGGTATTTGATTTCATGTTCTCTTTTTATCCTTTAACCTAAACCGTGCCCGCGCACACCGGGGCACACCTCTATTATATGGGCCGCTGCGGCTTTTGCAAGATAGCATCGACATTTCATATTTGATTTTTTTGTGTGGCTGTGCTATACTACTTTACACCGATGAAATAAATATGTGCGATCGTAGCTCAGCTGGATAGAGCGTTCGGCTCCGACCCGGAAGGCCAGAGGTTCGAATCCTCCCGGTCGCACCAAGAAAAACCAGAACACATTCGTGTTCTGGTTTTTCTTTTTTCAGTGCGCCGGGAGGATTCGAACAAGGCGGCGGCGCGCAGCGCCGCAAGCAAAGCCACAGTGTGGCTTTGCTTAGCCCGCGGTTCCCAGCACGTAGGAACGTCTAACAAGAGGACTACCGTTCATCCGGGAAAAAATCGAACTGTCCTAAAACCCGTAAAACACATTCGTGTTCTGGTTTTTCTTTTTTCAGTGCGCCGGGAGGATTCGAGTTATCCTTTTTTGTTTTTCATCCAGATGCGGTACAGCCCGTCTGTGATGAGGGTCTCCCGGTATAGAATGGGGGTGCAGCATGCTTCCCGGATGGGAATGGGCAGATTGCCGGTGGCGTAGAATGCTGTCTGCGGGCCAAGCTCTGCGCAGAAACGTTCCGCCAGACCGTCCAGCAGGCTGGCGGTGCCCAGTACAAAGCCGTTCTGCAGGCAGGAAGAGGTGCTCTTGCCCAGAATGGATGCAGGAGCCTTTGCGGCAAGGTCGATCTGCGGCAGCTGAGCGGTGTTCTTTACCAGTGCGCTCAGCGAGAGCTGCGGCCCGGGCAGGATCACGCCGCCCACAAGTTCCTGCTTGGCATTGACTGCCATCATGGAGATAGCGGTGTCGGCAGAGATCACCACCAGCGGCCCGGAACACTCTGCCAGTGCAGCAACAGCACCGCATAAAAGCTCGGCGCCCAGCTGGGCGGGGTTGTCCAGCCGAAGCTTGATGCCGCTTTTCAGGCCGGGGCCGACCGTCAGGATGCGCGCATTGCAGAGGATACGCAAAGCGGAAAGAACCCGGCCGCTCAGCACGGGCACTACACTGCCCAGAATACCGCCTTCAATTTGTGCCGGCGATGCACCGTGCAGAGAGAGCAGATTCACCAGACGGATGGCGTATTCGTCCACCGTTGCGGCGGTATCAGAGTGCAGCCGTCCACAAAAACGCAGAGTATCCTGCTCGTAGCCGCCCACGGTGATGTGGGTGTTGCCAATGTTGACGGTGAGTATCATAAACAAAGCCCTCCTCTGCAGCGCAATATAATGTATATATAATATAATAGCGCGCCCGCCGCGGATACTGACACAGGACATGGCGCTTCTCCCTTATAGAATAAGTATAGCTACCTTACACAGGATGCTGGGGGATGACTCCATAATACGTTCTGCCCGCCGCCTTGTCAAGAAAAAGGCACGCCCTGAAACGGGTGAAAAACAGGGAGATCCTTTATTCTGCAAAGAAAATGGAAAAAATCCGTCAAAAAGTGTTGACAAGGAGGCAGGGGTGTGGTATTATACTTGAGCGCCAAGCGCTGAGGCAAAAGAATGACTTCCGAAGCCTCAGCAGGAAGCCCTTGAAAAGAACCAATAGACGCTGAAAAGTTCCAGTTTGTTCTGAGAAACTTCTTGGATGTCCAAGTTCAGAAAGTTCAAAAGCTTCTAAAAAATAAGGCTTGACAAAAAACCACTTCGGTGGTAAAATAAACAGGTCGTCAGCCGCAAGGCTGAGGCGCTACAGGACCTTGAAAATTGAACAATATCGAAAAACTTGTAAGGAACCTTTTAAGTG